>JABAOF010007297.1_pt1 | contig 55238 bp, 85 predicted proteins | sample 7062171 | NCBI WGS metagenome assembly JABAOF01 (sample SAMN14538628, study PRJNA623070) | marine sediment metagenome | biome: marine biome [ENVO:00000428]; feature: marine pelagic biome [ENVO:01000023]; material: deep marine sediment [ENVO:00002113] | place: India: Gulf of Khambhat ... | reverse complement strand
AACATGGAAGTTTCCGATATAACAGGAGATGTTCCTGGCCTGACTGTAGGCACAAATGGTGTGCCAAGCGATCTTAGAGTTGTTGGGCCTACTGCTAATTTAGTCGGATATTGGTTAATGGGAGAGGGCGTTGTATCAACGCCCTCCACAACAGAAACTACAAATAATGGAGTATTAGTAGGATATGGCGCAACAGCAGCTACCGGTGCTACTCAAACATTTGTGATGACCGGAATAGATACTGGCGCACCGTCTCAACCTACATATCATTTTTGGACGGTTACTGATGAGCCAGATCCAACTGGAGCATTTGCTATTGGGCCTGATGCTCCACCATTTGGTGGGCCACTAATTGATATATATGTGTCCGCTCAATATGAAGTGGTAGAATAATGTCAAGTAAATTACCAACAGTAAAACATACATGGGAAATTCTCGAAAATGTTCGGGCAGGGACAGCTGCATCCACGCTCGATTCATACCAAAAGTCCATGCATGGCATTAAAGAGGCCCTAACTGGATTCTCCACGAATCCATGGACAGTTGTTAGTTCTAGTGACGGAGCGAATTACACAGGGCAAGATGGGTACATTTTGGATGTTATGCCTGATGAGTCAGGAAACGGCAATGATGGTATTCATTTTAACATGGAAGTCTCTGATGTTACTTCCGTTACGCCTGGTGGCTCTTCCACTAGTTCTACAATATTTGATGGCACCAATGAGTTTATTGTATGTGGAGATGGCACTGGCGTTCTTGATTTTGAATATACAGATCCATTTTCAATTTCATGCTGGTTTAGGGTAGATGGCGGCGGCATTGTTACAATTTTAGGAAAAGAACATGCCTCATTGCGTAGAGGATACAGGCTTGACGTATTAGTCGCTGGTCAGGTTTTATTTAAGCTCTCTAATTCATTTACAATTGCAGTAGAAGTGCAAACAACTGCTACTGGATTTGATGATGGTAATTGGCATCATGTAGTGGCAACTTACGATGGCAGCGGATTAGCCTCTGGTGCCAAAATATACATGAATAGCATCGATGAGGCACTAACCATCGTGCAGGACGACTTAGCTGCCGGAACCATATCAACAACCGAAGCATTTAATATATCTGGTATAGCCAGTGGCTTTGTACAGGAATTTAATGGCGCCATAGACGATGTGGCCATTTACAACAAGGAGCTAACCGCTAGCGAAGTAGAAACGATTTATAACACTGGCGTAGCTCGTTTCTCTTTTAGCAGTATGGATTTGGATGGCTCCAATGAACACATAGTGGTTGGAAATGTAGCTGCACTACAATTCGAGCGCACAGATACTTTTTCATTGTCTGCCTGGATTAAACAGGATGTTGCGGGCACAGACATGATTGTGTGCAAGCTAGATGCCTCTGCCCCCAATTCCGGGTACGACGTATTTATTGACTCTACCGGCAATATTAATCTTGAAATCATAAATGATGTAAGTACAAGCAGGCTTCAGATTGAAACTGTTCATGCTTTTACTGACAATGAATGGCATCACGTAGTGGCAACCTGGGATGGCGATGTAGCAGGTGGAGTTTTGGGCGCCAACATCTATGTGGATGGAACCTTGGAGCCAGTGACAACCATTCACAATACTTTGTCTGGGTCTATTGCTACGACCACCCCATTCCAAATAGGCGCAAGGGACGGCGCCAACTTCCCATTTGATGGACATATAGATGACGTCGCTGTATATAACAAAGAGCTTTCTGCTGATGAAGTTGTAACCATATATAATAATAGCCTATCTACAAAATTCTCATCAAATAGCATGGTATTTGATGGCGTGGATGAGCATATAGTAATTGGTGACGTTACAGAGTTACAGTTTGAGAGAACAGATCCGTTTTCACTATCCGTTTGGTTTAAGCAAGATGTTGCTGGACTGGACATGCTTATTAGTAAGCTTGAAAACACTTCACCCTTTCCCGGTTATGAAATATATGTTGTATCAACTGGCGAGATAAACTTTCAGCTTTTGAATGATACAACTACGAACCTAATGCAGGCTCGTACTTTTACCACTTTTAATGACGATCATTGGCATCACGTTTTATGTACTTGGGATGGCGATGTAGCAGGTGGTGGTGCTGGAGCTAGAATTTATGTAGATGGAGTCTCCCAGCGATTAAACATAATTCAAGACACCCTAACAGGGTCTATAGCAAACACTGCACCATTTCAGATTGGCGCAAGAGACGGCACCAACTTCCCGTTTGATGGCCGTATAGATGATGTTGCGGTTTATGATAGAGTTTTAACCCCCAGTGAGGTCGCAACTATTTACAACTCCGGAGACCCCAACGATTTAAGAATAACCGGGCCAACGGCTAATTTAGTTGGCTATTGGAGAATGGGTGACGGAGCAACGTTCCCGACTATTCCAGATGATTCAACCAACTCCAATAATGGAACTGCAACCAACATGGAGTCTACCGACATTATAAATGATGTACCGCTATCATTGACTGGTCCGAGAGATTTAAGGGTAGTTGGCCCTACTGCCAACTTAGTAGGTTATTGGAGAATGGGTGATAGTGCCTCATTTCCTACAATTCCAGATGACTCCGTGAATTCAAACGATGGTACGGCAACCAACATGGAGTCTACCGACATAACTACTGATGTTGCTATCCCGGCTGGCGCACCAAATGATCTTATAAGCAATGGTCCTACTGATAACCTCGTTGGTTACTGGCTAATGGGCGAGGATGTTGTTCAGCAGGCTGGCGCTGATCTTTGGATTCATCCATCTAAATTGACTTGGGCTACTGAGCCAACTCCTCACTCCTGGATTGTTTTACAGCACCCAACGAGAAATACGCAGTTCTGCATGAATTGTAATTGGACAGGGTCTTCTGGAAGACACGCCAGTATGTATGTATCTTTTGGTGGAAAGTATGTTGGAGGAGATACGACTAATAAACCAACCGCTGTAGATGAGATTGAGGCTGGTGTTCAGCAGCAGTGGCTTGGGCCAATGACGGGCGCTTTTAGTTCCTGGGTTCATGCTTGGCAGTCAGACGATGGCTCAAGAACAAGAGTGCTTATTACAATTGCCACAACCGGAGCCAGGGGTGGTTATTACCTATTTGATGAGATTGACTCATCCTCTCCAAACTGGGAACAGAGAGAAATTGCCCTTATTGGGATGCACAAGGGTACTTCCGGCGGCAATGTTCTTGACAATGCCTTTATGATGTCGGTGTCCAAAGACGAATTCTCATCAAGTCTTCACCCGAACAAATTTTTGGACAGCACCGGCAGAATAACAGCGCTTAGTGGCCCACTAAAGGATACATCAGTATCTCATTTCTCTGAGGGCTCTACATTTTTCAATAAGCACACCACATCAGCAACCGAACACGTTGTTATTGGCGATGTAACCGAACTAAAGTTTGAACGAACTGACCCATTTTCTATATCTGCTTGGATTAGAACCACGGAAACAATACAGCTTGGCATGATTGTAAGCAAGCTAGACAACACCGCTCCTAATCAGGGCTACGAGATGGCGATTCAGGGCGATGGCACAATTTATCTACAGCTGATTAATGATGCTGGTGGTGGTAATAGAATGGATATCACAACCGTTGATTCGTTCAATGATGGAATGTGGCATCATGTTGTGGCAACATATAGCGGAAACTCAATAGCCGCTAGCGCAAACATCTATGTTGATGGCGAGCTTGTATCTGCTACTGTTGGAAATGATACATTAACAGCAACAATTGATGGAACTACACCATTTCAGATTGGCGGCCGAGATGGTGGTAACTTTGGATTTATTGGAAACCTTGATGATGTAGCTGTTTATGATAAGGAACTCACTCCCGAGGAAATTGCGACTATTTATAATGCTGGTAATTCTCTTGTTCAGTTTACTACTAATAGTCTTCTTTTTGATGGAGTGGATGAAACTCTAAGGATTGGCGACATAGGCACCTTCAAATTCGATGTTGGAGACGCCTTTAGTATATCCGCATGGTTTAAGACCAAATCCTCAGTTAATCAATCGATTGTGGCTAAGCGTAGTAGCACAGCAGCCGCCACTGGTTATGAAGTGCAGATTACGGCTGGTGGATTGCCTATTTTCCAAGTTATTGATGATGTTACAGTGCCACAGCGTGCCTTCATCAATGATATTAACGGAACAGATTATGCCGATGGCCTGTGGCATCACATTGTGGCTACAAAAGATACCACAGAAAATGCCAGCGGCATGCGCCTATACATTGATGGTGTCGATGTGACCAATATTTTTCAGGATACCTTTGTAAGTGGAGGCGGCACCAGCTTTGATACAACCGATCCCCTTGAAATAGGTGGTCGATCAGGTGTTGGTGCGCCACCCCCAATGAACGGCAATATAGACGATGTTGCCATTTATGACAAGGAACTGTCTGCAGCTGAAGTAACTGCCATATACAACTCTGGAAATCCAAGGCTCAATACTTTGCTTCCATCGGCATCAAATCTAGTTGGATATTGGAGGATGGGCGATGGGGCAAGTTCACCACTAATACCTGATGCTTTAGTCATACCAGGAAGTAACGATTATAGTCCGCTAACTACATCACTCTTGCTAGATGGCGCGGATGAGCGCGTTGATTTTGGCAATTTTACTGAGATGCAGGTTAGCCGCACTACGCCTATGACTGTTGTGGCATGGTTCAAGACGACGGCAGCAGGGTTCCGAGCCATGGTTGGGGCGAAGACGCTAGGTACAGAAGGTTGGTCGCTAGAGATGAATGCCAGCGAGCAACTTCGTTTTGATCACCGGGATAGTCTGGGTCCTGCATCAATCGTGTCGAGTGTATCGGTCAATGACGGGCAGTGGCACTTTGGGGCAGGAGCTAAAGGAGCGGATGGTGATTCGGCTAACTTCGAGTTGTGGCTCGACTCTGGCACTGCCTTGACCGGTGGCAGTGTGATTCGGTCTGGGATCAACCCTAACCCTGTTGATACGTCAGCCACCCTGCGAGTGGGCGCCTATGGGACGACGCCCCAGGCTTTTTGGGACGGCAACATTTGCCACATTGCTGTGTGGAACGGCACGAAACTGACGAATGCGCAGATGACGGAAGTTTATGGAGGAGGCGTACCACAGGATTTAAGCAGCCTTCCAACAACCCCAGCACCAGACTGGTGGGTGGCACTTGGTGATGGAGACGCTATTGGCGCAAGTAATGTTTTAGATCTAAGTGGTAACGCTAATCATGGAACCACAGTAAATGTTGAAAGCGGAGATTTTGTTGGTGACATTCCAATGCTGGGTAATTTTGGTACCATGACCAACATGGAGTCAACGGATATTGTCAACAGCGTACCATTCGCTCCAGTATTCACAACTGATGGTGAACCAAGCAATCTCAGACTTAATGGTCCAACAGCCAACTTGGTTTCATATTGGTTAATGGGCGATGGAGACTTCTTTCCGGGCGTATTTGATAATGCCAACTTTTCTGCTGCTAATCTTTTATTTGATGGCGTCGATGAGTTTGTTCTAGTTGGGGACGCCACCCCGCTCAAGTTTTCAGATACAGATTCGTTTTCAATATCGGCGTGGATTAGGAGTTCTTCTGCTACAACACAAATTATAGCCGATAAGTTTAGCGGCACCTCAGGTTATAGATTTAGGCTTCAGAGCAGTGGCTCTTTACTATGGCAACTATTTAGTGGTAGCGCTCAGATTGCTGAGATTTCTACTACAGCAACAGGTTTCGGTGATGGTTTTTGGCATCATGTAGTTGCAACTTATAATGGCAGTGGTGCGGCAGCTGGTATGACAATTTATGTTGATGGCAGCTTAGAGCCCACCAGTATAGGATTAGATGGTCTGGCGGGAACCATAGATACAACAGAACCCTTCCGCATTGGTGATGGGGGAGCGATACCTGGAGCCGACGTATTTAACGGTAATATAGATGATGTAGCAGTCTATAACAAAGTGCTAACGGGCGGTGAAGTAACAACTATTTACAACAGCGGCCTACCAAACGATCTTAGACTAAATGGCCCAACAGCCAATCTGGTTGGTTATTGGCAAATGGGAGATGATGCTGCCTATCCAATTATTCCTGACGATTCTATTAATAACAATGATGGAACCATGACCAACATGGAGATTGGTGATATTGTTGGAAATGGTAATTCAGGAACTTGCACCAACATGACAAGAGAGGATCTTGGCTATGGAGACACACCAGGAAATCCAATGCTTTACCTAAGATTAGGTGCTCAATGGGCGGACCCAAATCTTGGCACCGATGCAATGTTGCATGAAAGTGCCGCCGCAGCTGTCGCTAATGAGCTTGATGGCTTCCCAAGAATAACTGATTTATCTGCAAGTGATAATACAGGTTTCTCAACTAATATGGAAATTGGGGACATACGTGATTCCCTGTTGGTTGCTGATGGTATCCCCGATTTGTCGCGCAGTAAAAACGCTGGCACCCCAACCAATATGGAAAGTACCGACTTTACTACGGATACTCCGGGCGGCATATCAAAATATTCCGCTACATTTGATGGTGTTAATGAATATGTTGATATGGGATTTGTCTCAGAGGTAAACTTCGAGCAAGATGAACCATTCTCGGTGTCATGTTGGTTCAAGTCCACGACTACCAGCGGATCATGCCTGATACAGGCACGTGAAGCAGATATCGGAGGAGCGTCCGATCGCAGGGGTTGGGGAATAATTTTGCGTTCGGTAGGAACGATCCGGATGGTGCTTTCAAATGACGATAATCCGGCCGATAATGCATCTCTTGAGGTTGATACTACAACTGCTTGGAACGATGGAAGTTGGCACCATGTTGTAACAACCTGGGATGGTAATGGAAGTGGCACTGCAAGCGGCATCACCATCTATGTAGATGGTGTAAGTCAGTCGCTGAGTGTTTCTTCAGCCACACTTGGGGCTGCCACAATTCAGGGAAGTGGGCCTCTGAATATTGCAAGGTTCGAAGGCGGCCCCGCCTATCTAGATGGTCAGATGGACGAAGTAAGCGTTTATAACAAAGAACTTTCTGCTGCCGAAGTGACAACCATATACAATAGTGGCGCACCTAATGATCTCGCCTTGCTTAGCACGTCCTACAACCTTGTTGGCTGGTGGAGAATGGGTGATTTGACACAGGGTGGACAATCAACCAAGGCCATGGATTTTGATGGTGCCAATGAGGCTGTTGAAATTGGAAACGTATCTGAGGCTAGGTTCGAGCGCACAGATCCCTTCTCGGTTTCGGCCTGGATTAATACCACAACGAATTCTACAGACTCTATTGTTTCAAAAATGGAGAATGGTACGGGCACTGGATATGAATTACTTATTCTTTCTACGGGTCAAATTGGTTTTAGAGTGTCAAGTGTTTTTACAACTGCTGAGGCTAGAAAATATACAACCGCGACAACATGGCCAGATGGTAATTGGCACCATGTGGTAGGTACCTGGGACGGTGATGCTTCACCAGGCGCTGCTGGTATAAACATTTATATTGATGGAGAGCCGCAAGCAACATCTATTATATTTGACACCTTAGGGACGGCTTCAATTGCTACGAATATTCCACTTTGGATTGGAGCAAGACAAGCCGCCAACGTTGCACCATTTGCTGACTTTATAGACGATGTGTCAATTTATGATAAGGAGTTGACTCTTGCAGAGGTTAGAACAATTTATGGCTCAGAGCAATTCTCCGAAAAGAGCCTTCTTTTTGATGGCGTTAATGAATATGTCGGTATTGGCGATGTAACTGAGTTAAAATTCGAAAGAACTGACCCATTTTCTATTTCTTGTTGGTTTAAAACTACCAGTGTGGCAGGTGGTTATGTTGTTAATAAAAGAGAAAATGGCGCACCCAATAGAGGATATGCTATTTTTATATCAACCACTGGAGAAGTAGAGGTTCTTATACAGAATCAATCAACAAACAGAATTTATGTCGAAACTACAGCGGCAGGATTTAATGATGGTGTTTGGCATAATGCCATCATGACTTACGATGGTAGCTCTAACGCTTCTGGTGTTAGTATATATGTAGATGGAAATAGTGAGGCGCTTAATACAAATGACAATACCCTTTCTGCTACAATTGATTCTACTGCTATCTTCTCTTTAGGATCTGCTAATGGTGCCTCCAACTTTTTTGATGGCTCACTAGATGACGCTGCTGTGTACAACAAAGAGTTGAGCGCCGCAGAAGTGTCCACTATTTTTAATGGCGGGAGGCCGCCAGATTTGCGCACGACAGGGCCGACCGTCAATTTAGTAGGCTACTGGAGAATGGGAGACGACGCTACATTCCCGGCTATTCCAGATGACTCTACAAATTCAAATGATGGCACAATGACCAATATGGAATCTGGAGATATAGTTGATGATGCTCCATATTCTGCTACCGGATCTCCGCCAGATCTAACGTCCGTTGGACCAACCGCCAATTTGGTTGGTTACTGGAGAATGGGAGAAGATAATGACTCGCCTGGATATCCAATAAGCCCAATCTCGCTTTTCTCAGATTATGGATACAATGGTCACCATGGCTTTATAGACGATTTGTGGTGGGGATCAGAAGAAATAGGCGCTCTATTCGGAACTCCCGGTAGTACATTCCCGAATGATCCAGATAATAGACAGTTTGCTCAAGGAGGAGACATCGTTCATGTGTGGACCGGAGATGATACACTACCACAGCTAGGCAATACCGGCGCCACCTATGATACATATGATGCGCACTTCATTGATACATCTGATGTAGTTGGGACTGGTCTTGTTAAATATTTTCAGATGACGGGGATAGATTCTGGTGCACCAAGTCAGCCAACATATCATTCATGGGTGGTTACAGGCACCCCAGATCCCACTGGCGCCCTAGCTGTCGGACCAGATGCTCCGCCATTTGGCGGGCCACTTGTAGGCATAATAGTGGCGGCAGAGTGGGCCGATTAGTAATAAAATAATATACAAATGAACACAATTCATAGGAGAATTTATGCTTGATATGCTAAAAAAGGTGAAAGACTTTGGAATGGGACTTCTTACTAACAAGTGGGTTTTGCTTGCTCTTGCAGCTGGAGCTGTTGTATTACTTCTGACGGTCTGTTAGAAACTTTGTACTCATATTTACTTAAAAAATGAGCGAGATCTCGCTTCGTTAATGTTTCAATATCTTTATCCGTATATTTATACATTAATGACTTTTTATGTTTGAGGTGGTCCATCCCCAACAGGTGGCCCACTTCATGCATTGCTACAGTTCTAAATGTTTGATCATTTGGTATTCTGTCTGTTATCATTGCAATATATAAGAAGTCACTCCAGTGAGCATATCCATACGGCCTCCTGGCATGTTCTTTTTCTACCATTTTAGTGATTTTAGAATTAGAATATGCTTTAATAATGGTCATTACTTCGTAATATTCTTGTTCTTCAACCTCTTTTGGTGGGTCTCCATTCTCATCATAAATTTCATTTGCATCCAGATTAATAATATTGAAAGCAACCAGGCCGCTAGTTTTATATTCCCACTCTTTGAGGGCCTCAACCAATAAAATTTTTTCTCTATTAGTAAAGGCAGAATCAATTCTTACGTACCTGATGATAAATGCTGGCAATTTAAACTCTGATAGTTTAAATTTTTGAATGTGCACAATTTTTAAATAGAATAATACCTTATATAAACAAAAGCCAATTCCCATTAAGGATGCCCAAATTAAAAAAGAAATAGCAAAGTAATTCACACAAATATGTGTCAATATTCAAATATCCAAGTGTTAACAATGGAGACCCAATGTCTGATATCCCCAAATTTGAAAAATTTTCATCCCTTCTTTCCGCCAAATTAAAAGGGTTTAAAGTAAAGTTTAAAAATGAGTCTACCTTTATGAAGATACTAGGTAAAATAATGTTTTTTAATAAAACGTTTATGACATCATTTGTAACAACAATATGGAAAACAGTATATTTTCCCAGCAGAGAAAATTTAGTTGGCAGGCAGAATCGCGCATCAGTAACACTAGCGCATGAATATGTTCATGCGACAGACGCTGGTGGATTTTTTAAATTTCTCCTTTTTGCCTTTTTATATTTATTTCCCCAATCATTAGCACCATTTGCATTGCTGCTTATCCCAGTTAATTGGATATTGGCATTGGTGGTATTTGCTGTGTTGCTTGCTCCTATTCCAGCGCCATGGAGAAGATATTATGAATTGCGTGGATACACTATGAGCTTATTCGTATTGAATGAAATGCAAAAGAAAGCTGGTGTAAGAGCTGAAGATAGAAAGACTTCTCTTTATAATTCTGCCGAAAGATATAATAAACAATTTACTTCTGCCAATTATTATTTTATGTGGCCATTCGGTGTAGAAAAGAAATTAAAAGAAAACGCTGACAAAATTGTTTCTGGTAGAATAATGATGGAAGATGAGGTTTATGGAGACGTATTAGAGTCCTTAAAAGATGCCGGAATTGTTTAATTTTACACGATATATGTATATCATGTAAGAACCCGGCCCTTAAGGATAAGAATGAGTTTTGATGTTGGTATTATTGGTGCAGGAATAGCAGGCGGATTTGCAGCCCTCAGAATAGCAGATAAACATAAAAATAAAAGAGCCATATTATTTGATATTGGAAGAAAGCCAGGGAAAAGACGAAGACAACTAGAAGGCTGGCTTGGTTGTTTTCCCACTGGCGATGGAAAGATCTACCCAAACGATTTAGAAAAAGTTAAAGAGATATCTGATGGTAGAAAGATACGTCACGCTAACAAATGGATACACGACTACTTCAAACAAGTAAATCCAATGCGATTGATAAAGACTCCAAAGCCTAGCGCCGCTGCTAAGAAAAGAATATTACGCAGTAACTTTGATTACGAAACCTATGATTACTATCAATGGAAGCCAGAGAGTATCCATAAACTGTCAAGAGTAATGGCAGATAAGATTGAGGACGCCGGAAATATACATTTTAGTTTTGATAACCAAGTCTTTGATATTGCCATAGATAATAAAAAGTTGTTCAACGTAATTTCAGAAACAGGCACGTATCAGTGCAAAAAAATTCTATTGTGTACTGGTCGTAGCGGCTGGAGATGGGCGTCAGAGCTATATGAAAGGCTGGGCATTGTGGCGGATAATAATTATGCTAGGTACGGTGTCAGAATGGAAGTACCAGCCTCATTGGTTAAAGACTTTAATCGTTCGCATCTTTCAATATTTGACGACGATTTAGATATAGGGCCTCTTTCTTGGAATGGCACCGTTATTCCAGAAGACCACTCAGATTTAGTCCTTTCAGCCTTTAGATCAAATGAGGACCGTTGGAAGTCGGAGAAAGTTTCCTTCTCATTAACCAAAGATATTTATCACAAAAATAGCGGAATAGCGGAAACAGATAGAATTGGTAAACTAACTTTCGTATTGTATAACGATAGAGTCAGCAGAGAAAAAGTAAAAGTATTCCTCTCGAACAAGAGCCCGCTAAACCTTTTACCAGAATTTGACTGGCTAGAAAAAACTATTGAAAGACTTGAAGCGGTCATGCCTAATATAAGCACCAAGGGCTATCTTCATGTACCTAATATTTCTCCACTCCCGGCCGAAATTAATATAGATCAAAATTTCGAATCTGACATTAAAAATATGTATGTGACAGGAGAAAATGCCGGGATAATGGGCATTTTATCTGCTGCGGTTACAGGCACAATTGCCGCCGACTCTGCATGTAAAAAGAGGGGCTGATGAGCAGTAAATTTAATATATTGAACAAACAGTATAATAATCCATATTATATCGATAGCGAGCGAGAAGATGCTAAGCCTAATAAGATGGCTACTTTAAGACAGCACGACGATCTTTTTGATGATGAAGATAGCAAAGTTGTTCATAAATTGATCAGCGTGAGAAGAAAGAAAACTCCCCGCAAAGGAGAGTATTGGGAAATTTTAGAAGACAGCAAGGTTGTTCTAGAAATGAAGGGTTATAGATTTACCAAAAAAGAGAAACAATTTTTAAGAACTCCAAACGGTGTAAGAGCAGTAATGCAGCTGTATAAGGATGGGAAATGCTCTGTTTCTAAAATAAAAAAAGGAATCGAGACGGAAATAAAATGATTGTATACAAGGGAATAAAACACGTAGACCCGATATATTTTATATTATTCGAAAATGAAAATAATCAGAAAGTAGAGGTCCCCATTGACAAGGAGACCGCTGGGCTGATTGCCCATTATTTAGACACCATTGCAACTTACGATCGTAAAGCCGTCGATAGGGGCAATGACGAAGAAACTGATCAGTAACAGATTCCAAATTCTTAATTCAAAATAGGAGAGCTTTATGCATTCTGGATATGTATTGTACGTAATTGATACAGAGACAACTGGAATGGATCCTGAAAAGCACGATGTTGTGGAAATTTCTGCATGCAGGATCATATTGGATAATTCCAGCGTTGTCAAAAGAGATCAAAAAACTTGGCTGCTAAAAGCCTTGAACCCTAGAACTATTGAAGACGAGGCCCTCAGAATAAACGGGCACAAAAGAGAAGATATTACTCATCTCTCAAAGTTCGGTAGAGAAAACTACAAAGAACCATCAGATATAGTTTCAGAAATTGAACTATGGATAATGGATGATTGCGTTTCTTCGATTGATAGGGTCTTTGTTGGCCAGAATCCTAAGTTTGATATTGATATGTTAAAGGCATTATGGAAAAAGGTTGGTAGTGGAGAAACTTTTCCATTCATGCTAGAAAATGATAACAGAGTAATTGATACCAAACAGATTGCCACTTTGTGGGATATCTGCACGGGCAAGAGAAGAAGATATTACAATTTGTCTTCCCTAGTTAAATCATTTGGGGTAAAGAAAGGCAAAGCACACAAGGCCGAAGAAGACGTAAGAATGACAGTAGATCTATTGATTAAATTAATCAACCCAGTACAAGAGATAGTTAAGGAAGCATTTAGTAATTGCTACTCTGATAAGTTAGACCAATAAGATTGTATATACTTAGGAGTGGTGTGAAAGAAGTTAAAACCAAATAGAGAAAATGCCCAAGGAAAAAAAATCAAAAGTAAATATCAATTTATTTGACGCCGAATATGAAATTGTGGAGGCGGAATTTAATCAAGAAATTATAAATGATTTTTCGGCTGAAATCGAATCGTCCATTAACAGGGTCATCGGAGATAATTTCGATGCTGAGTATAAATTAGAATTAATGACGGTACTTCTTTCATTTAGCGCCCAAGTTGCAGCTGATATAGATATTGTTGAGGATAGTTTTTTAGAGCTTTCATCTGCTCTTTATACTGAAGCCAATGAAGCCAACGAGGAATATGAAGAAGAGACTGAGATTGATTTAAATCTCAACTAGGAGAGGCCATGTCTTCTAAGAAAAATGACGAGAAAATCAATCGTGCCCTTAAAAGTTTGTTTAGATATGCGAGATATAAGGAAAATTGCTACCCAGACGTGCTACTAGATTGTGAAAGAAAAATGCTGGAGCACGCCTTATCCAAATTAGATGGAGATGATTTTTACTATATTATTGCGAACTGGGCAGATTTTTATATTGAACAAGCAGTTGAGCTTGAAGTAGATAATACCTCTTTACACAGCGAAGTGGAGCATTCTCGAAATACTGATGAGCATTTTAACTAAGTAGCAATAATTAAATATACTACTGAGATGAAGGATATAGCCGAAATTGTGAGTGATTTTGAGGGTGCCCTCCAAAAGCGAGCCAAGGGCAAGAGCAGTCCTAAGACTAAGGGTCAAGTGGACAAAGCCTGGAAGAAGTCCAAGGAAACCTATTCAAAATTAAAGGCTCAGCACGATAAGCTTCAAAAAGAAGCTGATAAGCTTAATTCTCGCCTTGATGCCACCAGGGAGCTATTAATGGCGGCCAAACAAGATATGCTCCATTGGTATAAAACCAAGCAATTCCTGGACTTATCTGGCGCTTCCTCTGTTGTTCAGTATGATAATGAGGCCAGAGATGTTGGCTATGTCATAGATAAGGAAGAATATCATTTGGATCTGAATGATGCAAGGGACCTTGTTAAGAGTCCCATGAAAGAACATAGAAGGAATAATAAGACCAAGAAAGAGGAGACAGATGTAAATGATGCTGAAGACTCCCCTCGGGTCAGCATTCCAGAGTACGATCAGCATTATGAAGATCAGCAGGACGCGTTTGATTCACACCCCAATTTTAGATTTGTTGATGAATAATGGCGATCAAACCCTCTGGAATTGTATTTGTAAACGATGACTTAACAGCTAGTGTACAGAACATGCTGGTTAAGCAGCTTCATATTAATGATGTATTTACCGGCTCAGAATTTGATTCAATTATAGCAACAGATCCAGACTACCCATCCAAGGTAGATCAACTTGACCGCAGAGTCATGGTTATTCGTCCCTTCACCGAGGAGGAGAATAGATCATTGGCTGATGTGGTCATTTTTGTTTCTCATGGGCTGGCTGCTATCGAGAAAAATAATTTTGGGCCCCCAGGTATTACGTCTACGGTAGTAGACCTAACCTGGGGTAAACTCTGTATATTCTAATATTTATGCGATGGGCAAGTATGACATAATATTAAAAGCGTCAAGACTTTTTTATAAGTCTGCAGCTGAAGATGTGTACGTTTATACATACGTTCCTAGAAAAGCTATAGACTACATTAGGCAGAAGGGGCTGCTCAGCGCAGCTGAACTAATTAAAGATAAGAAAGCTTTACGATTAGCCCGGCCAGGAGAGACAAAAGAATACATTAAAAGAGTTGAGGAGCGTTTAAAAGATCCTGAGTGGAAAGACTATATGGTAGGTATTAGCTCTTTTTTTACTTTGCCTGATTTTGAACAAATTGACGAGAAACATAATATTTTTAAATTTGATCTGATTCCTATTAAAATTAATCTATCACAGCTTTTAAAAGACCGACCCGACACTAAAATGCACGGGGTGGAGCTAGCTCCCTACGATCCTAAAAAGAAGAGCCAGCCATCTAGAGAAAAATTGCTCTCTTTAAAAGAAGTTGCGGAATTTACTTTAAAAACTCCGGAGCAATTATGGAAAAATTATAACAACCCTGGCAATAAGATGTATGCGCCAGATGTTCCGCATTTAATTATCGTAACACCAACAAAGAAAATTCCAGGTAAATATTTGGTAAGCTGAATGAATGGATATGGCACAATATTAAAGATTGCGAGATTATTCTATAGGTTTGCTGCCCAGCGAGACTATAAGGATCTGCTCAAAATTAATCTTAGTAAGTTGAGAGAGACTGAAGAGAAGCCTGAGGATATGGAGCCCAGGGATTTTTATAAAGGTCTTAATGAGTTAGCCACAGAGGGCCCCATTTTTTCAAAACATACGCTGCTATACATTGCTAGACTTGGTGAAGACTATATACCAGATGGCCCAGATGCCCCGGTTGGAACCACTGCTAGTAGAAAGCAATTTATCAAGTGGCTAGCCAATGCATGCGAAAGGCACAAAGATGCGCCCTCTGCTAATGACTTGTTGCATATTAAAGATTATCTGAACGGCTCAGAGGAGCCTGTTAACCTGGATCAGTTTGACCACTGGAATGAGCTATACCGCGCCGCTCAACAATGGCATGAAGTGCAGTGGGGCGGGGAAGTAACAGGAAAGTTTGGATATTACAGAACCGATGATGTAGTTTATTCATTTAGCAATGGATACAAAATAGTTGCAGTATCAGACCCCCAAGATTTAAAAGTTGAAGGCGATATGATGCAACATTGCGTCGGAACAAATTATTGTTACTATGTTGAAGAAGGGAGAGGAAAGATATATTCTCTGAGGGATCCTAGCAACAAGCCACACGTTACCATAAGAACCAGAGTCGAACGATCTACGTGGCCCATCAAGGAGCTTACCGAGCTTTCAGGAGAGACCTATCAGCCAATAGAAACTGTCGAAGAAATAAAAGGCAAGCAAAATGAACCGCCTGTCGCAAAATATCAGGAAATGATTAAGGAGTGGTTGAGTGAATCGCTGAGCAAAGATAGATATTTGCAGTGTGGTGATTACCTTAAAATGGCCGATGAGGGAGATGTCGATGATCTTTTGCAGCTTGTTAGTGATCGTGGGTTATTCGATCAGGATACAATTAGTATTTTAAATAAAACTTTGGAAATAATAAACAGAGAAAATGTAAAAATAACTTCTGACACAGCTGAGTTTTTTAATAGGATTGTAAAAGAGTATTTAGAAAGTCTGGCTGAGCTTAGCGAAGAAGGTGACCCAGCATATCCGTCAGGTTTTTCTGAAGTTAAAATGATACTGAACATGATTTCGTTCCCCTTTATTAAAAGTGAATATGCCAGCAAAATAATAAATGTTGTTTTTAAATGGGATGTCATTGAAGGAGAATGGGGTCGCCGGCCCTCACACGCTAGGTTTAAATTAATGCATGATAACTTTGACGATGTACCAAACATAGAAGCAATCAGAAGGGGATTAATAAAATATTCTTTAAAGAGTTATCCCATGGAAGCAGTTAGAAGAAGCGAGTATGACGAAGAGCTTTGGAGGTATGTTGAACCAGCCGTTGCTAAAATAATGAATCGCTACACGACCGACAGAGATCTGGCAGGGTATGGTAAAATAACCACTAGAGAAGTGAAAGATGTTTTAGGATATCTGCCTGGCGAAAAAAGGTTTCATGATTCCTTTGTTGACGGAACATTTAAATATGCAGATGACCTTACAACACTTCAAATTCATGATTTTGAGAGGGCATTTTTATTTAAAGGCACCAAAATTGGAGATAGGGCGCGGCCATTTGCAGAAGTAAAATTAAATGAAATAAGTAGAAGGCGGCTCATACCTGGAACCGGCCGAGGATTAGACGCAAGAATTTATTTTAATGAAGAATACCATGAAGTTAAAGAAATAGATGATTTGACATTTAAAGCAGCACAAGAGCTTGTTTTTAAGTTCCCAGCCTATTTCTTTAAAAGAAATTTTGATGAAGACCCTAGATTTAAAAAGCTTCTTAACCATGCAAGATTAAGAATGTTTTATAAGGCCCACCACGCTTTCCCCGAGCATCTCGTCGGAAAATTTTGGCCTCCGGCACATCGCATAAATACGGATATGGATCAAAGGGAGGCGTTCTTTGATCCAAAGAATTATCCATCTTTGGATCACTATGTAATCATAATAGAAAAAGTATTAGATCACTTATACGGGAAGCCAGTGGGCGATCATTGGAAGAGCATGGGGGACCAAATTAAGAATGAAGCGCTCAAAAGAATAGACCAGATAGAGGAGAGAAATGAAACTAGATCCAGTACATAATACTAAGCCCGAGGACCCAGGATTTTTGGATATGGAAGTAACTCCATTATCTGAAGAGCAAGCAACATACTATCTTAGAGAAGGATGGCATGAGCTACATGGATCATATCCCTCCAATAATACTTTAGCTATTTTATGGGCTCAGACAGCATTAGAAACTGGTAGGTGGTCTCTATTAAGAAATCACAACTGGGGCAATATTAAGAGAAGAAAAGGTATCGAGCATTGGACTTCATATGAGGCTGGTGAATATTTAGATAAGGGTGATGGAGTTAAACACTATATGTTTTATCCGTATCATCCTCAAACTCATTTCAGCGCTTGGAAAAGTGCTCTGGATGGCGCCACAGGATATATTGAATTTCTTCTAAAGAAAAAGAGATATCAGAAGGCTGCGGTTGAATTAATAGCAGGAGACCCAGTTGCTTATTGCAGAGAGCTTAGGGCTGGCGGATATTTTACTGCTCCACTAGATAAGTATACAAAAGTTGTGGTAAAGCTATTCAATGAATTCCACAGCAAGTCGGGATCTTTGCTAATGTGGAAGCCGGCCATTCTACCAGATCCAGAGCCAGTACCTGAGCCTGATCCAGAACCTGTTCCAGAGCTAGAACCAGAACCAACTCCCGAACCGAAGCCATCCCCTAAGCCGAAATCTGAAGAAAAAAAGGAAACTACGAATAGTTTCCTCTCATTCATTATTAATCTAATTAAAAGTATTTTTAAGTTAAATTAAGTTTTGGCTAACCCGCCTGGTTTAGATCTAACCAGTCTAACCTCTTTTTCAAAGTAGGTGCCTCTGTGGCCCGTTGGATTTCCTTCGTCATCTATTAGATGTACAACATACATCATATAGCTTTCGCCCATTTGTTCATCTTTATAAACATCTGCCACACGTCCAAGTCCCATTTTTCTTCCGCTGCTGAGTGTTACTTCTACTATATCTCCCTTCTTTATTTTTATATTTTTGTTCTGAAAGTACTTAATAATTTCTCCCAACAAAGCTTTTGGAATGTATGGTCCTACCGTACGCTCGGTAGACCATTTTTCTACGCCCGGCATATCTTTATATTCGTCATCTTCATATGCGGCTACAAGATCGCCGCTTTTAAGAATTGCAACCTCAAAACTTTCATATTCTGAAAGCTTTTCTAGATCTTCTCTGGGCTCTGAATAGTGAGCAGAGCTTGCCTGGATGGAAAGTTTTACATCCCCTATGGTAAGAGGAAATGTTCTTGTGCCCATGTATGAAGGGACTCTTCTTAGTGAATCTAAAATATCATCTACCTCAGAAGATGAGTCGGCACCAGTGGTTCCTGATTTATTTTGAAAATATCTTATTATTTCTTTAACCGTTTCTATCGGGATATACGGGCCCACTTCTTTTTCATGTTTCCAGTTTTCTATGCCTGGCATGTCCATTAGGTCTGGCCACTCTTCTTCATTACGCAGAGTCCATTCATCAGCATCTTCATCCGGATTTTCTTTGTACAGGCTCACAAATTCGCGATTTTTATCAAATATAGCAACTTCCAATGCGCTATATTCAGACAGGTCTAAACCGCTTCTGCGCGGAGTACTGTACAACCCCTCCCCAGCCTGTATAGAAAGATAAAAATCTCCAATTTGAACATGCTCCCTGCGATATTCGTTTCCATAAAAGGGTCGTTTGGGTATATCATCTAAAAATTTATCCAACTCGTCTTTTGGTCCAGTTCTGCGACCTTCATCTTCAATATCGCTCCATGGATGGTCATCTTGATCAGGATCACTCCAATGAGGCTCTCGCCCCCACGGGCTCCACGAGCCCCATCCAGATCTTCCAGCAGACGGACCCTTTCTAAATACTTCGTAGGCCCTGTTTACTTTTTTCATTTCCTCGGTAGTATCTCTATCAGGGTTCCTATCTGGATGGAATTCAAATACCTTTTTTTTAAAGGCAGCTTTTGCTTCTTCTTCGCTAGCACCGCGGGAAAGCCCTAGTATATTGAGAGCCTCATCATAGCTCATATTATACACTGCCAGCTTCTTTATAAACTTATTTACTAGATTATCAATTCTAATCATTATAGCACCGGTAAAACTTTTTTATTCGCGTAATTATACAGCCACTGCATAGACTTACCATATTTATATTTGTCGGCTTCATAATATCCGCAGCTACTTAAAATTTGTGCAGCAGTGTATGGGTCTCCTTTATCAAAATGAGGAAGCGCTCTTTTACACATTTTATTTACAACGCGCCAATAATCTTCAGCTCCCTCTCTAAAGTTATTATGCGCCCTGAACCTGTGTTTTTGTACATAGTATGGGCGGGTTCCAAATGATGTTATTTTACCCAGGTTGTGATTAAAAGTTTTCTTTCCCCTGCCGTTCTCTAAGGCAACTTGTGCCCAACCAACCGCTAGCCTCTTTTTACTGGGGAAGTATCCAAAGACTGCATTATGTCCATCTCTTAGCACTGCTGCTAATTCTGGTTCTCCAATTGGTGTCGACATTCTTTTAACTCTGTTGCTACAATCACCCTCACACTCTCCTGCTATTGAAATCCCCGATGTAAGTAAAACCAATNNAACCAATAGTATAATTATAAAACGTATCAATTATATCTCCTAGCTATGCCAATCAATTTTATCAGGCTGCATGGGGTTATTGCCATCAAAACTATTTTCTACCTCATCTAGGTATTCCACTATTGTTTCTGCAAATTCATCCCAGGGCGGAGTCTTGCTTGATAGCAGGTCTTCGTAAACTACAATTGGATGGAATTCTCCAGTTTTACGATCTATCCCTGATATTATCATTTTATTTTTTTTGTTTTTACCAAATTTTGCTCCTATTATCAGATCAAAATTTCTAGAAATATTATCAATTTCTGCGACTCCTTCTTTGTGATAGTTTGGACCTAAATTGTATCGTGTTTTTATTTTATTGAGCACTACATTATAGAACTTATGAGACAGAATGCCTTTCAGGTTGTCGGCACTGATATTAACATAACTTTTATCGTTATCGTACTCTTCCTCTTCTACATATGGAATAGAGTTAGTTTCCATCCAAACGTCTACATTCCTTGGGGCGCAGCCACATTCTCTGGCTATTTCGCCAACTATATTTTTGGGGACGCCCATATCAACTAAATCTTGCCAGGATTTCATGGCATTTAAATCATCTCTGTCTAGCTGCTGATCTGATACAATTAGCGTTCCGTCTGTTTTCTGTTTAATATATGGCTTGCCTGGTCTCCCGGCCGCTAGCTTTTCAAACTTTTTAGTTAGCTCTAGTATATTAGAAAACATAAATTCTCATACGTATAATTACCTATATTTATAGCAATTGATGCGTAGGGGCCGAAGGAGAAAGAATGCTGAAGACATGCACTAAGTGTGATGAAGAAAAACCATTAGACAAGTCAAACTTCTCTTTAAGAGGTAGCGGAAAATGGAGAGGTATTTGCAAAGCTTGCAGATCAATAGCCTATCGTGAATATTATAGAAAAAACAGAAAAAAGAAGATTGAATATCAAAAAAAATATTCAAAACAGAATAGGGATGCGGTTCTGGCAAACAAGCGTTCGTATTATGTTAGAAATAAAGATAAGCTAAGCGAAAAGGGTAGGGATTATAGAAAAAAGAACTGGGACAAGATAAAAGCGAGAAAAAGGGCATACCGCAGAATTAAAAGAGCTACCGACCCAGCATTCAAAATGGCAAGAATGGTTAGCAATAGTGTATACAAGGCGATTAAACATTCCGGGGGATGTAAAGGAGGAGACTCAGTCTGGAATAATTTACCATATTCTGCTGATGATTTAAAATCTCATATAGAATCTTTGTGGGAGCCATGGATGGGCTGGCATAATCATGGAAAATATTGTTCTGATAAATGGGATGATAGCGATTCTTCTACTTGGACATGGCAAATAGACCATATTATACCACAATCCAGGCTTAAATTTAGCTCAATGAAACACCCTAATTTTATTAAATGTTGGAATTTGGACAATTTAAGGCCCCTCTGCGCCAAGAAGAATAATAAAAAGGGAGATAAATGACCAAAGAAAATACAAGTATAGTTGTTTGTGGTAAAAAGTTTGATACTGGAGTAAGAGTAGTATTGTGGAATGATGAATCCGGCCTCTCATTCTACCCAGGAGGGCCTTTTAGCAAGGGAGGCTACACCGAACGCAATGTTAATTTAAACGAGCTTAGAGGGCTAATTAACGCCTTCTATATACATCATTCTGTGACATACACAGCTCATAGCATGTTTAGGGGTCTGAAGGCCCGAAATTTATCATGTAATTTTATGATAGATGACGATGTAAACGAGGATACTGGGTGTGCTACAATATACCAGCTTTTAGACGTGAAAGAGGCTGGATGGACCCAGGGCGGCGTCTACAATAGAAACGGATCTGGAGTAGAATTAGCCTACTACCCCGACGCCTGGGCCAAACCCAACAGATATTCTAAAGCAAAGCAGAAAAAGTGGGGCGTGCAGCCCCACGACGTTGTGTCTGACACAATTCACGGTCACAAGTTCAAAAAGGTTTTCGCCCCAACTGAGCAGCAGGTAAAGGCTTGCATTCATTTGATTTATGGATACTCAAAAGCCTTCCCCGATTTGGAGTTAACATTTCCTAGAGATGCAAATGGAAAGTTTATTTCCACCGTAGCACCAGAAGGACAGAGAAAGGGGATAATGCACCATTTTAATGTGAAGAGGGGAAAGGTAGATGCTATGGGCTTCCCAACTAATTTTGTAGAATTGGAAGTAAATAAGCTGGTTGAGGCAGACAAAGTAAAACCAAAACCTACATTTAAAATAGTAGAGGTTATCAAGAAAGGAATTTTTGATATATTCCATCCTGGAAAGTACGACATATGAGCTACATGCACAAATATTCTCACGAAGGTGGGGCGCCCGGTCACACTCATACTCCATCAGGTCAGCCATATGATCCTGGCAAGGATACAATGCGCGCTGCAAAAGGCGAAATGTCTGAAGCGTTCTATATTGATAATATCCAAAAAACATTAACAATTCAGTTTCCGTGGGAACTGCTTGACATGCCGAAACCTTCTGTTGTTAGGGATGGCAAAATGAATCCCTCTACGCAGCAGGCTCTGCAAAAAGTAAAGCAAGTTGCGACAGATTTAAATAATAGAACTGCTCTGGATGCTTTAGTTAAGATCGATGCCGGTGATTATCACAAAGGCGCCAGTGAATTATGGGATTCTGCTCTTGAGATAATGAGAGACGTCAAGACTGACGAAACGTATTTTCAGCAGAGGGGTGAGCAGCACGATTGGAACTATCAGACAAAGACACAATATTTGCAGTCTGGTGTTTTTCCATCATATTTCCCCAAACCTTGGCAAGCCAAAAATATGTGCGCTCCTGTTTCGGGGGGCAAAGATAGGCAGTGGAAAGTGCCACAAACAGATGAAGATTTTAGGGTTTGCCAAACTCCTATTTTCAATCATTTCTTAATGTGGGGCCCAAGCTGCCCAAACTGTGGAACTACCATATCAGATCCAAGATATTTGAAATTAAAAAGTAAATATCCTGAGGCATTTACTCCAGAAAAGAATAAACATAGAAGGGTAAACCATATATGGTCACCAACCGTTCCATCACCGGGCATCAGGCCATATGTCGCACCTCCTCCAGCAGGATCTCCTTATTATAGTAATCCTAGAGATCCTAAGCCAGAAACAGAAGGAGTAAGGTTTTTTGATTCAGAAGATGAAGCCCTTTACTACGAGTACTTAGAAAAGTACAATCAGTTTAAAGAACAGTTTGGTGCTGAAGCGGAAGCATACAATAAGAAATTTTTTGAAATGCGCCCACACAAGCAAACAGTTTCAAGAGGAAAGCCGCCAAATGAGTGGTCTGTTGCACAATACGGAAGAACTGAACCCCTTTGGCCAGATGGCACAAGAAGACCAGACGCAGATGTTCTTAAACAAAGAATACAGGAAAAAGGTGTTTCCTTAGCTTCGACTGCCGAAATCTCTTTAAAGTTCGCCAAAGACTTTTCTAATTTTATTAAAAATCTATAGTAAAAAAAGTATTAGAAATTTGGTCGCGTAGTGCGAGCCAGTTATTTATCTAAATAATTTTAGTATAAATGCAATGATGGTGGCAAATAATCCTGCTTTGCCGCCTTCTTTTTTATCTTCTTTTGGCTTATCTAAAGGAATAGGTTCCGATTCAGGTTCAGGCTCAATTGGCTCAGGCTCTGGTTCAGATGGTGGATAGGGATCTACTGGGATTAGCTTGGGAACACCATCTTGACGTAGGTAGGTTAAAACGCCCTGATGGTGCATCAATGGAGCCAAGGACGAATCTGTTGCTACTCCATGCAGATCTATTTCTTCCTCTGTCCCATTAGGATGGATCAATTTTGCCATTCTATACATTAAACGTATAGTTTGAGAAGGATCAAAATGTTGTTTATTATGACGAAACCCCGGCCTCTGCCAGCACTTGGTGCCGGGAGTTATGCCGGGGCCTGATGCGTTACTTGCGAACCAACCATAGTTGCAAGCAACTTTATCTCCATGAAGATTAGGGCGACCTTTTAGATCATTGATTAAGCACCAATATTTCCCAACGCAAGAAACCAATCCATTATTTCCCGCAGTCTGGATTTTTTCTTCGATTTTTTTATGAACATCTGTTACGTGTGAAACGGCTACTATGTTACCGTTTATGTTTACTATACAATTAAATTTAATTTCAGCCTGCAACCATATTAAATCAATAACTTTTGGGGTAAGCATCATGCAGTTAAGCATATCTGCAATCTGTTGCAGTTGATGTGCTGTAGCTGGTAATCTTACTCCATTAAATATCTTGCCGTGGTCTGCTTCCCAACTTTGAAGAGGCTTTAAATTCCAAGTGCAAGCCTCAATGTTGTCAAACTTCATGGCATCACGAAATACTTTTATGTATAGTTTGTATCCGTTATGTTCGGACACAACCTCTGACCATTCAAATATTCCTTTGCCGTCTTTAACTAACTGTACTACATCCATATTAGGATGTTGGATTATGCTTCAATGATGTTCTGCGCTAAATATTCTTCACAACTCATCAGATCATTTTTATACAGCCTACCAAGTAAGGCGCTTTTAGTGTGAGACTGAGTGTGTATTATCATTTTACAGCTATTGCACTGATGCGCATGGCCATAATTAAGACTCATGCCCCGGTGTACTTTCAAATATTTCCAATCATGCTCTGTCATTTTCTTTTGTTTTTAATTTTAGGGCGTTTCTTTTTAGTCTTTCTGGGCGCACCCTTATCAGCAAAACTATCCAGGTTTCTCTCGCTAGTTGTTTGGCCAATGTTTTTACTTAACTCTTCTTCCAATATTTTAGGATCTGCAGATAGCTTTTTGGACTTCTCAGCTTCTTCTATTTTGGCAAGTAGCTTAGCTCTTTGTTTCTTTGCGCCAACTCCCTCGCCCAATCTTTCATCGAGCATCCTTAGTTGCTGCTCTGGGGTATAAGCATCCCAGGCTGCCTTTCTTTCCTCAGCTTCCTTTCTTAAAATCTTTTTATACTCATGTCTCGGCGGCTTATGCCAAACCTGCTTTTTTTCATTCATAATCATCTCCATCTGTGGCTTGAGTTATCCACACAAAGTTCTCTTGATCAACTATTTCTATAATTTCGGATGTGGTTAAAACAGAAGTACGATCTGTGCCTTGTTTATCAGCAAACAGTAAGCGCAAATGATCACCCACTGCCGGCATGCGTGGCATATAATCGTAAGTAACCCACTCCTTACCAATGCTATGTGACCTCGACGTGTTTTTACTTATCTTTCTTACCTTATTTTCTTCGGGCCAAAGCTCGTAAATAGAATGTTTTGTTCTTATAAGCAACTACTCTTCCTCGGGGAGGTCATATATGGTTACGTTAACTCCCCTCTTTATTATCTTTTCAATGATAAGTTTTTCAATTTTATTCCAGTCTCCGCCGGCTAACCCAGCTCCAAATCTTGGGCCATGAACACTGCTGCCTTCCACCGATGCTAATTCTCCAACCTTGTCTAAACACTTTTCTAAAGCATCATAATCAATTGGAGGCGAGCCATCTGGTTTTTGATATACACCATCTTGAGCTACCATGTTAATTATGGTTGTGTCGCTCTGGACGTTTACCCCTTGAATTTCTCCGAGCCTAAACATATTTCTAGACCTAAACCATCTACGATATTCCTGTTCAGGTTTTATCCAGCGCTTGCTAAGCGCTAAAACAAAGCCTGCTCCCCATTTTCCTTCATTATTGCATACATGAATAATAAGCCGGTGCCCGGCCGACTCGGGAATAGTTGCGTCGCCGGTTGTATATTTAAACCTTCCCGGTGTGATAAATTTACTTGGTTGCATATTATGCCTCTATTACTTCTTTAACTTCTTTTTCAACAAATCTTTTACTTGCTTCAAAAATATCTTCGTAACAAGACTTAATTGCCTGATCTGCTGTACGCCCACGAAACCTTGCAATTTCGTCAGCACCATTACAGATAATAACAAAAAAGCAGCAGTCACTATGTTCATAATGAATTCTTAATTCAACTCCAGATTTGAGCTCACTATTTTTGCCGCGATATCGTGTATTGGGAAGTAATTCATTATAAAACTTAATTATCTTGGTGACGTAATCCATCTAAAAAATCTCCTAAATGTCTAAAATCAAGTAGCACTCTTGTGAATAAATTATTTAATGGCAATTGGCATGCCCAAGCCTTTTTAATCTTAACTCCGAGAACTTCGACATTTATTATATCTATTTTTTTATCTAGTTCTAGGTTTTGCAATACCAGAGACAGTATATCGAATCCTGTTCCAAGGGGAGGCCTATTTTCCAGCCACTCCCCTTTAACCAAGCTGGTAAATCTTAGTCTATCATCATGGCCTAAAAACCAAATTAAACAGGCATTTATATTTTCACAGTTATGACTTCCGAAAGCAACAAAAGCCCATTTACTTCTATGTGCTATAGAAATAGGATGGGCTTTTTGGAATATATCCGTTATAATAGTTTCTTGTCTTTTGAGAGGGTCATTGAACAACACTCTAATTGTTTTATTATCATTTATAATTAAACTATTCCCAACGTGGTCTGTCCATTTTTTCCACGATGGCAACACGGGATGTAAGTTGCAGTATTTAATTACATCTGTTGCTTTATGATTTTCAGATAAAAAGGCTGTAACTGTTTGAACGGCCTGCTCTCTATTTACTATTTTCACGCGCCTTTTTAAAGTCTGGATCTGCCAAAATACCTTCGACGGCATCTCTGTGAGCGGCCCGTAATTTCTTCATTGCTCCGCATAAAGAGTCTGGCGCAATAACGCCGCTTGCTTTTACAAGCAGTAGGTTGAAATCCGGAACCTCTTTTATTGTCGCAACAATCATAGTTGTCGGAACAGCAATAGAATATTCATTGTTTTCGTTGGCTTCTGGCTGCAACCATTCTAGGTATGCCTTCTGACCTTCCTTGGTTTCAACATCAAGTTTAGTGAAAACAAAACCATCCTTAGACTCTTTAACAACGCATTCATCTGTCAAGCTCATTTCAGCATACATATCGCAGTGGCCACATGTCTTAGAATAAAACACAACCATTACTAGGTCGCTATTTGCTTCAGCAGTTTTGAAAGCCTTGCTGTAATCAACCCATTCAATAACGGGCGCCGGCTTAGCCTCTGGTGTTGGCTGCGCTTTGGGTGCTGGGGCTGTTTGTGGTTCGGGCTTTGTGTCTCCTGCGCATGAGAGCGCAAAACATGATAGTAAAACGGGTAAAAATAACTTTAACTTGTTCATAATTCCTCTAAGTGAGTTAGGGTACATCTATTCTTATATATCATCTTACGAGAGATGCTAAATCTCTTACTCTAGGATAGTATATGTGTGAAAATTCTTTGTGTTTGGTGAGCTTTTCTATCTGGTGAATTTTAGCTATCACAGTTCTTTGTCTGGCTGTAAATCTTTGCCAGGCAGGATTTTTTGTTGGATCGGCGGGATCTGTAATTATTTCACAGGTTCTATTCAAATTATCAGCCCACTCTATTTCATCCGACGTAAATCCCTTAATAGATCGCGGGCCATTATCAACCTTAAACGAGTTAAGTGAGTCATCCAAACCTATTCTATAATTAAATAGATCTATTAATTCTGAATCAAAAATATCCTGCACGACACTAATATCATAAAGGCCACTACCGTACTTATCATAGGATCTAAGGAGCTTACATTCATTTCTAGTTTTAGTCCCTATAATAATTGCATCATCCGCGTCCCATTTTTTTATATTAAGAATATCGCAAAGCTCAGAAATTTTAAAGCCATCCGGCACGGCTACTATATTTTTAGAATGATGAGCATCATTAGCAATAAGCAACGTGACCATGCTAGCAATACTATCATCCAACTGGATTAATAATGCATCAGCATTGGCATCGCTAATATAATCTCTAAGCCATTTAGTTAAATGCTCGTACAGCTTCTTACTATTTACTACAGTCATTTAGAAGAACTATAATTATCTTTTGCCCAGCCGCCACCTTTAAGGGAGAATCCAACGCCGCCGGATATTAATCTTTCTGCGGTTTCTTGCTCGCAAATGGGACAAATTGTAATCTTTTCATCCGTTATTTTTTGGGTAAGTTCCCATCGGTGGTCACAAACTTCATCTTTACATTTATATTCGTATGTTGGCATAAGTCTCAAATATAAAAGGATCGGTACTATTGTAAGCACGATCCTGTATAATGTCAAGGGTTAACAACGAAAAAAAGCGCGTTGTTATTTATAAACGAACAGCCGTGTTAGGTTTTCAAAAACATTAGTACGCGTTTATATTACCGCTCGACCAGCTAACATCGACAATTTTCTATTATCCAAAAAATAGTTTTATTACTAAAGTTGTTATTGCTACTATGAGAGATATAGCGCCGGTTGCGATTACTGAATATAATTTCCACTTGCCAGTTTGATCTATAACAGCAAGTTCGTTATCATTTTTCTCTTTATCTTCCTTTGCTTTCTTTTCTTCTTCTAGCTTAACTAATCTCGTATCTATGTTTTGGCTTCTTGTCTCTATTTTTTCTATTTTTTTAAATATAACTGGAACTAAAGAGTTCATTTTGTCCAGAGACTGTTCAAGTAAAGCTATTTTTGTTACCAGCTGAACGTCATCTGTAGCATCCTTTTCTACGTATAATTTTAAATCATCAATATTCTTTTCTATTAGAGCAATTCTTGTCAGTATACCTGCACCATTATCACCGTCTCTAACAAGGCCGGATAGGTGTTTTACGTCGTTTACTAATATTCTTAATTCTGTTTTTATCTCTGCAAAGTCAACTTTGCTATCATTTATATCTTCTAAAAGTTTATGTACTTGCTTGGCAGTTTCTTCGAGTTCTTTTATGAATTCATTTATTACGTTTTCTTGGCTTTCTCCTTTTCCTGTTCCTGTTGTTATCATTGAGTTCTCCAATTGCCTTCTTGGCACTGCTACAAGCTTTTTTAACTTCTTTCAGCTCGTCTGATAGCTTAGGGAGTATTGATTCTCTTAGTTCCTTTAGATTATTGCGATAGCTGATGAGCTTTGCCATATCAAAACTAATGACGTCACCAGAATTCTGTCCATTTTTTACGTTTTCCTCTTTGGGTTTCTCATCTTGGATTTGCTCGTCTTCTGTTGTGTCTACATTCATCGCTATTGCATCAGGCATTCTTAAGAATCTCCTATACTATTGGCCCCTTTAGCCACATATAATTATGTTCTTAAATGCATATGATGCTAGTTAGATCTTATTAGTTTTTTAACTAAATGAGCCTTTCTATCCTTATATCTTGGATGGATAAGCCTAAGTAAATTATACATTTGAGATGATTGGGTAACACAATTTATTTTGATCTTTTCAAAGCTCCATTCTTCCATGGCTGCCCTCATTATCTTTTGAGGCCGCGAGCCCAATCCTCTGCCTTTTTTGCTTTTCCTTAATATTTCTGCAATTTCTTCAATATCTCCAGCATCTAATCTAACCAGTACATCAATAAGTTTATATTTTGTTTCTGGCTCAGATAAAAATGATTCATCTGCTATCGAAAATATAGTGGCTACAATTATACTTGCCATATTTTTGTAGCCGTTGGCGACAGCTATATTTGTTTCTCTTAACAAGAATTTAGGACTTTCCTTGGCGCCCTTTCTAATAAGGAAGATAGCTTCCTCGGCAGAGTCTTCGGTTATCTTGGCGCTATTTTCTGGATGACCGCATACGATCAGCATAGCAAGTCTATCTTTCCATTCAGGCACGCTCATGAAAAAACTTTATCTACCGAGTCAAAAGTATTTATATCGTTAAGTACGAATTTGGCAGCTTCTATATCAAAGCCAGAGTAATCAGTTTTATTCTTTACAGAATAAACCCACTCAATCATATTCTCGTCCGAGATTAAATCATAAAACTGAGGAGTGAAGCTCTCATGCATTAATCCTCTTACGTATGAATCCAGGTCTGTGAAATACTTAGCAAACTCACTAAGCTTACCCATAGACAAAGAGCTGGCCGAGTCTCCAACGAGTCTCATGACCAGCTCTTTATCTTCTTGGCTTGGCTCTTTAAACTTGTCTTCTAGATTGAACATCAATTCCAGGTTTTCAGCATCACCTGGATCGAGTGCTATAGCTAGTTTTTGAAATACTTTTCCCTGCTCAACAAGTTTATCAAACATATCAACAATATAGCTTTTTATTGCTAATCTATGATATGCGGTATTCTTTTTGTATGGTCAACGGCTTCAATGCCTTCTTCCATCAGTTTCTGCCATAAGAAATATGTGTTCTTGGCATCGTCAGATGAATTATGCTCTCCCCCAATTTTGTGAGATTCGAGCATTGCTATGGCAGATTTTAAATTAACCTTATGTTTGGGTTGCCCTATTTTCTTGCCGAACTCTTTACTCATAGCCATGGTACACAGCCATAAATTAACAGGAAGCTCGACCTTTTCCTTTTCAAACATCGTATGTAAAAATCTTCTATCAAAATTCGCGTTGTGGCAAATTATACATCTATATTCAGGTGTTAAGCCATCTTCTTCTAGAAAGCTTTTAACTCTTTCCACAACAGCTTTTCTACTGTCACCCTTTTTTAGGTCTGCATAAGTTCTGCCAGTTACTTTAAGTGAAGCATAATTCGCTGTTCTAGGATTTTTGGCTTTAACGACCTTTGTAAGTCTCGCTTTATCTTCAGCTCTTATCACCGTTATCTCTATGATTTCGTGCATTTTTTCGGAGAACCCTGTCGTCTCCACGTCTACTATATAATATTTTATTTTGCTCATAATTTAATGGTTCTTTTGTCCTTTCACAGTTGAAGTGCCGTGCAGGTAGGCCGTCGATTTGGACTTCTTTAGCCTTCTTAAATCTGGTTTAGGCACTCCGTCCATTTTAGAGTAGTCTACCTTTTTTGTCATCTCTATTGCCTCTTCAGGGCTCTCGGCTAAAACTCTGTAGTTTATTACGACCGGAGCTAAACCCTCTACCTTAACTCTATAATATCTTTTCTCTTTTGCCATTTTGCTCCCATTAAGTTGTTATCTTATGTTATATCACTTTCTAAGCATATAATTAGATTCCAGGTATCGAAATTTAAAATGGCAGATAAATTAAACGAAGTTGATGAGCTAATTACTCAATTGATAGGAGATTCAATATCTTCATCGGACGGGAGCGCCTTAGTTCCGGGCGAGGCTCAAAAATATCAATTGCCGCTCCGTCACACTAAGGGTGGAAAAGAAATTAATGAAGAAAACAAGCCGTGGATCGTAGGAACATTCCTTCCGAAACAGTATATAAACGTAACACACCCCCAGGGTCATGAGGGTGTGGATCTAAAGGCCCCTCGGGGTTCACCTATATATCCTATAGGGCCAGGGACCGTTATCGAAGCAAGAAACTATGGCAAGGGAGGAATCACTTGCAAAGTTTCTCATGAAGATGGTAGAGTATTATCGTATTACGCTCATATGGATAAACGCAATGTTGCTCCGGGTGCTCAGGTTGACTTAAATACTGTCATAGGAGTCGTCGGAGATACTGGAAATGCTAAAGGTCGTGGAGCACACTTGCATTACGAAGTTAAGGTAGATGGCAAAAAAATAGACCCTCAGACCATCGCGGGGAAGGTCGTCGGGTCTTTATCGAAAAAGGCCGATATTGTTTATGATGTAATTAGGTGTATTAGCTGAGCTCTTTCGTCATCTCTTTTGTATTAGATATTCGCATTCCTGCTTCCGCTAGTTTCCTGAAAGCTTTCTTTTGAAGATGTTCGAACCCAGGAACCGGAGAAGTTGTATCTTCCAAAAGGACTATATTTTCCATTAAATGGGTGGCGCTGTCTGCGACAAGCCTATCATAGATATCAATTAGAGAGTTAGCAACACAGTGAGAGCCAGCTTCACCTCCCACTAATATAAGATCTGCGTTGTATATAGAAGAAATAACTCGCTCACCATTAATTCCACTACCTACATCAAAGGCATGCGCAGCAAACGGGGCGCTCCCGCGCGCACTTCGCCTTACCTCTGGCCCCATAATACTATATTCTTCTGCTAACTTATTTTCGCCTTTAGTTAAGATGGATACTTTTCTAGGCCCATTGGGGTCAGGATCAAATATAGATATGGCCTTTTCAATTTCTGGGACAATTTCAACTCCGAAGGTTCCTCTTAAACAATGATAAGGCCATATGGTATGAGGATAACGATCTCTCTCTCCTAATAGCTTTAAGTATTCAGTTGCGGTACCATTATTTTCTGGATTAGTAGTCACCCATTTGTGAGTGCGCAAGTCCTCATATGTTATTTGTGTGAACGGTTTAGGATGTTTACTGTCTCTATTAGTAAAGAAACAAGGATGGCCTATATGATCGTGGTCATGGGTGTCCTTCGATATCAAAATTTTATCAATTCTATTTTTATTTTCAATTATGAAGGCTGCCATTCTGGCCATATCGCTCTCGGCACCCGGCACGTATAAATAACCATGCGGGTTACAAAAGTCATTCTGTGGATCGATAACAATTAACTGAACTCTCATAGCATTTTCTCCTTGTCTCTCATTAGTTTGCCAATGATTTCTTCGGTCTTCTTGCTATAATTTATTTGTCTAGCTCGCTCCTTGTTAGGTTTCTGAACAATGGCAGGATTATTAAAAGCGTTAATATAGCCAGTAGGAATTTCCTCTCCTTCCTGTGCAACGATAGTAAGATTTCTATTTTTAGAAGTAACAAGCTGCGGTCTTAACACGACTGGCTTGCCTGGAATGCTCTGCTTGGCAGGATTGTCGGAGAACTTCATTGTATTTCTATCTCCCGATTTACATATCTTCCAAACAGCCCCGACTCTATCTCTATCTAAAGAAATAAAACTAGACTTAACAATGTGACCACCGTAGCCATAAAGAAATCTATCCTGAGATATCCCAAGTGAGTTTCTTATGTGCTCAAACTTAATTGTTTTAGTTAAGTTCCACCCGTCCTCAAAGCAAAACCTAGGCTTAATTCCTCTGTCCTGGGACATAGCATATGCCTGCTTAAATAACTGCTCTGTATCTCCAGAATCGAAACGAACAGCGTGGTCTCTGTGAGGCTGTTCGGCTATCAAGTTGTAGGCGTGTTTGACGCCAGATTTGATAGTATCAAAAGTATCTAGAAGGCAGAATATAGATCCTGGTATTCTATCTGCCATTGCTCTAAACGCTTCTTTATCAGATCCATATCGCTGTACGTGTTCATGACCCATAGTTCCTACAGGCTTGGCGTCCATATTCCATGCTTCGTATACAGCGCTGCTTGCAAAAACATCTGCTTCCATGCATGCCTCTAAGGCATGCTCATGATGCTGCGTACAAGTAGCAGAGCGCATGCCTACTTCAAATATTCTTTTGGGATTCTCAACAACTTCAACGAGCGCACGTACCTTTTTCTCTACTTCGGTACGATATGGGCCATATGCAATTCGCCTTATGATTGGTTCAGTTATTTTGAATCCCAGTTTATTTAGATCCCTAACTACTTTGATTATAATTTCTGCCTGCTCGCTACAAATTACTTCTTCTACTTCTTTTAAGAATGCAGCTTCATCATTTAACGCTAGAGTGGCTAGCTGAATTTTATAATTTAGTCGAATGATGGTTGGTTCAAGCCAAGAAACAACGGCGGACGGGCCAGTTATCGTAAACGCCGGCTCATTATCAAAAAACCACGAGCCTGCAGGTAATGATCTTATTTCTAGGTCGTTTATATTTTCAAAGCGAAAGGCCTCTCTAAATCCTTCGCCTACTATCTGTACATTTTCGCTAAGCCACTCGTAAGCAAGCTCTATTGAATTAGCGAAGAATTGCGAATTCCATTCTCCGAATATAGTTTCAACTATCTCTTTCTTTACATCAAATGGAAGGAAGTGCGGGCCTCCCTTTCTATGAGTGTAGTAGAAGGTTTCTTTTCTAAGTGGCCACCCAGCTTCAGCCATTGTAAATTTATATTTATCAGTTTTTAATATGTCATGCATTATGTAAATCTTTCAATCTTTAATTATCTGACTAATATCATGTGGGTGACTTTCAATTAAGCCTGCCCCACTTACTCTAACAAATTCAGGTTCTCTCTTTAATTCTTCTAAATTAAGCGAGCCCTGATAAGACATGCCACTTCTAACGCCCTGCATTAAATGATCAATGATTGGAGCCACCGGCCCTTTAAGCGGAACTAATGCTTTAACTCCCTCAACGTGATTTACTTTATGAGTAGAACTTCCGGCGTACCCTTTATATCTTACGTTACCTCGCTCAATTATATCGCCAGGGGCCTCATCGGTTCCGGACAGTAAATTACCTAGCATCACCGCATCAGAATAAACAAGAGCCTTTACAATATCTCCAGCCTGTCTTATGCCGCCGTCGGCTATAATTTTAAACTTTCTATTCTCAATAGATCCTTCGAACGAGGAATCAAAAACATTATTTAGTGCAGTTAGCTGCGGCACGCCATTACCTGTTTCTATTCGTGTAGTACAAAGGCTACCTGGCCCAACGCCGACTTTAATTACGTCTGCTCCCGCATTGTACAATCTCAAGGCACCCCAAGCGGTGGCTACATTACCTGAAATAAGTAAGAGCTGAGGGTATTTATCTGCGATGTGTCGGGTCATATCAACACAAAGCTTACTATCACCATGAGCGACATCTATACAAACAATTCTACACCCATGATCTACTAGTTCAGCTAACGCTTCTTTATCTTCATCCTTAACACCAATAGATACGGCCACTCTCTCTGGATTTTTGCAGTATTTAAAAGCACGAACTCGATCCTGCCATGAATCAAAAAATCTGTGTTGAATGGGCAGACCTCCTAACTCAGTCATTGCATCAGACATAAGCCTGCCAGTTACATTTTTCATGTTGGCAGACACCACAGGAATGTCTAGTTTGATACCCTTACCTAAATCAACGCTAGTATCAATATTTGATCTGCTTGGAATCTCACTGTGGCTGGGCACAAGCATCACATCGTCAAAGGTTAGTCCATCTACAATATTCATTTTTGTTGTCCTTAAAATGCAAAAGCCCCGATTAATCGGGGCTTTTGCTCATTGGGGGTTTCTCATGGTTTACGACTTAATGGGAATCCTCTTAGTCTCTGGCACTACAGCCTTCCTTTTAGGAATGCTTACGACCAGAATCCCATTATTAGATTCTGCTGACACATCATCCGATACAGCATCTCTGGGTATAGAGAAAGTTCTTTCAAATGACTCGCGCTCGGAAGCAAACAAATCTACGCCCTCAGAAGTGACCTCTCGCTTGCCGCTGACGGTTAATCTGTTCCCTGTGGAAGTGACACATAGTTCGTCTTCCTTAAATCCAGGCACGACAGCTCGTACATAATAATTCTTGGCGTCTTCGGACACAGTCATTTCAACCGTATTTCTAACGCGCGCAATCCCACTATCTTCTGCCAGAAGTTCATCTAGCATTCTAAAAGGATTAAAAAGTTCTCGTCTACTTAACATAGTATTCTCCTATTATTCATTGATGATTTCTTCAGCCAACTGTTCTGTGGCCTGGTTTAAGCATACGTCTGTATACTTCTCCCACATCGCGGCCTCCCATATTTCAGGAGTTTTCGCTCGCATCTGGATTAGTTCTGTTATGTTTTTATCTTCAATATTCTTGTTTTGAACATTGAGGAAATCTTGAAAGGCGGCTGCCACTCTCAGGCTGCTCTGGGTTACTCCCCCGTGCTTACTTATAACATCGTTACCCTCAAAAGTCCAGCCGTGAGTCACAAGATATGCTACGTGCCCAGCTTCATCTTTGGTGAACTTTTTAATAGTACCTTCTAGGCTGATAGATATATCATTGTCACCCATTTTGCCCAGCTTGATAAATATATTATCCTATGTATTATGCATCAATTATATTACTGGCCACAAAATTATTATAATCGTCATGTGTGATATCTCTGTATTTCATCCACATGGCTTCCTCAAAAACAGGAGGCTGTTCGTGCCGTAATATATTTAATTCCATCAACCTCTCATCTTCCATCATGAGTTTTATCTGAGTGTCGAGGAATTCATTGAATTTTGCGCATAGAAAGGTGTCGAAGTGTTTGAAAGTTTTATGTGGAGAGCACCATTCTTTACCATCGTGAGACCAGCCCCTCGTCCTCAAATAATCTGAGTCATCAAAGGGGCGATATGAATGGTCAATTTCCATTTCCAATTCAACCACGGTATCATTTTCAACATTAATAGTCATCTCAGATACCAGCCTGTAGGCTAGGCTTATAACGGAGATATCGTATTCCCCGACTGGTACTTCACATATAAATTCACCATCTTCTGCAAAGTCATCCAAGACAACTTTACTTATATCTGAACCATCTGGGATTTCTTCTTTAGACGGAATTACGAACACGTTTTGTCTCTCAGATATTCCCATGGGATTCAACCCTCTGATGGTCAGCTGGGGCATCACTCGTCCACAACGCTTTCGGCTATCTTTTCTGGGAGGAAAGCAATGCAACATGCCATTAAGGCACTTTCTCTATTGCCAGTTCCACCTTCTTTAACCCAAGTTTGTTTACCCATGGCATCAGCTCCGGTTGTCATCTCTACCTCTAACGTCCATGCTTCGCTTAGTACAACCCGATGGGTTTCGCTTTCCCAAATAACTACAGGTTTTTCAGATGTGTCGGTATTGATTGACCCGCTTCTTTTCACATCATTGTCCTGAAGTATTTTAAGCAGGTCTGCTATTTCATTAGTCCTGCTTTTATTTGGCCCAAAAATTGTATTTAACATAGGATCTGGTGCCAGGGGTGCCGGCGGCCGGTATACCTTATTATAAATAGGATCTCTCCATTCTCTTGTTACTGCATTAGTAAAGTCATCGCTATAATCGTGATCACCCATCTAGTTCCTCCATTATTGTCTCCGCAACAAAGACATTCCACTGATCTTTAGTTTTTTTCTTAAAGGTATCCCAGCAGAATTTTTCCCACACCGCTGGGTTTTCTTGTTGTATTTCTTGTAACTCATCTATGTGTTGAGTTAGCAGGCCCTGGCTTCTTAAATATTCTTGAAAGAAGTATGCCTTCTCAACATCGTTGGTTATACAAGACTCGTGCCTTGAGTGCCATCCATCGTCTTTTTGACGCCAATTTTTGGCCAGTAGATATGCCTTCATGGCTTCTTTTTTATCGCCGTGGAAATCGGGTAAAGGATTATCTAAATCGTGTTGCTGAACTGCGATGTCAACTTTTTCACCGTAACCAACATCAAATTTTTTACTAACGAATGGGGTAAAAAACTCACTAGACACTCTAACAAAATATTCCTTTTTGCTACCGGGCACCTCAATAGAAGCGCTATTTTTATGAGTTTCCAGCGATTTAATTTCTTCTATTCCATTCTTAGTATGTCTAAACACACTAACAGAGCTTTTAATATAAGTTGGGTCCATGCTCTGCAATAATGCTGCATGTTTTGATTTATTTAATCCGTACACCCTTATAATCCCGCTACCACTCATTCTTTTTATACCTTTTTTTAATATATCGGATAGCTCTCTAAACAATATATCACCTTCTGTCATTATTTTTAATGGACCGCACAACTTTTCTCCCTTCTTTGTTTTGCGGCCCATTATCATTTTAAGTATGGGTTTGATATGATAATATCTTTCTGGGCTTTGGATATCCAAAGCCCTTCTTAAGAGAAGATCGCTCTTTTGTCCTCCCCATCGATTTTTATCGAGGGACCATTTAATTATAAATGATGAACTTATATCTCTAGAGCGCCCACATTCCTCACAGATAAAATTATGAGTCAACAACGTTACTTACTATCAGATCCTTAAAGAAGTCTTCATATCCCGGGTATGTAAATCTAGATTTATTATCAGACATATTAACGTATTCAGAATATTTAATTTTGTCCCTTTTCGACCAACTAGCGGCGCTCTCAGCTAAATTTTCTTTACTAATCATTTTTTCTCTTAACTCCGCTATGCCGGGAACATTTTTAAAGTGATGAACCTTCTTATAAACAGATGGAGTTTTAGTTATGTTGAGACGCCAAAGTGATAGATGTTCTTTAATTAGATCATCCATAGTAATTTCTTCCCACTTCTTTTTTCTGTTTCTGTATATATCTAGCCACAAAAATCCATTTTTAATTTCTTGTAATTTGCCCTTGTCACTATTCCAGTAGCTGGTTTTTACTCTTCTAGTATTTATCCTGCCAAGAAAAACCCTTAAATTATCGTGGCCATTTTTATAGACAGTACCAACTTTTAACTTAGAAGTTTTAATCTTGCCAGTTTTGTTTTTGACAGCATTAATAATATCTTTGTAGGCTGGTGATCCCACAGGGATTAAACTCACACCCTTTCTGGTGTTCCCCCAAACAAATTCACCATTTAATTTGCCACCAGCGCCGACCCCCGGCCCTCTCATAATCTGAATCATAATTTTTTCGTGCACTTGAAACATCAAATTATCAGAATTTACAACATTAAATCGGCTTGGCCCATTATAATTAGATGAAAGGCCTATTACTTTATAGCCAGACTTCGGTGTATTTTTGATTTTCTCTTTGTGCGCCGTAAGCTTTGCATAGGATCTGGTGTGGTAATCATAACTTCCTCGCTTGTGGCGATTAAAAATTTCTTCTACTTTTGCGGTCTTGGCACTATCGACCACCGACATATTTCTCACTTTTAAATCTAGCGTATTACCACTTTCATCTGATGTGGAAATAATTCTGGTTTCGTCATTATGAATTATATAAACTTCTTCTGGTATACTTGGCATTAAATAACATTCTCCTTAATCCGTGATTTCAAATAGGTATCTAATTCTGGATTGACTATCCTTTTTCTTAAAATCGTAAGTAATCATTTCATCGTTTCTAACGCCAGAACGTCCGGCTTTACCATATACCGAATGATATCCTTTTGGTGCCCCGCGATAGAATCTAGAATAGGTTGCTACATGCATCTTACCAAATGCAACATCTAGTAAGAACATAAATCTAGAAGAATTATGTCTTCTACCGCCTGTCCAGTACCCGCCATCAGTATAATTTAATGACTTAGTACTTTGCCAGGCAAAGTATTTTCCATCGCCATACAACGAGCCAGTGTGGACAGCGCCCGCCGGTCTAATTAAAAGACCACGCTTTGTGATACCTACCACATTAGCACTTCTCGTACCGTGCCAGCAAAGCCAGGTGTTGGCTTTAGTGTATAAATCACGCATTTCCTTGTCTAAATCTGGTCTCTTTTTCGGAGTCCATCTATCGACATTTGAATTAAGTCTCTTCGCGTCTTTTGCGAAAGTATGTGTGCCACAAGCCTTCGCAATTCTCTCAGAATTTTCCAGAAAATACTTGCTAACACTATCGTTTCTCTCCATTTCCCAAATATTCTTTACCTTACAAGATCGAAACCCGTGTTGGTTAACTTTGGACTTCATGAAGTATTCTTCTAAGAATTTAAATAGCGCCCCGCCCTTGGGTAACAAAGTTAGTTTTGCATTTAGCTCTTTGTATCTGGCGTCATAGGACGCATCTTTATTAAGGACTGCTCCAACGCTTTTTGCATCAAGTAGAGTATCTAAGTCGTCTTCTTTACCCATAATCTTATTAAGATCATCAAGTAACAAATGTTCCATTGTTCCTCTGGAGCCTGTGCCAAGATTATGAGGTATTGTCGAATAGAAGTTATTCGTTAATTCTTTTAGTTCTTTCTTCTTATTAGCAGATAGTCTTTGTGACGCATTGACAATCGTTTTAGCGTCTGTTAGAAATTGCCTTCCCTTATCAATTTGTGCATTTGTTAGCTGGCCCAGAGGACACTTTAATGTGGTTGCAACAAATTGTGCAGTGGACCCGAATAGTTTATCTATTAAATTTTGGGTTTCTTGTGCTAGGCTTGACTTTGGGGCTGTTTTAACAGTTTTAGAGTTGTTTAGTGTAACTGCTTTAGTTATCTTTTTAGCAGCACTAGAGCCATAAGCCCTGTGAGCAACATCAATTTCTATGTATCCTTTCTTTTCTTTAGATTTAATGATTTTGAGAAAGTCCTTTTCTGCTTTCTCCAGCGAATCATAATGCCTCCAACCAGTAGCCTGTTTGCCACCAGTAGCGCCCCACATACAATAAATCTGAGCTTTAGCGCCGCTAGTGGCCACTTGAAGCTCGGCATGGTATGACTTATTGGATGTTCCCTTCGTTTTTGCTTTATCACCAGTTAGATCGAAAAAGCTTAATTCCTTTACATCTTTAACTGTGAAAGAGCCATCTTTCAGCAAAGGAACTTTTTGAACTTTAGCCATTATAGTATCTCCAGATTACCAATATTAATGAATATTTATGAAATGTCTGACCGTTATTTTAGAATATTTGCACTATCCAAAATCTCTCAGGATAGAGGTTTATTAACTAAATTTGTGCAAAAGCATCTTCCGGGCACGGCTATCCCTGCGGACAGTATAAGCACTTTCGATCGCTCTGTCAAGTCTCAGCTCGATAATGCTGTTACTAGCCTTCAATATCGCAGATACTCTCGAAAATTAAAGGGGCCCAGCCTTCTCAAAAGGGCCGGGCTACTGACAGAATTTGTTAAGAAACATATTGAAGAAGTGCCCATTGAAACCACAACGACACAGCCAGGCGGTTTCAGATCAGAGTTTATTAAACTGAAAGCGGGGCCAAAGCGAGAAGAGCTGGTCTACAATGAAATTATCAGAAGAGGGCTGAAGCCAAAAATGGTTCCGATAACAGTCCCCGGTCCTGATGGCAGTAAAATTACTTATAAAGCAATGTCAGACTACGTTATGCTGGACGGCCTAAGAATACCAATGTCTGGACAGACAGCTCAAAAGGTTGCAAACCATTTTGGAATGAGTCTGCCTACATCCAAGATGACACAGCAGATATGGGAAGCCGCCGATACAAAAATCAAATCAAAACCATTAAGTGGCAGCGGAGTTACACTTGATGGCAGACGATACTCTGGAGCACAGGTTGTATCAGGGCTGATTAGTGACCCCAGGGCAGCAGCGGCGTACAATGATATTATAGATAGCTCTCTAAAAGATAGAGAGCCTATACTAACGGCCGGGCATGGAAAGACTATTGTGTTAACAGACAGGCCAGAGCAGCTGGGATTGTACGGAGCTAATGCGGGCGATAAAAAGTGGAACCCAATTCAAAGCAGCGAACACACAGGGCATGATACGTCTGTGCATACTGAATATATGACCTGGACTAGACTAGTCAGCGGTGATGTCACAATAACGCGTCCTGACGGTAAAACTGAGTCTAAATCCATGGATGACTTGTTAAACGATCCAAAAATGTATAAGTATGTGTCGGACAGCAAGGTTAAGAAGTATAAAACTTAATTCATATCTTTTTCATCTACGCGCTCTATAAAGAATATTTCAACTCCATCTTCGTCATCATATCTTGCTTCAATTTCGCCATCTTTATCGAGCGGAAGAGTTTCTGCCGCCATCACGGCCAGCATTTCTAAAACCTCTTTCCGATTAAGCTTTTTGTATAAAACCATTCCATAATACTATATATCCGGAATGATTAGGAATTCATGATCTTTTCTGTGTCTTTCAGATCTTCAATCTTCTTTTTTAGTTTCTTAACCTTTTTTCTTTTAACCTTAATCCATCCGCTACTCAGCATTCTTTTTATATGTTGCTGAGATTCTTTTTTACATTCTTTGCACCATGTTTTAAATATGGTAGACCCTAAATATTCTGTGCAATAATAAAAATGTGCTTTCTGGTGGCAGTATGGAACAAGGCATTTTGAATAAATACCCACCACTCGGTCCAATAAGACTTTTTTAGTCTTCACGATCCAATTACTTCAACTACTGAAAACCTTGCTTCTAATTCTTTTTCATTTTCTACAACAAAAAAGGCATGTATAGAGTTATCTGCCATGCTTTCTGATGTTGACCTTCCGTATGTATCTCTGTAACCAGCCTTTACTCCGCCACAAAATTCAAATATCTTGGCGCCTTTTTCTTCTGCTAGGTCTTGAAGCTTTTCCTTCTTGCCCAATTTAATAGATTCTGGATACATGGCATAATAAAAATCATCGGCCATTAATATAATATCTCTATCATCTTGCTTCATTAGGTAGCCAAGAAGATTTAAACTTAAAGGAATTGTTCTAATCATATTTTACTCCAAGCATATCTCTGAATATATTTAATTGTGCTTTTAATTTTAGAGGATCTTGAAAATCATCTAAATCAAACTTAACTGATTTGAAGCCGTACTTATTTCCTACTTCTATGTTCTCTTGTCTGTCGTCAAGATACAGGCATCCTTTAAACTCTGGGTGGTCCATTAAAAAGCTCTGGTAATAAAGTTTGGAGGGCTTTCGGGCTCCAACCTCACAGCTTAAATGTAAAACTTTGTTAGCATATGTCTCTGGAAACTTCTCTCCCAATAGCCTAGCATGAGTTTTACCTATATTACTTAGAAGAGCAATCTTAACGCCATTTTCTTCTAGTTTTTTAATCCAGGCCATCATTTCTTCATTTGGCTGAGGTATTTTCTCCCACTCTTCAACAAGCTGATTAGTTTCTGTTGTTGTGAAACCAAATGTATCTTTAAGTGCTCTTTCTACTGTGGTTAGTCCAACATCTTGCTGGCCGTGTAAATCTAATACAAACGCTTCTGGATCATAATGGCGATTTCTGGCGCTGTTGTAAACATTATTAATCTCAGAATTAAGCTTCGTACGAAGCTCCTCAATAAATGAATCTAAATCAATATCGTAAATAACCTGTCCGATATCCAATGCTAAATATTTTGACATAAATTTCCTATTGCTTCGTGTAAATATTGCTTTGGTTGCTTATCCAGGATCTTTCTCCCTTTGCATGAAGATCCAAAAGATTTCTCCATTTCCTCCAAAGCAAACTTATCCATTAACTCTACCTGCCCAACATTTTTGCCAATTCTATAATAAGAACACATCGCCGCATTAAGCAGAGACTCTGTATCATCAATGTTGGGAGCTATACAGATATTATCAATGCTATTATAGATAGCATCAGACAAATAATCCGTTTCTCCTGTTGTCAGGAACCAAGAACAATTGGATAGTAATTTCTTATACACCCTTAAATCTGAAATATCTCTGCTATACAAGTGGGATAGCTGATAATGAAATTGGCTCACTAGAGTTATATCAAACGAAGTACAATTAAGTAATCTGCTTAGTGTAGATATGCGGTCTGGGTCTTGTATTACAGCTATCCCTTCTCTGTACAGGCTTTCATCCATTTTATAATAATAGGGTCTAATCCACTCAAACCCTGGTTTAAGTACGGGTCTCATAGAGACATCGCCGAATGGAGAATAGATAAATGTCTTATCTGCTTCTGGTAATCTAGATAAAAACTTCTTAGCCTTGTCTAGGAAGTGGTAGTATCTCATCTGCCCGCGCTCCCACTTTATTCCATTGAGCAAATGAAGGGGGCTGCAGTACCAAAGCTTTATTCCAAACGACTTAGCTATGTGAGCTAGGATGGGCTCGCCATCGCTTATGATTAAATCCGGAGCAAACTCATCAACTTCATTGATAAGAATCTCTACTTCCGGTATTCCTACATTGGGAATATTCTTGTGATCAAATATCTCAGATAGTACGTCTTTTTTCTTCTCTGAAAACTTATTATGCAGAGCGTCTAGCGTCCAGTCAATATGATCGATAAGTAGGCTGGATTTTGTATATCCGGCTACTTTAATATTATGGCCAGTTGTATTCTCTAATAACCTGCGAAGCTGAATCCCCGCACCCAGACGATTCCCCGCAGAATATACTATATCCATTTCTTAGTCCCCACAGCGTTAATAGGATTGCTAAGATGGGCAATACAATATACAGGAATGTTTCTATAATATAGAATGCTATTGATTTTAATCGTCGTACCATTCTTTAGGTTTAACTGCCCAGCGCATGTAAGTCATTATACATGCCGCCTTGTCCCTATCGAACTGTTCTTTATCTATAAAGATGCCTCTTTTCTCGGCCAGTATAAATCCTCTGGCCCAAGCGGCAAATTCTTCTTCTAATGTCTCAACTCTATCTGTATTTCTGCGCCTATCTGTTGTTTCGCAGTAAGCAGATGTAGCTCTAAATTCATAATCTTTTGTTTTAGAAAATAAAACGTGACCAATCTCATGAAGAAGCCTGTACAGTTTAATCTCAGGTTTCCTCTGTGAGTTTATAGTTATCTCTTTGGTATCAAATATTGCGGCGTCATCTAGTTTGTGGCCTTGAGTTACTTTCCAACCTAGGCGCTTGCAATAATTTACCAGCTCATCAAATTCTTCTTCATAATATTTGTCATTGAGTTCTGTCATGCGACCTTGTGCTATATAAGTGATAGGGCAAAGATGGCCTCAACCATCAGCCTAAACATATGCACAAAAATCGCTACGGAGCCAAGAGTCAAAGTTAAAATAATCAGTAAACATGCGAAATACTTGAGGTATTTTTTTGTTTTCTTGCTTAACAAGGGGTTTTTCCGTTTTTGCTTCTCTTTTGGCCCATTTAAATAGATAATTTCTCCGTTATCAATCATCTTCACTCGGGGACCAAATCTCAAAAAGTCTATTAATTCAGACAGCTTATCATATAGCTTGCCGTACAGTATATCTAGCACCACGATGGCTATTATGAATAAGACTATATTCCAGAACATCTCTATTAATGCGAAATTATTAATCAAACTACATAATTAATAACGATGCCCAGCAATATAGCCTATGGTGTTTCCTTCTAATATTTCTTTTAACATATCTAAGTAGTCAGACAGGGTTGCGTCATTCGCCAGATACCCCTGGTTAACCAGCACATACTTTCCATCTATCTTTTCTGTGTACTGAACGTAGTATTTGTCGCATCTTTCTTCTAGAATATCAGCGCACAGCCCAAGGTCAGTTGTGGTGACTATTAATGCTGCCTTTTCTTTAGTTGCAGCAGTACCAAAAGAATAAACAACTCTACCATCCTTTAGTGGAATTCTTCTCATTCTACTTCTAAAGTCATCGTTTGAGCCGCTATTTTTTGTCCATCAGGATCTTTACCCCACACACTTATTTGAAATTCTATTTTATCGGTGCCGCCTTCTTCCATAATCTCATCCAGCAGAACCTCAGTTTGATTAGGAGAAATAACTTTCACATCAAAATAAAAGTTATCATCATCACTCTCGGTTAGGTTGCTCAAAAGTGCAACTATATAATCTTTGACCGCCTTGATGCTGCCACCACTTCTACGTAGTTGATGTTCAGTCAGAACTCTCAAGTATTTTTTTAGTATTTCATGGAACTCTTCCGCTGCCGATCCATGTTCCTCATTTTCGCTACCAGATAGTTGACTTTCCCTTTTTTCTTCGTTCTCCCGCATCTCTTTCCTATTTTTACGTACTGCCTTATGGAAACATTAAAACCGTAGTATGGGCGCACGCCGTCTTCTTCTAGAACATGCGCCATCATAACTTCATCGGAGTTATGTATGAATTCGATATCAATTTCCCACTCGAATTTTTGAAAGTCTTTTACCAGCTCTATGGTTCTTTGAACTTTTGCAGTGTATTCTTTTTTATAGTCTTCTATGTATCTTTTAACACGCATGCTATCAATATTTCTTAGGATATTGCACGGAGCATGATTTGCATGTGTTGTAAATGTCTTTTCCGCTATTAGCTGTCCCTTCATATTGCTACTTTCAGTATTTTCCCATTTGGTTTTTTCAACTTAACTACATATTTATAGTCTTCCTCGCCAACTATTTCATTTGCGATGTCTTCGTCTGTTTTATCTTCCTCGGCTAAATAGTGACAAGATATCTGCCACCCCGATGTGGCGCCCCTGTAGTCACCGAGTTCCAGTGCTTGATAGCGACTTTTAATTCCCTGTACTTCCATAAGTACAATTTTATCGGCCATTCTTACAAGATTTTCTGCTATAGCACCATCCTCATTGGACATGTGCTCTTTTGACATATTTTGCATTGGGCCAATAAAATTATGCTCTACCGCTATTTCAAAATCATACTGGTGCTGACCTATTTCTTCTAATTGAGATTTGGCTGATTTCAGCTTTTCTCTCATGTATTTTAATAGCTTTACTTCGTCCATTATCTAAATGATGTGTGTTTTGAGTCTCTAGCATTAATTGGAATTATGCATCTTTTAAGAACCCCATTCTTAATAAGAAGTATATCTATTCTGGCAAAGTCATCCTCTTCCAGTATATGTGCAAATAGTTCTTCCGAAAGATCTGGGATTTTAATTTCTGTTTTGATAACCTTAGGAAGCAGGTAATCAACGTAATCTTGACATCTTTTTATTTTATGCTTTTCAGAAAGATCCGTGGATCGAAGTATTTCTCCCACGCCTTTTACAATATGGCCAGCAGTTACAGGTCTGGCCTTTCCAAATCTGCTAAATCCAACAACTAGTCTGTTAAGAGTATTTAAATTTTTATCAATCATTGTCTGCCTTTCAGTTGCAGTCTTCTAATTAAATCTTCATTGCTATAATAAACTATGATAAATCCGGAGCCCTCGCTTGTTTCAGGCTGTGACCAGTTGCCGCTAGCAAACGAGTAGCTTCCATGCTTTCCTTGGCTTTTGTATTCCAATTGATACGTTTTTGATTCATTAAAAATAGGAACAACTAATATGTAAGAGTCCAGATAAATTTCTATTTTTGGGAAATACATATCATCGGTTTCTAGAACTTCTGATAAAATTTCGTCTTCGGTGCTCGGAAGATTTATATTTACCTTAACGGGATTTTTTCCTCTTACATAATTAGCGGCCTCCATTTTTCTAGAAATAAAGGCTTCTGTTCTAATTTTCTTTTTGAGCCTTTGTTTGGCACTTCGTCTCTTATCAAAAGCTTTGCTGGCTGGTCTAGTGAATGTTTCAAGGCAGAGATTTTCTGTTACATTTTCCTTTTTAACATTACACCAGTACTGATGGGTCCAAACTCTCTTATTGATATTGTCTAGATTTCTTTTCATCTTAATAGTACCATGAAAAATTTTCATTCATAACCGAGTCGCCAACTATGATAGTGTAGCTTCCATATAATTCGTGCCCTGCCCTTAATTCTTCAAGGTATATAATTGCTTTTTTTCGGCTGGCCAGCTTCACCTCTACTCTATCAACTGAGTAATAACTGTATGATTCCATCACATCACAAACGGCACGCTCTTCGCTTGAAACAAATATCACATTAACGTGTTGCCGTTTCTTCCTAAATACATCAGAGGCTGCTGAAGCTATTCTGCGCCTTTTGTGGGGCCGGGACAAGTCTGGATTGCGGTAGACATCTTTAATGTTACCTAAAAATAATCCTATGACCTCTTCCAGCTTCATTTTATCCCTGCATTACAGATATTGTCGCAACTTCTTCAGGAGTAGCGTTTCCTTCGACCATAGAATCTGGAATTGGCACGTGCCCGCCAATTAGAAAAGGAATCTCAGACCAAAGTATTTTCAGTCTAAGAATGCCTTTATTTCCATCAATGATTTTGCCGTAGCATTTTTTGCTGTCAACAGAAAAAATTACGACATTACCAGTATCTAAATTATAACCACCATCTGCCATTTTGTCAAGGCTCAACTCGAAATTATTTTATGGGTTTGGGCGTCTGCTTCAGTTGCCACTCCAGCAATATAAATTTCATCCACCCAAGCCTGAGCACCAGTCCTCAGTAAGCCATTCCCATGGGTTACCACTATTAGGTAGTTGCGATACACACCATCTGGTGCCTTATTTATAATTTTACCATAGAAGTCTCCCAATTTTGGAGACTCTACGGCAACCATTAATCCTTCTTCGTATTTAAAATTCATTTCCATGTTGCTCCCGGGAAATTAGCCGCCATCATTTCTCCATTATTTCGTAGGCGAGTATTTCATCGTACATTTTTCGCATTGTTTGTGTTTCTTTTTCAGAAGAGCCCGGCATAAATTCGATATCACCGTTTTCTTTTTTAGAAAACCACATTTTCTTATATGCGAGCCCTCCCTCTTCTTCAAATACTCCCCACTTAGTTACAAACTTACCTGTACCCTCATCGCTAACCAGTATTAGCTCTCTTATTTCTTTGGTAGTATCAGTGCGAACTGTAATAATATTACCTTCACCGTCAAACCAATATCTTTTAACGTTCGATTTATTTATCATGCTGTAAGAACTTCATCTATGGCGAGTATCCCAGGTATCTGTTTACAGATCTTATCAATAGTCCTGATATCTTTTTCGGGCTGAGACCTTCCAGATTCTATAACATAGGTATATCTGTTAATTGTCGGCATTTTTCCCTCAATCCAGCTGAAAGTCATGGTTTTTTGAATAATCTCGCCGTAAAACCATCTGGCAGCATAGCTTCCATTATGGAATTTGGTTATCTCTATTCTTTCGCCCACTTTAATATTATATTTACCGCGCAGGGCTTTTATGTAATTGCCTTTCTGATCAAAATCAATACGAATTGTTTCCATTACTCTTCCATTATCTGTGCTACGAGCATTTGATTATAAATTCTGCCCAATGTTAAAAACTCCTCTCTGGTGGGATCTTTAAAGACTCTCATGTCATTGCCAAACACTCTTATTAGAAATGATTTTTCTATAATTGTGATAGATGTCACCGAGGATAAATATTCTGCATGATAACATCTATCTGAGAGAAGACTTGCCCTTATAATAAATTTATTATGATTTCTAAACACATTTATTGGTTTGCCGTCGAAATCAAAAAATAGTTCCATACAAGAATGGCTTTTTATCCTAATATGATTTCAGCAACTTCAAGTTCTTCGTTGGGAATTGTTTCCATTTCTTCTGAGGCCACCGGAAAGATGGCAGGCTCACCAAACTTGTTAGGCCACCTAATCTTTTTAAGAACCTTTATCAGATAGTCGTAGTCTGAGTAATATTCGGGGCGTGTCTCTCCCTGTAGCTCTCCGTAAAATTCAAAAACTCCAAAATTTGTATCTATATAGCACCTAACATATTTATTAATCATACATCAATCACCAGCTCAGCCAGTGCCTCATCAACTATAGTTTTAATTTCTTCTGTTTTGAGACCCTGGTCAAGTGACCATCTAATGTAGGCGCTTGTTTTCTTTTTTATTTTTGGACGCTTGACATCAATGGTGGTAACCAGCGGTCTAAAGCTTTTAGCAAATTTGAATCCCTCTTTAAATGAATCTCTATTAGATTGGGGGATTATCGACAGGTGCTTGGGTCTTATTGTGTTTTTACGTGGTGTATAAAGCCACCCCAGTATAAACCCACAGATCCAAGCTTTATCTTTACATAAATAATTTTCAACCTCTTTTAGTTCGCTATTATATTCTTTCCAATAGTAATTGTAATCAAGCCACACAACCCTTCTATCAGAGTAGTAGCCATTGTTATAGGCGCTTCTTTTTTGTTCTGGGTCAATAAAAAATAACGCTGCCAAGATTGGGTTTATAGAATACGGACAGTTTATTTGATTACGTTTATTCCCTCCTGGCCAACCAGATGCCCATGATGTTTTTACTACCGTTTTATTTTTACTAACTGCGTGCGAACATGCTTTTAATAGTTTTTCTTTTACCTTTTTGTCCATTATATATCTTCCATTATTTGAGCGGCAATCGCTTCTTCCTTGGTTATAATAATAAATTCCTTTCTTGTCAATGACCAAGGTTGGCCTGTTTTTAATTCTGTTATCTGATACAGATTGAGGGTTTTGAAGTTTGGGTCGATTTCATCAATAGCCTCTATCTGCCCATAGTTTTTATAATGTCTCCCGCTATGATCGTACCTCGACGTAAATCGTACATAATCATTGATCTGCGGCTCACTCATTCATCATCTCATCAACCATAAATTCATCTTCGCTTGCCTCAAATATTTCCGATTGATAGCAGCTTCTAAAAGATCCCTCCCCCGGGCCATTAAGCATCTGAATTGTATATCCAATACATTCCGGCTCCTGGATTTCAAAAACGCTGTAAATCCTGGCGTAAAATATATCTGCGGAGAACAAGCCCGTTCCGCGAACGGATACAATATCTCCAATGTAAAATAATTGAATGTCTTCCCAAGTCATTCTGACATAATTTTGGCGGCCAACTTTTCTTCTTCAGATAATTTAATCAGCTGTCTTCTGTCTATGTAGTCATATTGGCCCACGCCACCGCCCATATTGAACTCCACATAATACGTACCCTTTTCTACAACGTAATGATTTATCACTCCATAGGCGTCGCCGTCTTCTTTTCGTTTGGAACGCACAATCTCGCCATCTTCAAATATTCTGGGGCTACGGACAAAACGTAATAACGCCCTATACAGCTTTTTCATGAATTCATCACCTCAAAAAGGGCCCGCTCATCCTCTGTTAATTTAATTAGAATTGGGCTGTTGGCATCGAACTTAAACTGCCCTCCCTTGTTCGGACCTTCTAAATATATTATGCTCACTTTTTGTTTGAGTTTAAACTGAGCAGGGTCCAAGGTTGTTGCACTAACATATTGAACCTTTGCTATGTTAGCGCCTATTCTGACTAGATCTCCAGCTTCAAATTTATAGTTGGTCAGGCTGGGAAATAATAGTTTCATGAGTGAAGAATTTCGAAGGCAGTCATTTCGTTTTCATCTATCTCAGTGAAATCGAAATTTTCTATATTCACGTGATATGATTCATCTATTCTAACGAGTCTTTGTTCACCATCCATATGATATATCCGCCACATATTATGAATAAATATACTAGATTCTTTAGTACATGCCTGGCAGTCTTCCCTTGTACACTTTTCAACGCGCCCAATTATCTCAGACCACATAGGGCTGACCGGGCTCTCCATTTTATATTTAATAAATTTGTAGTACATTACTTAGACATTATCTCTAGTGCTATTATTTCGTCTTCAGTTACTTCGGAAAGCCTATTTTTGGGCATATGAGCTAAATTCTGTATATTCATAGGCACCACAACATTAGATTTAGTATTCTGTAAACATATAGGTGTGATGTGGGTTAAACCACTTTTACAATCCTCACAGAGATTCCCAGTGGGGCAATCATTTACGTACACATATACGTAATAATCCCTTCCAACATTCATATGCATTTTATATCGAGCATATTTCACTTGGTGATAACCTCAAATGTCAATATTTCCTCTTCTGTGGCTTTGCGAACTATATCTCTATCTTTTAGGCGGACAGGGCCAATTCCGGAAAAATCAGCATATATACCACCAATAGCTATAGCAAGGTACATCCTTTTGCGGAAGCCTTGCTCAATATCTGTTATACGGAAAACACTGTCTTCCATACCTTCAATTATTATATGATCGCCAACCTCATATTTCATTTATAATTTTCAGTGCTAAGATTTCATCTTTGCTGAGAGCCCCCTTTATTTCTTTTGTCTCAACGTATATACAATATCTGGATGGCAGTATTTGTATTCTGTAAAGTGCCCCGTCTACATCTAATGGTAGATTAATGCTCACTATCTTACCAAATCTATGTGGCCTGCCAAAGAGTTCAACTACATCCCCAACTTGACATGCATATTTCATGCGCCCATCACTTCGTAGGCCAAAAGATCTGCATCGCTTATCTCTCCTATGTGAGGCGCGAACAATGGCCAATGATGAGTAATGTGCCTAGTTGAATGATAAGGATTCATCGTCTTATCACTTTTATCGTAAGCATGAGTTACCGTCACTACTATGTTCCCACCCTTACACAGATAACACCAATTATCATCGCAAACAGTTTCGTATCCAAACAGCATGCCAAATTCTGTTCTATAGTAATAATACTTCATATTTCTTCCATTACATCGTAGTAATACTTACTATATCTCATCCCTCTATAACCGAATTGGCATCATATTCATCTTTATCAATGTCCACCAGTCCGTCAAGGTCTTTATCAAAATCCCAAACCCTGGATGTTATACTTTTCTCCTGATGTCTAACAGGATGGGTAAACTCTATTGACAGGCGCCCAGCACGTCTTGGCTGAACTGCCTTGCCATAATGCCAAATGCCATCGTGAAACAATCTAAAAAACTTTTCAGCCATCCATAACCTCTGCTGCCAGGTATTCCTCTTCAGAAACGGTCTCAAACATATCGTCATATATTTTTTCGATATATGTTCCACCCTGTACTTCCACGTCATGCCATCTAGAGCCTAAGAACATCTTACTCTTGTAGGTTTCAATGATCTTTCCATAGATTCCTGTATCAATAAACTTAATATACATCTTATTCCTCAATCACAAAGGATGCTAAATATTCTTCTTTCGAAATCTCTTCTACAGAAGAATGAGGCCAAGATACAAACTGTTTTCCTAATATGTGTACAAACTGCACGGCCAAAGGAAACTCGCTGTCGCCTGGAAACGACCCATTAGTGTGCACAACCTTGCCGTAAAGTTTATGACCACAAACGCTGTGACAAATATACTTTGGATATTTCATGAAGACATTATCTTTGCTGCAAAGTATTCTTCCTCAGTTATTGCAACAAGACCATTGCTTGGCCAGCAGCAAGTGCCAGTTTCGACTTGACCGTACTTATGGTTTGGAAGAATCTCTACTCTGTAGCAGTTATCCTGCTTCGCCAGCTCATCTTTACCAAGTATTCTAGCATATGATCCGCGACCTTTCCTGTCAATGTACCTGATGTATTTGGGTACGTTCACGAATCAATCACCAAACCAATCATATATTCATTCTGAGTGATCTCTTTAAAGTATTTACTATCGAAAGTATAGTACTCATCAACATAATCATTGAATCTAATCAATAACGTCTGCCCATCTCTGAAGGGGCCTGTGAAATCCCAAACGCCGTCATTGCATACACGCAATACTTCGCCGTACATCATCCCACTAATGAGATCCATCTGAATGTATCTTATCATCCTTCAATCACACAGGCAGCTTCGTATTCATTTTCATCTATCACTATTACTCTATCATCCGGCCACCGTAAGTAGGTTCTTTTGGTGCCCGCTATAGCTTCAACATTATGAGGATTTGTACCCAGCTCTATTATGAGGGGATATTTGCGAGCATTGCTATCTTCGTCTGGCTCTCTTTTGCCTACAACTCTGGCGTAAGTCCATTTATTTAATGGAATCTCTCTGAACTTAACATAGCCCGATGCTATCGCTTCATCAATAGTCATGATTCAATTATTGACTCACAAAGATATTCTTCTTCAGAAAGAGGTTTGATGTCTCTTTCATTTACTTCAGCTGGGTTGTCCCAACGCCAGTCGGAGCCAAAACGAACCACATAAGAATCCATTTTAACCTCAACTATCTCTCCAACGTAGTATTCACCATCAATAAAATGAAAATATCTTACGTATTTTCTTTTTTTAAAGTGCCTGCCGATCAGCCAGTAAAACATTTAAGCCTACGGAGTGTCATCGCCTATGCTGCTTTTGAAATCTTCGTGCTTTTTATCTTCCGCCTTCTTAACAAGACGAGCACGCACGGATTTGATTCCTCTGCGAATTTCACGACGCAACTCTCTCCTGACCTCTCTAAAGAACTCAGCAACAACTACGTCCTTCACAACATTCATTGTATTCTTTACCTTATCTTTCATTGTACTTACCTTTCTATGAGTCCATTACACTGGACGATACACGTATATTTTCTTTCACGGCCTCACCGATCACTATAAGGGCTTGTCACCGATTTGTCAAGCCCTTTTTGTAGTTAGGAGTACTTTCTTTTGTGTACTTAACGAAGATTTTTTTACTTTTGTCTTCTAAATTTTTCCTAAAATCCCATGTTTTATCGTCCTCTTTGATATATTCCTCTGTATGAGGTATGTTTTTTTGTTATTGTTAATCCTGTGTTCATGTTCTGGACACAGGCAAATGGTTATTGAAAATAAATTTGACACAAATGAAGTTGCGCTAATCAGAAAGGCTATTAATGAATGGGTGGTGGCATCTGACTCTGATGAATCTCTAATATTTACAGAAGAAGGATTTAATAATCCTGGAGAGTTCACCGTTTATGATTGGCGCAAAGAAAGAGATTTTGGAGTAATCTTCAAGGGCTTTTCTACCGACATTGGATATAAGCAGATAGTAGCTGAGCGCGGGGGCAAACATTTTAGAGGCTTAGCCGGTGGCGGCAATGACAATATTCTCATGGTGTCAGATAGGATTGATTCCGAAGAGTTATTTTATAAAATAATTCTTCATGAGATTGGACACATTCATGGTCTTAGCCACATGGAAGGAGGTATAATGGAACCCCAGGTTAAAAGAGATGGTTGCATTCACGAAGTTGATATAAAACAATTTTGTGAAATAAATGATTGCGGACCAAATGCTCGTTCAACTTGTGAGGACTAGGACTGCGTTATACTCGGCTTCTGATATCTCTATAGTTTTACAGCTCATCTCAATGTTTTTGGCTCCCGGCATAACATAAGGCACGGAGCCTACTCTTTCTTTGCCCAAAAACTGCACTTTAAGATATACTAGCGAATCATCCCCACGCCCAAATGTTCCTGTTGGACCGTATCCCAAAACTTTTCCATAAAGCGGATCTTCGGTGAGTTCATTATTTTCTCCACCGTATAATCCGTAGTATTTAACGTATCTAGGGATCTTCATGATGCCATCACCAGGGCTATATTATATTCTTCTTCCGAAATCTCATGAGCGTAGTCATTAGGCCAACTTATTGTTTGATGGGTAACCCATTTCGGTTCATACCATAGAACAGTTTTTTGAGTTGGAAGCGGTGTAATCCATTCTACTTCGATAAGTAAGGAGCCCCTTTTCCAAAAACTACTGTAAACTCTGCCAAAGTTAACGCGGTTTTCGTACACGCGCTTTATGTAACCTGGAGCGTTCATGAATCCATCACCATCTCCGCAACATGAGTTAAAAATTCTTCCCGAGATATCCAAGTCCAACCGCAAGCGGTTGAATTTATTATAATTTCTCGTTCGGCCGTTTTAACGCGCAGCCAGGTCAGGCCATGTTTCTTTTCCTGACCAATAATTTCTCCATACGTTGTATCTGTGCTAATTACCTTGGAGGGATCACCGAAAGATTTTCTTTTGGATCATATTTAATATATTTAGCTTTCACGAATCCATCACCGTTTCAATTATATATTCTTCCTC
>JABAOF010003072.1_pt2 | contig 55331 bp, 49 predicted proteins | sample 7062171 | NCBI WGS metagenome assembly JABAOF01 (sample SAMN14538628, study PRJNA623070) | marine sediment metagenome | biome: marine biome [ENVO:00000428]; feature: marine pelagic biome [ENVO:01000023]; material: deep marine sediment [ENVO:00002113] | place: India: Gulf of Khambhat ... | reverse complement strand
ATTTCACCGGCAATTGCGTGGCAAAAACGTGGCATTTGATACTATAATCGTCCAAGACGGTAAATTTACTATTCACTAAGCGAAAGAATTATATATTAAATTATACTGAAAGTTAAACCAGATGGTACAACTACTGGGTTTATGCATGCGCATGCAAGGGTAACAGGGGCGGGGCCCCCTTCTCCTTTCTCCCAGTGATTGTTACAACAGGGTGAGGCCCCGCCACAACACACTTTGCATCTCTATTTGCTTGAGATTTCTAAGTGAGAAACATCGTGCTGGTGCAACTTTAAATGACATCTTAGGTTTAACAACTAGAACAATTCTACATACAATTTAAATAGGGTAATCTGGTTATAGACAAGCAGAAGTATCCGTCAATTGAGGGGTATTTCTACAGCTGTAAAACAATAGGAAGGAGAGAGAGGAGAATGACAAAGCGACTATCAGCGACGATAATACTTCTGATGTTATTCGCTAGCCTTTTGCCTTCGCACTTATTCGTCTTTGGAGGCGGATGGAGCGGCACAGGTCCAAGCCTCGTCGTAGATGACGCTATCAACAGAATTAACGCAACAATTGGCGTTAAATCGGGTTCAGTAGTTACAGCGAAGGGCACCGTTACAAATGTTGGACCATCAGCCCTCTCGGGGCTTTTGACAGCAATATTCATCAGAGAAGATGCGCACGGGCTAATTCCATCCGACATCACTGGCGAATGGTCTTCTGACGGTATTACCTATTCGCCGATGGCGGCAGCTGTCGCACCTGCCAGCGCTGCCTGGGACATAGAACTCACACTTGGCCCTCCCGGAGGTTACCCCTTAACCGTAGGAGAAAACAGCATCACATATGCTAGACTGACAGCTCACAACGACGTTGGCCCTTCAAGCGACACAGAAAGGCAGCAGAATGCTGCTGTCTTTGTGTACAAAGACAATGACTTGAGTTATACTTGGAGTACCGGCGACACCATGCTGTCTCAAGGACCAGATGATTATCCAGTAAACATCGACTTGTCTGTGGAACACACTGCAGAGATTGAAGGAACTGGACAGTTTTACTACAACATCCAAGACGCGATAGATGGAGCAGCCCCAGGGAAAACAATCCTAGTGTACCACGGAACATACCTCGAAGCCTTACACATTATTAAAGCCGTCACCATCAAGCCAGCGAGCAAACCAGTGATCAAAGGCAGCCAACTCTTTGCCACGGATTACGGTAGTAGGGAAGCCGTGATCTTTGTTGAAGACGCTTCAGGCGTATTTCTAGAGAATTTGGACATTCAAGGAGAAAACCTCGGTCCCGCACGGAACTATGGCGTGTTATACCAGAACGCAAGCGGAGCAATCCTTGATTGCACTGTGTCGCCTAACACAATTGGAGACCTAGGGAGCGTCGGAATCGCCGGCATCAGCCGATCAGACCTGCTAATTGAACAATGCGTCATAGAAAACTTCGGGAGAATCGGAATATACGCTACTAATGTTGAAAACGTCGCCATCTATGACAACGAAATCATTGGACAAATCTACAGCGGTGAAGGAGAAGTTAACTATGGAATTGAAATCGAAGACTATGATGGTCCCTCAAATGCGCAGATCCATCGAAATGAAATATACAACTCCGATAACACCTACTCGCCAGAGCCATTGTGGTCATCCGCAGCAATAATCGCAGACATCTGGAGGATGTACTATGATTTGTCCCCATCAACTGTTTCAATAAAGTACAACGACATTCATAACAACTATTTGGCCATCGAAGTCGTCTCAAATCCATCGATGCATGCACACTACAACAACATCTATAACAACAGATACGGGGTCGCAGTCGACCCTGACTTAACTGACAGCTACGAAGCGTTTGATGCCCGTTCAAATTGGTGGGGCCACGCATCAGGTCCCGACCACCCAACTAGCTGGAACTACACGGTTGTACCCGGCGAAAACATAACAGTGGGGCCAAACCCGGGATCTGGAGAAAGCGCTACGGACTACGTCGTATATGAGCCTTGGCTAGAGGAAGCGTGGCCGCCAGTGCTACCCACATTAAGCATTGATCCAAGCAGCTATCAAGCAACGAGCTACCACGAAACTTTCGATTTAGACCTACAGGTAAGCAACCTTGAAGAAAATTGGCGAGTTGTCGGAATACAATTCCGCTTGAAGTTCGACATCAGCCTGCTAGAAGTCCTTGATGTAACTGAAGGCCCATTAATGGATCAAGTCGGAGACGTGTTTGTGGTTTGGGCAGTTGACTATGGAGACCTCATCTGGGGAGACAACTTAATCGTGGGCGTGGCATTACTCCCCCAAAACCAAACAACTGGGGGCGCGTGGTGGAGCCAATTCCCCGACGGAAGTGGAACAGTAGCCACCATCACCTTTAGAGCGATCTATCAAGACATAGGACTAGAAAATCCGCCCGTAGGATGCGACCTCGTGTTGGCAGACAGCAAGATCATCGATGACACAACCCAAGAGATTAGCCATGACACAGCGGATGGATATTATGAGATTCTACCGTGGCCCAGACCGGAACTTGTCGTGGACATTGCATCGGACATCTATACTGCCAAACAGCTAAACGAAACGTTCACGCTCGACGTCATTGTAACCAACCTACACGCAAGCCTTATGCAGCCCATCGCCGCCCAATTCCGCCTACTCTTCAACGGCACACTGCTAGAGGTCGTCAGCGTCACTGAAGGCCCATTCATGCAGCAGTTCGGAGACACGTTTTCCATACACTACACAACATATGAAGACATCGTCTGGGGATCAAACGTAGTTGTAGGCGTCATCATTCTGCCCGACGAGACTGGCAACTGGGCTGCCTTTGCCAACGGAACTGGAACATTGGCGTCAATAACGTTCAAAACGGTCTACCAACACGTTGGACTGGAGAAGCCCCCACTCTCATGCAACCTCACGCTTATTGAGACCCAAATCCTTGACTTTGATCTCGAAGAAATCGACCACATCATAGCGAATTGGGGATATTACGAAATATTGCCCAACAACATCGCCGACATAAACTGGGATTACGTAGTTGACATCAAGGATGTTGCCATAGCAGCGCACGCCTTTGGTTCTTTCCCCGGACATCCAAGGTGGAACCCGATAGCCGACGTCACCGGTGACGAAAAAGTAGATATCAGAGACATTGCAATCGTCGCGTCCCAGTTTGGCTGGGTTGACCCGTAAATCTAATTAACCACAATAAATTTCCCCTTTTTTATTTTCATCCTTGTTCAGACATTAGGCTCTCCTTTTAGCGCTTATGATCGAAACCACGTCCCTATCCTTCAACACGTGGTCTTCGCCCATCCGCCGCTTTTCCCGAACTTCTGTAGCGTAGACAAAGCTATCGCCTAGTTCAGTGTGTATCAGGTATGCGAGTTGGCGAGCTGTTGTCCCATAGGGCACGATGTAGGCGTCCGGCAAAACCTCTCCTTTATGGTTGCTGAGCTTCTCGATGTTCTCGACAGGGTACACCACAATGCAATTCAGCAGCTTAAAATAAGCCGCGTTGATAGCTTCTTGGACGCCCGTCGTGCCAATAGGAGTTAAGATTCTTTCTCTGATGGCTTGCAGAGCATTGCGCTGCAGTTCAGTGAGTGCCTCTGACTTGAGGATGCTGTAGTTGCAGTCGCCGGGCTTATAGTCAATCCACCGCTTTTCAGTAGCCCTCCGCAAAGCCAACTCAGCCTCGGCACTACAAGGAACCACAAAATAGTCTTCCTGTCTCAATCGTTCAAAGTTTGTTTCTGCCTGCGGTAAGTCCATTTTGTTTGCAGCAATAAGCAACGGCTTTGAGATTTGTCGCAGCGTGTCAACGAATCCAAGAAACGCGTCTTCGCTCCAAGAAGCAGGCTTGTCAGCGTTCACTCCACTCTTTTGCAGCGCTTTGAAAATGTGTCCCCTTTTGATGGATAGGCCACTCAGCCGCCCCTCCAACTCGGTGAGTAAACTTAGTCCTGCACCCCCCGTTTCGACGGTTCGCGCCATCTTGTCCCAATCTCGTTTCAGAATGTTGGCCATCCACATGGTGATTTCAGTTTCAAGGAAACGAACGTCTTCAATGGGGTCATGAGTGCCTGGCTTAACCTGTCGACCTTCGATATCTGTGGCGCCAGCCGCGTCGACGATGTGTATTAGAGCGTCGGCTTTGCGAATTTCGTCCAAAAACTGGTTCCCTAAGCCTCGTCCTTGCCATGCCCCTGGCACCAAGCCAGCGCAGTCGATCAGTTCAATTGGAATAAGTCGAATTCCGTTTAGGCACAAGGAGTTCGCCGGATTGTCATCAACGTTAAATTCTTGGTGGACACAGGGAGTGCGGAGATAGCCAATTCCACGGTTCGGCTTAATGGTGGTAAAGGGGAAGTTGGCGATTTCAGCAGGCGCTAACGTGGCCGCAGAAAAAAAAGTTGACTTACCAACATTGGGTTTGCCGACGATCCCGAGAGAGTATGGGCGGGCTTTTTTCCCAACTATCGACATCAACTTCGACCTACAAATAGATTGGCTGGGCAGAATAAAGGCTTTGCAAAGGACTCAAATCGCGTGATCTGCAAGCGATGGATGAACTCAAAGCCATAGTTGAGAAGAGAACAAACAGTTCGACAGAAAAATGGGCAACTCACACTTATCAGCGGGGTCAGCCAAATGGATCTTCTATAAAAAGCAGCCCAAAAAGAAGTGGTGGAAAATGAAAACCTTAGGCGTATTGACGAGTGGTGGGGACGCTCCCGGCATGAACGCTGCAATCCGAGCGGTCACTCGGATTGCTCATTCCAGAGGGATGAAAGTCATAGGATTCAAGAGAGGTTGGGAAGGTCTATTGGCTAACACCTTCGAACAATTAACCCCTCGCTCTGTAGGAGGCATATTAGAGGTTGGGGGCACAATTCTCTACACAGTCAGAAGCCCTCGGTTCAAAACAGAAAAGGGCATTGAAAAAGCAGCGGAAACACTGGCCACAAACAACGTTGATGGATTAGTAGTCATCGGCGGTGATGGCTCCTTTAGAGGCGCCCACCATTTGAGCAGAAACACCGACACCTTAGTTGTAGGCATACCAGCATCCATTGACAACGACATTTTCGGCACCGACGAAACAATAGGCTTCGACACGGCTGTAAACACAGCCGTAACAGAAATAGACAAAATCCGAGACACCGCCATATCTCACGAACGAACCTTCATTGTTGAAGTCATGGGACGCCAACGAGGCTTTCTCGCGTTGGCGGCAGGCATTACAGCAGGAGCCGAAGTCATCCTGGTGCCTGAGCGCAAAATAAGACACACGGAGATCTTCGAGAAACTAGAGCAAAACGAGGCGAAAGGAAAAAAATCCAGCATAATTGTGGCTGCAGAAGGCGTGGGTGACAACCGCGAAATCGCCAACAGGATTAGAGAACGAACTGGCGCCGAAGTAAGACTCTCTGTCCTCGGCTATGCCCAACGAGGTGGAAGCCCAACAGCTCGAAGCCGTCTCTTGGCTTGCTTATTTGGCAGCAAAGCTGTCGAACTACTTTCCAAAAAGTGCGGGAACCTGGTTGTAGGCCTATGCTTGGGAAAAATCGCCACCATCAGCCTAGAAAAATCATGCACAACGAGAAAAGCGTTAGACCTCGACTTGCTTCAGTTAGCTAATTTGCTCGCAACTTAGCCTCACCCTACCCTTGCTCACAAGTTTGCCCCAAACCTTCAATCGCCAGTCTCCAGGTCACCTCAAACCTTCCGGCCTGCAAAAGCTTAACTCCACTCAAACACCTCAAACCTGTATCAACGAAGGGTTGATTGTGACTGACTATGTCCAAATAATCACTGCTGCAGGCTCAAAAGAAGACGCCGAGAAGATCGCGAATGCCCTCCTGCACGATCGCTGTGCAGCATGTGTCCAGATCATTGGCCCTGTCACGAGCGTCTACTGGTGGAACGAAAAAGTGGAAACTGCTTTGGAGTGGCTTTGTCTTGTGAAAACTAGACGGGATCTGTACAAAGCTGTCGCGTCGACAGTCCACAAACATCACACTTACAAGGTTCCTGAGATCTTGGCGGTTTCAGTGGTTGAGGGGGATGAGGCGTACTTTGCATGGTTGGATGGAGAGTTGCGGAAGTAAGCAATCGAGCGGAAGCGACCAGCAAACGCAGTGGCGAAGTTGTGTATGTGTGTTGTACGTTTAAACGCAAAGGTTTATTATATCGTAATACACGTTTCAATTCACTATGCCCAACGGGGAATCCGCCGTCATGACTCTGCAACAAGCCATTAAGAAGGCAGATAAATACGAAGAGATGCTTAACAAAGCAGTAGACAGAACACTCAATAAAGTCTTCGGATCCACGGCAACTAGCATCATCTACACACATTTAGAAGACAACTACGCCATCAGAAAACATGAAATCGCCAGAAAACTGGAGTCTTTCAGTCAAGCAATGCAAGAATACCTGAATTCGGGAGCCGCCGTAGTAGAAAAAGAAATTCTGGAAAATTTCTACTCCGGATTAGGCCTTTTTCAACGCGTAGAATTGGAAGGAACCAGAAACAACGAATTCATCGAACGCCTTAGAACCTTAATGCCCCAATAGTTCTACAGCAGAGCAGCGTCCCTAGAGCGAGAAATTCGAAATCTTCTATTCATTCGTCAGAGGCGTTTAGGATGTGCCCTACACGCAGCAGCTGCGGCATGGAAAGCCAGCGGACTCAAATTATCCTTCTATCCCTGTCAAAGACAATGGTGCCTTGGCAATTTAGGGCGCAGGGCTTGAATAGATTGATTATACTAGGCTCCGCCTTAGAAGACGAGTCCGAAAGGCGCAAGCGCGGATTCTGTAAAGTGTAATCAATATTAAGGCAACAAGCTGAGAGTACAGTATCAGCAGCTGAGCGGTAATGTCACAATGCCTCGTGTCGACGCAGCGTCACTCTATCTGATGATTTCTCTATTTGCGTTGATTCTAGTAGCGGCACTTGTAAATTTCGCGCCACCGAGACCAGATGCCATTCCTTGGCGGAGGTCAGCAGTAGGCTTAGCTTTTGGACTTGTTTGCGTCTTGGGTATTCTCGCAGGTGTTTTTCCGTCTAAATGTGCGGGCCTGCTCCATTTCCAACGAAAAAAGAGTGAGGAGAGTGACCACGAATCGCAGATTCTGTCACAGACGAATGTAGCGTTTCGAGGGCATCATCCTGACTGTGGAAGCTTTAACGGTCACGTTGTTTCGGTGAGACAGAAGCATCTTTGCGCAGGGTGTGCAGGGTTGATTCTAGGTGCTCTTCTGTCTCTGATCGGAGTCGCCCTGCATTTCTTAATTAATGTGGTTTTGTGGCCAAACAATGTCTTGATTTTTTGGATTGGCTTTGTAGGAGTTTTCTGCGGGCTACTTCAGTACTCCTTATTCAATTGGGCCAAGAGCTCTGTTCACCTTGCTGTGAACACGTATTTTGCGGTCGGAGTGTTCCTGATCCTTGTCGGAGCAGATGGAATAACGAAGAGCACAATGGTAGATTCCTACGTGATTATCCTAAGTCTTTTATGGCTATACACCCGAATACTGCTTTCTCAACAAGAACATAAAGAAATCTGCGCTACTTGCCATGTAGAGAAATGCGAGTTTCACAGGAAACAGCCTACCACTTCTAGCTACACATAGCCAAAAAACGAATGTATATTGCATTAGTAAACGTGAAAGGCTGCTCTATCTACGTTGCATCCCGTAGATAGCACCAGCGACGATCAGTACGCCCACAACAACGATAATCAGTGGTCCTATGTACGCCCATATGTCGAAGCCAGTTAATATCGCGAGACCAAGCAGAACAATTATGATGCCGAAGACTATTCCTGCTATTGCACCGCCATATGGAAGGCCGAAACATTCATCGTCTTTCTTGTCCGCTTTAGGTCCAAAACAATCATCTGAACGCCGCTTCCTTCTAGTCGACACATGCAAAGGTTGCCCACATTTAGCACAAACACTTGCCTCTTCCTCATTTTTTGTGCCACACTTGGCGCAGTAAACCAAGCCTCATTCCTCCAATATTCCAGACTCTTCATTGTCTAGTCCATTCTTAAGGTTTTTGGTGCGGAAAAACGATTTCCCAGTCTATTCTCGTTTTTTAAACCCCAAAAAACCGTCAATTTGCTTAAACGATGTATCTTCGATTTGTCTTTTCGAAATCCTTTACAATTTCCATTACACGTTTCGGAGCCCGAAGAGAGTCCAACGGAAGGCCACGCAAAATAGACCAAGGACCCTGCTCCGCGAGTTTGGCAGCAATATGCTCTCCACCGAAGCAGTTCTTCGAAATCTTATACACAAGAGGACGCACTTCCGCCTCTTCGACATATCCCAAAGCGTGCAGGTACTCGTGAAGCAGCAACGTATAGACAAAGGCGTTCAACAACTTCCTTGACTTGGCAGTTGCTTCAACTATGGTGACAAGGGTGCGGTTCAAGACCAAATTATTCGTTCCCAACGGATGGTAAGCCCCTAGCCGAAGAGGCATGTCATCTAGAAAGAGCAGCATCCCCTTGCGTTGCTTATGTAAAACTTGCTTCACGTTGGCTTTTACAATTTCCCATACTTCGCTGTACCCTTCAGCATTGTCTAAGCGGTGCTGATTGTCTTCGATCTTCTCCAAAGATTTGCCCATGACTAAAATGAAGACCGATTTTTCCTCTTTAACCTTTTGCATAACACACATTTCTAAGGCTTCGGTGAAAGAGCGACGAACATCACTACGCCCACGAGGGCGCAGCCTATAATGACAAAGAGGAGGATGAACTCTTGTGGAAACCCGAAAATGTAATGTTGCACGTTGTAGTTCAACGTAATGAAAACGGTGTTGTCAGAGAAATCGTTTTCAAAACGAAAACTGTGCGCACCCGTTTTCGAAGCGTAAAAGCGAAAATCCGCGGGGTCAGAGACCGTGTAACTCACGATGATTCTGCCTTCGGGATCTGAGACAGAAAAGTTGATTGCCCCGCCTATCAAAGTGATCCGTCCAGAAACCTCGTCGCCCTCGTTCAACTCCACGCCTAGCGTTTCCTTTTCTCTTCCAGGAAGCTCTTTCGTTACAGAGTACGCATTAGCGATGCCACATAACAGGCAAAAGGCGAGACAACAGAGAGCCACAGGGCGACATTTCATAAGCTTTGCTACCATCTCCTAGTCGGATTATGAGGAGAAAAAAATTATGAAATCTGAATACTAATTACCACTGAGCTTTCTATTTCAACATTATTCGGGCGTAGGGATCTTCAGCCACCGGTGGAAAGGCTGCTTTCTTCTTTCCTCTATGGAGAAGACGTTTTCTGCCTTTTGTGAAAGTGCCTATCAGGCAAGCTTCTATTGCGTGTTTTCGCAGCTCCTTAAGCGCCAAGTCTCCCATTTGGGGATTGACCGCCGCCAAGACTGTGCCAGTGGACGAAGAGGAAAGCAGCTCAGTTTGCGAAAGGCTGAAATGGGTTTGCAGAATCCGAATCTCTTCCGAGAATGGAATCTTCTCCCAGTCGACGATGAACCCGAGATTTGAAGCATCAGCTAGATCGTTTAGAGCAGCCACCAATCCGCCTTCAGTGGTATCATGCATAGCATGAGCGTTCACGACGTTGGCGAGCAGTTGAGCTTCTGCAACGCAAGTCTGCCTTTCCACGAGGTTCTGAAGCCTTTGCGTTCGAATGACATCGAAGAGGTTTTCTGCAAGGGCCCTATGAGTAAGCGCAAAGTTCACAGCTAATTCCTGGCCAATCTGCTTAGTGCATAGTATAACATCTCCCGCCCGAGCATCTCCTGGGGTGATCAGCTTCTCTTTGCGCACTGTTCCATATGCAGTGCAAACCCCGACAACGCTTGAAAGCCCGCCATAAGTCCCCGTGTGCCCTGTTACTACTGCCATGTTCAGTTCTTCCGCGGCACTGCAGACTTGCTTCATGATCTCCAAGAAAGCGTATACCTTTGTATTTGCAGGCCCCAACAACGTGATCGTGCAAAATCGCGGCGTTGCGCCAAACAACGCTACATCAGAGGCTGCGTAGTGTACAAGCAGCCATCCAAGCCATTTTTCTGGGACGCCAATACATGGGTCTGTCGAAACCACGAGGTATTCGTCTTCGTTCAGCAATTGGACTCCAGAATCGTAGCCTGACCGTGGCGGAATGATGACCTCGGGGTGGCTCTTGACGCATTCCAACAGTTCTTGGAGTTTTTCTTTTGGCAGTTTTCCCAACTCAATCCAGCCGAAGATCTATGTTTTCGACATCGAAATTCTCTTATCTGCAATTTTAATGGCTAATCCTCTGGACGTGCTAATGGTTTGAGAGCAATTTCGTGGATCCAACCCATCTATTCCTGCAAGATCAGCCAATCGATTCATGCCTCTTTCCGGTTTCACCCTCACGCCTTTTCTGCGACCTACTTGTAGATCCCTATGAGACCGCTTTTGGCAAGTAAATATATCAAATATGCACTCACCAGAAGCTCCGGAACTATGTAAGCCCCATTATAAAGAGCCGAGTATATAATGGGACTCAGGCCTTCAGGAGCATAGGAGCCAAAAAACACGACGCCAGAAATAAAATGCGCTAAGAATCGGCCAAAGATTCCTACGGCCGCTCCGAAAAGCGCTGGAGTAACAAGTTTGGATGCATCCTTTTTTTCATTTGCTCTCCTTCTGTCCTCTAGCCATAGCAGGAAGACGAAACTGAAAGCAAACAGCCAAGCGAAGAACAAAGCTTCGCTCAGTCGAAGCTCTGCCAGCTCGTAACTAAAAAGTGCGAAGGTAACGATGCAGAGCAAAACTGAAACTAGTCGGTCCACGTCAACGGCTAAGCCGTTCCGTCTAAAAGAAGGACGCTTCTGAAAGAAGCCAGCAAGTCCTAAGGCTCCAAAGGCGATAGGATAGTCGAGCAACACTTGAGCGGGATGAAAGATAAAAGCTTCAATCACCAGCTGAACCAGTCCATAAAGCATGCATGCAAACAGCCCTATCTTAGCTCCTCGCCTCAGCGACAGCCATATCACGGGCACCATTGACCCGGCTGTCACCGAGCCCCCTTGAGGAAGACTGAACACTTTCACATAGCTTAATGCAGTTGAAACAGCAACAAAGGCAGCTATTTCTGCAATAACCTTAGTTGGAAATGTGGTTGCGCTTCCGCTCAACTTTATCCCTCCGCCAGTATTACCTGGTTCAGGTTCAAAGGGTCGACGAGCTTCACTCGTCTTCTCAGCCGAGTTCTAACCCCAGCTCCCCGTTGACGGATTAAAGGTGCAGAGCAACTATATAATAGTAACGACGCCAAGAACAGTCCCTGCATTGAACACAAAGCAGAAAGTGGCCAATGTCTCCCCCCTTATCACCTGTCACCGACTTCCAGCCAGTCTTCTTGAAGAAGTCTTTCACCAGCGTGAAATATGCGCAGGCCAAGTTTTTGCTTGAGCTTCCACGTCACTCTTATAGGTGGGTACCTTCTCTTTTTTGAGTAGGCGATGGTCAGGTGAGTGTTTCCCACATCAACTCCAAAGCATGGAACCGGCAATTCATGTTGTTCAAACTCGCTGAAATGGGGGCATACCACAGAACGGTGAAAGTCTCCACTCAGTTCTTAGCGGAAAAAACTGGAGTCTCCCAACAGACAGCTTCCCGTCATCTAATAGAACTCGAAAAACTGGGTTGGATAAAGCGAGCCATTACAGCTGAAGGTTGTCTAATCAAGTTGACGGATGTTGGAAAAGCTCAGCTGAAGAGTCTGCACTCAAAGTTGAAAGTTGTTGTCGAGGCTACCCACCCTCTGTCAGTAACGTTGGAAGGAACCGTGTTTAGCGGTTTGGGCGAAGGCGCCTACTACATCAAACAAGATGGCTACCGAAAACAGTTCATCGAAAAGCTGGGATTCGATCCCTACCCGGGAACCCTAAACCTTAAATTGAGCTCCGACTTCGACGTTAAAACTAGGAACGATTTGGAAAATTACCCAGCTGTTGAAATGAACGGCTTTAAGAATGAGTCTCGAAGCTTCGGGCCTGTGAAATGTTATCCGGCCACGATAAACAACAGAGCCAAAGGAGCGTTAATCTTTGCCTTTCGAACCCACTACGACTCCTCCGTGTTAGAAATAGTTGCACCCCAGTACCTACGTAATCAGCTGAAAATCAGGGATGGCCAAAAATTGAAGATTGAAATTTTCACGATGCCTTAGTAACTAACCTCACTCGCAGATAGACTTCTTCGACTCTTTGCTAACAGATATCCCATTCCAAGTCCTGCAACTAGCCCACCCAAATGCGCTAAGACGTTCGTATCAATCGAAAGGGTAATCATAAAGAATATGAACGCAAAAAGCACGGCTCCCAAAACTGAGCGCTCACTTATTTTTCTCATGTACATCATTACTCCACCAAATAAGCCAAAAATGGCCCCCGAAGCACCAGCAGAAGTCACTTGCAGAGGATAAAGCAAAGTGAAAAGTCCGCCTGTCAGGCCCGACGCGAAATACACGAGGCAATACTCACCGTCGTTGAAAAAGTCTTCAGCTCGCAACCCAAAGATGAGCAGGAAGAAGATGTTGCTGATTAGATGGAATATGTTGCCATGGACAAAGATTGAAGTGACCAGTTGCCACCACCAGCCGAGACGGAGCACGGCATAATTATACTGGCCATATGTTCTAAGGATTCCGAGGGGAGTAGTAATAGCGTTGCTTCCCAAGAAAGACGTGTAGACGTAGACTGCTCCGTTGATGACAACCAAGGCGAAGGTTACCGAAAATCGGAAGGTCACTCGATCCAATAACGGCGCCTCAACACTCCTGCCTACGCACTCACATAGTAATGAAGGCTTTTATTTGTTCAGCAAGCACATAGTGAAGATGTTATGATGAAGATTTTCGTTTCAGCCGACATGGAAGGAGTAGCCGGTGTGACCGGCAAAGAGCATGTACACAGAACTGGAAAGGAACATGAACGTGCTCGACAGCTTATGACCGGAGAGGTAAACGCTGCGGTTGAAGGGGCGCTGGAAGCCGGCGTTAAAACGGTAGTCGTTAACGACGCCCACAGCACCATGAGAAACATTATTCCCGAACAACTGCACAGGGACGCAGAATTGATAACCGGCGCACCAAAGCCCATGTTCATGATGGAAGGACTCGATTCATCATTCACCGCGGTGTTTCTGATAGGCTACCACGGAAAACGAGGATCCTACCCTAGCGTTTTAGAGCACACGTACAGTAGCCGCGTAGTTTACGACCTTTTCGTGAACGACAAAATTGTGGGAGAAACTGGAATCAACGCTGCAATAGCTGGGTACTACAGTGTACCTGTGGCGTTGGTCACAGGAGACAAAAAGCTAGCTGAAGAGGCTCGAGCATTTCTCATAAACGTGGAGACCGTAGTTGTCAAAGAGGCTGTGGGAAGAACAGCTGCTCGGTGTCTCAGCCCCCTCAAAGCTAGACAGCGTGTAAGAGAAGGCGCTGTGAAAGCCCTCACAAAAGTCAGCACGCTGCAACCCTTCAAAATAGCTCCTCCGATAAATCTGAAAGTTGCCTTTATAAATCCAGGGATGGCTGAGATGGCAGCACTAATACCTAAATCAAAGCGGGTTGACGGAAGAACAGTGGCGTTCAGCTCAACAGATATGATAGAGGCCTACAAGGCCTTCCGCGCAATGATTACACTGGCAGGAACGACAGTTTAGGATTGCCGCCTATACAATTGAATGATTTTTCTCTTGATTTCAGAACTGCTGTCAAGCTCGTCTTCCGTAAACTTGCCAATTCGCGCAACCGCAATTGGTAGATTTTTCGCGGCTACAGCTCTCCGCACTTCGTCTCCAATGGTGTTAGAGTATTGATCATGCCCCAAAGCAATGACGGTCGGTCGGATTCTTTCAATGACTTCGCCCATATTAAACTCCTCGTAGCCCAAAATCGCTTCATCCACCACCTTTAGAGACTCAACCAACGCGCGTCGCTGTTTCTCAGACATTACAGGTTTTTCGCCCTTCCTTTTTTCGACGTTTCTGTCTCTAGCAACAATCACAATTAGTTTAGCGTTTTCTCCACCCGCTTTCTTAGCCTCCTCCAAAAACCTAACGTGCCCCAGATGAAGTAGATCAAAGACGCCTGCAGCCATAACTATCGGCATTCTCTTTTCGATCCGGTCTGCATTGACCATTCGAATTTCACCAACTCCAATAATCTCAACGCGTCCAACAGCCCTTCACAGTAAGCAACCGAAACGAGCGCGATCTCAAATCTTTTTCGGTCACAATAGTAAATTGCATCGTCCAAGTAATTCATAGCGTGGTCCAAAACCTGTTCAGCCTTCCTGTCGATTGGATGTCCACGCTCATTAATCTGATGGAAGATTTTCTGCGTGTTCCTCACGTAGTGCTCGACAAGCTCTTCGATCGTCATTTCGTCAGCTCCCAGATGCTCCTAGGCGCATTTGCCAGCTGGATGAGCGCCTCAGCTTCGACAAAATGGAGTCTGCTGGGAAAAACAAGCGTATGGGGTGGACCGCCAAAATCATGGCTCAGCACCTCGTCGAGTGGCCCCGCCTTCACAACAACAGTCGTTGAACCAGCTCTCGCGATTCCCACGACCAGTCTGGTTTTCGAAATTAGTCCTTTGCGCTTCGTCGCCTCTATGGCGAGAAGGGTCTTCAAGGCTTCCTCTATTGACATGTATTGTTTTTTCTCGGCTCGAATGTCTAAAAAGCACAATGTATGGAGTCCTGCCTCCAGATTCCCTTCTATTACGTTGTAAGGCGTTTCCGCCAAGCCTTCAGCGACGAAGGGGATTGTTACACTTCGTCCAAACTTGTAGTTCTGCAAACCCGACAATCCTACTACTGCTGAGATGATCGAAGCCCCGTGAATTACGCGCGTCTTGATTCCAGCCTCCTTCGCCTTTATCCTTAAATTCACATGCGTTGTGGCAATCAACGGGTCCCCCGGCACGAGAAAAGCTGCCTTTCCCTCCATAGCTGCAGCGATGATTTGGTTTCCATCATCCTCTTCAAGCATTTTTCTCGACACCAAAACAACCTTCTGCCCCACTGCCTCTTCAAGCCTCTCAATTTTAATTCCTAACATAAGGCTTGTATACAATTCAGCAAACACAAAATCGGCGTTCTTCGCTTCCCCCAAGCCACGCAGCGAGATGTCATTTTCGTCATACAGCCCCAAGCCGACAAAAACAAGTTCACCCAGCTAGATCACCATCAGAGTAAGTGGCACCTCCAAAAATATTAGAGTAGCTATAGCTTCAAGCTGACTCTCAACCTATGCCGAAGGACACGTTAAGGCCAATATATAGATGCATGTTTGCATTCAAGCATTTTAATTACCTGGACGCTCTAAAACAAACCGAAAGCTCTAAATTTCTAAGGGAAGGTTCTTTTCTGAAAGGAAGCAGATGGGCCCGTAGCTCAGCAAGGCAGAGCNNAATCCGCAGGTCGCGGGTTCAATTCCCGTCGGGCCCGCCATCGGAGCGTAGGTAGCCCAGTTTGACTGAGTCTTTCCAGAAACGGTATTACTTTATATCGACTTCTTGCTTGAGTCTCTCGAGTTCTTTTCTAAGGCTTATGACTTCGAAGAATAAGAATAGAGTGCCATGTTTAGCAAACTGCTCGACCTTTTCAGTCGTTGACTGGTCACCCACGTTGTTCCCTATTTTCTGAACCACTTCTTTTAGAAAGAGTTCCTTTTGACTCATCTCAAATCATCATAGAGGATTATTGTTTGTATGATAAGAGTTATGAAGCTAGAAACCATATTTTCAATCTAACATTCGGGCTTACGGAAGAGTACCTTCACTAATTGAATCTGTGGACAGCTACTCCGTTAATTAGGATCGGAATGGTGATCCAATGTGCAGCAGGCTAGGTTGGTTTAGGCAGCAAGGTAACATGCACGCCGAAGCCGTCTCGTCGCAGAGCTAAGAGCTATTCTGGGCAATGAGTGTTATCGTGACTCCCTGTTGTGGATTTTTTAGCTTCGTTACAAGTTCTCTCGAGAAGTCATTGGCTACTTTATTGGCCTTTATTGCCAGCGTGCGAGCACAAATGTAGGTGCTTCGTCGAACAACTAGGTCGGTCGGATGGCTGAGTGTGAGTCTGGTGTCGCCCCAAGCTTCCAACGTCTCCATTTCTCCTCCTGCTTGGATAATGATCATTAGCTTGCTGGTGGGTTTAGTCAGCATTTCCTTGAAGTTCTCGTGCAACTCTCTGCCATTTTTGTCTGCTGCCACAGCGATAATGCAGTCTCCGCGCTTTGTGAGAGACGTGCCTTTTGTGATTTCAAACGTTTTCTCGTTGGTGGCGAGAATGTTTTCATGGCCATGAGCATTTATGGTTTCAGTGATTTTCATTTTAAACCTTCTTGCATGAAGCACCTTGTTTAGGAAGAGTTAACGATCAACATGTTGATTTTTTTAAACTTCAATTCCTCAAGGCAAGGTGTACGCACAAATTATAAAAGATGCTGCTTTAAAGTTTAAATAAGAAGTTTTGGAAGGGAAAATGCCTGATGACATGCACACGTTCCGGTAAGGTGATAAAATGTTGAGAGAAGTTTTAATCAGCAAACTTCATCGCGCCAAAGTTACTGATACCAACATCAATTATTCTGGCAGCATCACTATCGACAAAAAATTGATGGACAAAGTTGGTATTGTAGAGCATGAGAAGGTTCATGTCTGGGATATTGATAATGGAGTGAGAGTTATCACCTATGCAATTCCTGGAAAAAACGGAGAAATAACTATGAATGGCGGGGCAGCGAGACTAATCAAAAAAGGAGATAGAATAATAATAACAACGTTTGGTCTATTTACAGAAAAGGAATTGAAAAATCAAAAACCAAAAATAGCAATCTTGGACGAACACAATAAGGTAATCGAATGGAAATAAAATGAAACCAAGATCACTTATTTCGAACCGAGATTAAACATCGCGTTCGCCTAAAGATGTGCGTGCGACCGGCGCGTTCAAGCGTCGCTTCAGCGTGTTATTCGAGCACTTCGATGGAGTCAACTTTGCCATCACCGTCCAAATCAAACCCGTGCACAACCGAAGCAAACCTGTCTTCACCGCGATAGCCTCTAAGTGTGAGTTCCCAAAATTTCGCAAACGCTAAGACGCAGGCCTTTGTCCCTACGGCCTTGTTGCCCGCAAATACTATAATCCTTTTTTCTTCGCTCCAAGGGTTCGGTATCTTCGCAATCAGTCCCATTGCGTCAGCAGTGTACACTTTCTTTGTTTTTTGAGACACCAACCCTCCGAAGAGAAAGCCGTGTGTCGAAGGCGTCATGCTGAATCGAATTGGAAGATGCTTGTTAATTTCTTGGGTGATGAGGTTGGTTCCAGGGCCACCCACAAGGATCAGGTTGTTTCGTTCTTCCTTTTCAGCCTTTATGTCGACGTCCAGCTTTATGGCGAATTCATCAGGCAGCTCTACGTACTGCCCAAGAAAGAAGGTCAGGTAGGATGCGTAGTGTCCGTCGCGAGCGCTTGTTTTAAAGGGCCCGTGAGGGTCAGGGCTGCCCACCACGACTTTCCCATCGAAAAAGCCACCTCCCAAAAAAGGAGTTAAAAAATGTCGGGTTTTTTTGTCAAGAAAGTGGGAGGCGCCTCGCCGTTGTTTATGGCCTCCAAAAGGCAGTTCGACTCCAAACGCAGGGGTGGTTGCCCTGTAATACTTTGCGATTGCCCCCTTCCGCTCTTCTTCCTTCACCTTTTCGATAGCGTGAGCCTTCAGCAGCTTTCGAATATGATAATAGACTTTTTGCTCGTGAATGTTGAGTGCTTTGGCGATCGCCATCGGATACATTTCTTTCTTGCTGAGCATCAGAAGAATTCGCCAAGTCAGCTTGTTCAGCATGAGTTTCAGTTGTTCTGGGCGTCTGTAAATTGCGATTTCTTTAGTTTCAAGCAGCTTTCCCTCTTTGCAGACTAAAAGTTTCTTTTCCAACGATCTTCTTTTTCAGCATAAATGAGTTCCGTTATAAATATTTTGTTAATGCTTCAACTTTGGAATCTAGACCGCTTCCCAGCCACATCAAAACAGTGTTTCGCGCTTGGCGAACTTCCTCGCCCACCCATCTGAAAATTCATATTGCAGAAACCCCTAAAAAAGTCTAGGAACACCGATGACAGCGAAGTTCTCGTTTATCCAACCAAAGCTTTCTGAAGGAGCCTTGGCAATGTGTCCTGACGCGTGGCCCCCCCTAGGCATACTCTATTGCGCCACGGTTTTAGAGCAGGCTGGCGTTGAAGTTTCCGTCTTAGACCAAGCAGCGAAGGGCTTCTCCACAACTCAAGCTGTGAGTTGGGTAAAGAGGGAGAACCCCGACCTTCTAGGTCTTTCAGTTTTAGGCAGTTCATCACGCGAAGCGGGAAAGATTGCCAAGCTTGTGAAGAAGGAGAATCCAGCCCTTCACGTGGTTCTGGGCAATTACCACCCCACCTTCAACGCTGAGAGACTCTTAAAAAGATACCCTGACGTTGACACAATCGTACGAGGAGAAGGAGAACTCACAAGCCTCGAACTCGCAAGGTGCATCCTGAATGGTGAAAGCCTCAAAAAAGTGGATGGCATCACGTATCGAGATGGCAAAGGTCGAATAGCGGCAACTCCTGAAAGACCGCTCATAACAGACGTGGACTCTCTGCCGTTTCCAAATCGCCTTTTAACAGACTGCGAGTACAGCTCCCGAATTTTCGGGGTAAAAACTGCCACCCGAAAATTCACTTCCCTCCTTTCTTCTCGCGGATGCCCGTTTCAATGCACTTTCTGTGCCTGTCGAAAATTTGCTCGCGGAGTGTGGAGGCCCCGGTCGGTTGAAAACATCATCCAGGAGCTCGAGTTTCTCAGTAGCGAAGGTTACAGGCAGGTCCTATTTGTAGATGATAATTTTACTCTCAATCCACGGCGTGTAGTCAAACTCAGCCGCATGTTAAGGAAAAGAAAACTAGGCATTCAATGGTTCTGCGATTCAAGAGTTGACAACTGCGGCTACGACACTTTCAGAGAGATGGTTAAGGCGGGGTGCAGAATATTGTATTTTGGAGTCGAAAGTGCAAACCAGCGAATTCTTGACTACTACAAAAAACGCATAACCCCTGAGCAATCGCGAAAAGCTACTCGCGCCGCCCAGCAAGCAGGCATCGACATCATCGTGGGGTCATTCATCGTTGGAGCTCCAGACGAGACCCGCAGAGAAATCGACAACACTTTGAACTTCGCTCAGAAACTTGACATAAATGTCCCTTCCTTTAACATACTTGGAGCACCAGTCGGGTCGCCCCTTTGGAATGACCTTGTTGCTCGAGGATTTGTGGACGCGGATAAACATTGGGAGGAAGGTGTCTTTGTACCCCAAGTTGTCCCTAGCGCCGTTCCCTTTGAAGAGATAAGCTCAATGATTTTGCAGCATTTCAAAGCATTCTACGTCAATCCCAAACGACTAATTACCGAAGCCGTAAGAGTGGCCACCAGCTCCTACAGATTAGGCGTAGCTTTCAGCAACGTGGCGCAATTGAGATCAACCATTGAAACTGTTAAGCAAGGAGTCCAGTTTCGGCGCACAAAATCCACCAGTTGACTCCGGACACCGCACCAAGAGTGCCAGTGAATTCCGCTTCACTGAGCTGCCGACGTCAACTCCTATCTGAAAAAACTTTTAACACTACGACGGTTTCGTTAAGAATCCTTATAGAGCTCGCCTTGTAAGTAGATCCTACCAATAACGGGAAATGATTTGACGAGGCAAAGCCGATGTGTGGTATATTTGGCTGCATTCTCAAAAGAGGACGCGCAGCACCGCTGATTCATGCTGCTCTGAAGCGCCTTGAATATAGAGGCTACGATTCGGTCGGTGAAGCGACATTAAGAGATCAGCAGCTTTTCATCAAGAAGGATGCTGGAAAAATTGATGCCGTTCATGCAATTCGAAACCTCGACGACTTGCCCGGAAGAATCGGGGTCGGACACACCCGCTGGGCTACTCACGGAGCGCCCCTGCAAATTAACGCTCATCCGCAATCTGGCTGTTCCGATCCCCCAAGAATCGCGGTTGTCCACAATGGAATAATAGAAAACTTCGCTGAACTCAAAAAGGAATTAGAAGACAGGGGCCATAGGTTCAAGTCGAAAACCGACACCGAGACCATTGCGCATTTAATCGAGGAGAACCTCAAAAAGAGACAGACTGAGCCCAGCGAAGATGTGTATTCCGGCTTTAGAAGCGCAGTAGCGGGCGCTGTCGACCGACTCGTAGGGTCCTACGCAGTCGCAGCGGTCTGCACGCAAGAGCCTGACAAAATCGTTTGCGCCCGCAACGAAAGCCCCCTCGTTCTCGGCATCGCTGACGATGCCTACTATTTTGCTTCAGACATTCCCGCTTTTCTACCTCTAACCAATAAGGTAGTTTACGTTGAGAATGGAGAACTAGTGACACTGAGCAAGAAGGGCTTCGAAATAACGAAGTTGGTTGATGGCAGCACTGTGGTCCGCACCCCAAAACTGGTCGATTGGACGCCGAGAATGGCTGAAAAACAGGGGTACCCCCATTTCATGTTGAAGGAAATCCACGAACAACCACGCTGTCTTCGTGACACCTTACGACTCCAAGAGAAGTATTTAGAGCTGTTGACCACGTTTTTGGACAGGGCACGCGAAGTGATCATGGTGGCCTGCGGCACCTCATATCACGCGTGCCTGGCTGCGTCCTACATGTTCTCGAAACTCTCATTCCTAGCCACGCACCCCGTGATCGCCTCAGAGTTCACCGAACAACATGGCAAATCCGTGAACATTGACAGCACCATCCTGGCAGTCAGCCAGTCAGGCGAAACAGCCGACACCCTCGCTGCAGTGGAGACAGCGAGGCAAAGAGCAGCAACAATCCTCGGATTGACAAATGGAGTAGGCTCCACGTTGACTCGCGTTTCCAGGGTGTACATCGGGCAACAGTCAGGCCCCGAAATCGGCGTGGCAGCTACAAAAACCTTCACGTCGCAACTCTCCGTGCTTTCGCAATTGGCTATTCGATTAGGCAAGAAACGCGGCAAAATTTCCCAAGAAGAAATCGACCTCCTCGACGAGAAAATAGAAGAGATCCCCGACATCGTGGAAAAGATTGTGGAGACCCAGTCAAAGAAAGTTCAGAGCTTAGCGAAAAAACACAGAAGCAAAGAATGCTTCTTCTTTTTGGGAAGAGGGATCAGCTACGCCACCGCCCTCGAAGGCCGTTTGAAACTCATGGAGATTGCTTACATGCCGTCAATTGCCTTTCCAGCCGGCGAAAGCAAACATGGACCCATCAGTCTTGTAGAACCGGGATTCCCCGTGATCTTCGTCTGCCCTCCAGATGAAACGCGGAGAACCCTGATAGGGAATATCATGGAGATGAAGGCGCGAGGCGCATCGGTCATTGCAGTGTGCGAAGAAGGCGATGACGAAATCATGCAGTTAGCTGACGACTACATAGAAATCACCAAAGGCATCCCTGAGGTTTTGTCGCCTATCCCATACGTTGTTCCACTTCAACTCTTCGCCTATCACATGGCCCTCGAACGTGGATGCGACCCCGACATGCCACGCAACCTAGCTAAATCAGTAACCGTAAAATAGTCCGCCCTCCTCCACACTTGTAAGTTCTTAAGGAACTTTGCATTAGTGTAGAGTGAAGTGGCGCCGAAGATGAGACGGAGAACAGAAACTTGGGACCTACTGGTTGACGGCCTCGTCAACGATGGAGCGCTACGAACACCCAATGTTGTCCGCGCCATGAAGCAAGTGCCACGTGTGCTCTTTTTACCAGAAGGCGCAAGCGACTACGCTACGGTGGATGCTCCGTTGCCAATAGGTAAAGGACAGACCGTCAGTGCCCCGCACATGGTGGCGATTATGAATGAAGCCTTAGAATTAAGAGTTGGACATCACGTTTTGGAGGTCGGCGCAGGCTGTGGTTGGCACGCTGCCGCCATTGCAGAGATCGTAGCGCCCAAAGATGCACCTCGGTCAGAAAAAGGACACGTTTACACCGTGGAAATTGTAGCCGAACTGGCCCAGCTGGCCCGAGAAAACATCATGCGACATGGATTTGGCGACCGTGTAACGGTGGTCCATGGCGATGGTTCAGTAGGCTACTCCGAGCAGAGTCCGTACGACCGCATTTTAGTGACCGCAGCCGCTCCCGAGATTCCAGCGCCACTCTTAGACCAACTCAAAGCTGGCGGAGTCTTAGTCATTCCCGTAGGCAGTGTCCATCTATTTCAGACGCTAATTCGCATGCGCAAGAACGTTGACAGCGGCATGACTCGAGAAAACTTGGGGGGAGTGGCCTTCGTCCCCTTAACGGGACGTTACGGCCACACTGTTTAAGCAGATTCACCCGAAAAACGCGTCAAGCCGAGTTTTGGCTCTTTCTTCTTTCATTCCTTTAGTCATCCGTTCCAAGGCTTTTCGCACTCGATCTTCCGTGAAGTCGCGTTCAAGACAGAGAAACTGCACGACGCCTTCCACGTCAGGCTCCCGCCACGTAAGATTGTAGTTGTCAGTCACTTCAGGATGGATAAATATGTTCTTTACTCGTTGAGGGTCCACCGGGAAATCGATGTTCGAGAGCGACGTCTTCAACATGTTTTCTAGGCTGCCATGCTCCTTCATGAGTTTCAATGCTGTTATTGGTCCCACACCCCGAATTCCGTCTGGGTTGTAGTCCGTTCCGACAAGGATGCCTATCTCCACCAGCTGCTCATACGAAACTTCCAGTGCAGCCAAAACCTTGCTTAGTTCAACGACCTCGGGGATCACGTCGATGTAGACCGGTTTTCGAGGAAGCTTGCGTCTGCCGCTTATTGTTAAGTTGCGAATCAACATCGGAGCACCAAATAGAAGAGAATCGTAGTCTTGGCTGGCGCAAAAATCTGCAGCTCCCCTTTTGGTCATGTGGGCCGCTTGGGCTTCTCCTTCACCTGGCGCTTGAACCCATGGAATGCCCATAAGCCTCAAAAGATGTTTGCCGTCGTCTTCCATGTAGTCTTTCAGACGGGACGTGGCTTGAGCGTAGGTGCGAGCTTCTTCCATTCGACCCGCTGCAAGTGCCCGCTCATATTTAACCACCGCTTCCTCCTTCGTCTTCACTCGTCGCTTAATCGCGATCTCTTTTAAAGCGGGTGGAGCACCATCGAAAACATACGCTACTTTCACGCCCATCTCGGCCAAGTTGGAAGTGCGATAAAGGAGCCCGCTAAGGTGACTGGTAACTCTTCCAGCGCTGTCTCGCAGTGGAGTGCCATCGGGCTGCCGAATAATAGCTAAGAACTGGTAGAGCGCGTTGTAAGCGTCAACAGCTACAGACTTGCCGGCGAGATCCTGCAAGTTGACCTGCGTTTTCGGCACCAGATCTTTTAAGTTAACCCCCAAAACATGGCACCATCCAATAAGGCAGCGAAAAACCAAAATAAACGTTGTCATGCAGTTGCATGCCCTGCCCAAATTTCTTCGGTGAAGGTTAGGAGGTTTTCACGAGTCAAAGATGGAACATGGTGGCCCTTTCACGCAATCGGGAAATTCGAGATTCCAACGAAAAGGTTTTTAGTGTAGCTTGCTGATTCATGTCAAGCAAATGAGTAACGTCTGCGCGAGGTGAAATGTAATTGTCAATATTTGCGGCCCCAGGAGCGTATGATCGAGCCATAACTGTATTCTCCCCCGACGGCCGCTTGTTTCAAGTAGAATATGCTCTCGAAACCGTAAACCGAGGAGCAACCATTCTAGGGTTGGTTTGCCGAGAAGGCATAGTTTTAGGTGCAGAAGAAAAACTTGAATCGAAACTGCAAGACTCAGCCTTCACATGGAAACTGTTTCCAGTAGATAGCCACGTAGGCGCCGCAGTGGTCGGTTTGGGTTCAGATGCACGAATTCTAATAGACCAAGCACGAGTAACCTGTCAAAGCAACAGACTCATGTACGACGAACCGATGGACGTTGAGGTTCTCTCAAAACGCATTGGCGACATAAAACAGCTTTACACTCAACACGCTGGAGTGCGCCCCTTCGGAGTTTCAATAATCTTCGGCGGCATTGATAAGTCGGGAAACCGCCTCTTCTCCACGGACCCCAGCGGGACTTACAGAGCCTACAAAGCAGTAACCGTCGGAGTCGGAAGAGAAACGGTGGAAGGCATTCTGAAAGCTGAATACCGCGAAGATCTCAGCCTAGATGAGACTACAAACCTTGCACTCAAAAGCCTCAAAAAAGCTCTGCAATCACGAGACGAACAAATACGCGTAAAAATCAGCAGAATACCTGCAGCCACAAAGACCTACCAAATTATGCCTGACGACGAAGTCGAAAAGCGCGTGAAGACTCTAGAGTAAGAGTGAACCCGAGCGATGAGTGAACGCTACACTGTTGCACGCATAACCCGCAACGGTGAACACTTCGAAATCCTAGTCAAACCAGAACCTGCCTTAAATTTTTCGATGGGCAAAACCACGCCAATCTCCGAAATTTTGGCGACCGACACAATATTCACCGACGCCAACAAAGGAACAAAGGCTGGGGAAGACAAACTCAAGACCGCTTTCAACACGACAGACACACAGAAAATCGCTGAGGCAATACTGAAAAAGGGCACATTGCAGCTTACCACCGACCAGAGACGACGGCTGACCGCAGACAAGCGGAAGCAGATAATAGCCTTCATAGCACGACAAGCCGTAGACCCTAAAACCAACCTGCCACACCCACCCCTCCGCATCGAACAAGCAATGGAGCAGATCCACTACTCCATAGACGCTTTCATAGACGCTGAAGAACAAGCAAAAGATGTGATGAAGCTTCTTCGCCCAATCCTTCCCCTAAAGATGGAGCAGATTCAGGTGCAAGTGCGCATTCCGCCCGAATACGCTGCGAAGGCATACGGAACAGTGAAGGGGTACGGCGTAATAAAACGGGAAGAGTGGCGTGCAGACGGCTCATGGTTCTCCACAATCGAAATGCCAGCAGGTCTTTATGGACCCTTTCTGGACAAGCTTGGAGAGCTAACAAAAGGAAATGCAGAAGCTAGGAAGCTGTAAAAAAAAAAGTACTCTAAAATAAGAGGTGAAAGAAAAAATGCCCACGTTTTATGAGAACCGTCAACTTGTAACTCCCGGCGATTTGTTAGCTGAAGGAAACTACGTTGCTGGGGAAAACACATTCAAGGAAGAGGGAAAACTGTATGCGTCTTGCGTTGGAATGGTGGAGTATAGCGAACGCAGGGTCAACGTTGTCGCCTTGAAGGCGTTCTACACTCCAAAAGTTGGAGACACCGTAATCGGAAAGGTGACAGACGTCACTATGGGCGGATGGATCATTGATATACGTGCGCCCTACCCGTCACTTCTACGCGCCTCAGATGTGATGGAGCGTTCCTACCGTCCACAAAAAGATGAGCTAACATCTATCTACGATGTGGGAGACCTACTCATAGCCAAGATAGTGTCCTACGATAGAACTCGTGATCCTCTTCTAACAGTGCGAGAGCCAGGCCTCGGAAAAATCACGCGGGGACAAATTGTGGAAATCACTCCGACGAAAATTCCGCGAGTCATCGGAAGGAAAGGCTCGATGATTTCCGTAATAAAAAGCGAGACCGGATGCCACGTTCTTCTGGGTCAAAATGGAACTGTACTTGTAAGAGGCAAGACCCCTGAAGAAGAACGCTTAGCAATTATGGCCATACGAAAAATAGAAAGCGAATCTCACACCAGTGGCCTGACCAACAGAGTCACAGAAATGTTGAAAAAAGAAAAGGAAGGTGAATCTAAGAATGACTAAAAAAGAAGCGAAAATGATCGATAAAGATGGAGTCAGAGCAGATGGAAGAAAGCCTGACGAGTTAAGACCTACAAAAATAGAAGTCGGCGTCCTCAACAACGCCGACGGCTCAGCTTATATTGAGCAAGGAAAAAACAAGATATTGGCGGCCGTTTATGGACCTCATGAGGTGCACCCGAAACATCTTGCGTTGCCACACCGCTCTCTTCTGAGATGTCGATATCATATGGCACCGTTTTCGGTGGACGAAAGAAAGTCGCCCGCTCCTTCGCGAAGGGAGGTGGAACTATCAAAAGTAATCAGAGAAGCGTTGGAGCCTTCAATCTTCTTAGAATACTATCCACGCACTTCGATAGACCTCTTTATAGAGGTCCTTCAAGCCCACGGTGGAACAAGATGCGCGGGCATAACAGTTGCATCATTGGCTTTAGCCGACGCAGGTATTCCAATGCGAGATTTAACGGCGGCCTGCGCTGCTGGAAAGGTGGAAGGTCAGCTGGTGCTTGACTTGACTGACCAAGAAGACAAGAAGGGTGAAGCAGACGTTCCATTGGCTTACATGCCCAACCTAGACGCCGTAACTCTCCTCCAAATGGATGGCCAATTGACCTTGGAAGAATTCGAAAAGACCATCAGCCTCTCTCTCGAAGGCTGCAAGCAACTCTATCTACTGCAGAAGGAAGCTTTAAAGGTGAAGTATGTGGCTGTGAAGGAGGACGTAGAAGAATAATGTCAATGATTATCCGAGTTAAACAAAAGCAGATTGCCCAGCTGATTAGTAAAGGGAAAAGGCTGGACGGACGAGAGCTGAAAGAAACGCGAGAAATCAAAGTAGAAGTAGGCGTCATCGAGAAAGCCGAAGGTTCTGCACGAGTGCTCCTCGGCAAGACCGAAGTTTTGGTGGGAGTGAAAATTGAAGTCGGCACGCCTTTTCCAGACACGCCAAATGAAGGAGTCTTAACAGTAAACGCTGAGCTTGTTCCATTAGCGTCGCCCTCATTTGAGCCGGGTCCTCCAAACGAGAACGCTATCGAACTCTCAAGAGTTGTAGACCGAGGAATACGGGAGTCAAAAGCAATCGACCTCAAGAAGCTTTGTCTGGAGCCAGGAAAGAAAGTGTTAGTTGCCTTCATAGACGTCTACGTGCTCAATCACGATGGAAATCTCATCGACGCGTCGGCCCTCGCAGCCTTAGCAGCCCTGCTCAATACGAAGATGTTCAAATATGAGATGGAGGAAGGCGAGGTCAAAGTAAAGCCTGGATACACTCCACTGCCAATACAAAACCACCCAATCGCCGTAACGTTTGCGAAGATAAATGGCAAATTCGTCGTTGACCCCTGGCTAGAAGAAGAACAAGTGATGGACGCACGACTAACAATAACCTTCGGAAAGGACGATAAAATATGCGCCCTCCAAAAGGGTGGAACTGGCTACTTCACCAAAGAACAAATCTTGGAAATCGCAAACATCGCCCAAGAGAAGACGTCTGAGATCCGCAAGCTAGTGGTGAAAGACTGATGGGAAAGACGAAGAAGGTCGGCCCCACAGGCGGGTTGCGGGCTCGTTACGGCGCGACTGTCAGAAAAAGATACAGGGAAGTATTAACCGAGACTAAGAAAAGCCACAGATGTCCCCAATGCAACACACGCGCAGTGAAACGGAGAAGCGTTGGAGTTTGGGAATGCCGAAAATGCGACTTCACCTTTGCAGGCGGAGCCTACACTCCCTCCACCAAACTCGGACAAACCGCCAGACGAGCAGCAAAGGGAGAAACCACGCAGCAGTAGAATCGTCCACGAGGGATCCAGCCCCACTCAACGGGTAGATTCCATCGGGCCATCCAGCCTCTGTCAGCCACAAAAACTGCTGCTACGAGCCCTCGCGGTCCTTCTTGACTAGTTCTATTCGCCGCTTTCCTCGAGCCAGAGAAGAAACGTGAATTACGCCCTTCAACTCCAACCGCATCAACGCCGAGTTGACGGCGCTGAAGCTTATTTCGCCTCGAATCTCTCTCACCATGTCATGAAGCTCCACATCGGTCGTTGGCCCTTTTCGCTGCAGCAACTCGACAATGACGACGGGAAGAGGATAGGGATTCCAAGTTTTGACGGAGATCTAAAAACCTCCTTCTACGCAACAGGTGTAGTAGGCTTCTGTACGCGCCTCACCTGCTTGACGAAATTTTTATACCACGTTTCCATGTCAGGCGAAATTGTGGGGCCAATTTTCGTCACGGCTTCGTTGAAGTCGTCCATCGTCACTATTTTTGAGCCTATGTCCCGCCTCAACGCATTCAAAGCAGCCTCACGGCAGAGGGCTTGAATGTCAGCACCACTATACCCTTTGGATTGCCTCGCCAAAACGCTCAAGTCCACATTGGCTCCCAACGGCATCTCCTTCGTGTAGATCTTGAAGATTTTCAATCGAGCAGCCTCACTTGGCTCTGGAACATAGATTAGCCGATCAAAACGTCCCGGACGCAGCACAGCGCGATCAATGATGTCTGGTCGATTGGTGGCAGCTATCACCACCACGTCTTTCAAGGAAATTATGCCATCCATCTCCGTGAGAAGCTGGCTGATGACACGTTCGGTCACGCCGCTGTCGGCAAATCCCATGCCTCGTCGGGGCACGAGAGAGTCAAACTCGTCAAAGAACACCACTGCCGGCGAAGCCATCCGAGCCTTGCGGAAAACCTCCCTGATGGCCTTCTCGGACTCTCCGACCCACTTGCTGAAAACTTCTGGGCCCTTAATTGTAATGAAGTTTGCTTCACTCTCAGTGGCCACAGCCCGGGCTAACATTGTCTTACCACAACCAGGAGGTCCAAACAGCATGATGCCCTTGGGTGGTCGTATGCCCAATCGGCTGAACACCTCAGCGTTTTTCAGAGGCCACTCAACCGCCTCAATCAGCTCCTGCTTCACACTATCCAACCCGCCAATGTCACTCCAATTCACCGTCGGCGTCTCAATGTACACCTCCCTCATAGCCGTCGGGGTAATTTCCCTATACGCATTCGAGAAATCCTCCATTCGCACATCCATCTTCTCGAGCACAGACGGAGGAATGTGCTCCTCTTCCAAATTAATCTCAGGTAAATATCGCCGCAACGCCTTCATCGCCGTCTCCCTCCCCAAAGCCGCCAAATCAGCGCCAGTGTAGCCGTGCGTCATCTCAGCCAACTTTTTCAAAGCAACATCCTCGGACAAAGGCATCCCCCTAGTGTGAATCTGTAAAATCTCATGACGCGCCTCCTTGTCGGGCACGCCAATCTCGATCTCTCTGTCAAATCGACCTGGCCGACGAAGAGCAGGATCCAGCGCTTGCGGCCTGTTCGTAGCGCCGATGACAATCACGTTTCCACGCCCACCCAGACCGTCCATAAGCGCCAACAGCTGAGCAACTACCCGCCTTTCCACTTCACCCGTCACCTCTTCCCGCTTTGGAGCAATGGCGTCCAACTCGTCGATGAAGATAATGCTAGGCGCGTTCTGCTGTGACTGCTGGAAAATTTCTCGCAGCCGTGCCTCGGACTCTCCATAAAATTTGCTCATTATTTCAGGGCCATTGATCGAAAAAAAGTTGGCTTCTGACTCGTTTGCGACAGCTCGGGCGAGAAGCGTCTTTCCGCAGCCGGGTGGACCGTGAAGCAGAACGCCTTTAGGGGGGTCGATGCCAAGTCGTTGGAAGAGTTCAGGATGCCTCAAGGGCAGTTCAACCATCTCTCGTACTCGCTGGAGTTCTTCGTGGAGCCCACCTATGTCTTCGTAGGTTGTCCGTGGAAGCCCTTTGGCTTCTGGAGCCGGCTCGTTGAGTATTTGGAGGTTCGTGCCTTTGGCGATTCGAACGATGCCATGTGGGCGACTTTTAGTGACCGTGAAGGGAATCGCGTGGCCAAGCATCATCACTAGAGTTGTGTCTCCTTCGACGAAGGTACGTTCCATGAGGCGGTTCTTAACGAAGTTGGTGAAATCCTGGTCGACGTTGAGGCGCATGTCAACGGGAGCCAAGACCACGTTAGTCGCGTTTCGGACAGCAGCAGATTTGATCGTCACGTATTCGTTTATGGCGACACCGGCGTTTTTGCGAGTGAAGCCGTCGATGCGAATGACACCTCGATCTTGATCTTCACTGTAGGCAGGCCAAGCGATTGCACTCGTAGTTCGTTTGCCCGTGATTTGGATGACGTCGCCTGCGCTGATGTTCAGCTTCTCCATTGTTTTCTGGTCGACGCGGGCTATGCCTCGACCGACGTCTCTCTGCTTGGCATCACCTACCCGAAGTTGGATTTCGCTCATTTTTGTGTTCACTTCTCAATTGTTGAGTGGAATAGAGGAAAGTGAGAGAGGCTGGGTCATTTATAAAGGTTAAAGGTTATTTTAGGTTTGTTATCGCGCTCGCCTCACCATGAGAGTTTGGATTTGGCTCACCGTAGGAATGTTTTCTATGGCTTTTTCCACGGCCTCCAAGACGCCGGTTTGGTCCTCAGGGATTTGGATGTGAGTGATGAGGGCGTTGAGCCCGAAGGCGATGGGCTCAGTCTCGTAATTCCCGAAAAGTCGCGCTTTCGATGGAAGGCCCTTTTCTATCTGTTTGTGGAGGTCTTCAAAGTCGACCTCGATGCCGGTGGGAAAGATCTTATAGGTCACGACGACGTTTGCCAAGGTCTACGGCCCCATGAAAGTGCATTTTGGACATTTGTATTGGCGTCCAAATCGACGGCATTTTTGGCATCTCCAGATAATTATTTCGCCGCAGTTAGGGCACAGAAGCTTGGTCGCCTTCTCACCAGGCGGTATAGTGCGATTGCAGCTAGTGCAGACAGGCGTTTGGAGAGTTGTTGCGGCGCTCATGGTCAGCATTTTCCTTTATGACAAATGTGAGTGCAAGCTTATACTGCAAGGTTGCTTATATAAGCTGTGTTTGAAGATGGAAGAAGACTGAGAAGACTTATCTCACCGCTGAGGCGCATGCTCCACGGCGCCGACATTCACGACATCATTCTGTCCTGACGTAGCACTTCATAATAATCGAGCAAACCGCGCATTCATCCGGAATTCCAGCGTTCTCCGGCAGCCCCCGCAAATACCCCACAAAGTGTCGACACCGCTTGGAAGGCCTGCTGGTTGCCATGCTCGAAACAGCTTCCCCAAAATTCCCGCCGCTCATTGAAACCAGCCTTTCATCGTCCATGGCCTTCACGAGAACCTGCCCGTCGCTAACATCACTCTCCAACAACAACTCCAACCGCAGCAAACAATGCGGACAAACATAGTATGTTTCCCGTGGAAGCCGCGAACTATCAGTGAACAACACCGGCCGCTCAAACGACTGTCCACACCGAGAATAGGGGCAAACCAGCTCTCTCGACTTCACGGCAACCAACCAACAAGCATATTGTCTAGTGATATTTCAGATACTTACTCCTAATAAGCATTACCGCATAGCTGTACAACACAAATCCAGCAAGGCGCCTCCGAAGAGAAACATAAAGACTAAATATTCCCTTCGGCGTCATTGAAGCTTAACCGACGGCAGAGAAAAACCGTTATGCAATCAGAGAAACACGGAGCTGGTTTGTTGGAGGCTGTTTCTGAACGAGCCCAGCTGCGAGAAGGACCCGAAGGGGTTAGGAAAGTACTGCGCGAAATTTTCAGGAACCAAAAAATCGGAACCAAAGAGCTGGCCATCCAAACACAGCTGCCGCTGCCAGTCGTTGCTGCCGTTAGAAGAGAGTTGGAAAAAGAAGGCGTGGTGGCGAGAAACGGTGGCGCCTTTCTCACCCCGATGGGTGAAAAATTCGCCCAAAAACAGTTAGGACTCGTATACAAACATCCCCTGATCTGCTCAAAGTGTGAGGGCAGAAGTATCCGAATGCCCAGCCAATTCGCGCCCATTCTGACCCTGCTTAGGAAGCACCTGCCTAGCAGGCCGAGACCGTTGTTCTGGCTTGATCAAGCACACGGAACGCCGGAAACAGCGCTCTTAAGAGCGTTGTTCATGTTGGAAAAGGGCGACTTGGAAGGGAGACGGATCATTTTTCTGGGCGACGACGACTTCACATCCGTAGCAGTAGGGCTACTGAAAGCTGCAAGAGAAATAGCCGTCGTCGACGTGGACCACAGGCTCCTTAACGCGCTTCAACTCGTATCCCAAGAAGAAGACCTCCACATCCACTGTTTCGAACACGACCTCAGGAAGCCTTTGCCACAGCAGCTGCATCACAAATTTGACGTCGCATTCACCGATCCGCCATACACACTTCCTGGCTTAAACTTGTTCATCTCCCGGGGCATAACAGCCCTTAATCGTCGCAGAGGCGCAAGCTTGTATTTGGCTTTCGCGCACCAGCCTCCCAGAAGGATGTTGCAGATGCAGACAACTTTGAACTCAATGGGGCTCGCAATCGTGGAGCATGTTCCCCGATTCAACACTTACGAAGGCGCAGAAATGCATGCCAACACGACTTTTCTGGCACGTCTTGAAGCGACCGAAAAGCTGAAGCCACATGTCAAGGGCTTCTTCGATGGCAAACTCTACACGGGCGAAATCACGCAGACGCTACGCGAGTATCAGTGCAGATGCGGCGAAAGAATCGAAGTAGGCGCAACCCAGCGTTTCAAGACGGTTGAGGAGTTGAAAGCGAAAGGCTGCCCCGCCTGCGAGAAAACGAAGGGCTTCAAACTTATCCAGAAACACAAATTGAAGACAGCATTGGCGGGAAGACTGAAGTTTCGAAGGTTCACGTGGCCCGATTTTCCCGTAATACTTGACTTCGAAAGACAGATCGCCAGGCAATCCTTTCCAGACGCCCCGTTTCTCGATGAGACGTATCACCGGCAGAAACTAGAAAAAGCTGCGAAACGAGAGCCAGACAACCTCAACGTTGCGCTGTTGGACAACGAAATTGTCGGGTGGCTGTGGTTGAGAACCGAAAAAGACAGAAACACGAAAGAAAAATTCGGCTATATCAAATCCGTCATTGTAAAGCCGGAATACCGCCATCAAGGAATTGGTACACGACTCGTAGAGACCGCGAAAAACCACTTTAGGAACAAGGGCATTCACCGAATAGATCTAATAGTGTCTGCCGCCAACCACGAAGCCACCTTGTTCTTTGAGGAGGCCGGCTTTGAAAGAGAACATTCAACCATGAGAATAGACTGACCCCCAACCGGAGTGAAAAAATGAAACACATCAAAGAGCTGCTAGTCGATCTTTACGGCTGCAAAGGCAATCTTGACGACGCGGAGTTCCTCATCGACGTCTTAAAAACTGCGGCGCAAAGGATGCAAAGCAAAGTCATTAGACCGGTCCACCACAAATTTTCGCCTACAGGAACCACCGTCATTCTCATTCTCGCCGAAACACACATTGCAATCCACACGTGGCCCGAACACCGATACGCAGCGTTAGACGTCTTCGTCTGCAGCGAAGAAGTCGATCCGCAAGTCGGATGGAACGCCGTAAAACAAGCCTTAAAGCCCTCCTCCTTCGTCCTCCACGAGCTGACTAGAAAGATCGAATAGCGCGTCCCCGGAGAAAGGGCGCTACGTTTATAACTCAAGTGTGGCGATAGGGATTGTCGGCGGGTGAGTGGGTACCTCCCATCCGTTCCGCCACAAAAAATCCCGGAAGAGCGGAGGTGAAACAATGCGAGTAGCCACAAAAGATGTCACGTTGACAACGGCTTTCGCAAGTCTGTACTTTGCCCTAAATCTAGTTCAAGCAGCCACGATTGGAAACCCAGCCATCTCCGGGCCGGTGCAGCTACGCGTTGCAGACTGTCTAATCGTGCTGGCAGCGTTACTCGGTTGGCCAGTCATCGCAGGTGTAACAGTGGGCGGCGTGGTGACCAATGTCTACGCCTTCATCAGCCCCGTCGACGTCGTGTTGGGGCCGATCGCCAACCTAATCGCAGGAACACTCGTTCTGCTTCTCAGAAAACGCCAGTTGCTGGCCTGCATAACTGCTGCCCTCCCAATCGGCGCCATCGTCGGCGGTGGATACCTGTGGTGGTTCTTTGCCCCTCCCGACGTCTTTGGGTTAAATGTGCCCGCGTGGATCGCGATGACGATCAGCATAACGTTAAGCAGTCTGTTAGCCACCGCGGCCATTGGCTACCCACTGTTGAAAATGCTAAGCAGACCAGGAATAAAAACCCCCTTGAAGTCCCGCGGATTAAAAGTGTACGACTAGCGGAAAGGTTGGGTTACGTGTGCTCGCTGACGCCAAAAATTCGGGGTCACTTCTTTTTCTTCGCGAAAAGCTCCCTACATTTCTCGTCGATACGTTCCATAATCTCGCGGCTTTCGGCCAAGAAGTCGGTGACGCCTTCGCCTTTCGCCATTGTGACAAGCTTCTCAGACGCGTCAATCCATTTCTTCGAAGCTTCAACCCAGGCCTGAGCAATCTCTGATTCTTCAGGCACAAGGTCTATGGCTTCTTCGGGACACAACGCTTTACATTTGGGCTCGCCATCACAGAGGTCGCAGATAACTACCGTCCCCGTGTCGCGGTCATATCGGATGGCGCCATATTCACAAGCCTCCAAACACCAACTGCAGCCGTCGCATTTCTCCGCATCCACAAGGATGGCGCCAGTCTTCTCTGACTGGTACAAAGCCTCTTTAGGACACGCTCTAATGCAAGGCGTGTCTTCACATTGTCTGCAGGTGGTTGCAATGTGGATAAAGGGTGGACCGCGGATGATGCGGATTCGAGACTTAAGAGGGTTTAAAACGCCCTCCTGTTCAATCGCGCAGGCAAACTCGCACAGGCTACACCCAACACACTTCTCTGGATTGACCGACAGAAACCGTTTCTCACCGTCGTTTTGGGCTGCTTCCATCACTGAACCACATTTCTAGCCCGCTTGTCGTCGGCACGGTTCATTCCGAGGCTTTTTCCACGGCCTCTTGAAACAGCTTCTTCACTGCAGTTCGCCGAGCCTTCTGAGCCAGCACATCTGCAGTGACAAAGTCCAAGGCCTCCTCAGGACACCATTCAACACACTGGGGTTTTCCTTCGTCTTTGCAGGTGTCGCAAACGTAGACGACTTTGCTTTCAGGGTGCAACATAATCGCGCCGTAGTCACACGCCTCAATGCACCATCCACAACCGTTGCACTTGTCCTCGTCAACCGAGATTATCCCTGTGCTTTCCTCTTGAGCGAGCGCGTCTCGGGGGCAGGCGGCAACACATGAAGGATCTTCACAGAGTCGACATGCCACGGCTAAATTCACGAGAGGCCCCAGACGGATGGCGCGGATTCGAGCCTTCGTCGGGTTGAAAGTCTTTTCTTTCACCATCGAACAGGTGTACTCGCACACCGAGCAGCCAATGCATTTTTCAGGATCGGCCGAGACGAATTTCTTGTCATGAAGTTTGGCCATGCTACTTCTTTCCTCCTTTCTTGACGATGTAAGCATATTCGCCTAAGTCTAGTTCTGCCAGTTTTTCCGCGGTGGGAACCCCCTCGCGTGTCCATCCCCGCGCGGCGTAGTAGTCGTCCAACCCGAGCTCAAACTCATCTTTGCCTACGACGGCGCCTTTGGCGACGCCCTCGTCTGGAATCGGCGTATTCATTATCTTGGGAGGTAACGCAGCAAATTCCCGTGTTCCCACGCCTTCGCGAACGTTGAACAGCTTGGCCAAGTTGTTGATGCGTTCACCAGCCTTCCGCAAGTCCTCAGCACTCGTTTCGATGCCCGTGGCCAGCACGTAATATTTCGCCATGTCGTCAAGATCGTCGTAGTACGTGCCACGGGAGAACTTGCACAGTATAAGCGAATCAATGACGTTGTACAGGTCTTCACCGTCAACAACGATTTTTCCTCTGCCCTTCTCAATGGCAAAGCGATTCACTTTTCCTTTGACGTCAGGTGAATACGCTCCTGACCGAAGGTGGCACGCGCCTCGAAACGAGACGGCAAATCCCAACGCCGCTGTCTTCAGCCCCCGTAAGTCATAGCCCGGCAACTCCAAACCTCGAATGTGGCAAGCATACTGTTCAGCTCCTTTGCCGATTTTCTCGGCAGCTCTCTTCGTACCCTCAGCTAGCACATCACCCAGCCAACCCTCGCGACTGCCAATCTTCTTCAACAGTTCAATCAACGCTTCGTGGTTCCCAAAGCGAAGATCCAACCCATCCGCCTTCTCCTTCGAAAGAACGCCATTCTCAAACAAGTCCATGGCAAACCCAACCGTGACTCCGGCGGAGATGCCGTCGACGCCATAGTAGTTGCAGAGCCGCATCGCCTCGATGATGGCATCCAACCGTCCAACGCCACAGCTGGGCCCCAGCGCCCACAAACATTCAAACTCCATCCTCGACGTAGAGCCTTTGTAGGGACCTTCCGGAACCACCGCCACGTGGTCACACCGCATCGCACAGGTCGCACACCCAATAATTTTCTTAACATAACGTTCGTTCAGGTATTCCCCGCTCACCTGCTCCGCCTCTTCAAAAGTCGCCTGCGTGAAGTTCCGCGTCGGCAAAGCCGCAAGCGCATTCAAAACAAGAACATTTTCCGGCGTGCCCAACGTTCGATACTTCCTCGTCGCAGGGCCCTTCATGCGCTCATGAATCATTTTGATGAACTCTTTGAATCCTTCAAGGTCAGCCACATTCACGTCGTTGGTTCCGCGAACAGCCACCGCCTTCAAGTTTTTAGACCCCATCACGGCGCCCATACCAGTTCGCCCTATCGCTCTAAACTCGTCGTTAATAATGGCAGCAAACCGAACCAGCTTCTCTCCAGCTTCACCTATAGCTGACACGCGAATGTAGTGATCGCCAAGCTCTTCTCTGATGGCGGTGTCAGTTTCGTAGGGAGATTTGCCTCTCAGATGCTCAGCGTCTAACAAATGAACGGCGTCATCGTCGATCCACGCATACACAAGTTTTTCGGCTTTGCCCGTGAAAATGACGGCGTCGTACCCTGCCCGCTTCAATTCAGGTCCAAAGAAGCCGTGGGCTTTAGATTCAGCCACCCCGCCCGTTGCAGGGGACTTCGACACAACAGCATACCCGTTCCCCGCCGTAGGCCCCATAGTGCCGCTGAGCGGCCCAGTCACGAAAATTAAGGGGTTGCCAGGGTCAAAAGCGTCAGTGCCTGGCTTCGAATTATCCATGAGCAAGCGGATGCCGAGACCGATGCCGCCAATGTACTGCTTCGCAATCTCCTCCTTCAACGGTTCAGTGTCAACTTTGCCGGTCGAAAGATCAACACGCAATATGCGTCCTGCATAAGATAACAAAACTCTTTCCTCCAACTATCATGTTTTGAAGACACTATGATACATGACTAGTAAATATGTTTTCTTGTTTCATCCTCAAAACGTCGGTTTGAGCTGATGTCCGCAGCCAAGCAACTGCGAATCCAGGGCAGGTTGACGCTGCGAGCAGGGTCTTGGCCCTCGGCTGCTAGGCTTAGGCAGACGAGGCGCCGCATTTTTAAAGGTTTAATAGTGTGTGTAAGATTTTATTTGTTGATGGAATCAACGGGAAGTCGGTTTTTTGAGGGAATGGGTGTTTGCGTCTGGCATCGTCCTCCTGCTTCTGGGAGTGTTCGCGCTGGGCCTCTCAGCTACCGCAAATTTTGATTATCCGGTGATCCTCGCAAACGCCGACGTGAGTCGAGGTGGAGCCGCTTGGGAAGTTTCTGCGCCCTTCTCAAAGGGAGATTATCTGGTTGCAGATTTTAGAATTCATCCTGGATGGGCAAATCAGCCGTATGAGTTCAGCGAATACTTTCAGGGAGTCAACTTCAAAATCATCTGGCTTGAGGTTTACCCCCCTGATGGAGGAAACTTCACACGCTTTGCAGCCGCTTTGGCCATAGACAGGGAGAGACTGCAGCCGGTAGGGTATCTGGCCATAACTCTTCTGGACAGGGGAACAGGATTAACAGTTAATAATGTTTCGGAGGTTGGCGGGCTTCCGGCTTGGGTTATTAACCAAACCATTGGAGGATTACCCATCGAGGAGCTTCCCAGCCCGTGGGCTGTGGGGGGAATCGCAAAGCAAGATGGAATCTACACTTTAAGGATTGCCGGCCCCTATCCACCTCCGATCTTGGACCCTGGAGAACATATCCAGCCACCAGACTATGTAGCCCTAGGCGTCAGACCATTAAACCGGCCCTTCTTGATACTCTTGCCCGTTGGCGGAGCCCTGATCGTTGCCGCAGTAGTGCTAGTAGTGTGGAGTCGCAAAGGACCCAAAGAACGAAATCATTAGCAACGTAACGTAGAGTGTCCAGCACGATGGGAATACTGGCTTAAACGCAGCTAAATGGCCGCTTCTGACGTTATGGCCATTAAACCACTCAGAAGCTGCGGCACAGCCAAGAAGAACCCGAAAGGTTCAAGCCACCGCAAGATTTGCAGGTCAGCAAAGTAGGCGAAATATGCCAAAGTGGAGAGGAGAATCACTCCAGAAGCCAAGTTGAGGACGCCTCCCACAATGAAACCTCTTTTCCACACAAAGATGGTTCCCAGAAGCAGCAGACCAGCACAAACCGTCCCGAGTCCACCTCCAACGTAACTTCGAACGCGAAATTCTGCATTCACAAAAGTCAATGCGTTGAGGGTTAAAAAGATGTAAAGGCCTAGAGCCGCAGAATTTATGATGCCGAGAATCCCTAATAGGACACTAGCGTTTTTCCGGAGGTTGAGTCTGTCTATTCGCACTAGTCATCAGCCATTTGCAAGTCACTGTTTTCCCGACTAAATTAAAAAAAATGAAAAAGGGGGGGCTACTTTTTCCGTAGTAGAAGTAGCAATATTATGATGCCTACGATTGCTGCTATCGCTGACAGAGCCGAAGTGACATACAATGTCGTTGTCGCTGCAGAGTGAACTTCTCCAAGTTTGGTGTCCATCGAGGCGACGGTTCCGTCGAGGTCATCTAGGCTCGTCTGAATCGTGCCAACCGCCGTACTCACCGTTGCCAACGAGCCGTCAATAGCCACGATTGCCGCGTCCAAGTCAGCTAAGCTCGTCTGAATCGTGCCAACCGCCGTACTCACCGTTGCCAACGCGCCGTCAATAGCCACGATCGTCGCGTTCAGGTCATCGAGGCTCAATTGAATCGTGCCAACCGCCGTACTCACCGTTGCCAAGGTCGCGTTTATTGTAAGTATCTCAGCGTTCATAGTGTTGATTTTAGCGTACATCGCTCCCAGAGTGGAGTTCATCACCACCAGGTCTCCTTCGATGCCTAGCAGTGTCGCGTTGATTGCTTGCAGGTCGACTTGAATCTGGCCAACGGCTGTCTCTATCGTCGCAGTAGTGCCATTTATGTAAGTTATCATCGTGTCCCAGCCAGTCAGAGTTGGACTCACCAAGAAGCTTTTGATCGCGACGCCGCTGTATTCAACAGTGGAGGTCATGTAGCCGACTTCCACCATCAACGTGTATGTTCCGATAGGATCGAGTGCTGCGATTGTGTATGGAATCTTGTAGAATCCTACAGCCACATAGCTAACGGTTAATGTGGTTGTGGTGTCGTCAGGCTTGAAGAGTGTAGCGGCTACGCCTGAGGCAGTGTCTCCAAATCGTTTTCCATCAAGCGACGTTAAGACCGAAAATTCTGCTTCTTCACCTCTGAAGTGAAGCTCGCCTACGTCAACATCGACGTCGAGAACCATTACTGGAAGGACGTTAAAGATTGCCGAGGGTACTTCGACGAGTGGCCCGCTATCGCCAGCCACGTCGACTGCGTCATGGGGTCGGATCGCAAAGTTGTAGTCAATCAACGTGGAAGCGTCTGCCGGAATCTGCCACTCCGCCATCCATTCATTAGTTCCTGCGTCAAAGTGGGCAGCAGTCAACGTGATGTCCACGATGTAGTGCGTGCCGTTGTAGACATCTACAGTGAGGGAGCCTAATTCGTTGGCTGTGAAATACGTGCCATTGGGGTATTGAACCACGAATTTCATGGAGGCCAGTGACAAGCGGCCATAGACAGGCTGCGGATCCGCCGTTATGGTGGCTGTCAACGCGTAGAGTTCGAAGAGGCCATCCATCGTGGTGTGAGGAATATCCATTATAGCGTCGTCGATGAGCCCTGTTTCAAACAGGGTCAAGTTGAATGTTCCAGGAACCACGCCGACGACGTTGAAAGTCACGATCGCCAACACTCCATCGCCCTGCGGGAACGGCCCGCCATAGTCGCCCGTCGAGTTGGGCAGCAGGACCGAGCCGATGACCACGTGAGTGCCATACGAAGGATCGGCAGGCTCGTCGAAGGCCATGAAGAAGGTGTATGGCGGTGTCGGCGTCTGATTGAAAGACATGAGGAATGGCCCTTCAATCATGTCAACAACCTCCACGAATGCGGTGTCGTAGCTGAGTCGGAACTCAAATCCGATCATCCGCGAAGCAGACATCAAGTCTTCAATCCTCACGGTCACGTTGAACACCTCGCCAATGTGCGTCGTGCGGTAGTAGTCAGGGTCAACCTTGATGACTGGAGGAGCCGCCACCGAAACAGTGACTGCCTGCCACGCCACGTCGCTCAGGTTTTCAGAGTCAAACACCGTCAACGTGACGTTGAAGGTTCCAATCGCCAAGAAAGCGTGCGTCGTAACAGCGTCGGTTTCCGTGACAGGCGGAGTGCCATCATCAAAGTTCCACGTGTAGTTCACCATGAACCCGCCGTTCGGCGTGGACAACGAAGCGTCAAAAGTCACAACCTCCCCAACCGTCGGAAACATCGGCATATAGGTGAAAGCCGCAGTCGGAGGAACCGGACCAACGCCAACAAAAATGAACTCGTAGTATCCACCAGTCTTTGTTATTGGTATCTCAGCCAAGGGTTCGTCCAACAAAAAGGTGTCGATGTTGTCTATGTCCATGTCTGATGAAAAGCTCCCTGTACTTGGCTCCGCAATTATCTCAAACTCAATTATTGAAAGCAGGCCAGTACCATTAACTGGTATTCCAAGGAGCAGTGAGTCGCCGATCAACACAGCCTCTGTAACATTGTTGCCATTGACATCGCGAAATGAAGTTGGGGGTCGAACTGTTGCTTGTCCAAAGAAAACCCAGTCTGTGTCCCACGTTGGGAGCCAAGCATTAGTAATGTTCAGCATCGTCTCATCAACATTCAACAGCGTTTGATAAGCAAACATGTTAGTAACGTTGTAAACCCAGACTGTGGCGTTGAACCGCGTGCCAATAGCAGTCATGTTAGTATAAAATGTGAAGTCTGTGTCTCCAGTATCTGGATTCAACACTACCATTTCAGTGCCTGTTTCACCATATTGCCATGAAGGCGGGAGAATTCGACTTGCCAATGTGATTGCCAGCAATGAAATAAGCAGAAGCATCGCTGCTTTTCTTTTTCCGTTTGAATGTGGGATTTTCATTTTTCCACCTTTCGGCTTTAGTGTATCTTGTCTTTCGGTATATGAAATTTACTGCTTAATAATACATGATAGAATCTGAAGTGTGAGTCAGCTTTTAGCTTTCATTGGAAGCGATGGTGTTCACCCTCCAACTTGGCAGCTTCAGCCCTGGCTTCCTGAAGAATTCTAGCGTTTTCATTCAAGCGGGCGCGAAGGCAGGGGGATGGGAGTGGTTTATACGAGAAGTCTATGATGTTCTCTTCTTCTTTAGGTATATGTAGGCGATGATAGCGATGATTACTACTGCTGCTCCGGCCGCGATGTAGGGGAGATAGGTGAAGAACGTAAAGGATGGTTCAACCGTCATAGTGATTACCTGGCTTTCTGCTGGGGCATCAATTGCGTCCCCAGTCCAGTTGGCGAAGAGTGCATACTCTCCAGCCACGTCAGGCGACCATATGTAGCTGAAGCCTCCAGACGAGTCTGTTTGAACAGTTGCCAGTGGAACCTCTTGGCCTGTAACATTTCTAACGTATATGGTCACATCGATTGAGGCCTTAGCGGGCGTCAAGGTGCCGGTTATCGTGATGTTTGACCCTACGGTTATAGTCTCGGCATCTACATCGATTTCCAAAGCGGTGCTGTTGCGCACGACCGTTATCGTTACAGTCGGACTGGTCGCTCCAATGTATGCGTCATCGCCTGCCCATTTTGCGGAAACCTCGTACACTCCTGCAATCCAGTTAATCACCAGTTCACCTGTTTGCGGGTCCTTAGTGCTGAAGTTGCCTGCTTTCCAAGTAATGCTGTAATGACCTTCTGCGTCAGAAAACGCTAATTTCTGGGTGGTTCCCAATTGGATGGTCACACGTTTGTCCACTACTGCAGGCTCAATTCTTCCGCTGATCGTGACTTCTGCACCAATACTCGCTTCAGCAGGGTTGACCGAGATGGTAATGTTGCTTCGAGTCCCAGTTATGGTCAGCGAAGCGGGCATGAAATCTGTATACTCTGTGGTTTCGAAAACATCGTCAGATATCCTAACATAAGCATACAGCAAGTAGTCGGTTCTGTTACGTTGTCCGACATTCCAGATTTCAGCGAACGAGCCATCGACTTCCGTCTTCACATCGACCTCGATTATTTCGGTACCTCCAGCCGGAGCCGTTAGAGGAGCCGTAGAGTACTCGAGTGTTAAAGCTAAATTGGGAATCGCTGGTTGTACAGTGCCACTTAGTGTCACATCCATGTTTCTCTCGACTGTCTGAGGATCCACAGTGAGGGTAATGTGCACCGTGGTCTTATGAACCATCACTGTAGTGTATGGTGGCTGGCTTTCGCTCCCAAAGGTGATGTTGTCTCCCAGCCATTTTGCGCGAAACTCAAAAGTATTGTTATCCTGGCTTCTTGTCGCGGGATCGGTTACAATGGTGCTGTTTCCCTTTGCGGCCAGCCAATTATAGTTGTAGATGCCATTCACTGCTGCAGTACTTCCAAGATCTTTCCAAGCCTCAGTTCCATTGAGTCGAATCTGAACGATGACGGTTGCGGGTGCCAATGGAGTTGGGGTGATTGCTCCATCCACGGCGACAATCGACCCAGCGGTAACGTTGGTTGGTGATACATTCAATGAAATTGTGCTCTCGATCTTAATCTCAAAGAAAACAGCGGGGCTCTGAGCACCAGCAGTAGAATTGTCTCCTTCCCAGAGACTCTTTAGTTCAAACTCCCCTGCTGCGCTTGTCTGCCACACAAAGCTGTATTTGCTGCTGCTGTCAGTCTGCGTTTTTGTCAGGTTCGCCCACGCTTCGCCCGTAACGTTTAATCTGTATTGAATAGTAACCGTCACGTTGTTCTGAATGGGGATAATTGAACCTGTTATGCTAACGTTTTCACCAACAACAACCCTTGCAGGCGGTTCAACGAAGAGAGATATGATGCTCTGACCTGGAAGAAGATTGAGATATGCATAATGTCCATTAATCTTTATGGTGGTCATTTCTGCCAGCGAATAGTCAAGAAGATCTGTGTCTTGGTTGTCGATGTCCAGATCATATGGGACACTTGTTTCGGTTGCGTTATGTATTTCAAACTCGATAATGGCAAGCAGTCCATCACCGTAGAATGTTGGTATGCTCAAAAGTGAATCACCGACCAGCACCGACTCTATTATGTTGTCTCCATTGTCATCACGAAAAGATGGGGATGGTTGAACTGTTCCCTGCCCACTAAAAACCCACTCGGGATCCCACGTTGGAAGCCAAGCATTAGTGATGTTCAGCAGAGTTTCATTGGCACTCACGTTCATTAAGACTTGGTAAGCAAATAGGTCTTCAACTTCGTACACTCTTACAGTAGCGTTGAATCTCGTGCCAACTGGAGTTGAATAATTATAAAATTCAAAATTGTTGTTAGATGTTGCGGGGTTGACTACAGTAATTTCCGGAATAGTGGCACAGTTCGCAAAGGCGATAGAGCCAAAAGACGCTAGTATGATCAGAAAAGTCAATATGCTTGCTTGCGTTATATTAATTACTTTCTCTTTTTGGGAAACAGAAAATGTCAAGGCGCCTTTCTCCTTTGGGAAGGATGTAGAACTTGAGCCGATATAAATAGTTTAGGGTAGGGACTCCTCTCCGGTAGGGTGTTTCTAGAAAGAAGGGAGAGTTGGCGTTGTTACTTCCTTCTGATTCTTAGGAAGTAGATGCCTACAACGACGATCACAATGACTACGATGATGATGATGTAGATTAGGTATTCGCTGAGCGGTGTTGGCGGTCCTTCTCCTTCCTCGGTGACCGTTATGGTTTTAGTTTCGCTTTCAGCTCCTTGGTAGATCGGGTCTCCCGTCCAACTCGCGCGTATCTCGTAGTTGCCAGCATCCGCCGGGTTCCACTGATATGAATACGAGCTTGTTTCATCGGTCACTATCTCAGCGAGTGTCGTAAAGGTGCCTCCTGTGGGGCGATATTCTATTTTGACGGTGACGCCGACTCTCAGTGGGTTAATAGCGCCTCGTATGTGCACGGTTGAGCCCACTTCAACAGTAGATGGCAGGGTTATTGTGACGCTGCTTGGGTCTTTTTCAGCTGGTATTCCTTGAACTTCAACAGTTCCTGACGCTAATTCAATGGGCATTTCCTCTACATCACGGTTGAGCAAGACAGTGTCGTATGGGTGGTCAGGTTGAGAAAAACTGAGAGACCGTATTCCTGGTCTTATAGCATCGAAGCTCACTTGACATAGTACTCCTGTTCCATTAAAGGTTGAGGCTGGTGGAAGTAGGACGGATCCCCAACCCAAGTATGACACGCTGATGTCCATTATAATGGTCGAGCCATCAAATCGCACTCCGTCGATAAAATAGAACGTGTTTTGCATTGGAAGGTTGGGGTCAAGAAAGACGACGTCTCCGACGGTTAGACCGTTGCTTCCATCTCTATCCTCCCATTCGACAATATCATAGATTCTCCGTGGTGGAGGTGGGTCAGTGGGACCTTCAACGTCGCTATGCCAAGTCGTTCCGGTGATGTTTGCAAAGTCGATTGCAGTCATATTGCTTATTGTTTTCGTCCAACCGGCAATATCTTGGTCGAGTTCCGCTGTGCTTTGACCATCAAATACATGTCCAGCTGGAAGAGTGGCCGTGGTCAAGGTTAGAAGGCGAGGGGAATAGTAAAGGTATATTTGCCAGCCAAAAAGGTCTGTGACTTCGGTGACGCTAACGTTGATGGTGAAGCTTCTCGGTAAAGCTTGTCCTTCTGCTCCAACTTGTATCGAGGATGGGGAGACGGAGACGGATGTTGGTCCTTGCCCCATGGTTGTTGGTATTAGATTAAGAGCGAGTATTGAGTACAGCAGGATTATTAATGCAGCATGAATTTTCTTCGCCGATTCCTTCATCTTTGCCACATCGATAAATTGTGTTTCTAGACTATTAATGGACATGGCTTTAAGCTTTTCTGAAGGATCAAGCGCGGAGCCACTTATGCGTGCGTGCAAAATAAAAAGGAGGGTGTGGCTGATTTCAGCATGTTCTTCCGAAGTTGCTGGCGACCATGGCGACATCTTTTATGTCGACACGTCCATCATCGTTCAGGTCTGCGTCTGGATTCCATCTTTCATGCCACGGGTAAGACCCAAACGCTGCTGCTACTATTGCAACGTCTTTGATGTCGACTTTGCCATCGTTGTTGATGTCGCCAAGGATTTTGATCTTCACCCAACCATCAACCATGATGTTGTCGGCGGTGTTTGTTTCGAAAGGAACGGTTGAAGCTTCTGCGCTTATGGTGAAGTTTGAACACTCGGGCAATCCTGTCGTATTCCATGCGTGTACGAAGGTGATTTCTCCATTAGGAGGTAGATCGACAACGGGGAACGTTGCCATTGTGTTGCTGTCATAGTAGATTGTGACACCGAAGGTTTCAGTTAGGTTTCCCTTGTTCTTTGCTGTGACCGTTACGTTGACGGGCTGTCCTGCGTAGATGATTGAAGGCTCGGCTGAAAGGTAGATTATGGCGACATCGCGGATTAGCTCTCTGATCTCAACTGATCCATCTACATAAGTGTTGTTAATTATGTCGAATTCGTCTGGAACCTGTGAGGCCTCCGCCTTGATTGTGTAGTTTCCTCCAGCGACGCCAGTTGTGTCCCACACAAAAGATAAAATCCGTTCCTCATTGGGATTCAAGTCAACAACGGTTTGACTGTCGATTAAGGTGCTGTCGTAGTACACTGTAACGTCAAAGGTCTCTGTCACGTTTCCCTTGTTCTTTACAGTTGCTGTGATGTTGACTGGGAAGCTTTCGTATACCCATGTGTCTGAGGTGACGACGTTTATCACTGCTACGTCGCGGATGAGAGTCATTACATAGCCGTCTATTGCTTCATGGGTGATTGGATTGTCTGCTGGATCTGTCATACTAGTGTCCTGTAGGTCGAGAACGCTGTCGCCTATGTTGTCAACCATAAAAGTCAAAGTCACTATGGACTGTGGCGTATAGGTCGTTATCGGCGTTGCGGGTGGGTGGTAGTCAACTTTTGTCCATATTGATCCTGCCATGTCGCTCAACTGCATTTCTACAGTGAAGTTGGTTTCGTTGAGTATGGGATGGATGATGATGCCTATGCAGGTTAGCATGTGTGTGTTGTAGCCAAGTGTAAACTCGTATCCGTACAGCTCTTCAACATCATCGATTACCACGTCAACCTCAAAAATGACGCCTGGCATCAGCCAAGGTTCTATCAGCTCTGAGGGGTCGATGTACATTTTAGCCAGCAGCACGTTGCTGAAGAAGCTGTCTTCTGTCGTGAAGGGCAAGGCATCGTCTGATTCGCTTCGCAGATCAACGTCGTATAAGTGCAAGTCGGTGCCGCCCAGGTCTTCAACGTGGAAAGTTATTACTGCAAGCACGCCATCTCCACTGATCGGCGGATCAGGGGATGAGAGCGAAGCGGAAAAATCGACGTAGCCTGCACTGTTGTCAATGGTTACTACTGGCACTACGGTTGGTGGGAAAAAGGCGCCTAAAGTTGCGTTCTCCACTGTCAAGACGGCTGGTTCGTAGCTGAGTTTGAACGCGAAGCTGTATACGTCTGTGGCGTTCGCGATGGAAACAGTAACTTGGAAGTAATTGCATGCAACAAGCGTAGGGTCGATTATTCGATCGGGATCTACAAATATCGTTGCGGTTGGAATGGGGGGTGCAGGGGGACCGATGTATTCGTAGTATCCAGAGGTCTTAGTTGTAGTAATCTCGAAGAGGTCATAATCCAGCGCGTACGTGTCAAGGTAGTCGATATCAAGCGCACAGGAAACGCTTCCAAGTGTCGGCGCAGAAATTATCTCGAATTCGATAATCGCCAAAAGCCCAGATCCCGTGAAAGGTGTTCCAATGAGCAGCGAATCACCCACTAGAACAGCCTCGATCACCCCATTGAAATTGTTGTCGCGAAAGGCTGGGCTGGGTCGAATTGACGACTGACCAAAGAAAGGCCAATTCGAATCCCAGAAGGGAATCCACGCGTTTGTGATGTTGAGCAGGGTATCATCGATGCTCAGTAGAACCTGGTATGCAAACATGTCAGTGACGTCGTAGATCCAGACTGTGGCGTTAAACCTCGTGCCAACAGCGGTCGTGTTAGTGTAAAATATGAAGTTGCTGTCGCTTGTATCAGGGTTTATTACAACAACTTCTGTTCCGTTGACGGCCAATGAGGTAAACACAGGAATGAATACTAGGCTCGTTATGAGAGCCACTTGTAGGAATGTCAATATTGAATGCTTTCTCACTTTTCTCCCTTCTTAAACAATTTTAATAGTTGATTTAGCGCGAATTTAAACATTCTGGAAAAAGCCTCTAGTAGCTCCCGGTTTGCTAAAACGCGGCTCCAAAATTTGCTGAAACGTAGACAATGTCTTTTATGTCGATAATCCCATTTTTGATGACGTCAAGTTTAGGGTTCCATTCCGGCGCATCTTCGACACAGCCGTACTTTCGAGCGACAGATCCAATGTCTTTAATATCAATCTTGAAATCAGAGTTCACGTCTCCGGGCATAATCCTGTTGTTTTCAACATCGTGTGTCTCCACAAAGACTGACCTAACATCTTGGATGATCAGATGCTCGACTGACGTTATAGTGTTATTGATGTATGTTGCTGGAAAATCGGCGAAAATGTCATACAAGCTACTATTGAGGAAAACGTTGGATCTTACGACGACATCTGTGAGAGGATACGAGCCATACCACCTCGCAATGCCAATATACGCCCCAACTATGGTGTTGTATTCTACTGTGACGTTGTCGGTGCCGTTGTCGCCAATTTGGGTGCCCAAGTAGACGCCATAATCTGAAGGGTAGCTGACCAAATTTCTGCGTATGGCTAAATTGGAAACACATCTAGTAGCGATGCCGTGTTGGCAGTTTACTATTGTATTGTTTTCGATCAACCCGGTGGATGAAAAGGCGACTGCGATTTTCCCATTCTGAGAGCCATTCATCAAAGTGTTGCCCATAATAGAGAACTGGCGAATTGCTCTTTTGCTGGGACTGCCGAAAATTATGATCGGCGCGTCGTTGCAGTTTAGAAAGGTGTTTCCCGCAATCGTGAAGTTTTCAGAAATTCCGTCTGAGGATATGCTTACTTTAACGGCGCTTTTTCTAAAGTTGAGGAATGTGTTGTTTTGAATGTTGAATGACGTAGTGTCCACTGCGTTAACTCCGTAGCCATCTGGAATGTCGCGCCCATTGAAGGTTAAATTTGCGAGCATGAAATTTGAAGCATTGCTGAATGTGATGAAGGGGTTTGTGGTGTTGTAGGGGCGTTGGATTGTTCCATTTGCTCCGAGAATCGTCGTGTTGGACTTGGCTGTCAGTCCTGAGGCAGTCCACAAGCCGGAGATCAGAATGGTGGCGCCTTCTGGCGGCACGTCGTTCAATGCTGCTTGTAGGCGTTCGGTGTCGTTGGCGCCAACGTAGTCACTGGCGTTGATAAGTAGAGCTTCATTTCTCCACGGGTGTGTTGGAAAGAAGGGTGTTTCGCTAAAAGTCTTCTGGCTTTTAGCAGGAGTAGAGAGTTTCGTAACAACAAGTGACGAAATTAAGATGAGCAAGAATGCTGCGGCTTTTTTTTCCATGCTTCTCTAGATGATATCCTAAAAACTGTGTTATTTGCTTTCTGGAACTTACTTCTATGCAGGAACATTCGAAAATGTTGCGCTTGGACTAGTGGAGTTGCTGCTCTTGCTGGCGAAGCCAATTTTCTGATGATTATAGGGCGGTAAACTTGGAAAAAGGTGGGGCTTTCAGGCTGTTTCGCCGTAATGTTTTGCAACGATGGCAATGTCTTTGATGTCCACTTTGCCGTCGCCATTGATGTCGGCGACTGGGTTCCAGTTAGAGTCGCCTGGAAGAGAGCCATAGGCTTTGGCAACGATGGCAATGTCTTTGATGTCCACTTTGCCGTCGCCGTTTAAATCGCCTACGAGGATTGCAACAGTTATTGTGTCTGCTTTGTTTGCGGTTGCGCCATTGACGTCATGAACGGTCAGCGTTACAGTGTAGGTTCCCTCTTCCGAGTAGACGTGCTCGATAGTGGGAGTTGGTGTTGTAGTGATGTTGCCATCACCAAAATCCCAAGTGTAGCTGACGATGGGAGGGTGTGTTGACCCATTCCATCCTGATGTTGAACTGGAGCCGTCGAAGTTAGCTGTAGCGTTGGGCTTAGGCGTTGAGGGTGACCATGTGAAGTCTGCGGTTGGACCGGAGATTGGCAGGACTTCAAGGGAGCGCATCTCTGTGTCGCTGAGAGATGCAGTGTTTGTCACGGTGAGAACGACCGTGAAATTTCCACTCGCAGCATAGAAGTGTATTACTGTGGGTGTGGCTACGGTTGCGATGTTGCCGTCACCAAAATCCCATCTGTAACTGGTGATGCTTCCGGAGCCGGGAGTTGATGCAGAGGCGTTGAACGTGATCGCTTCGAAAATGTGTGGTGAAGGTGGCGCATGGGAAAAGGCAGCTTCAGGGCCCGTAGCAGCGGACACGCCTACTGTTCTCGATGTTGAATTCGATAATCCCTCGGTGTCGGTGACGGTTAAAGCAACAGTGTAAGTTCCGTCGGCTATAAAGATGTGGGAGATTGCTGGGAAGCCGACAGTTGTGATGTTGCCATCACCAAAATCCCAAGTGTAACTGACGATTGTTCCCCCGTTTGGTGTAGAATCTGATGCGTCAAAAGTTGTGGTCTCATGCGCCTGTGGGTACGCTGGTGACACTGTGAAGTCAGCTGTTGGAGGTGCCACAACCAGAAGCACGTTTGAAACGGTGTCATTTAGCCCTTCATTGTCGACTACTGTTAAGGTCACGTTGAATTGTCCGTAGGTTGCGAACACGTTATATGCGCGGCCCAGTAAGGAGTGAGTTGGAGGCGAACCATCGCCGAAATCCCAAGTGTACTCTATGATGCTTCCGCCATTAGGCAGCGAGTTGCCGGCGTTGAATTCGACAGTTTCACCGACAAGTGGGGTTGTTGGCTGCCACGTGAAGACGGCTGTAGGAGGAGAGCCAGTCACGACTATTATTTTCGAGTCTGCGTCTGACAATCCATCGCTGTTTATTACGGTTAGAGTCACCGTATAGCTGTTGGCTTCTGGAAACACATGTGTTGTAATAGGCGTCGGTGCTGTCGTGGTGTTGCCGTCGCCGAAGTTCCAAACGTAGCTTGTTATAAACCCACTGTTCGGTATGGACGCTGAAGCGTTAAATGTTACAGGTTCGGTTGATTGAGGAGTCAGAGGCGTCCACGTGAAGGATGCAACAGGATACGCTGTGATTTTAAGGGTCTTCGCGGTTGTGGCGTTGAGCCCCGCAGAATCTGTGACGGTTAAGGCAACGGTGAAGTTTCCCGCATTTGCGTACACGTGAATGATGATTGGTGTAGTAGCAGATGTGATGTTGCCATCACCGAAGTCCCACCAATAACTCACAATCAAGCCGTCAGGGTCATAGCTGCTGGAAGCATTAAAAGTTACTTCTTGTCCCTCAATCGGAGTCGGTGGAGTGTAGTCAAAAAAGGCGACAGGCGGAGCGCCAGCAACCATCGCGGTTTTCGAGGTTGAGGATTGCAGTCCTTCAGTATTATAGACCGTTAATGTGACGGTGTAGTTCATGGCTACCGAATAGGTATGCTCTTTTGTGGGAACGTTTCCAGGCATTGTGGAGATGGTGCCATCGCCAAAATCCCACAGAAATCCTGTGATGTTACCGCTGTTGGCAGTTGACAGGGACGCGTTGAATGTGACTGGCTGAGTCGCTACTGGTATACTGGGAGACCAAGTGAAGTCTGCAGTGGGGAAGTCTCGCACTTTGAGAGTTCGAGCAGTTGTATTCGAGAGGTCTTCGCTGTCGGCTATTGTCAAGGTGACGTTGTATTGCCCAATCACGGCATATGTGTGCGTTATAACGGCGTTCGTTGTGTTAATCGCGGGTGTGCCATCGCCGAAATCCCAAAGGTAGCTGGTGATGATTCCTCCTCGCGCCTGAGAAGCAGTTGCGTCGAAGGTTGTGTCTTGCCCTCTTATTGGGTAACTGGGAGCGTAGGTGAAGCTGGCGTCAGGGTAATTTCTGATGTTGATGTTCTGGCTTGCGGTGTCATTGTAGCCTCCTGTGTCAGTGACTGTGAGGAATACAGCGTAGGAACCTTCTTGTGAGTAGATATGAGTCAAAACAGGAGTCGCCGTCGTGGTTATGTTTCCATCACCAAAGTTCCATGTGTAGGAGGTGATTGAGCGGCGAATATCATTACTGGTAGATGCGTTGAATGTCACGACCTCCAGGGCAATTGGGAAACTGGGAGAGTAAGCGAATGCGGCTTCAGGGGCTTTACCTACTGCAACCACCTGCGTAGCTGTATCGTTAAACCCGAGATTGTCGAAGACGGTAAGCGTAACAGAGTAGTTTCCGCCGACTCTGTAGACATGAGTCGTCACAGGGGTAGTTGAGTTGACTTCTGGAGAGCCGTCATCGAAGTTCCAGAGGTAACTCGTTATGACTCCGTCGAGATCATAACTCTGCGTAGCGTTGAAGGTAACTGTGTCACCAACATAAGGACTTGTTGGAGAATATGTAAACAGGGCGTTAGGCCGATCAGCGACGTAAACTACTTGTGATGCAGTGCTGCTCAGCCCTTCACTGTCTGTGACCGTCAGTGTTACTGTGTAGTTGCCTGAAACATTAAAAACATGTGCTGTGACCGGATTTGTAGTGTTCAAAACTGGTGAACCATCGCCAAAATCCCATGAGAAACTCACAATGATGCCACCGTTAGGAGTGGATGACGAGGCGTCAAAGGTCACAGCGCCATCAACGTCGGGAATCGATGGCGCATATGTGAAAACTGCAATTGGGTAATCCCTTATTTGTGCAAACCCGGCTATTGTATCATTTAGGTTATCGTTGTCCGTCACGGTTAGTCTGACAGTGTAGTTGCCAGCGGCAAAGTATCGGTGAGTGGCTATGGGCGTAGCCAGTGTTGTCGTGTTGCCATCGCCAAAATTCCATTCGTAACTTACAATCGTGCCGTCGAGGTCGAAGCTGTCAGTCGCATTGAAGGTGACGCTCTGGTTCACAATAGGAGAAGAAGGGATACGGGTGAAATTAGCGATTGGCGGCCGCGTGGAGACGTACAGGTTTTGCGTCGTTGTGTGCGTGAAGCCTTCATCGTCGGCTACTGTCAAAATCACAGTGTGGTTGCCAGCGCCTATGTAAATGTGAGTTACAGCGGGTTGGGTCACAGTGGTGATGTTGCCGTCGCCGAAGTTCCAAACATAGCTGACAATGTAGCCATTTGTGTCGAGGCTTTCAGTAGCGTTGAATGTGACAGTTTCAAAAGCCTGTGGGTATGTTGGAGAATAGATGAAACTAGCTATTGGAGATTGTAGAACTGGGACTAGCTTGGTTTCTGTGTTGGTTAATCCCCCGCTGTCTTGGATCGTCAAGTCGACTAAGTAGTTGCCAGCTGCTGTGTAGATGTGAGTTGCAACTGGGTTTGTCGAGTTCAGAAGTGGTGATCCATCACCGAAATTCCACAAGTAATATGTGATGTTTCCACTGCCTGGCGTTGATGATGAGGCGTCAAAGGTTGCGATATCGCCAACGTAGAGAACACTCGGCGCGTAGGTGAAAAAGGCCACTGGACTTTTTCCCACAGAGACGATGTGAGATGTAGTGTCGGTGAGCCCTTGATTGTCAGCAACAGTCAGTGAAACTGTGTAGTTTCCACTGACAACATAACTGTGGGTTACAGCGGGTTGGGTCACAGTGGTGATGTTGCCGTCGCCGAAGTTCCAAACATAGCTGACAATGTAGCCATTAGGATCGTAGCTACTTGACGCGTTGAAGGTAATCAGTTGCTCTGCAATCGGATTCACTGGTGAATAGGCGAAGGAAGCTTGGGGAGTTCCCAAAGTCAAAGGACTAGCCGCCACGTCTGTGTAACCGTCATTGTCGGTTATTGTAAGGATTACTGTGTAGGCCCCTGTTGCCGAGTAGGCATGTGTGATGGTAGGGTTCGTAGTTGTGGTTATGTTGCCATCTCCGAAATTCCAGGTGTAGTTCGCTACGAAGCCGTTCGGGTCATAACTGGAGGACGCGTTAAAAGTCACCGTTTCATCGACTTTCGGAAACGCAGGCGAGTATGTGAAAGCTGCAATTGGAGCCTTGCCAACCACAATTAAGAGTGCTTGCGTATCGCTTAATCCTTCGCTGTCCGTAACGGTCAAAGTCACCGTATAATTCCCTGCCAGATTGTAGATGCGCATCGTAACGACGTTAGTAGTGTTAAACAGTGGAGACCCATCGTCAAAATCCCACAGATAGCCTACGATAACCCCACCGTTGGGACTGGAAAGAGAAGCGTTAAAGAGTATGATGTCACCAACATAAGGAGCTCCAGGCGTGTTCGAGAATGTGGCAAGAGGGTAGCCTCTGACACTTACGATTCTTGACTCACTGTCACCTAACCCTTCGCTGTCGACAATTGTCAGAGTCACTGTGTAGTTTCCTGTGGCGGAGTAAGCGTGGGTAATTGTGGAGGTCGCAACTGTGGTTATGTTTCCATCACCAAAGTTCCACTGGTAACTTGTGATCACGCCGCCATTTGGCGTAGACGTAGACGCGTCAAACGTTATTATCTCGCCTTCTATGGGGTAGCTTGGTGTAAACGTGAAGGTGGCAGTGGGGTAGCCTCTGACACTTATTGAGTTAGTAGTTGTGTCGGCTAGTCCTTCGCTGTCCGCAACGGTTAGGGAGGCGGTGTAATTCCCAAAAGCTGAATATGTGTGCGTAGTTGTTGGGGTAGTGGTATTCACTGAAGACGTTCCGTCACCAAAGTCCCAGAGATAGCTTGTAATAACACCTCCATTGGAGAGGGAAGAAGATGAATTGAAAACAACGGTTTCGCCCTCTGATGGAGAACTTGGAGAAAAGATGAAAATCGCAGTTGGATAGTCGCGAACTCCGACAATCTGGGTTGTTGAGTTGGCGTCTCCATTGTCATCTGTCACTATCAGAATTACAGTGTAGTTTCCATATATGCTGTAATTATGGGTTGTTATCGCTGTTGTTGTGTTTAGAAGTGGCGAACCGTCACCGAAACTCCATTGGTAGCTGACAATGGAGCCATCGGAATCGTAGCTACTTGACGCGTTGAAAGTCACCGTGTCCCCTGCAATAGGATACGTAGGAGTGTAACTGAATGTTGATGAGGGAGCCCGATTGAATACGGTTTTTGTCGCATTAGCAGTGTCGGATGCGCCATCGTCATCCGTTATCGTTAGGATAACTGTGTAGTTGCCATCATTTGCATAGGCATGTGTTACAAATGTTCCCGTAGCGTTGGCGCCGTCACCGAACGTCCAGAAGTAGTTGACTAAGACCCCATCGGCGTCAAAGCTATCTGACGCATTGAAAGTGATGGCTTCACCGGTGGAGACAACGCTGGCAGACTCGGTGAACGACGCGATCGGAGAACGGTTAAGCACGGTTTTAGTGGCATTTGCAGTTGCTGTTGCACCATCATCGTCAGTGACAATTAACGTCACAATGTAAACACCATCGTCTGCGTAAGCGTGGCTCACAGTGACGCCAGTAGCATTTGCGCCGTCGCCGAAATTCCAAAAGTGGACAGCGACATAACCATCAGGATCATAGCTGCCAGAAGCATTAAACGCAATAGGTTCGTTTGTGTAGACAGTCTCTGCAGATTCTGTGAAGACTGCCACAGGGAGTCGGTTGAGAACAGTCTTGATGGCGGTTTCTGAATCCGTAGCACCATCGTCATCTACCACTGTTAGAGTCACAGTGTATGTTCCGTTGTCTAGGTAAGTGTGGTCAACAATCATGCCTGTCGTGTTGGTTCCATCTCCAAAATCCCAAGAATAACTAATAATTATTCCATCAGTATCGTAGCTAGTCGACGCGTCGAAATGGATGGTTTCACCTGTTAGAACTGTTGTTGCGTTCTCTGTGAACAAAGCTACAGGAAGCCTATTTAATACCGTTTTATTCGCTGTCGCGGCTCCAGTTGCTCCGTCATCGTCCGTGACTGTCAAA
>JABAOF010006126.1_pt6 | contig 55341 bp, 40 predicted proteins | sample 7062171 | NCBI WGS metagenome assembly JABAOF01 (sample SAMN14538628, study PRJNA623070) | marine sediment metagenome | biome: marine biome [ENVO:00000428]; feature: marine pelagic biome [ENVO:01000023]; material: deep marine sediment [ENVO:00002113] | place: India: Gulf of Khambhat ... | reverse complement strand
ATCGGTACGTCGAGCTCCAGGTCTGCGTACCCGTATCCCTTGAGCACGACGGTGTCGGAACCGTGGACGACGGCCACCGACATGCCGGCCACCTTGCCGGAGTCGATAGGCTCCATCACGATCGAGTCAATGGCCGCACGGACTGCGGCGCGGTCGTACTGCTGGGCGTCCAGCGGGCGCGCCACACCGAGGAGCACGAGAGTACAAATCGCAACACGTCGGGCAACGGCACAGGTCATTGGGGACTCCTTGGCTCAGAGATGGGATCCGGTTCCAACTTCTCGAGCCTCAGCAGCAACCCGTTCGCGTACCAGCGAAACTCGAGATTCACTGCACCAGTATGGGCGAGCGGGAAGCGGCAGGCAACGGGCGGCTCCACGGCCCTGCGACCGCACGACCTTCGAGCTCGCGGCGACGCTGACCGCACCGAAGTCGCGAACGTCGCCGGATCCCGCTGCGCAACAGAAATCCGGATCGTCCCCGCGATGCCCTGTCCTCGGTCCGACAGCTCGATGAACGTGTTCACTCCCACCACGACCCCGCATATCGAGAAGCGGCCCACCGGAGTTACCGGGGTTGAGGTTGATGTCCGCCATGATCGCCCGCTCTCGCAGGGAGCTGACGATGCCGGAGGTGACCGTGGACCGTTGGGATAGCGGGTACCCAATCGCGACAACATGATCACCTGGCACTACCGCGCTCTGGGATGTGTCGAACGGCGCGAGTGCCAGGCTAGGGCAGTCACGACACACGTCGGGATGAACCCGGAGGACGGCGAGATCGGCGTCCTCATCTCGCGACAGAACCTGCGCCCGTACACGAGTAGCGGAGTCGACCATGACAGTCAGAGGCTGCCCCGGCTGGACGACGTGATCATTCGTGTACAGGCGCATCCCGGTCCGACCTCACAGGTCTTGTCTCTGGCGATGCAAGTGTCGCCGCACGCCTTGCCCTCCGTGCACACCTTGCAACATCCTGATGGGGAAGCGCTGTCGCTACGTGCTGTGCTGCCGCCCCCTAGCACCAAGGGAATCACGAGCACGACCAAGATTCCGAAGCGCCGCAGCCGGATTCGCATGTCACCCCCTTGCTACTTCCTATCCCAACTTCAGCCCCGGTAAATCGCTCATCTAGGCCCCCTTAAAGGCAACGGGTGTCCGGACGCGACAGGGCCGCAAACACCAGCCCCGGGCGCGACGGCGCACGCGCGAAGCCCCGAACGCCGCTCGGACGCTCGATAGACCGTCAATGTTGTCGAACGCCAACGCCCCTGGTGAGTGAGCACCGAGGAAACGTGCCTATTGTGGCAGCGCTACTGTCAAGGGCGACTGATGGGAGTGGGCCTCCTTCCATTGGTCACCCTGCTTGATCAGCACCGCTGTGCGCCGAGTAGTGACCTGTTCGGTGGTGCCTTCCGGGGAGGTGACCGTCTCCACGAGATACCCCGTAACAACAGCAGCGTCGCCGTAGACCTTCACCTTGAGGTCGCGGAGCTGCACGTTGAACTTGAACCCAGCATCGAGATCGGCTTGCAGGCTGGCCCTCTCCTGCTCGTGAGATTCAAACACTGCGAGGAGCCCGCCCTCAGGGTCGAAACTGCTGACTTCGGGCAGGTGGTGTTGCACGTGGGCGTCGGCATCCCCGGCGTTCAGTGCAGCGAAATGCTCGAGCGTGGCCTTTGTTATCTCCTCCACATCTTGGGCCATGGCTGCGGGCGATAGAACTGCGCCCACTACTAGTACGGTGACTGCAGCAATTAGTTGCTTCATCCTACACCCCCGTGGATCGAAAGCCGCAGCCGGAATGGGGGTACAGACCGTCCGCCATTTGATGCCTCCGTGCACCAGCGGCGGCCGGCGCAACGCCCTACTCGGGCAGCGGCAGGTCGGAGTTGAACATGTCAATGGCTATCGGCCAGGAGCCATCAGGCTGCTTCCGGCGTATCTCGATGTACTTGCCCGTGTCTGTGGTTGGCTCGGCGCCCTCTACTGCTATCGTTAACAAATACGTTCCTCGCGCGTACGCGACATCGCCGCCGCCGCCAGTCTCCACCAAGGTTATCGTGAACTCCGTCATGGTGGGAAACGCTTCGCCCCAGGCCCGAATGGCTGCTCGGCCCTGAATGGCCGGCTCGGGGCCAGTCCCTGCCTTCTTGGCCTCGCAGTGCGCTGGCTTACGGACTTGCCGGGCTAATGTCCTAGGACCCGCTGGCGGGCGCCTCCTCGGCCTTCCAAACCCGGGCAACCGTCTTCACTACGTCGACGACGAGTACCACGAGGGCCAATGACCCCAGGATCGCCGGGATGAAATACAACTGGTACTGCTGACCCTCCGGTGCATAGCGCAGGGCGCCGAACCAGTGGCCCAGCACGGGCGACCCCAGCCACGCACCAAGCCAGCCAATCACGACCTTTGAGCAGTACGAGGCGACTCCGGGGATCACGTAGTACCTCAGCCCGAAGTGGAGGATCGCGGAAACCACGACGCTGATTACGAGCAGGATGAGGAAGCTGATGAAGTCCATTCCTGTCATTTTGGCCCTCCCGTAGGTGTTGCGCGGTGGTCTGGCGGTCGCGTCGTCGGTGGGGCGTCCAGCTTGGAGGGCGTCGCTATAGCGGCGTGGCCGCCGAGGCCATCGGCGGTTCGATGACTAGGGCAAATGTGCTCCCGCTGCGTGGGGCATCAAGGCGAGGATTGATCGGGATTCTGGGCCGGAAACACCAGCGCCCGGCGCGGGGCCGGGCGGTTCCTCGAACACCGGCAAGCTTGGACAGGCTCTCCGCTCATGCAAGTTCGCCCGTCCCGGCGACCGATTCCACTCGGTCGGCTGCAACTCTGATGTCGCACCTCACCCCACCCTGACCATGCGCTAGCTTTCAGCATAGCTAGTGCGACGTCGGGCCCCTGCCGCTGGCCATGGCGTCGACTTCCTGTGACAGCAGGCGTGACGAGCAAGGAGCTCAGAATGAGAATCTATGTCGGCAACATGTCGCGCGAGGTCACCGACGAGGAGTTGCAGCAGGCGTTCGAGGCCTTTGGGCAGGTCTCATCGGCTACTGTTATCAAGGACAAGTTCAGCGGCGTATCAAAGGGATTCGGATTCGTGGAGATGCCCGCTAAAGCTGAAGCCCAGTCCGCGATCAACGGCCTGAACGGCAAGGAGTTGAAGGGGCAAGCGCTTAACGTTAATGAGGCTCGCCCTCGCTCCGAAGGCCGCGGAGGCAGAGAAAGACCAGGTCGGGGGCGGCGCCTCGAGTGAGCGCCAGTCGGACAGGTACATAGCGCGCACGGGCTTGGAGCGGGATCCCCCGCCCGACCAAGAAGGGACGCGTGATGCGTGGACTGATCGAAGCCGCCCCATGGCTCTTGCCGGTGGTGTTGCTCCTAGTGGCCATCGCCGTCGGCGTGCTGTTCTCCTTCGTCCCTGTGCGCCTGTGGATCGAGGCCTGGTTCTCGGGCGTGCGGATCGGGCTCGGGCATCTGGTCGGCATGCGCCTGCGAAAGGTCAGTCCACCGGCCATTATTCGTCCCCTGATCGCCGCGACGAAGGCAGGACTCGCCCTGCACACCAACGACTTGGAGGCCCACTACCTGGCGGGCGGGAGCGTCGAACACGTCGTGCGCGCCCCGAGATCAAGGAGATCCAGAAGGAACTCGGTGCCATCGGTGGCTGGGTCTTCGCTCGGGCGTCCGACGGCGCGCAGCCAATGGATCGCCACTTGTTCAACAAGTGGCTACGAGTGGCGGAAGTGCACGCGGACCTTCCAAAGTTGAAGGGCGGCCTTTGGCATCCCTACCGTCGAAAGTGGGCGACGGAACGCAAGCATCGCTCACCTACGGACGTGGCCGCAGCCGGGGGCTGGAAGGACCTCGACACCTTGCTGCGCTGCTACCAACAGCCCGATGACGAGAGCCTACTGGCAGTCATGATTGAGGGCCGCAAGCTCCGTGAGCGGGCGACGGGCCCGTAGGAAACGGCAACCCAACGGCAACCCGCTTCGGTAGAACAAAGAAACCGATGAGGCTAACTCCTTGCCTCATCGGCTCTTCGACAGTCGGGACGGCGGGATTTGAACCCGCGACCCCCTGAACCCCATTCAGGTGCGCTACCGGACTGCGCCACGTCCCGAGGTCGCCACCCAACATAGCTGGCCGGGGTACACGCCGGTAGCCCCGACCGGCGGCCTCGGCGGCACACCGGTCAGCTCCTCAATGCCTGATGGTTGGCGTAGCGATTATCTGATGGTGACCGTATCCACCCCGTCCAGCCGCACGACATGGCAGCGGCAGGGATCTGGCACGGAAAACACGAAGTCCGCCACGAATCCGGCGTCGCCTTTCTCGCCGGTCACCCGCAGCGAGTCACCCTCGCTCGAGAACTCATCGCGCATGCCGTCGTCGGCCACGATGTAACGTCCGGGCACCGGCAGCCCCATCCACGTCGGTACGAGAACGCGGCCCGTCCGCAGGTTAGTGCGCGTGACGGTGACCTCGGCTACCGGAAGCCCGGCCTCGTCGATCACGACGAGGGGGAATGCCCGGAAGTCAGCCGTGCAGGCGCACTGGCTCGCCGTGTCCATGCACCCGGTGATTCCCAGGGCCGTCAGGGCCGCTGCGGCAAGGACCGGCAAGCGGAAGCGTCTCATGTCGCTCGAACCTCGTGTGCGGTCACCATTGATACCCCGAATGATACCCCCAAGTCACCCTACTGCCCCTCCTTGACCCGGCTCACCATGGCGAGCGGCTCGCCCTCGCGCACCGGCGGGGTCGCCACCACGTAGTTGACGACCCCCGCAAACGGCGCCCGCACCTCCTCGATCGGATCGCCGAACAGGTCCACCAGCGTGCCCAGCAGCCCTCCCTCGGCCACGGCGTAGCCGTCCCGCACGGCAGGCCGGAAGATACCGGTCACCGGGCTGCGCAGCACCTCATAGTGGTCGAGCCACACGATTGCTCCGGGGCGCTCGACCTCACCCGGCATCATACCGAGGTGGCGCAGCAGGTTCCACACGCCGCGCTCGGCCAGGCTCACCCAGGCGGCATCGTTCGAGCCAAGCTGTCCCGTCTCGGTCGTGATCGACGGCTTGCCCCGAGTGAGCGCCGTGTTCGAGGTGTACACCGAAGCCTGGGGATCGTGGGGCCGACCGCGGTCTATCACGATGTGGTCCAGCCCGAACGCGATGGCCAGCCCGCGCGATGCCGAGTCGAGCGCTGCGTTGCCCGTCACCATCCAGTACGTGTAGGGCCTGAGGGCTTCGTTCCCGTCGCCGCAGTGCAGGTCCGCCACGACGTCGGCGCGATCGATGACCTCGGTGGTGACGGCGTGCGCGATCCGGTCGCTGACCGTGCCGTCCGCCCGCCCGGGGTAGACCCGGTTCAGGTTCTTGCCGTCCACCGGGCTGTAGTACACCGTGCGCCCCAGAAACGACGGCATGTTGGCCACGTGGACCATGATCACCGTGCCGCTCAGCCGCGCCGCGTCGAGCGCCTGCCTTACCTGCTGGAGCGCAGTTATGGGCGGGTACTCGTAGCCGTGCGTGCCGGCGATGAGGGCCAGGACCGGCCCAGGCTGCGCGCCGTGGACCACCGTGACCGGGATGCGGGTCCCGTCGTCCACGCCGGCGGGAACGTCGAGATAGCCCGACGCCTGCTGGCCGGGCTGGACCACGATCGGCCCCACGGCGAACGGGCCGCGCTCCTGTGCGATGGCCGCGCCCGGCGGCGCCGCGAGGAGCAGCACGAGCAGTGAGCGAATGATGAGGCAGCGCACGATACCCTCCAGGTGGGTGCGGTGGTAGCCTCAAAGCTGGCGCGCGGTCCTCCCGGACGCGAGCCTCGCTTGACGGCCACTTGACCCGCCGGAGTGACGCTGCTGGTGCACGCCGCGGGTGACCCTGAAGCGTCTCCGCGGGTACAAGGAGTCAGACTACCCGCCTCCCGCAGTCGGGCGGGCACCGCGACCCGCGTACGTGCCCGGTCCGTGCCTCTTGATGCCCACACTCGGGGGTACCCATGCGCAGCATGACCAACATGCCGCCGGCCCTCTTCGCTGCCCTGGCGGTCGCCGCGTGCGGCTCGACGGAGCCACAGGGAGGCCTGACCTCGGTGCTCCTCACCGACTCGCCGTTCCCATACCACGAGGTGGCCCGGGTGGACATCTACGTCGTGCGGATCCAGGCCTCGGAGCAGGCCGATACCGGGCTGTTCGCGGGCGACACGCTGCAGACCGGCCTGCGCACCATCGTCGAGCCCCGAGAGCGGTACAACCTGCTGGAGCTCCAGGGGGGCGCCACCGCGTACCTGGGGGACGGCGAGCTCCCCGCCAGCGTATACCGCGGCGTGCGGCTCACCATAGACACCGATTCCTCGAGCTTCACCCTCGAGGACGGGAGAGTGCTCACGGGTGAGTCGAACCCCGGCATCTACTGGCAGTTCGCGGGGGAGATCGGGCTCAACGCCTTCGTGCACGAGCCGGTGGAGGTGGCGGACACGGGCGCCGTGGTGGTGATCGACTTCGACGTGGGGCGGAGCTTCATTCCGCTCGGGGTGGACACGACCGCTGGACGGGCCTTCCTGTTCATCCCCTACATCCGGGCGGTGAACAGCGCGGGCACCGGCGCCGTGGGCGGCACCGCGGTCGGACCGGCGGGCGAGCCGATCGCCGATGCGACCGTCTCCGTGCTCCAGGGAAACCCGGGCCTACCTGAGAACACCTGGAGCCTCATGTCCAGCGGCAAGACCGACGCCCAGGGGGACTTCCTGATCCCTTACCTGTGGCCGCGGTCCTACATCTTGGCCGTTGACGCGTACCAGGGCTCGGGGTACGGCAGCGCGCGCGTGTTCGACGTGGTGGTAACGGCCGGGGGCGAGACCTCGGTGGGCAACGTGACCGTACCCGTGAACTAGAGCACGGCCAAGCAGCACGAAGCGGCGTGGGAGTTGAGCCCCACGCCGCTTCCACAAGTGCACCCCTCGGGTGCGGCCCCCTACCGCTTGGACCAGATCAGCACCACTCCGCAGCGATCGCCGTATTCGGGCGGCGTGTCCAGGCCACGGTACACCTCGACGGCCTCGACCCACGCCGCGCTGATCTCTCTGAGACCGATACCGGGAACGGGCGAGCCGTCGATCCACACCGTGAGCTCACAGTTGTTCATGTTGCCCCTCCCCAATCATCTGAATCGGTCCGTCGCCACACTAGCCACCTCGAATCCGCCGCGTCAACGCCGGCTCCAGACCCATCAGCCGCGCGTACAGCGTGAGCTGACCGCGATGATACATCTCCTGCGCGATCCCATGGTGCAGCCACTGCATCTTAGTGCCGCGGCTACCGTCGAAGTTGTCGATGAACTGGCGCATCTCGAGCTCACCGCACGCGCGGAATGCGTCCTCCGCCTCGGCCATCTGGGACTCCAGCAGGTCGAGCAGCTCCTGCTTGGTCGTTGCCTCGTATGCGGGCTTGGCGTACAGCGCGAGCAGCTCGGGCCACGGGGCGCGACGGAAGTCAGTGTCGGTCCGGGTGAGCTCTCCGGTCATCATCATCGAGACTTCGAGGATGTGCTGCACTAGCTCCCGCACGTCCTTCACCTCCGGCACGGGCCGGAAGTCGAGCCGCTCCTCGGGAATGTTGTCGACCTCGTCGATGATCCCCTCGCGCACGTCGCGCCAGGCGTGGAGGGTCTCCTCCAGGAAAGAGCTTGGGTTGGTCATGGTTGCTGCGCCCCTTCCGTCACCAGCCAGTGCATTGCCTCCTCGGCTGTCTCGAACACGGGCAGCTCGCGGCGCGCCTGGTGGGTCAGGAGATCGTACAGATCGGTCTGCCGGCCGGCGGAGAGGCCGACCACTGCGCCGGCGCGGACGTATTTCTTGTTGTGGCGCAGCAGCCCCCACAGCGCCGTGGCAATCTCCTCGTCGAAGTCCATGTCGGTGACGTCCGTCAGGGTGAGCAGCGACCCCTCGGGTTGCCGGGCGACGAACGCCTGGGACGCCGTGATCGCCGCAAGGGTGTCGGCCTTCTCGGTGAGGCCCGAGAAGTCGATGAACAGGATCTGCCGCCCTTCGTGTTCCACGAACCTGGTGCGCTCCATGGGATGCCTCCGGTCACGTACCGACGACGCGCTGCTCCGCCGCCCGAGCTCGGCCCTCGGAGCAGAATATGCGCCCCGGACACCCGCCGCCGACAGACCCGACGCGGTAGCGCACCCAAGTCGGAGCACACACAGAGAAGCCCCGGGCCGCATCGCGGCCCAGGGCGCTGCCCGCCGGGGCGATTGCCCCGGCGGGAGTGTTGCCTATCTGTCTGTCTGCCCTATTGCGACGACTGCTGTGTGGCCTTGCCTACCCTACTGCAACACGTACGTCCAGCGCAGCATCGCCTGGAACGAGTTGGTCTTCAGGGCGCCCGTCTCGAACACGTCGGTGATGCCGAGCACGTAGCGCAAGTCGAGGCCGATGATCGAACCGCCGGCAAGCTCGTAGCCGAGCATCGCTCCGAACGGCAGCGAGAACGCCGTGCTCTTCATGCTGTCCTTGCAGTCGACGCCGTCAGCATCGCACGACAGCTTGATCCCCAGGGCGCCGCCGCCGTAGATCGTGAAGGCGAGCATCTCCGTGGCCGGGATGACGGCCTGGATCGTCAACGGTATGTCGAGGTACGTGACCTTGAGCTTCCCGGCCGTCACGGGCACGGGCCCGCCAGCGGTGACGTCCTTGCTCTTCAGCTCGACGTAGTTCGCCTCGAGCTGCACGGCCCAATACTGGTTCGACCGGAACCCCGCGTGGACTCCGCCCATGAAACTGAAGTCGTAGCTCTTGTCGGTGACGTCGTCACCGGTCACGGTGCTGTACGTGCCACCACCCTGCAGCCCGAGAACGATATTGCCAGGCATCTGGGCGTCGGCCGGCTTGACGAGGATGGCGGCAAATGCCAGCGCCAGACCGAATGTGAACACCCGCTTCATTGCATTATCCTCCGATACTGGATTGCCGCAAATATAAAAGAGGGCAAGCGCTTTCGCGACGCCACCCCTCGGAGTCGGGCCGGCCCGCCGAGGCGATTCTCTGCTGTCGGTGGCCTTAAGTACTTGCAGAGGAACCAGTTAACGCACTTCAACCGTCACCGGTTCCGACCCAGCGCCCCGTGCACCAATGCCGCCGCGCTGCCTCCGAGCAGCACAGCGAAGCCCACGGTCAGAACCACGAAGAGCCAGCCAGGAAGGGCCAGCGCGCCCCCCACCTTGTCGGCGAGCAGCCACACGGGCCCCTGTGTGGCGGTCCACAAGAGCAGGAATAACCAGCCCAGCCCCGCCGCCGCCCCCATCGTGAGGGCGGGCCGCGTCCCGCGGCCGGCCACACCCCCCCACACCGCACCCAGCAGCGGCACCATCCACCAGCCGAACGTCGCCGTCGCGAGCGCGACCGCTACGGCGAGGAGCGCCACGCGCAACGCCGGTCGCATCGCTCAGCCCTCCGGCCGCAGCACGAGGGTCGCCGCCACGCGCTGCGGCGGGATCTCGGAGGGTCGGGCCGGCACCAGTGCCGAGTCGAGATCACCGCTCAGCCACTTGGGGATTCGGTCGTCGTACCACCGGCTCACCGGATTGCCGGACTGCCCGCCGGGGTAGATCACCCGAGCGGTGACCTCGGGCCCCAGCTCGACCACCTGGCGCCAACTGGCACCCCAGCTCCCGCTGCCAAATGACGGGTTGAGCGTGGACGGTCCGCCCTGCACGGGCAGCCCGAGCGCCGACAGGCTCCTGAGCCGCAGCAGGTGATAGATGTTCGCGTGGCGTATCCGCTCCCAGCGCCAGCCGTCGCCGGCGGGATCGCCGTAGCGCTCTCTCGCCCGTGCCAGCGCAGCCGCGAGGCTCTGTGCCAGCACCAGGTCCCGGTCCTCGACCACGCTGTGCGTAGCACGCACATCCCACCACGGACTGTTCCCGTCGTGCAGCAGGCGGTACAGCACGCTCTCCATCGGCGTTGCGACCCGCCGGGACGCCTCGCCGTCCGACGGCGACGGCACCAGCTCGTCCCAGGTGCGGTCCTCAAGCTCGTCCATTGCCAGCTCGAACAGCACGGCGCGCGTGTTGTCCCGCGTGTAGCGTCGGTCCCACTCAGCGAGCAGCGTCGCCGCCTCTGCGGCCCCGGCGGGAGTCCGCCCGCTCTCTGCGAGCCGCTCGGCAGCGCCCAGGAACCACGGCACGAGCAGGTCGGCGCGCACGCTGCCGGGGTCAGTCTGGAAGCGCTGCATCTCTGCGGGGGTCACCGCGCCGTCGGCCCGCAACAACTCGTTGATGCGCATGGCGCGCCACGGCGGGAACCAATTCGTTCCGAGGTAGCCGTCGTCCTCCGCCGGATCGATCGGCTGCTGGTTGGCCGAGGCCAGATACCCCTGCCGCGGGTTGAGCCCCGTCGGGTGGCGCGCCACCGGCCACCATCCGCGCCAGTCGGTCGCGCTCGTGGTGCCATCGAACACGCGGTCGCCGCGCCCGTCGCCCGGCCGGATCGGATAGCGGCCGATCACCCGGATCGCGATGTTGCCCGCCCGATCGGCCACGACCCCGGTCTGCGCCGGCGCCAGGTAGCCCTCCATGGCGCTCAGCCACTCCCGGACCGACCGCGCCATGGTCGCCTGGTAGATCGCGTCGCCCGAGCCCTGGTCCTCCAGCACCGTCCAGCGTAGCGACAGCGGGCGCCCGTTGCGCCACACGATCGGCCCCCGGTGGGTGGAGTACACGGTGTCGCTGGCGAGCAGCTCGCCGCGCTTGCCGCGATACTGCTCCACGACCGTCTCGAGGGGACGCCACTCACCGTCCAGCCGGTAGCTGGTCGGTCGCTCAAGTTCGTCCAGCTCCTCGACGTAGTAGTCCATCACGTCGGCGGTGTGGGTGGTGAAGCTCCATGCCACATCGCGGTTGAAGCCGATGATGATGGACGGGCTGCCCGTCAGCGTCACGCCATAGGTGTCCAGCGCGCCCGGCACCACGAGGTGCGCCTCGTACCAGATGCTCGGTAGCGTGAGCGCCACGTGCGGGTCCCCGCCCAGCAGCGCGTGACCGGTTGCGCTGCGGCTGGGCGCCACCGCCCAGTTGTTGCTGGCCCGGGGGCGCGGCCGATCCTCCACGCCCAATGCGAGCCCGACAACCGACGCCGCACGCGAACCCTCTCCCGGCGGGGGCAGCGGGGTGCGATCGAATCGCGGGTACTCGCCCCTGCCCGGTTGGACCGGCTCTTGAATCGGACTGTGGAGGGGGAACAGCGCGTCGGCCGCCTCCTCGCCTACCAGCGCCACGACACGCTCGCGCCGGAACTCGTCGCTGGAGTACGCCAGCATGTACCCCATGCGGCGCCCCAGGTAGAGGGTGTTGACCGGCTTCCACCGCTCGGGCCGCGCCGCCAGCAAGTGGTACTCCAGTGGGAGATCGCGCGGTCCCAGCCCGGCGATCCAGGCGTTCACGCCGGCGGCGTGCGCCGCCATCATGCCGTACGCCTCGGACGTCGAGTCGAGTGCGGCGAACTCCCGCTCGGCGCTGCGCGCCAGGCCGAGGCGTCGCTGCTGGCGGTCGAGCGGGAGCACCACCTCGCCCAGCAGCTCGCTCAGCCGGCCCGCCGGCGCCCGCGCCTGGAGGTCGAGCTGGAACAACCGGTCCCGTGCCACCACGTAGCCCAGCGCCCGGGCCATGTCCCGCTGCGTGGCGGCGAAGACATGGGGCACACGGCGATCGTCGTACAGCACGAGCACGCTGTCGCTGAGGCCGGGAATCGTTGCGGCCGCATGCTCTGGGAGCCGTGCCGTGGTTGCCACCGACCAGACGCCGTTCGCAGGATCGAGGAGCCGGCCCAGCGGCGGCAGCGGCCCGACGGCGCGGAAGCCGACGAACAGCAGCGCAGCGAGCAGCAGCCCGGAAGCAACGGTGCGCAGGTAATGCATGTGAAGGACGGAAAGGTGATGCCCAAGCTGGCCGGGGGGTGTGGGCCGGTCAAGCCCGTGCTATTCTACGGCGTGTTCTTCCCCAGTCGCTCGAGACGTGGGCCCGACCGGTACATGCCCTGGAAGGCCGCGGCGCTGCTCATCGGCGCCGTGCTGGTCCTGGCGGGCGGCCGGCTGGCGTGGCCCTGGGCGGTGTGGGCCGGCATAGCCGTGCTGGCCGTCGGATTCATGCTGCGGTTCCTCCCGCAGCGCCGCGCGGGCGACACAAACGACCAGGAGCAACCATGAGCCTTGCAAGACTCGTGATAGCCTTGCTCTCCCTCTGGGGAGCCGCCGGCACCGCCACCGCCCAGGTATGCAGCAGCGACGAGGCCGCGTCCTGCTATCCCGCTGCGGGAGACGTCGAGTCTATCGACGCCATCATAGCCGCGCTGTACGACGTGATCTCGGGACCCGCCGGCCAGCAGCGCGACTGGGATCGCATGCGCTCCCTGTTCACGCCGCAGGCGCGCCTCATGCCGGTGTCCACGCCGCCCGAGGGCGCCGCGGCGCAGGTTCAATACCTGTCTATGGAGGATTACATCACCCGCGCGGAGCCGATCCTCGTGGAACGGGGCTTCTTCGAGCGGGAGATCGGCCGGGTCACTGAGCGGTGGGAGCGGATCGCCCACGTGTTCTCGACCTACGACTCCCGCTGGACGGCTGAAGACCCCGAGCCGTTCAGCCGCGGCATCAACAGCATCCAGTTGATGTGGGACGGCACGCGCTGGTGGATCACCAACATCATGTGGTTCGGGGTGGGAGCCGACGTGAATATCCCGCCCAAGTACCTGCAGGGGCTCTAGGGCGACGCTCCGCGGCGCCCACAATGCGCAAGCGGCAGGCCAGATGGCCTGCCGTTTGCTTGTCGGGTGGCCGACCGTGGGGCCGGCGGCACGCTTGCAACCTTCAGAACCCGACCTCCACACCGAGCTTCGCCAGCGAGTACTGGATCGGCGCGTCCGCGCCGCTCACCTCGCGGTCGATGCGCTGGAACTCGTAGTCGGCGCGCACGCGGAACCGGCCGTTGGCGGTGCCGACGGCGAGGCCGAGACCGATCTCGACGGCCAGGTCGGCGTCGCCGCCACCCTCGAACTTGGGCGCGATGAGGTACGCCCCGCGGATCCAGATGATCCCCAGGCGCGTGAGCTGGGTCTCGGAGAGGATGCCGAGCCGCCACAGGCCCACGTCCTGGGCGGCGAACTCTGGATTGGTGGCGCGCCGGCCGAAGCCGGCCTCGATGGCCACCATGGGCACGATGAAGAAGCTCGCCCGTAAGTCGCCCCAGAGCAGGTCGAAGTCGCTCACGTTGGTCGAGTCGGCGGTCATCTTGGCGGCGAAGCCGTAGGCATCGAGACCGAACCTACCGATCCGCAGCACCAGGGAGCCCGCCAGGCCACCGCCCTCCCAGCTGCGGCTCTCATTGGTCTCCGCATACGACATCCCCACGCCCGAGAGCCCGAGCCGGATCTTCTGCGCCCGGGCCTGGGTGGCGCACGTCAGGCCGAGGGCGAGCGCGACCAGCAGCGCGCGCCTCACGGTGCCCCCTCGAGCGGCGCCACCGTCAGCATCACCTGGCGACGTCGCTCCTCGTTCTGCTGGGCGATCTCGGCGTTGCGCCGGGCCAACTCCTCGCGCAGCAGCTGGTTGTACAGGATGTTCGCCTCGACCGGCACCGGGTCGGGCTTCTTGAGGCTCAGGGCCACGCCGGCGATGAGCGTGAGCAGGCTGACGCCGGCCAGCTCCTTGCGCTCGCCCACCTCGAGGTTGGGGCTCTCGAGCGCCACAGCCGCTCCCCCGGCGAGCCCGGTGTACAGCAGCGCGATTCCCAGCGGCTGCCAGTTCCGCGGTGGCGTCTCGAACTCCGGCTGCTCGCTGTAGCCGGGGAGGCTAGTGAGGTGCGCCACCGTATCCACCGGCGCATGCGTGAGGGCCAGGTCAATGGGCGCGCCGAACTCGTTGCTCCCCTCGATGACCGTCACCACGATCTGGTAGGTTCCGGCCGTCACCGGCTCCCCGCTCACGGTGAGCGCGTTCCACAAGACCTGTGTCTCGCCGGCCACCACGAGGGAGGAATCGATCACCAGGTCGAGCCCGCCCCCGATGACCCGCGTCACCGCCCGGGCTGCCCGCGTGACCTCGAAGCGGATCGGGACGTAGCCCTGCCCGGCGATGAACGAGGTGCTGTCGACGCGCACCCTGCGCACTACGAGCACCTGCCCCAGAGCCGAGGCGTAGAGCGACGTGATTCGCGGCGACACCCGTTCCACGTCGGGCTCACGGTCGGGGTCGAGGAAGATGAGCTGGCGGAACGCCTCGACCGCCTGGCGCGTCGAGTCGAGGGCGCCGTACGAAAAGCCCAGGAGCTCGTACGCGAGGATGCGGTCCTCACGGCTCAGCCGCTGCTGCAGCGCGCTGCGTGCGTTCGCGATGGCAGCCGAGAAGTCCAGCGCCTCGTAGGCCTGTTGGGCCCTGAACACGAATGGATGCTCCTGCGCGGACAGGGCCGCCGGGGTCAGCGCGACGAGCAACGCGGCCGCGACACACAATCGGCGGATCATGGCTCTCCTCGAACAAGGGTGTAGCGCCGCGCCAGCGTGTTGTTGGCGGTGACGCGCACGGTGTCGACGNNCCTCCCGCCGGACCTCGACGATGTGCCTGCCCGGCCGCAGCTCATGTCGCACCACCGGCGTATCGCCGATCTCGACGCCGTCGATCCACACCGTGCCGAAGGGGCTGGCATCGACGGTCACCCAGCCCACGGCCGGCGCGGCGGGCCGCTGCTGCGTCGGGCGCGGCGGCGTGGGCCGCGGCGTGGTCGGCTGCTGCCGCGGCTCGGTCTGCTGTGGCTGCCTCGCCGTCGTCGGCTGCTGCTGGCCCGCCGGGACGGTCGCACCGGTATCCGCGGCGGCCGTGTCCGGCGCCGCCGCGGCGGCAGCGACGGAGTCCTCCACCGACGCGGCCGCCATGGCCGCAGCCGGATCACCACCCCGGCCCAGCAGGGCGTCGAGCTGGCCCGTGGTGGACAGGTACCAGTAGGCCCCGCCGGCGCCACCTCCGAGCACGACGAGGGTCATGACGACCGCGAGCCCGCGCCGCCTGCGCTTGCCGGGCCGGGCGCCCGAGGTGGTGATCTCGGTCGCCGCATCGAGCGAGCCGCCCGCCGTACTCAGGAGGCTCCCGGACGACGTCGCTGCAGTCACCGGGTGGGTGGGCAGCACGGCGGTGGCGAACTCCTCCATGGTCGCGAAGCGGTCGGCCGGGTCCTTGGCCAGGGCCTTGTTGAGCGCCGCGACCACGTACTCGGGCGCCTCCGGGCAGAGGTCTCTGAGCGACGGGGGGTCCTCGAAGATGTGCTTGTAGATGATGGTGTGGACCGAGTCGTCCTGAAACGGCAAGCGGCCTGAGAGCATGCGGTACCCGAGCACGGCCAGCGAGTACTGATCGCTGCGTCCGTCCACCTCCAGTCCCTTCGCCTGCTCGGGGCTCATGTAGTGCGGCGTGCCGATCACCTGCCCCGTCGCCGTGAACTGGCTCGCCGACTGCAGCGCCTTGGAGATGCCGAAGTCGGTCAGCATCGTGCGGCCGGCGTCGTCGATCATGATGTTGGCCGGCTTGATGTCCCGGTGCACGATCCCCCGGGTGTGGGCGTGCCCCAGGGCACAGGCGGACTCCCACAGGATCCGCTGGGTGTGCTGGACCGGCATCTTTCCCGCCTCGAGGATCTCGTCGAGGGCGCGCCCGGTGATGTACTTCATCACGAAGAAGTGCAGCCCGCCTACGCTCTCCACGGAGTAGATCGGGATGATGTTAGGATGATCGAGCTGGGCGGCGGTGCGCGCCTCGTGCTCGAAGCGCTGCACGAACTTCTCGTCGTGGGACAGGTCGGACGGCAGCACCTTGATCGCCACGGGCCGCGCGAGGGAGGTCTCGGTGGCGAGGAACACCACACCCATGCCGCCGCGTCCCAGCAGCTCCTCCACCGTGTAGCGGCCCTCGATGCGCACCCGGAGCTGCTCCAGCAGCGTGTCGGTCTGCGTCATGCCCGCCCGGGGGCTCGTGCCGGGGTCCGATGAGTCGACACCGCAGGCGGGGCAGAACTGCGTGCCGTCGGGCAGCGGCGTGTGGCAATGGGTGCAGAGCATCGCCGGCGTCGTTTGCTACCTCAGTCGCTTGAGCAGGTTCATCAATCCGGCCCTCGACCCCTGCTCGCTGCGCGCCCGCTCCCGCTTGGCTGCAAGCGCCTCCATGGCGGCGGCGCTGGTGGTGGGAGCCACTCCCGGGGGCGCGAGCGGCGGGCCGAAGCTTACGTCAAGTGTGTACTCCGTCGGCACACCGGGGAAATCCATCACGATCAGGTAGTAGCCCGCCGGCGTGAGGCGGTCGATAGTGAGCACGTCGCCCACGCCCGTCCCCGCGGTGAAATCGATCAGCTCCAGATCCACGAGGTTGCCGGCCAGGCTGTCGGCCCGGATCACGTACACGTCGAGGTCGGCCTCGGGGTCCAGGGCCGTGGTGGTCACCGTCATGCTGGTGTCCGTCGTGACCTCGAACTGGTACCAGTCTATGTCTCGGAAGTTGTCGATCGTGAGGGTCGTGCCCTGGGTGAGCGCCAGGTCGGCCGCCACGTCGCAGTAGTCATTCTCCTCGGCGACGTCGAGACTAAGCACGGACGCGTAGGTCGAGAAGATCGCCATCTCGTAGCGCACCGGGTCACCCTGAGAGGTGTAGGGCGCCAGGATGTGATACCGTCCGGCGGGCAAGTCCTTCAGCGCCACCAGCGTGAACGGGAAGGGCAGCTCCGCCAGCCGGAATACCGCGTTGCCCATGGTGATGGGCAGACCGCCGCACAAATACGTGCGCGGACCGATGGTCCACGACCCCGGCCCGACGCTCCACTGGTCATCGGGATTCCCCGTGAACCACAGGGAGTCGGTCAGGAACACGCTGTACGTCTCCGCCCCCACCACCTCGGAGAACACGATGATCGTGCGGTCCTGCACGCCCAGATTCTCAAAGGTGTACCAGTCCGCCGGCTGTTTCGTGTCGCTGCGGGGCCGTACCTCGAAGGCAACGGCCGGGTTGCCGAAGCCGAGGGGAATCTCTCCCAGGTCCCATGGAGCGGTGTCGTTGGGCTCGTAGATGTCGCGCTGCTGCACGGTGAGGGTCTCGGAGTGCACCAGGCCACCCTTGAACCCCAGGATCGTCAGCGGCGACTGCCGCGGCGCAGGTGGCGGCATCCACACCCACAGCTTGCCCAACTGGTGTGGGTTCTCGGGGTCCGCGGCCTGAAAGGCGAAGATCTCCGCGTCGACGCCGCCGAAGCTCACCGAGAAGATCGAGTCTCTCTGCAAACCCACCCCGTAGATCTCCACCAGCTCGCCGAACTTCGCCGTCAGCGGCCGCACGCTGTCTACCTCCAGCAGACCCCGCACCACGGCCGCCTGAGCTTGGGGACTCGCCTCGGCGTAGTCCACGGCCGTGGCACGGACCGTGGTACTGCCCACGGCCACGGCGAGCGCCAGGCCGCCGGGGTCAACGGCCAAGACGGTCGGATCATCGGAGGAGAACTCCACCACGGCGTTCTCTACCACGTTCCCTTCGGCATCCACCACGCGGGCCTCGAGCTGCGCGGTGTCCTTGAGGAACAGGGTGCCGAGCGCGGTCATCCGCACTTCCAGCTCCCCGGAGCGGTCGGTGGGGTAGACGCAGGCGGCGAATCCGGCTGCGACCGAGAGGGCCAACGCGGCGATTGGCAAGCGCTTACGCTGCACGAGGATCCTCGCTGCTACGGGGGGAAAACTGTGCCAACGATGGGTAATCCTAGGGGCGGAGTCAAGCTGGCGATATGAGCTAAGTCACTACGTGGGGGTTACTTCCCGGCCGCGGGAGGGGCGGCGGATCGGGCGCTCCACAGGCCATTGGTCTGGCACCCCCTGCCCGCCTCGCTCCGAGCCCTCACGCAGCCCTCCACCGCTGGCTCCGCGCCCCGGCCGGACTCGTCGGACGGGGGAACTATCGTACCTTTCCCCGTTCCCCGTTCCCCGCCCCCCAGAGCTGTGGGGATGGCAGGAGGCACCCATGGACTGGCTCACCAATCCCGAGATCTGGATCGCGCTCATCACCCTCACGGCGCTGGAGATCGTGCTGGGGATCGACAACATCATCTTCCTGTCGATCGTCGCCGGTAAGCTCCCCGCCGGCCAGCAGCGCCAGGCCCGCCGCGTAGGCCTCGCGGGCGCGATGGTGATGCGGTTGCTCCTGCTTTTCTCGCTCGCCTGGATCATGCGACTCACCGATTCCCTGTTCGAGGTGTTCGGCCAGGAGATCTCGGGGCGGGATATCATTCTGATCGGGGGCGGGCTGTTCCTCCTCGCCAAGGGCACGCACGAGATTCACGACAAGCTGGAGGGCGAGGAGGGCCGGGCCAGCGGCAAGGCGGTGCGCTCGTTCGCGGGCGTGATCGCCCAGATCATGGTGCTGGACATGATCTTCTCGCTCGACTCGGTGATCACCGCCGTGGGCATGGTGAAGGAGGTGTGGGTAATGGCCACCGCGATCATCATCGCGGTGGTGGTCATGCTCATCTCGGTAGAGCCCATCTCGGCCTTCGTGGACCACCACCCCACGGTCAAGATGCTGGCGCTGGCATTCCTGCTACTCATCGGCGTCACGTTGATCGCCGAAGGCTTCGACCACGAGATTCCGCGCGGCTACCTCTACTTCGCGCTGGGCTTCTCGGTGATCGTGGAGATCCTGAACCTCAGGGTGCGGAAACGGGTGAAGCCGGTGGAGCTACGGCAGCCGTACACGACGGGGGAAAGGCGGGCAGCATAACGACAGGGGAACGGGGAACGGAGATCAGGGAACGGTACGACAGTTCCAGCCACTCCGCGTGCCCGACGAGCTCCCGGTCGGGCCGCCGGTCGTACCGTTCCCCGTTCCCTGTTCCCCGTTCCCCTATCGGGGCCAGCTCCCAGCTCTCCCCGCGCTACGGTGCGCTAGGTCCCAGAACCACTGCATTGAGGAACATCCGATTCGCCCCCCTGAAGAACGCGCGGTAGTTCGGGTCCTCGGCGAACGCGATCACGCGCCCCCGGCCCACGCGCTCCTCGTAGGCGAACACGGCGTCCCGAATCCGTTCCAGGGTCTCCTGCCAGGCGTGCCCCGAGAGCTTGGCGCCGAAGCGCGCCACCACCCTGCGGCGCGACGAGGGCTCTCCTTCGGGCGCGAGGTAGAGCCGGTCGGAGTCCACCAGCACGGGGAGCTCGCCGGCGTCGTACCCCGCCGACATCCAGTAGCCGCCGTCCAGCGTAGCCTGGAAGATCGCGCCCGGCACGTCGAAGTGCTGTGCCTCTTTCCCTTCCTCGGTGTCGTACCAGCTGCGGAGCTGGATGAGGTCGAGCTGCTCCCGCGCGAACTCCGTGGCCGGGCCGATGGTCACCAGCGTGCCGCCGTCGCGCACCCACTGCGTGAGGCGCTCGGCCCCCTGCTCTCCCAGCTCTTCCTGGAGGGCCGCACCCGAGGCGGCGGGCATCACCAGGACGTTGTACTCGGAAAGGTCGGCGTCTGACACGGTGGCGGTGCGCAGCACCGTGGTGGGAATGTGGTGCTGCCGGTCGAGGGTGTACCACGCCCACCCGAACGAGTAACCGAACACGGGATCCTCGGCGACGATGGCGATCCGCGGCTGCTGCACGTTGAAGGTGTGATCCCCCGAGCCCAGTGCGGGGTAGCCCGAATCGGACAGGCCGGTGTTCATGGCGTAGACCTCCACGCCGAAATGCTGCGCGACCTTCCCGACCGCCTCATGCACCGTGGAGTCGTTCTGGCCCACGCGCACGATCACCGACCCACCCGGCACGCCACGGCCACCCACACGACTCCGCCTGGTGAGCACCGCGGCGCGATAGCCCTTGTGGCGCAGGTGGTAGAGGGCAGCCAGCGAGGCCGCCGAGCGGCCGTCCAGCACGTAGGCGTAGCCGGCCCGCGCCAGCGGCTCAGGGGCCGCCAACTGCTCGGCTCTCACTAGCGGCTCCGTGGGCAGCTCCCTCCCGTCCGTGCTGGAGTAGCCCCCGACGTTGAACAACAGTGGCAGCGACCACCCGGTGATGTCGTAGAACCGCGGGTTCTCGCCGCGCTGGTCTCTGGCACGGGCGGCGCGCAGGAAGTCCTCAGGCAGAGGCGTCTCCGGCTCCAGTAGCACTCGAACGACGCGAGCCGATGGCTGCGCGGCCTCCACCACGTAGGTGCCGGGCGCGAACGCCCTGCGGCCCACGGCGGCACCGGTGCGGTCCCTCACTCCCGAGAGGGTGACCTGCTGTGTGAGCACTGACACCTCGATCGCGTTGCGCCGTAGCAGATCGGCGAGCTCGCGCACCAGTAGCGGGTCCCCTTCGTGGGCTATCAGGTAGCGTCGCACGCCCTGGCTTCCCTCGGCGATAGCCGCGCGCTGCGAGTCGTAGTACTCGGTGAGCAGCGTCTCGCGACTGGTGGCCGCCGTGTGGGCTGCGGTCCACGCGGCGACGTACTGCTGCTCCAGTGCGTCGGCCAGGGTGCGTACCGTGCCGTCGGGTCGCTCCAGCGTGAGGCCGCGGCTCGACCCCTGCTCGAACAGCATGGCCACCCCCCCGTGGTAGGCGCGGTTCGAGGTGTACCCCGGATAGAAGTAGTTGTAGCGCTCCCGGGTCATGTACTCGAAGCCCGCCGAATCGAACGCCTGCGCGTACGCGTTTCCGAAGCGCTGGAACCAGCGCAGGGCGAAGCGCGGGAAATAGGGGCTAGTGGGATCACCGGGGGGGTCGAAGTAGAACTCGGTCCCTGAGCCCATCTCGTGCATGTCGACCGCAACCTGTGCCCGCCACGCGTGGAGGTGCGGCATCCGCTCCCGCGTCTCCTGCTGCGTGTGGGCGAACCAGTCGCGGTTGGTGTCGAAGTAGTAGTGCCCCGTGCGGAACTTGAGCGCCTGCCACCTGGTGAAGCTGTTGGCCCAGTCCTGGGGATCGGGGGTCGGCGTGCGGCCTATGTTCTCGTGGTTGAGGTGCGCGAAAGCGTCGCGCCCGTCCGGGTTGAGCATCGGGTCGATCAGCACGACCGCATTCTGCAGCACCTCAAGCGTGGCCGGGTCGTCGCGCGTGGTGAGGCGCTCGAGGAGCTTGAGCGCTCCCTCCCCCCCCGAGAGCTCGAACCCGTGGATCGAGCCGCCAAACCACACCACCACCGGCTGGCTCTGAATGATGGCGCGGGCCTCTTGCGGTGTCGTGGTACGGGGATCGGCGAGCCGCCGGGAGTTGGCCTGGATCTCGTCGATCCGTGCGCGGTTATCGGGCGCGGTCACCACCGCGAGCATGAGCTCGCGGCCCTCCCAACTCTTGCCCTGCACCGTCACCGTCACGCGAGGGGAGACCTCGGCGAGCCGCTCGAGGTACGCCACCATCTCGTGATGCAGCGTGGCACGCTTCCCGAACGCGTGTCCGGTGACTTCCTCGAACGTGGGGACCTGCGCCCGCGCGGNNGCCACCAGCACAACCAGCAGGGCACAAACGGGACCGAGCTTCTGTTGATTCACGGGGGACACTCCTGGCTGACGGTCAGAGGTACCACGTAGTATCTTTACCCACGTTACCAGTCAAAAGGGGTGGAGGTATAAGGAGGAGAGGCAGCATGGCGACGCTCAAAGAAACCCTGTATAAGAAGATCGAGCAACATCGTCCTCGGACGACGCGGCTCCTCAAACAGTACGCCGACACGAAGGTCGGAGAGGTCACCGTCGCTCAGGCCATCGGTGGCGCCCGCGGCGTCAGGTGCCTGGTAACGGACATCTCGTACCTCGATCCGCACGAGGGCATTCGGTTCCGCGGCAAGACAATCCCCGAGACCTTCGAAGCGTTACCCAAGCTGGCAGGAAGCGACTATCCCTCCGTGGAGGCCTTCTGGTTCTTCCTGCTGACCGGCGACGTGCCGAACAAGAAGCAGGTAGAGGAGGTGATGCAGGACTGGAAGACGCGCCGGCAGATCCCGCACTACGTGATCGACACGTTGCGGGCGATGCCGCGCGACACGCACCCCATGACGCTGTTCTCGGCGGCGATCCTGGCGATGCAGCGCGAGTCCGTCTTCGTGAAGCGGTACAACGAGGGCATGAGCAAGATGGACTACTGGGAGCCGATGCTGGAGGACTGCACCAACCTGCTGGCCAAGCTACCTTCGATCGGCGCGTACATCTATCGCATGAAGTACAAGGCCGACTCGCACATCGCGCCGGACCCCGACCTGGACTGGGGCGGCAACTTCGCACATCAGATGGGGATCGGCGCGCCGTACGACGACGTAGCGCGCATGTACTTCATCCTGCACTCGGACCACGAGTCGGGGAACGTGTCGGCCCACACCACGCACCTGGTGGCCTCGGCGCTGTCGGACTGCTACTACGCGCTGTCGGCCGGCATCAACGGCCTCGCGGGCCCGCTGCACGGCCTCGCCAACCAGGAAGTGCTGCGCTGGACCATGAACTTCCTGGACAAGCTCGGTAAGGAGGACTACACCGAGGACGACGTGAAGCAGGCGCTGTGGGACACGCTGAACAGCGGTCAGGTGATCCCGGGCTACGGCCACGCGGTGTTGCGCAAGACCGATCCGCGCTACATGGCGCAGCGGGAGTTCTGCCTCAAGCACCTGCCGGACTACCCGCTCTTCAAGCTGATCAGCACGATCTACAAGGTCGCCCCGCCGATCCTGCAGGAGCAGGGCAAGGCCAAGAACCCGTGGCCGAACGTGGACGCCCAGTCCGGCGTGATCCAGTGGTACTACGGGCTCACCGAGTGGGACTTCTACACGGTGCTGTTCGGCATTGGCCGCGCCCTCGGCGTGCTGGCGAACATCACTTGGGACCGCGCGCTGGGTTACGCGATCGAGCGTCCGAAGTCGGTCACGACGACGATGCTCGAGGAAGTAGCCGGCGTGAGCTCCGCCGAGCTAGCCGGCGCCGCCAAGTAGGCGGCCGGTTTCGACCGGAAGTGCGCAGGGGCACCGTTTCGGTGCCCCTGTTTGCATCTCCCCGCCGGAGCCCGCCCGTCAGGCGATCTCGTGCACCCGCCAGTGTTCGTCCACCCACAGCGCGACAATCGGGATCGCCGGAAACCGCTCGCCCAGTAGCCGAAGACACGCGCGCAGCTGTTCCTGCTGCCGTTCCGGCGGCACCGCGTTCCCTGCGCAGTCGTGGTGCGCCGCCACGGCGAGCCCCCGCGACCCGTGGCGCTCGAGCGAGAGCATGACCCGCTCGTGGATCCCCCGGACCGCCGCGGCATCGGCCGGCCCGGTGAGCGCCGCGACGGGCCCGGCCTCCGTTACCGTGTCCACGTACGCCACACCGAAGCGTTCGCGCAGGTAGGCATTCACGGGGAGCTGGACTCGGCCGTCCATGCAGTTGATCGCCGTACAGAACGTGACGGCGCCGGGCTCCCGCGCGGCGTCAGCGCTCCTCACCGGCCTCCGGTCCCTCCCCCAGCGACTTCACCAGGCCCGCGTAGCGCTTCTCGATCTTGAACCCGTGGGCGTAGAAGTACTCGGGCCGGAAGAATCCCGTCGTCACCGCCTTCACGCCGGCCGCGCGCAGCCGGTTGAAGAACTCCCTCATCAGCCCGTCGGCCACGCCTTTGCGCCGGTAGGGCTCCGCCACCACGATCTTCTCCAGGTGAGCGCGCTCGCCGTCCTCCTCGATCTCGTAGTAGATGCCACCGATGATCTGGTCCCGCTCGTTGATGCCCACCAGGTAGCGGTGCTCGGGGCCGAACTGCACTTCCAACCGGGCCGAGACGAACAGCCGATGCAGGCGCTCCACCTCCCGTGGCAGGAGGGCGTGGCGCACTCGGAACAGTCCGCCGTCGGCATCCTCGAGGGCGACCACGATCTCGCTCTGTGAGCTGCCCGCCAGATCGGCCGAGACGAAGTCCACCGCGTCCTCCGGCCGCAAGTAGGCGAATGGGATGCGGGCCAGGAAGTAGTCGTCGTCGGGATCCACACTGAGCCGCTGGCGCAGGTCTGCCACGACGCCCGGTAGCTCGCCGTTGCGGATCTCGTCGGCCCGAACCTTGGCGATCAGCTCGTCCAGCCCGCTCTGCAGCTCGCTGGCACTGTCACGGAACACGGTCTCGCGGAAGAAGCGCAGGCGCACCTCGGGGTACGACATGGCAAGCCCGTCGAGGTCATACGTGTCGTACAGCTCCTGCAATGTCGCGGCACGGGCCTGTGGCATTGCACCCTGGTTGAGCTCCGCCCAGCGGCGATACCTCTTGCCGGCGAAGTAGAGCCGTTTGGGGAGGAAGCCGCGCCGCCGCACGGTCGAGAGGTACTCCTCGAGCGCCTGGCGCAGCTCCGCGGGCGCGTCGGGCTCAGCCGCGAGCGCGCGCTCGTAGGCGTCCAGCCCGCCCTGCTCACCGATGACCTCGAGCACCGCCGAGAACACCACGTCCCAGCCGACGACCCCCTGCAACTCGGCATACTCCCGCTCCACCGTCTGGACGAACTCCTCCTTGAAGGAGCGCACCAGGGAGAGGAGTCCCTCGTGCGACCGCCGGGCCGAGAGGGAGACGATGCGCGAGCCCCGGTGGTAGTCGTGCGTCGGGAGCACGATGTCGGCCGGGCTCAGCTCTGAGATCTCACAGCGGCGTCCAGTGCGATCCCAGAAGTCCACGTAGGCCGCCAGCGCGCTCCACGCCAGGAACGGCCAGAGCTGTCGCAGTCCCTCGTGCTCCGAGACGCGGCGGGCCAGCCGGCGCATCTCCCGATCCAGCGTATCGCCCGTGACGAACTCCTCGCTCCACAGGTCGTGCTCGGGAATGTGCCCGCCGAAGTCTTCCACGACCGGATCCCGCGCGCCGCCGGCGCCGCACAGGATGAGCCAGTCGATCTCCTCGTGCACCCGCTCGGCGCCCATCTCGTCCACCAGGTTGGCGGCGATTTCGTACGTCTCCTGCGCCCGCGTCTGAATGGTGACGCGATACACCGACTTGCCGTGCCGCGAGCCGAGCAGCCGGATCCACACCCCGCCCGGAGGCACGTCGTGGAGCCGGACCATGGTCCCGCGATAGAAGAGGAACACCGCCTCGCGCAGGAAGGGAGTGCTCTTGATGGCAGCGAGCAGGCGGCGCCGGTGATCTTCGGGGGTCGACTCCTCGAACACCACGACATCGTCCCAGCGATACTCCTGCCCCGTCTCAGTATCCACCGCGATCTTGGACGTGGGTCCCAGCCACTGGCGGAAGCCGTTCTCCAGCGTGACCCGCGCGCCGCCCGCGTGCACCCGCAACACCTGGGTACGGGCGAACAGGCTCATCCGCACCAGGAACGCCCGGATCGCACGGAACCGCACCGGATGCCCGGCACCGTACTCGGCCAGGAAGTTGAGCAGCGACAGAGCCAGCTCGTCGTTTCCGGCCTCGCTCATGCAGGCGTTGTCCGCGTACGACATGAACGCCTCCACCTTGGCCTCCGGCAGGCTGCGCTCGCACAGGAAGGCCGAGGTCTCGGCATCGAGTAGCGCGGGATCGTGGGAGAAGAACTGCCGTAGCGTGCGTTGGAAGTGGACCAGGCGCTCCACCGGAACCAGGGTCTGGAAGGCGCGCCGCCTGACCTCAGCGAACCCGACGGTCGCCGCCCGCGCGAGAACGAACCGCGCCGGGTCGGCGAGCGGGCCCTCCTCGTTCATCAAGACGCGCTCCAGCAAGCGCACCGCGTCGAGCGCCGCGTCCTCTTCGGTCGAAGAGAGCAGCCGCGCGGCGCGGTCGATGTCCGACAGGCTCCACTCGGCATGCCGGGTAGACTCCTGCAGCGCCTGGCGCTCGGCGGCGCTCGGCTTGTACGGCCCGGGCCGACCGGCCCACTCGATGCCTTCCTGCGAGCGACCGGGCCGCTGGCGCTGGTCCGGTTGCAGAGGCGCGAAATCCAACAGCTCCTCATTCCCCAGCCACAGCCGCGGCGTGGCCAGGAACGCTCCCAGGTTGAGGGTCTGGCGTTCCGTCTCGTACAGCCCGGCACCGATCTGCACGCGGGTGTCGCTCAGTCGCCGCACCTCGAGCGTGGATCCGACGGACGGCAGGACCAGCTCGCCCTTGCCGATCTCCACTTCCTGTGCAGTGAGACCGAGGTACTGGAACAGCCAGTTGGGCAGCGTCAGCTCCACCCCGCCCACGTGCAGGTGCGCACGCCGATACAGCGATTCGATGACGTCCGCGAAGTTCTCCACCACTGCCTTGCGGCGCGGCGTGCCCTTGGGAGTCAGCTCTCCCCGGTCGGCGTCGAGGTCACGGTCGATGACGTAGAAGTCCACTATCCGCTCGAACGGCGCCACGAACCTGTTGACCGACGTCACCAGCGACCGGAAGTGCTCTCGGATCTCGTATATCGAGAGCGACGAGAAGTCGAGACTCTCATAGTCCGGGTTGGGATAGATGAGCAGGGTGTTGTACTCCCGGTTATCCCCCACCAGGAACGCCCGCCCCACCGACTCGAACTCGCGAAACAGGTTCTCGATCCGCTGTGGCGCGATCGTCTGGCCTTTGACGTTCTTGTAGATCTCCTTCTTGCGGTCGACCAGCTGGATGTGCCCGTCCCCGTCCATCCGCATCAGGTCGCCGCTGTGCAGCCACCCCTCCTCGTCGAACGAAGACTCGCCATCGGGCGGATCGAGGTAGCCCATCATCACGTACGCTCCCCGCACCAGCAGCTCGCCATCTTCCGATAGCTTGAGCTCGATACCCGGCAGGGCAACGCCAAGGGAGTTGTCCTTGTACTGATACGGCGGCGTCATCGTGATACCGCCGGTAGCCTCACTCATGCCGAAACCACTGAGCAACTGCACGCCCTGGCGGTGGAAGAAGCGAAAGATGTCGGGATCGAGGTAGCCCGCCGCCGACAAGCCCCAGCGCAATCGACCACCGATGAGGTCCCGCGTGGCCTGCAGCAACTCCTCGTCGGCCGCGTGCAGCGGATCTGCCCGCTGCGCGATGGCCTCGTAGAGCTGCATCCATTTCCTGGGTACGGAGATGAAGACAGTGGGCTGATAGCGGCGCATTCCTTCGGCCAACGCCTCGACCGAAGGATCCAACAGGAAGCAGTACTTTGCGCCCCAGAAGACACAACCGAGCAATTCCAGGAAGCGCCCGAAAGTGTGGAATAGAGGGAGATAGGCCAGGAACACGTCCCGATCGCCGACCTCGGGCAACGCCAGTGCACGGGCGAATCGCTTGAAGACGAGGTTACGATGGGAGAACTGGATGCCCTTGGGCACCCCCGTCGTCCCCGATGTGTACATCACCGTGGCGAGGTCCCCGATGCGAACCGCGTCCTGCCGCTGCCGGACGACGGTACTGGACACCTCGGTTGCCCGACCCTCCAGCTCCTGTAGAGTCATCAACTCCCCCGCGCGGTCCGCATGGGGATCCATGGTGACCACCCACTTCAAGTCCGGCAGCGACACGCGATTCTTCTGTAGGTTCTGCAGCTGCTCCCGTCCCGAAACGATCACTGTGCCGACCTTGGCGTGGCGCAGGATGTAGCCGACGTCCGCCTCGGTGGCACTGGCCGGGACCATGACGTTCACGAGACCTGAGGTGAGACACGCCAGGTCGAGGAGGGCCAGCTCGACGCGGTTCTCCGACAGGAGGGCGATGGGCGGCACGTCCTCGGCATCGCCCAGAGACAGCAGCGCCCGAGCGTACACGTCGACGCGTGAGGCCACCTCTCTCCAGGTCATGCTACGGACCCCAGCAGTGGTGGGGATCTCGAAAAGGACCTGGGATCCGTACGCGTCGACACGCTGACGGAACAATGGTCCAACCGCAAAGTCGGAGGCCTCGACCGCCCTGAGGATGCGCTCCGCCCAGGTTTGCCTCGCATCCGTCTCAATGCGCCGAAGCACGCTGGGCCGGCGGACGAAGTCGAGCACGTCCCACGTGAGCGCGCGAGAACTCGGGCCGCGCGGCTGGGACGAAGCCGCGAGCCTATCGGCACAGCGTTCCACGAGCCCGCCAAGCCGATTGAGGTCCAATTGCTCGAGGACGGAATCCCGGTCAGGTAGGTTCCGCAGGACCTCAACGACGGCACGGTCACGCTCGAGCGACTGCTGCTCCGTGGCGCCCAGTCGAGCCGCCTCGGTGAGCGCGTCCTCGATTCGAGCAGCCACCTCCTGGCCCGTCAGGCTAGAGAGTTGCGATACGTCGGGAACGGTGGTCATGCTTCCGCCTTGGGCTGACACTCTGCCAGGCACATCTCCTGTATAACGACCGGAAGGCCAGCGCGGCTGTGGAACATGCAACGTGGCGACTTACGTCCCGCTGTCAAGAACAGCGGCACGGAGCGCTAGCGAGGTATATCAGAAGCTAGTTTCATGAACGGCACGCACCGATGGCTCCCGCAGGGCGCGTTGGTGCGCATGCACTGCTGGTGTTAGATCCTGGGTGCTTGGTCCTGGGGGATGCGCGAGGTCGGCGCCCAACAGCGAGCACCCAGCACCCGATGCCTGGCGCCGCTCAACCACACGCGATCCCCGCAGCAGCGGATCAGTCTCGGCGAAAGAGTCACCTCCTTCGTCCACAGACTGATCCGTGTTCAGGGAGTCATCCGCGGCTGGAAAGCGTCGCGTGAGTTTCCGCAGTTCTTCCTCGAGCTGCACCCTGAGGGTATCCAGCTCGTCCAACCGGTCGGTGATCTCTCCTCGGAGCAGGGCATCCAGACCGTTCACCCTCTCCCGTACAGCAGTTAACTGCAGCTGTACCAGGGCATCGACCTCCGCTCGAACGCGCTGCTCCGCCCGCCGGATCTCACGACCAAGTTCCCGCCGCAGGCCTTGCGCGATTGCGTCACCCACGTTCGAGCTCACGTCCAACGACGGTCCAGTGATCGGCCCGGCGAGACGTACCTCGATCCGCACGTCGCGGAGACTGGACACGGTACGCCAGAGGAGATCCTCCACCCAGCCGGGCGGTCTGGCGGTCTGGCGGTTCGGCGGACCGCGAGTGGGATCCTGCGGACCGCCGGTCCGCCGATCCGCCGACCCGCCCCCGAGCTTCTCCCAAGTCACGTTCGACGCCCGCCACAGCCACCGTGCTGCGATTTCGCCACCGGTCCTGGAAAGGGACAAGGTGGTTGTCCCCTCTCCCATCAGCATCCGTGCACCGACCGCAGACAGCTCGAGGCTTGGGAGTGTCAAGCCTTGGAGGAAGACCTCAATCGAATCACGGACCGGATCGGCAACATGATTGAGCAGCGCGGCAACCCGGACATCTCGGGGGCCCGCGGCCGCACCTGACCGCTGGGCGAGCAGCTCCAGCGGCTTCCCGTACACCGTCGGGTCCGACGTCAATCCATGCACCCGCGCGAGATACCGGCCGGCCTCCAGCCGTGCGCCCCCGAGCTCGAAATCCACTTCCCCATACTCCAGGAGAAACCGTGGATGCGACTCCCTGCCCGGGTACAGCACGGTGGTGCCCTCCCGCCGAGTCCGCTTAGGCCCTGCATACCGTCGGGGGTCGAGTCCTGGTGGCAGATACTGCTCCGCCACGCGTAGCCAGTACAGCACCGGCTTCACCCACCCAATGGCCGCCTCACCGAAGAGGGCCGGCGAAATGTCCGGCGCATCCAATGACGGGAGATTGAGCAACCTGCGGGCATACGCGTAGTCGGCTTGCCGCGCTGTGGACAAGCCCTGCACCTGCTGCGTCACGGCCCTGAGGTCAGCCTTTGCGGTCGAGTCGAGTGCGGCAACGCGGGCGCGGAGTGTGCCAAATGCTGTCAGGGTGGAGCGAGCGGAACCCACCAGACGTGTGACACCTCCAATGCCGAGTCGAAGCGGGTTGGCGTTCTGCAACTGGGTGACGAGCGCCCGTACGGAGTCTATTTGCGGCCGGGGGTTGAGCGCCGAGATTTCCCGCCGCCAACTCCGGCGCACCGAGTCGGCCGTGGCCACGCTCGCCCGCGCCTCGACCAGGGTCCGGAGACTCTCGGGTCGGATCGCGGCAACCTCCACTACCTGACCGAGTCCCTCCAGGCTGAAAGGAGGGATGTGAACGCCGGCTGCCCATTGTGTGACTTCTCGCGTTAGTCGCCCACTTCCCGGACTCGGCTCTCGAATGGCACCAGACGTCTCCCGGGCCGTCCCGAACTTGACCCCCCGGACGGCGAGGGTCTCCACTACCACCTTCTTTTCGAGCAGTGGCACCACCATCACGTCGGCCACTATCTCGTCGGCCTCGACGAGGTTGGTCATCGGGGCGTCCGGGTTCGTCACCTGGAGACCGCGGAGCACCACCGACCCTTTGGCCAGCCGCACGTCGGCTGACGCCACCTCTACCTTCGCGCCGACGATGTACGTTCCCGCTTCCTCGACACCGCGCTTCACCAACAGATCGAGGAGCAGCAACGAGCCACCCAACAACAGCAGCAGGAAGACCCCGAGTGGTACGACCGCTCTCCAGCGGAACAGCTTGATCGCAGGCACTACGGCTGGAACAGACGGTAGAGGTTGTACAGCTTCGACGCGCGGACGGCCTGGTAGACCTTCGAGCGCGCCACCAGTGGATGCAGGGTCGCCCGATAGCGTGCCACCCCGAAGCGAGCCGCGTAGAAGATCGGAAGCGAAAGCACCAGCCACCCGATCAAGCTTCCCAGTACCACCGTGTTGTTCAAACTGGCCAGCGACAGGAGCGGCGTGTTGTAGGTCGTCGTCCAGAGCGGCGTGAGTACCGGTGCCTCGAGCAGCAGCGCCTTACCGATGGCGTCGAACACCGGGTCGAGCATGAAGCCAAACGGCAAGGCGACGAGCAAGCCCAGGATCGCACCTGGTACGGACACATTGAACAACGCGATCGCGGCGACGACAAGCAGATTATGGGGACTGACGAGTGGCGTGAGCCCCAAGGCAGCCCCCAACGCCACCCCTACAGCCACCTGCGCCGGCGTCCCCTCCGAGTGGAGAGACCTGGTGATACTCTGGATGATCTTCAGGAGGGTGAACACTAATCCCTATTTACTTCTTCACTGATGAGATTGTCTAGGGTGGCGGCAGTGGGCGCCAGAATGACGATCCTGCCGCCGGCTGCCGACCCTACCGCCTCCTACCGCTCGCTGCCTTCGCCTCCCCCACCTCCCCCTCCTCCCCCCTCTGCCGAGTAGATTATAGTCCCATGTCATCCCTAGATCCCATCCTCCGTCCCAAGTCCATCGCCGTTATCGGCGCGTCGCGTCAGCCGAACACCATCGGCTGGCAAATCGTCGACAATCTCCTGGTCCGCGGCTTTCAGGGTCCGGTGTACCCCGTCAACCCGAAAGCCACTGCCATTCACTCGATTCCAGCGTATGCGTCGATCGCCGACGTGCCGGGTCCGGTGGATCTGGGAGTCGTCGCGGTTCCGAAGCAACACGTCAGGGCGGTGGCAGAGGAGTGCGTGGCGGCAGGCGTCAGGGGTCTAGTGGTGATCTCCGCCGGGTTCAAGGAAGTCGGAGGTGACGGCATCGAACGTGAGCGGGAGCTGCTCAAGATCGTTCGCGACGCCGGCGTTCGGATGGTCGGCCCGAACTGCTTGGGGGTGATCAACAACGATCCCAAGGTGGCAATGAACGCCACGTTCGCACCCGCGAAGCCACCGCCGGGGCCCGTTGGCTTCGTCAGCCAGTCCGGCGCCATGGGCTTCAGCGTGCTCGACCACGCGGAGAGCCTCGGGATCGGCATCTCCATGTTCGTGTCGAGCGGCAACAAGGCGGATGTGAGCGGCAATGACCTAGTCGAGTACTGGACTGACGACCCCGACACGCAAGTCATTCTCATGTACCTCGAGAGCTTCGGCAATCCGCGAAAGTTCGTGGAGTTGGGACGCGCCGTGACCAAGCGGAAACCGATCTGTGTGGTGAAGTCGGGGCGAACGGGCGCTGGTGCGCGAGCCGCAGCATCCCACACGGGCGTACTAGCGGGTACGGACCTCGCGACTGACGCGATCATCGCTCAGGCAGGCGCCCTGCGCGCGCAGACGGTGAACGAGCTCTTCGACCTGGCAATGGGGTTTGCCAATCAGCCACTCCCCGCGAGCAACCGGGTCGCAATCGTGACCAACGCCGGCGGTCCCGGCATCATCGCAGCCGACACCTGCGAGGCAAACGGTCTGAACGTGGTTCCCCTCGCCCCCGAAACCGAGGCCAAGCTTCGCGCCAAGCTCCCGGAAGAGGCCAGCGTCAAGAATCCGGTGGACCTGATCGCCAGCGCCACCGCCCCGAGCTACGAGTTCGCGCTCAACTGTGTGTTCGACGATCCCAACGTCGACGCGGCCATTGCCGCGTTCGTTCCGCCGCTCGGTATCCACACCAAGGACGTGGCTGCCGCAATCGTGCGGGTGAACGAAGGGCATCCGGAGAAGCCGCTCATGGCGGTGCTGATGGGCCGGCAGGGCCTCCCTGCCGGTCTCGCCGAGCTGCATGACGCGCGGGTCCCCGCCTACATCTTCCCCGAATCGGCTGCCCGCGCCCTTGCCGCGATGTGGCGATACCGGTGGTTGGCCGGGCGGGCTGTCGGGCGGACCGTGACCTTCAAGACCGACGATGGCGCGGTTGAGTCCATCATCAAGGGGGCGCTACAGGCGGGACACCGGAAGCTGAGCGAGCCCGAGGCACTGCGGGTGCTGGAGGCCTATGGGATCCCAGTGCTCCCCTGGCAGTTCGTTTCGAAGCAAGGAACCAGAAGCCTTGCCACTGTCGCCGCCGAGGTCGCGTCCGACGTGGGATTCCCGGTCGCCCTCAAAGTCGTGAGTCCCGACATCGTCCACAAAACCGACGTGGGTGGTGTGGCATTAGGGCTCAAGAGCGCGGCGGAGGTGCAGCGGGCGGTACGGGCGATGGTGAGGCAGGTGCAGGGGGAGACGGTACTGAAGGGGGAGAAGGGGGAGGGGGCCAGACGTGCGGCAACGGGCGGCAGACGGCGGCAGAAGGAACAACAGGCGGCGAGCGCCAGGCGGCGGCAGGCGGCGGCGGGCAAGAAGCCGGCCCGCCAAACCGGCGATCCGACGATTGACGGCATCCTGGTACAGCAGATGGCAGCCGGCGGGACCGAGACCATCGTGGGCCTCACACGGCTTCCCCGGGTTGGCGCCCTGGTGATGTTCGGGATGGGCGGGATCTACGTCGAGGCGATGCGCGATGTGGTACTGCGGCTGACACCGCTGCTTGATTCCGACGCCGAGGAGATGATCCGCGAAGTCAGGCTACACAGCCTGCTGGAGGGAGTCCGGGGTGAGCCTCCCCGTGATCTGTCGGCCCTCGCCGAGGCGATCCTCCGCATCTCGCAGCTGGCCCAGCGCCACCCACGTATCGCGGAAATGGACATCAATCCCCTTATCGCGCTGGAGCGTGGGGCGGTGGCGATCGATGTGAGGGTGCAGCTGGAGGCTGAGGGTACTGAAACCTGAGGGTGCTAGCAAGTGATGTCCTGGCTCCTGGGCCTCAGGTCTCAGGGATTCCAGGCCGCCGTGCGGGCCCCAGGACCCAGCACCTGGGACCCGAGACCCAGTATTTAGTCACCAGTGGTAAGGCTCGTACCCCGCCGCCGACTCGATCGCCGACTGCGGCCCAGATACTACCGTCAGCTGATCGAGCCAGTAGGCCTTGTCGTCCCGCAATGCGACGACCATCTGACCGTAGTCTTCCTTGCGGTGCGCCCGGTGGTAGCGCATGTAGATGTACCGCTCGTCCACCCCAAAGATCTCGATCTTGCCGGTACGGTGCGACATCGAGAACCGGGCCCGCTTGGCGAGTCCCGAGACATGGCGATTTGCCTCGAGGAAGATGTGCATCCCCTCGACGATGGGCACCTCGTACGGCTCGTTGCCCGCCGTAGGACGCCCCTGGAAGACATAGTACTGGGGGCAACCCACGAACGAGAGCTCACGGAACAGGCTCGCGAACGTCTGCCAGTTGTCGTTCACGCCGCGGACAATGGGGCACTGATTGACGGTCATCCCACCAGCCTGCCGCAGCAACTTGACCGCCTCCCGAGCCTCAGGCGTGAGCTCCCGCGGGTGATCGAAGTGGTTCATGAAGTAGATTCGGGTACCGCTCTCGCAGAACTCCTTGACCATCTCGAGCAGGTCGGGATCATCCAGCACCCGGTACGGGTTGAACGCCGTCATCTTGGTACCGATCCGGATGATCCGCACGTGCGGCACGGCGGCGACGTCGCTCATGATGGCTCCCAGCCGACGTGCAGACATGATCAGCGGGTCACCGCCGGTGAGCAGCACGTTGGTGATCTCCTCATGCTCGGCGATGTAGGCAAGCCCCGGCGCGTAGTCGAGGGTGGCATCGTCGTTGTCGTTCATGAACAGCCGCTTCCGGAAACAGTAGCGGCAGTAGGCCCCGCAGACTTCGTTCACCAACAGGAGCGCCGTGTCCGAGTACTTGTGCTGGCAGCCCCGGACCGGGGTGTAATCCGCCTCATGGCTTGCGTCCAGCTCACCCCAGTCATTCAGCTCGGATTCAAGGGGGACGACGAGACGCCTCAGGGGATCGTCAGGATCATCCCAATTGATGAGGTTGCAGTAGTAATCGTTGAGCCGAAACACGTACCGGTCGGCCACAGGCTCCAACCGGCGACGTTCCTCCTCAGTGAGGCCGTCGAGCTTGGATAGGTGGGTGATATACCGAACCTTCATGCGCCCTCCTAAGCAGCCCGGGTGGGATATCAATGCCGGTTTTGCGCTGTCCACCCTCGGTTAGATTGCTGGTTAAAGTTATCCCCGGGTACAGGCCCTGGTAACCATCCGAGCGGAAACCCCAGCAATTCTGGGACGCAACTCGCCATGCGGGTGTTCCTGACGGGCGGGACCGGCTTCATTGGGAAGCATCTGGTCGCCGCGCTCCTCGAGCGCGGCGATGAATGCGTGGTCCTGTCCCGCACCGCGCGCGACCCGTGGCAGCATCCCCGCGTGCGGCTGATCCGGGGCGATCCCACCACCGCCGGAGAGTGGCAGCAACAAGTTGCCGCGACCGACGCCGTCATCAACCTCGCTGGAGCGCGGCTGGTGGACCCGGCACACCGCTGGACCGACCACCGCAAGCGCTTGTTGCGAACCAGTCGCATCGAAGCCACCCGGCAGGTGGTCACGGCCGTCCGCAGGGCACCCGAGCCTCGACCAGCCGCGCTGCTGAACGCGTCGGCCATCGGGTACTACGGACCCCGCGGCGAGGACATCGTAAACGAGTCAGCGCCAGCGGGAATCGACTTCCTCGGCACACTGGCGGCAGACTGGGAAGCGGCGGCATGCGAGGGCGAGACACACGCTCGCGTGACACTCCTCAGAACCGGCATCGTCCTGGGGACCGACGGCGGCGCACTCGCGCCCCAGCTCCCAATCTTCAAGCTCGGCCTCGGCGGACCGTGGGGAGACGGCCGCCAATGGTGGTCGTGGATTCACGTCGCCGACGAGGTCGGGCTCATACTGTTTGCATTGGATAACGCCCTGGCGGGTCCGATGAACCTCACCGCGCCGAACCCAGTCAGGGTGAACCAGTTCGCGACGGCACTCGCGGCGACGCTCAACCGGCCCGCCGGCCTCCGCGTGCCGGCGTTCGCCCTGCGCGTGGCGCTGGGCGAGGCGGCAGAGGCACTCCTCAACACGCCGCGCGTCGTGCCTGAGCGGGCTCTCGAGGCGGGGTACCGCTTCCGGTTCCCCGACCTCGCAGGGGCGCTGGCGGACCTGCTCTGATGGCGGCCGTGGCAAGATCCACGCTCCGACGCATTCGTATCGCGGTGTGGGCGGCGATTGCAGCGGTCGTAGTCGTCGGAGGGTGGGCCACCCGGCTCGGAACACGGTGGCCCTCGGTCTACTACATGACCGGGCCGTCGATGGAGCCCACGCTCGCGGCGCAGGAGTACTTCTTCACCTGGAGCCCGCCAGGCACGCTCCAGCGGGGTCACCTGGTGATCTTCCGCTACGTCGACGAGGATGGCGAGTTCCACGTGCTCCGCCGGTTGGCCGGCCTCCCGGGGGACACCGTGGAGATGCAAGCGGGTCAAATGCTGGTGAATGGCGAGCGGCAGCCCTGGCCCTTCCTGGTCCTCAACCCCTCGGCATGGCGGTCCACCTTCGCCATCGGCGGCAACCTGTTTACCTGGGGACCCTGGGTCGTGCCGCCGGATTCAGTCTTGCTCCTCTCAGACACCCGGGACATGGTGGGCTGGCCCGACAGCCGGTTCGTGGGATTCGTGCCTCGCGAAGCGATCCTCGCCCGGGCGACGCGGACTGTGACGGGACGGAGGTTGCACTGACTACCCCACCGCCCCACCGCACCGCCAGGTCTGAGGTCTGAGGTGCGTGGTTTGAGGTGCGAGGTGCGAGATCTGGGGTGCGAGTTTGGGGTTTGACGGTTCGGGCCGTGAAGGGCGGAAGGATGGAACGGCGGAAGGACGGAACGGTATGAGCTCCCGCCCCGCTTACCTTACGTCGGTCCGCCAGGGGTGGTGATGGGCCGCGCTGGGTACCGCCGGGACTGAACAGGGGGTGGCAGTGTCAGCCTTCCAGGATATGCCAGGCTGAATCACGCCGTTCTTCCAGGGAGCGCCGCTCAGTGCCGCTGCGGCGTTCACCCCTACGGCGATCCACACCGTGGCGCCGATCGGCGCCTCCGGCCACGGGGAATCCATGGGGGCCACTTCGCCGTCGCTCTGTTCCGGATCGGCGATCCACGAGCTGGCGACGATCTGAACCCCTGCGACGCTCAACGTTCGGCGGTTCCCGCAGCTGGTCGAAGCTGAACGGCTCGTCCCGCATCCGTGCCTCCGGGAGGAGTGGGTTCTAGGGCACTGTCGCATCGCCGAAACTACCGGCGGCACGGACGGGTGCAAGGACTAGATGCCGGGCAGCCTCTTGGTGTCCTTGGCGCCATGGTGGACACCGACCCCGACGCCGGCGCCGAACACCGCGGCTGCTATCGGCCCCACCCACGGGAGTAGCCAAGCTACTGGTGCGGCGACCACGGCTGCTCCGACACCGGCGACCACCGCTGCCGAGGGACGCTGGACGGCGTCCACGAATCGCAGCTTGCGCCGCACGAAGCGGCGTGACTGGATGTATCCGGTAATGCTCGCTGCCCCGGTTATCGCGAGCCAGATGAGCAGCTCCATAGGGCTTTCCCTCCTTGTGTCACACTACGAAACTTAGGGGAAGGATGGTTTCACGGCAGGGCGGATCGGCGGATCGGCGGGCCGGCGGATCGGCGGGCCGAGCGTAGATATCTCCAGCCGATTCCAAGGTTCCGACTTACCGTTGTTCCGTCGGGGGTGGCGGGGCTGTGGGGTGGGGTACCGCCGGGGCTACGAGTCGGGTTGGAAGCGCACCGCTCCAGGGGCGGCACCGGGGGATGCGGGGAGTAGTCAGAGCCACCGGTCGGAATCGAACCGACGACCACTCGATTACGAATCGAGAGCTCTACCGCTGAGCTACGGTGGCGGGGCCACGGATTGACGCGCCCGCGGATTGACACAGAAGAACGCTGATCGACGAGGATTGTTGGGGCGGCGTCGCCGCCGGATCCGCGCCCATCAGCATTCTGCAGCCATGCCCTGGCCCGGATTCGAACCGGGACGGCTTGCGCCACTGCCCCCTCAAGACAGCGTGTCTACCAGTTCCACCACCAGGGCTCAGAGAGGCGTAACCTCTAGCAGCGGTGGAACATACCGGCAGTCGGTTGTTGGGTCAAGCGACGCCCGGTGGCCTGCAGCAGCGATCCCTTGAGTGCGCGACCGACCTCGCACCGGCGCGGCCAGCGGCGCTCCTACAGTAGCAACGCTCGTGCCAGCTCGGCGCTACCTCACACCGACCCTTGCCCTGAGCAAGATGCTCAGAATTCGCGCGCAACGGGCTCACGCTCGCGGGCCGGCGGCTAGATCTTCGTGTTCCCATGTCGGCCAGCTCAATCCCGGCTGCAGGAGGCCGCTAGGACAGGGGCGAGGTGGCCAATCCGTTATCAGTTAGATACTTACGCGGGCTGCCGTTGCGCCGCGTAGACGACTCGCCGGCGGCAGTCCTGGACAGGTGCTAGTGGCATCAAGCGAGGGCGATGCACGGCAAGGCTGATGGAAACCTCACGCCTGGTGTGTAGGGTGAGAATTCTACCCTTACACGCTACTTTGGCACCATGGACGTATTGGTCATCGACGACGATCCCGACAGCCGCGCCAGTCTCCAGAAGGTCATCGAGCACGCCGGCTACGCGGTAAGATCGGTGGACAACGGCCTTGCCGCCTTTGCCGAGATCCAGCAGCGCTCGTACAAGGCAATCGTTTGCGACATCGTGCTTCCATTCATGGACGGTGTCGGCTTCTACGAGCAGCTCCAGGAAGACTATCCCCACCTGGCGAAGCGGGTGCTGTTCGTTACTGCCTGGGCCGAAGAGCCGACGGTGCACCGCTTCCTCGAGCAGACCGAGCGTCCGTTCCTGCCGAAGCCGTACGACATCGGGTTGTTGACCACAGTGCTGCAAGAGATGGTCGACGAGGCGGCGTGACGTACTGCTGAGCCCCTCGCCAAGGAACCGCCTGGCGGCAGAGGGTGGCAGCACTACCGCTCCGGACCTGGTTAGTGGCTGTGTAGCTGGTGGCTGCGTGGTCAGTCGCTATGTGGTTAGTGGTTATGTGGTTAGTGGTTGTGTCCGCCCATTGGAGACGTGCACCAGGTGATGGCGCCCAACCACCCAGCACATACCAGAAAGCCGCTCCTGCCGCTTGGGGAATGGTGGGGAGGAGCTGGGCTGCCACTTCTGCCGCTTGAGGGGGGACAGGTAAGGCAGGAGAGCCGCCCCTGCCGTCATGCCGTTCTGCGCTAACGCCGTTACTGCCGTCCTACCGTCGATCCCGTTACTGAGTTCCCGAGAAATACGGCTTCGTCCCGGCCGAATGATCCGTGATGTCCCGGATGCCCTTGACGCCCGGGATCTCCCGCTTGAGCATGGCCTCAATGCCCTGCCGCAGGGTCACGTTTGCCATTCCACACCCCTGACATCCGCCCATCATTCGCACGACCACCACGCCGTCCTCCACGTCGATCAGATCTACCCCGCCGCCGTGCTGGGCGACCGCTGGGTTGACCTGAACACGAAAGATCTCAGACACGGCGCTGTACAGCTCGTCGTCGTCGACGACCCTGGGAGCGGTGGTCTGTGCCTCAGACCCCGTCTGTGCTAGAGCGGTGTTCACGGCGTAGCGGATCTGGGGATCCAGTGCGGTCCACGGGAGGTCCCCGTCCTGCACCACCGTCACGTCAGTCCCCGAGATCATGACGACGCGAATTCCCGGCACGTCCATGAGGGCCCGGGCCACCGGCGAATCCGCTGCCTCATCGGGCGAGGTGTACATGCGGACGTCCCCTGTCCCAATGGGTCGGTCCGCGTGGTATTTGCAGCGATACTCATCAACCGGCTCTGCCCGCAGGCGAACCGATGCGGTAATCGGAGTCATACTCGAAGCATAGCCGGCGGCGCACCGAATTCAACCTGCCCGCGCATCAATTCCCTTCGCGACCGCCCTCCGTTGCCACCCCTTTCTCCTCGGTCTCGATCGGCTCAAGGTTCTTGCTCCGGAGCAGCTCGTTGAACTGCGTCACATCGCTCTGGAGAGCCACGGCCAGTCGGTCGAGCTCAACCTGCAGCAAGCCGCTCAGGCGCTCAAACACACGATAGGATTGTTCCGTGGGAGGTGCCTCAGCGCTCTCTACCACGCCGATCAGCGCCGCGAGCTTGTTGTTGAGCTTGATTGGATAGTTCAGAGGATCCTGGCGGCTCCGGTTCCGTACCTGATAGATCTCCGCCTCCACTGCACTGAGCTTGCTCTTTAGGGCCTCGCCGTCTCGACTGACCGCGCGGTCGTCCGTCTTCTTCAGCCGGTCGTCTACCGCGGACTTGATCTTCCGGATCTGGATGATCGCCTCGTGCGCCTCACTCACCCGGTCGCGGACTTTGAGCGCAAAGTCGAAGCGCTCCTGAAGCTGCGCCACCGTGACGGTGCCCTCGAGGCGCGGATCCAGCTTGACCTCGAAGTCCTGCGTCTGCGTGACGTCGCCCGTCTTCAGGCGCACCTGGTACCGGCCTGGAACGGCCATCGGTCCGGTGTTCCCCGCCGCCCAGAAGATGCGACCCTCAAAGTCGGTGTAGCCCGGATACCTCAAGTTCCAGCGGAAGACGTGTGACCCGGCCTTCGTGGACGGCCTCTGATTCCCCCCACCGCCGAAGAAGCCGAAGCCTCCCGGCTGTGGGCGCCGCGGCCTGTCGTCCTTGGTCCCGGTGTAGCTCTGAATCACATTACCCTCGGCGTCCAGGAACTCGACGGTCAGCGAGTCCACGTCCTTCTTGAGGTGGTAGAACGCCTCAACGGCGAAATCGACGCCCCGTACCGGGTCCACCGCATCGAACAGATGGACATCGGCCTCGGCGATCTGCGGGCTGAGCTGCCTGAGCGGCCCGATGCTGTACATCACCCAGAACGACCGCCCGTGCGTCGCGATGACGAGATCGTTCTCCTCCACCACCAGATCGGACACCTGCACCGTGGGCAGGTTGAGGCCGAGCGGCTGCCAGTTGGCCCCGTCGTCCCACGAGATGTAGACGGTGCGTTCCGACCCCGCGTACAGCAGGCCAGGCCGCTTGGGATCCTCCCGCACAGCCCGAACGAAGTCGTCTCCCGGAATCCCGTTCACGATCTTGGTCCAACTTTCCCCATAGTCTTCCGTCTTCCACACATGAGGAGCGCGGTCATTGTCCACCAAGTAACGAATCCCCGCCACGTACGCTTTCCCTAGCGTGGTGGGCGAGGCCTCGATCTGGTTGATCCGCACGAAGTCCGGCGCGTCCCGTGGTGTCACGTTGCTCCAGCTCTGGCCACCGTCACGAGTCACCTGCACATAGCCGTCGTCGGAGCCGGCCCAGATGACGTTGACGTCGTGATAAGAGGGCGCGATCGCGAACACGGTCGCAAAGGTCTCGACGCCGGTCTGGTCCTTGGTGATAGGACCGCCTGACGGTCCCATGGTGGACGGATCGTGGCGGGTGAGATCTGGACTAATCGCTTCCCAACTCTGACCTCCGTTCGTCGTGCGCCACACCTTCTGACTGCCCACGTACAGCACATTGGGATCGCGGCTTGAGAAGACGATCGGGAAGTTCCACTGGAACCGCTCGACGATGTCTTCGGACGAGTGACCCATGGGGTTTTCGGGCCACACGTTGACCGCCCGCCGCTGACCGGTCCGGTGGTCATAGCGAGTGAGATAGCCGCCGTAGGAGCCCGCGAAGAAGACGTTGGGATCTGTCGGGCTGTTGGCGATGTGACCGCTCTCGCCCCCGCCGGGCGCGAAGAAGAAGCGGCCCGAGCCGCCCCCTTGCTGACCGAGTTGGCTCCACCCCTTGCTGGGCACGCAGGCCGTGCTGTTGTCCTGCTGCGCGCCGCAGATGAAATACGGATCGTGGTGAGTGGTGATCACCCGGTAGAACTGCGCCGTAGGATAATCCTGCTCGGTCCAGGTCTGCCCACCGTTGAACGAAACGTTGGCGCCACCGTCATTGGCGTTGATCATCCGGTTGGGATCGTTGGGCGCGATCCACAGGTCGTGGTTGTCACCGTGGGGCACGCCGATGCGGGAGAACGTCTTGCCGCCGTCCTTCGAGCGGTAGAACCCGGTGTTCAGGGCATACATGACGTCGGGATCCTCAGGGTCTGCGTACACCCGCGTGTAGTAGAAGGCACGCTGCCTGAGGGATCGATCGTTGTTGGTGCGCTTCCACGTCGCGCCAGCGTCATCCGTGCGGAACACGCCGCCGGAGTCGTTCTCGACCAGCGCGTAGACGCGCCACGGAGCCGCCGGAGAGAGCGCCACACCTATCTTGCCCACCACGCCCTGCTGCGGCAGCCCGGGATTGCGCGTGATCTCGGTCCAGGTCTCACCGAAGTCCGTGCTCTTGAAGAGTCCGCCACCCGGCCCGCCGGACGACATCCCCCACGACTTGCGCCACGCCTCCCACAGGGCGGCGTACATCACCGCCGGGTTGTTGGGGTCGAGGGTCAGGTCGACCCCGCCGGTGCGCTCGTCCCGATACAGTACCTTGCGCCAGGTTTCGCCACCGTTGGCAGACTTGAACACGCCACGCTGCGGATTGGCGGCGGAGTGTACGCCGAGGGCGGCGACCCAGATCATGTTGCAGTCGGTGGGGTGAACGCGGATGCGGGAGATGTTCTGCGTCGCGGCGAGCCCGATGTGCTTCCAGGTCTTGCCGCCGTCAGTGGACTTGTAGACGCCATCCCCCTGTTGGATGTTGCCGCGCAGTTGGGTCTCGCCCATCCCGATGTAGACTACGTCGGGGTTCGCCTCGCACACCTGCACGGCACCCACCGACGCACTGTTGATCTGACCGTCGGTCACGGGCCGCCATGTCTGCCCAGCGTCAGTGGTCTTCCACAGTCCGCCGCCCGTGGCACCGAAGTAGTACTCCAGCGGCCGGGCCGCGCTCCCCGCAACGGCCGTGGACCGGCCACCGCGATCGGGGCCGATATTCTGCCACCGGAGGGCGTTGTACAGGGTCGAGTCGTACTGTGCGTGGGCGGCGAAGGTGATGGAAGCGGAGAGAACAAGTGGTACAACGAGAGTAGCGATGATCGGTGACGCATACGACCTGGATCGACGCATGGTTCCAGGACTCCGAGAAGAGAAAAACGCTTCGAGGGATTGACTGCTGCCAGAGTTGGGATGTTACCGCCCCGGCCGGGAGGGCGCCAGAGGGCTGCGGGGTGAGGTGCTGAGTGAGGTGTTGGGTCCTCCGTGCCGGGTCCTTGGGGGGTGCTTGACCTGCCTGTCATCTCTAGCACCTAGGACCCATGACCTCGTGCGGCGTCCCAGGAGTTCGTCTCATAGACGGCATGTACCGGTGGGTCCCGCAGGGCACGGTAGCACCGGCGGTCACGGCGCCGACGCCGCCAGGGTGGGTCGATCGCCCGCCTGGGGACGTGCGTCGAGTCCGCCGGTACGTGAGCGCCCGGAGGGACCCATCGGTGCATGTGACATACAACGAACTCTGGGACGGCATACCAGGACCAGCCTGAGACGTCGACACCATTCGCCCCACGAGATCTTGCGTCCTCCTGCATTCGAGTTTGGTTAAGGGAGCCAATAGCCTTCAGGCATCAGCCTCAGCAGTCAGCAGGAGGTTCCCACCGATGAACCGTCAATTCAGTGCGGTCACTCGAGTCTTGGGCCTGACATACTCACTCGGCTTGCTGGCCTCGAGCGTGGCGGTCGCCCAAGTGGATCCGTCGATCTTCGAGGGCATGAAGGCCCGTAACATCGGTCCCTCGGGCATGAGCGGGCGGATCAGCGCCATCGACGCGGTGAACGCCAATCCCAACATCGTCTACGTGGGAGCCGCCACCGGCGGCCTGTGGAAATCCACCACCGGGGGCGTCACCTGGGAGCCCGTCATGGACTCACTCCCAGCCAGCTCCGTCGGCGCCGTCGCCATCTTCCAGGCGGCACCGGACATCGTCTGGGTCGGGACCGGCGAGCGGAACCGGCGGAACAGCGCAGGTGTGGGAACCGGCGTCTACAAGACGATGGACGGCGGGAAGACATGGCAGCTGTTGGGTCTCGAGAACACCGGTGCCATCGATGCCATCATCCTGCACCCAAGCGACCCCAACATCGCCTTCGTCGGCGCACTGGGGAGCACCTGGACCGAGAGCGAAGACCGGGGCGTCTACAAGACGACCGATGGCGGCAAGACCTGGAGCAAGGTTCTCTACGTGAATCAGCGGACGGGCGCAGGCGACCTGGTCATGGACCCGTCCAACCCGAACCATCTGCTGGCCGCCATGTGGGAGCACCGGCGCTGGCCATGGTTCTTCAAGTCGGGCGGTGACGGCAGCGGCCTGTACTCCACCTATGACGGTGGGGAGACCTGGAAAGAGCTAACGTCGGACGACGGCCTGCCGGAGGGCGAACTCGGTCGCATAGGCCTCGACTACGCCCGCGGCGACCCGGATGTCGTCTACGCCGTGACCGAAGCCAAGCGTAGCGTGATGATGCGCTCCGACGATGGCGGCGATACGTGGAGGGTCGTCAACCGAGAGCGCGGGATCGCCCAGCGCCCATTCTATTACGCCCAAGTGCGCGTCGACCCCACCAACGAGAACCGAGTCTACAACGTCCACGGCACGATCGACCTCAGTGAGGACGGCGGGAAGAACTTCCGTACGCTGCTCCCCTTCGCCCGGGTCCACGTCGACCACCACGCCTTCTGGGTGGGGCCGGAGGGGAAGATCCTCTACGACGGCAACGACGGCGGGGTCTACATCTCCCGCGATCGGGGCACGAGCTGGCGCTTCGTCGAGAACCTGCCCCTGGCCCAGTTCTATCACATCAACGTGGACATGGACACGCCATTCAACGTGCTGGGCGGGCTGCAAGACAACGGCTCGTGGAAAGGACCGAGCCAGGCGCTGCACAATGGCGGCATTCGTTACTACGACTGGCGGGAGGTCGGGTTCGGCGATGGATTCGCGACGCTGTCGGACCCGAACAACGCGCGCTACGGTTACGCCATGTCACAGGGCGGTAACCTGCGCCGGTTCGACAACGAGACCGGCGATCAGCTGTCGATTCGCCCACCACACCCGGAGGGCGCTCATCTCCGGTTCAACTGGAACGCGGGCATCGCCATTGATCCGTTCGACGGCGCTGTGTACTACGGAAGCCAGTTCGTGCACAAGACCAGCGACATGGGTGGCTCGTGGACGATCATCAGCCCCGATCTCACCACGAATGACCCGGAGAAGCAGAAGCAGCGCGAGACCGGCGGTCTCACCATCGACAACTCAACGGCGGAGAACCACACCACGATCATGACCATCGCGCCGAGCCCGGTGGAGCAGGGCGTGATCTGGGTGGGCACGGACGACGGGAACGTGCAGCTCACCCGGGACGGCGGCGCCACCTGGACCAACGTGGTGGACCGGATCCGCAACGTGCCGGAGAATACCTGGGTGCCGCACATCGAGCCGTCCAAGTTCGACGGCGGGACCGCCTTCGTGGTGTTCGACGACCATCGACGAGGCAACAACACCCCGTATCTGTTCAAGACGGAGAACTACGGCCGCTCCTGGGAGAGCTTGGTCACCGACGACATCGAGGCGTTCAACTTCGTCCACGCCATCGAGCAGGATCCAGTGAACGGCAACTTGCTGTTCCTGGGCACCGAGTACGGGATGTACGTGTCCCTCAATGGCGGCGAGAAATGGCACCTGTGGCGTCATGGGCTGCCTCGGGCTCCCGCCCGGGCAGTCATCGTGCATCCCCGGGACCATGATCTGGTGATCGGCACACATGGTCGGTCTGCGTACGTTCTGGATGACGTGCGGCCGCTCCGGGCACTCGCGGATGACCCCGCCATCGTCGATCGCCCACTTCACCTGTTCGAGATCCCGCCAGCTATCCAGTGGAACATCGCGCAGGTCCACGGCATGCGGTTCACTGCTGACGCGATGTTCAAAGGCGACAACCGGCCGTATGGAGCGCTGCTGACGTATTACGTGCAGGCAGGCGGCGGTGGCGGCAGCAGCGGCAGTGGGGACAGCGACGGCGAGGACGACGCCAAGGCGAAGATCCAGGTGCTCGACGGGAGCGGAGAGGTCATCCGCACGTTCCAGGGACCGGCGAAGCAGGGTATCAACCGCACGGCGTGGAACCTGCGACGCGACGGGTTCAAGCAGCTAGGGGGCGACGACACACCCGCGGAGTTCCTACCCCCTGGGCCTGCGGCTCTGCCGGGCGAGTACACGGTGCGCGTCATCGTGGGTAGTGACACGGCGTCACGGGCGGTTTCGTTCAGCAGCGACCCGCGGTTCGACGTCACCATCGCCGAGCGGCGGGCCAAGCTCGACGTCATAATGCGCGCGGGTCAGCTCCAAGAAACCGCTGTCGAGGCGGTGGAGCGCCTGCGCAAGGCCGAGAAGGGCATCGACGAAGTACTGGAGCGCTTGAAGCAGAAGGACGACAGCTCCTCCAAGGCGTTGACTGCTGCTGGGGACAGCCTCAAGAAACGGCTCGATGCTGTCGAGGAGGACTTCATCGGCCCCCAGGACATCCAAGGGTTCACCGGCGATCCCAACGCGGTGCTGTCCAAGATCGGACTGGCGATGGGGCAGCTCGCATCGTCCCAGTGGGAGGCACCGACGCCGGCGCACATGATCTTCCTGCGGCAGGCTGAGCACCGGCTTCAAGAGGCGCTCCCCGCTGTGAATACCGCGCTGACGGAAGACGTTGCCGCGTTCCGACGTGCCGTCGTGGCGGCGGGGGTAGAGGTATTCCCGGCTGTGGAAGGAATGACGATGGACTGGAGGAAGGAAAACTAGGTACTGGGTCCTGGGTGCTGGGTCCTAGGGGGGTCAGCCGCCACGCGGCAGTGGAGGCCCACCCCCTAGCACCCAATACTCAGAACCCAGCACCTCAGGACCTCTGTAACAACAACACCCCAAACCAGTGCCGGTCGTCGGTGTACACGCGCCTGACATGCAGTCCGAAATGCGACAGGTACTTCGTCACGTCGTCCAACACGAACTTCCGGCTGATCTCGGTCATCACCCGCTCGCCGGCACCGATTTCCACAGTGGTCGCCAACGGCTTGATGTGCACCGTCTGCGCGGTGCGGAATCGCACATAGACCTCGACGCGCTGCCACGCCTCGCTGTAGAGCGCCACGTGCTCGACCTGGTCTAGATCGATTCCCGACCCCAGCTCACGATTCATCCGCGCGAGAAGGTTCTTGGTGAACGCCCTGGTGACCCCCGCGGCATCATTGTACGCTTTTTCCAGCACGGACTTGTCTTTCACCAGATCGACGCCCAGCAGGACATAGTCGTCCCGCGGGAGGTGGCGAGCGAGCCGCTGCCAGAACACCAGCGATTCAACGTGGTTGAAGTTCCCAACAGTGGAGCCAAGGAACAGAACCATGCACGGTGAATGCTGTCGCAACAGGGGGAAGGCGTCTTCGTACCGGCCGTGAATTCCCACTACATCGACCTGGGGATGCTCCTCGGCAATCCGCTCACCCGCTGATCGGAGGGCTGCGTGACTCACGTCCACGGGCACGTACGAGACCGTGCCGTTCGCCCCAGTGTAGGCCGAGAGCAGATAGCTAGTCTTGATCGAGCTGCCGGATCCCAGCTCGATCAGCGTCACCGGACCGGTAGCACCCCGGATCTCCGTGGCCGCCCGCTCCAGAATCGCAGCCTCGGTGCGGGTGGGATAGTACTCGGGCTGTTCGGTGATCTTGTCGAACAGCGCACTGCCCTCAGCGTCGTACAGGTAGCGACAGGGGAGCCAGCGTGGCGTGTCGGTCAGCCCGATGGCCGCGGCTCGAGCGAACTCCGACACTCCCTCCTCGGCAGCGCCCGGCGCCCGACCAGCCACATGGATAGCAGGCCGGTTGCGTTTCGTTTCACCTACATTGGATGGGGAGTCTGGGATGAGAGACCTCAGTGATCGGCAGGAGCGGACGAAAGGGTCTGTCCAGTCACACGAGCGTCAGGTCACCAATGCAACCTAGGCGAGCATCCGGAGCACCGCAACCGCACGATCTGAAACGGCGACTTCAAGAGAGTTTCAGCACATCTTTAGGGGGTTCCTGGAACTGGCCAGCAGCTGCATTCCTGACGACGCACATCCGGCCCTGGGGCGCATACATCCACTCCGAGCCGAGACCGCGATGCTGCCGGCCCGGCGGGCACACCCGGGGGCGACGAGTGCAGCAGAGAATGTGCGGCAAGAAGAACTTGGTGCGGTGAAGCGGACCCTGGCGTTGGGTCAAGGTGAGCTCGTTCCGGGCGTCACGGCCGGGTAGCGAATCCGCTGGACACAGGAGAATGATGACGTGACGGAAGGGAGGAGAGCCATGAACACAGCGGGCCGCGGAATGTTGAGCGCATTCGTCTCACTCGTCCCGCTCCTCGTCCTACTCTCCTGCGGCTACGATCAGCAGCGATATGGCCTGTTGATCAAGGGAGGGAAGCTGCTTGACGGCACGGGAAATCCCTGGTACTACGCCGATGTCGCCGTTACCGGGGATCGCATCGTGGCGGTGGGTGACCTGGATGAAAACCGGGCGCAGCGTGTGGTTGACGCCACGGGTCTCTACGTGGCTCCGGGATTCATCGATGTCCACACCCACGCGGGCGGCCGCCTGGCCACCGCGGAGCTGAGTCACGCCCAACCGCTCCTGGCCCAAGGAACCACCACCGCGCTGCTCAATCCGGACGGTGGCGGTCCCACCGATCTCGCCCAACAGAAGGCCGACCTGCTGGAGCACGGGCTGGGCATCAACGTGGGACTCCTGGTCTCCCACGGTTCAGTGAGGCGGGAGGTGCTGGGCATGGCAGATCGGGCGCCGACCTCGGACGAGCTGGAACGCATGAAGGACCTGGCCCGGACCGGGATGGAGGAGGGCGCGTTCGGGCTCTCGTCAGGACTGTACTACGCACCGGGGAGCTACGCCAACACCGAAGAGGTGATCGAGCTGGCGAAGGTCGTCGCCGAATACGGTGGAGTGTACACCAGCCACATCCGCGACGAGGCGGATTACAACATCGGCGTGGTCGCAGCCGTCGAGGAGTTGATTCGCATCGCCCGGGAGGGCCGGCTCCGAGGCGTGGTAACTCACATCAAGGCCCTGGGACCGCGGGTGTGGGGATACTCGCAGACGCTAGTTCAACGTATCGAGCAGGCCCGGACAGAAGGCGTCGAGGTGTTCGCCGACCAGTATCCCTACACCGCGTCAGGCACGAGCATCGGCGGCGCCCTGATACCCCGATGGGCTCAAGTTGGCGGCCGTGATTCCCTGCTCCACCGCATTGACACCCCGTCGGAACGAGCCCGGCTGCGGGCCGACATACTCGAGAACCTGGACCGGCGGGGTGGCGCAGCGACGCTCCAGTTCCGCTACCATGAAGCCGACACCACCATCGAAGGCCGCACTCTCCAGGCCGTCGCCGACGAGCGGGGGATGGAGCCGGCGGACCTGGCCATCGAGTTGACCAAAGCCGGCGGTGCCGGACTCGTCTCGTTCAACATGACCGATGCCGACGTCGAGACATTGATGCGGCAACGGTGGACCATGACGTCCTCGGACGGCGGCCTGGTGCCAATGGGCCGGGGCATCCCGCACCCCCGGTACTACGGGACCTTCCCACGCAAGATTCGCCGATATGTGATTGAGAAGGGCGTACTGGATCTACCCAGCGCCGTCCGAAGCATGACGACGCTACCGGCCACCGTGTTCCGATTGACGGACCGCGGGGTCGTCCGCCCGGGGGCAGTCGCCGATCTCGTCGTGTTCGACCTCGAGCAGCTCACCGACAAGGCGACATATGACGATCCACACCATCTGTGCGAAGGTATGGTGTATGTGCTGGTGAACGGGGAGCTGGCGATTGATGGGGAGGAGTTCACCGGGGCGATGGTCGGGAGGGTGTTGGCGCAGCGGGGCTGAGTCGGCGGTACCGGACCAGCCCCGGCACACCAACCCGACGGAACGGCGGAACGACGGAAGGTGAGCACATTTGCCAGTCACGTTCCGTCGTTCCGAACTACCGTCATTCCGTCAGCTGTCAGCGCCGAATCTTCCCCAGCGCCGCAATCGCCTCTCCCAACGCCCGCTCCATCTCCCCCTTGCGCCGCATCTGGGTCTCGGTAGGCGGATACAGGCTTCCCTGGCGCACCCCGGAGCCGTTGAGTTGGTTCGCCAGCCCGGAGAGCTGTCCACGGAGCCGCTGCAGCCGCCGCGCTACCGCCTGTGCCGAATCCACTGCGGCCGCCAAGGGTGTCGGCACCTCTGCCCCGGCACCCTCGAGGGAATCGCGCCGGGAGACGAGTTGCCGCCGCAGCGAGGTGCCCCGCTCTATCGCTTCCGTCGCCCTGTGCTGCGTTTGCAGAATCGACACCAGGAACTCCTCCCGGGCCTGCCAGTCCGCCTCAGTCAGCGGCATCAGCGGATCGCCTTTCACGATCACCGACTGCGAGGCCCGCATGCCATCGGCCTCGAGCGTCACGGTGTACGTGCCCGGCGACACGAAGGGCCCCCGGGGCCCGACAGGGTGCGGCAACACGGGCAGCACCTCCTGCGCCGGGCGCTGCTGGCCGAACTGAGACGAGCCCACGGGTGGAGGCTCGTGCCGCAGATCCCACACTACCCGGTGCATCCCTCTGGCCCCTGGCACCTCTAACCTCCGCACCATCTCCCCCCGGGCGTTGGAGATCGTGACCTGCGCGCCATCGTTGTCCTCACGCAAGTAGTACGTCACGATCGCACCATCCGGCGGATTCTCCCCCGCGTACGCCGCCTGACCCCGATAGGACGTGTCCTTCCAATACTGCATGATCGTCGCAGCACTAATCGAGAAGAGATGGACGTCGGCGGCGGCAACGCCACGGGACCACTCAACCAGCGGTCCCAGATCATCCAGGATCCAAATGCTCCGTCCGTGGGTCCCCACGATCAGGTCATTGTCCCGGGGATGGATCAGCAGATCGTCATACAACGTCGGCGGCAGGTTGGGGACCTTCACCCAATGCGTACCGGCATCGACGGAAACGAACAGCGCGTGCTCCGTGCCGAGGAACAGAAGGTTGGGATTCTCCCGGTGCTCCACGATGACGTTCACCGAACCGCTCGGCAGGCCCCTCGTGAGCGGGGTCCAGGTCCTCCCGAAATCGCTCGTCCGAAACACGTACGGCGCGAAGTCACCATCTCGGTGCGCGTCGAACGTCACGTAGGCCGTTCCGGGAGCCTGCACCGACGCGGCCACCCGGCTCACATACGTTCCGTCCGGCACGCCCCGCACGTTGCGGGACATGTCGGTCCAGCTACGACCCCCGTCTTGAGAGACCTGCACATTCCCGTCGTCGGTGCCGACCCACAGGATGTTCGCATCGAGGGGCGACTCGGCGATCGTAACGATCTCACCGAAAGAGCTGGTCCCGTCATTCCGAGATAGGGTGATGTCGGAGCCCAGCACTCCCATGAGGCGCACCGTGTCCCGGTCGATCTGCCGGGTGAGATCCTCAGTGCGCTCCCAACTCACGCCCCGGTCCCGTGATATGAACAGCCGATTCCCGCCAAGGTACACCACCTTGGGATCGTGTTGAGAAATCAGGCTGGGTGACACCCAATCCCACCGGTACGACCGCTCGTCCCGCGGCGGATACGGTCGGATGTTCAGCAGATCACCTGTCTCGGCATCAAGCCGCGTGTAGTTGCCGTTCTGGGCGTTGCCGTACACATACTTGTGATTCGTGGGATCGGGCTGCCAGTACATCCCGTCGCCAAAACCGATCTGCCACCAGTCGTCGTTGATGATCCCGATCCAGTGACGCGTGGCGCTGGGGCCCATCCAGGAGTGGTTGTCCTGCATCCCCCCGTAGACGTAGTACGGCTCCCGCATGTCGGCCCCGATGGCGTAGAACTGGCCGATGGGAATGTTGTTGATCCGGATGAAGGTCATGCCCATGTCCCAGGTCTCGTGGAGACCCGCGTCCCCGGCGAGGTAGAAGTGCTCCGGATTGTTCGGATTGATCCACATCGTATGGAAGTCGCTGTGCACTCCCACATCGTAGGTCGGACGTGTCGGCATCGTCTCGAACGTCTTGCCGCCGTCTTCACTCTTGTAGAACGAGGTGGCCAGCTTGTAGAGCCGCTGCTCGTTGGTGGGGTCGATGTAGATGTGGCTGTAGTACATGGGGCGCTGGTTCAGCCGGTTCGTCTTCTCCCAGGACTCGCCCCCATCCTCCGTGCGGTACACCCCCCGCTCGGTCTCGTGCTCGATGGTGGCGTTGAGCACCCTCGGGTTGGTGGCGGCGATGGCAAGGCCGATGCGTCCCTTGTCACCTTCAGGAATCCCGTTGGTCAGCTCCCGCCAGGTTCGGCCGCCGTCGCTCGTCTTGTAGATGCCGCTGCCCGGCCCACCTCCGTTGAAACCCCAAGTGCGGCGGAGGCGCTGGTAGGCCGCTGCGTACAACGTGTTCGGATCCGACGGATCCATCACCAGATCCACCACCCCAGTGTGCGTGTCCACGTACAGCACTTTGCGCCAGGTCTCGCCTCCGTCCTCCGTCTTGAAGACCCCCCGATCCGGGCTTGGCTTCCAGAGATTACCCAACGCCGCCACATAAGCGATGTCGGGGTCCGTGGGGTGGACGCGGATGCGCCCGATGTGTCGCGTGTTCTCCAGGCCGAGGTGGGTCCAGGTCATGCCGCCGTCGGCGGAGCGGTAGACACCGTTGCCCCACGACGTGCTCTGGCGATTCTGCTGCTCGCCCGTGCCGGCCCAGATGATGTCCCGATCTGACGGCGCGATGGCGAGGTCGCCGAACGTGCTTACCGGTTGGTCATCAAAGATCGGCATCCAGGTCGTGCCTTTGTTGGTGGATTTCCAGATGCCGCCCGACGCCGTGGCGAGGTAGATCGTCGAGGGATCGTGGGGCAGCGCTTCCACATCGTGGATCCGGCCCCCGGTCACGGCAGGGCCGATCAGACGGAAGCGGAAGTCTTCGAGGAGTTGAGGTGTAATCGCCGCAGCCTGTCCCAGCACAGCGGACGGCGCAGCCAAGATCCAACTGACAACGAGCACCGGAAATGCCGAGCGGAGCGCTGACGGTGTCACGGAAGCCTCCGAGGTGAGGGTGCGACAGTGGCGAATGTACCGCGGGGTGTGGAGCGGTTCAACGGCAAGTGAGTTCACCCGTCTTGTCTCGAGGTGCCGCGCGACGGAAGCCGGAATCAGCGGCCTGGGCGCAACGCGTAACGGTGATACGTGGGCTATGCCGAGTGATGTCAGACCTGTCCGAGCGCGCCATTCACTGGTCGGAGCCTAGGTGCTCCACGAACAGCATACGGGCGGCGATCCGCGTAGTACACCACAAGGAAGTCTCGCTCCGGGGACTGGCGGTTGACGTATCACCTGGTGAACTTCCGGGCCGCTCGGTACCGCCGGCTGCCCGACGCAACGTTGCCGGAAGTTCGGGCGTCTAACAGGGCAGCACCCCGGAGCACCAAGCAGCACCCCGGACCACGCAAGCCGAGGGGCACATGAGACGATTCGTCCTCCAGTTCAACCTGGCGTGCACCGCGTGCGTCGCGCTCTTTAGCTCGGCGGCAGCACAGGAGCCCGCCGCTCAGCAGCAGGCCGAGGCTCTCCGTGTGTTCCTCGACTGCCAGACGTTCTGGTGCGACTTCGACCACTTCCGCCGTGAGATCCCGTTCGTGAACTGGATGCGGGACCGTCAGGATGCTCAAGTCCACATCCTCGGAACGGCGCAGCGCACCGGCGGCGGAGGCCGGGAGCACACGCTGGCTTTCATCGGCCTGGAGGAGTTCGGAGGGCGCACAGACACACTGGTCTACGTGTCCAGCGCCGATGACACCGAGGCCGAGATCCGAGACGGCCTAGTACGGACGGTGATGTTGGGTCTGGTCCCTTACGTGGCGGGCACTCCGATCGCCGAACGCCTGGCGATCACGTATCAAGCGCCTGCGGTCGCGGTGCCGGCCGGCCCGGTTGACGACCCGTGGGACTATTGGGTCTTCAGAGTCAGGGGAGGCGGTAACGTCAGCGGTGAAAGCCAGCGGCGAAGGTATTCGGTGAACGGTTCTCTCTCAGCCAACCGGACTACCGAGGGCTTTAAGATCTCGATCTGGGCCAACGGGCGGTACAGTCGCAGCGAGCTCGAGATCCCCGAGCTGGACACGACCATCATCGACTCCCGCAGGAACTACAGCATCCGCGGACTGTCGGTCTGGAGTCTGGGCCCCAGGTGGTCAGCCGGAGTGCACGGCTCCCTCACTGCCTCGACCTTCGTAAACCAGGATCTGGTGATCCGAGCCGGGCCCGCGATCGAGCACAACATCTTCCCGTACTCGGTGTCCACCCGCCGCCTGCTGACCCTGCTGTACACGATAGGTGTCGCGGCATTCAAATACGAAGAAGAGACGATCTTCGACAAGACGTCGGAGGTACGACCGATCCACAACTTGGAGCTCTCACTGGAAGTCCAGCAGCCGTGGGGGGAGATCGACGCGTCGTTGGAAGGCTCCCAGTTCCTCCATGACTTGAGCAAGCATCGGATCGACCTCTTCGGCGGCTTCCAGGTGCGGCTGTTCCGCGGCCTCAACTTCAACGCGTTCGGCAACGTCGCCCGGGTCAAAGATCAGCTGTTTCTCTCGAAGGCCGGGCTGACTCCTGAGGACATCCTGCTGAGCCGGCGAGCGCAGGGCACCGATTTCCAGTACTGGGTCAATTTCGGCTTCAGCTACCGCTTCGGATCGAAGTTCAACAACATCGTCAACCCGCGGATGGAGAACTAGAAGGGACCGGAGTTCGTCGGGAACGTCGCGGAACGACGGCATGACGGCATATACGGCATAACGGGATAACGGCAGTACGGCATAACGGCATGGGGCAGCGTCCACCACCTCATGCCGTCATGCTGTCACGCCGTTATGCCGTCTTGCAGTCTCACCCCGCCGCCGCGGCAGCCTCCCCCTCCCGATACACCCAACCACCCGCCAGCGCGGCCAGCACCACCTCGACGACTCCCCAGATCTCGCCGAGCAGGAAGATCTGGAAACCGAACAGGCCCATCACCAGCATCCCGAGGGCCTGCCAAAACCACGCCAAGAACCAGACGGCCAGACCCACCAGCACCGCGGTCTTGGGACCTGGTCCGAACCGGGGCCGCATGGCTGCGTAGAGCCACACCATCAGGATCCCCAGCACAAACCCGCCTACCACGAACACGGCGATGCCACCAGCGCCCACCGGCTCGAGGTTGAACCGATCCAGCATCGCCTCGTACTCACCTGCGAACACCACCATGTTGGCCAGCGACTCTCCCACGTTCAGGATGAGGCCGGCAAGCAACCCGCCGAGAATGACACGACCCGCGTTGATCTGTCCCATGAGTCTAGGCCTCCCGGGTGGAAGTGGGCGCCGCGCGCCCGGTGTCAGGTGCTGGTGCTGTGCATCAGAAGCTCGTTCACTGACGGTGCACGCTGGTCAGTCCCACCGGGTGCTATGGTACGGGTGTACCTGGCGGACCCGGCGGGTGACCCTCCGGGACCGGCCGGAGCCCCATGACCCAAGAACGCCGGTGCTACCGTACCCACTCGCAGCACAGCGCCCGAACGGACGCACCAGCGCACGTGCCTGGCAACGGACTTCTGGCACAGAACAACAGATGCCAGGGATAGCTCTTGCGCCCTCCGGCCTCGCCTGTCAAGCGGAGCTGGCATCCCGGGTACGCGCTGCAAGCCCT
>JABAOF010004292.1_pt2 | contig 55369 bp, 61 predicted proteins | sample 7062171 | NCBI WGS metagenome assembly JABAOF01 (sample SAMN14538628, study PRJNA623070) | marine sediment metagenome | biome: marine biome [ENVO:00000428]; feature: marine pelagic biome [ENVO:01000023]; material: deep marine sediment [ENVO:00002113] | place: India: Gulf of Khambhat ... | reverse complement strand
AACAACCTAATCAGCCGCTGACCCATCCTCAGGCGCGCACTCTACATGCAGAGATGACTTTGGATGACGGACCATTCCAGGCGGCGCCATCTATCGGGGATTAGCGACAGTTTCCCGTCGTTGTCCCCGTCCTGAGGGTAAGTTGTCAACGTGTTACTGAGCGGTTCGCCACTCCTGTACATAGTTACAGGCGTACGACTTGCATATCTTAGTCTTATCCCTATAGCAGTCGGGTCTGGCAGGATCAACCAGTGTTTGGGTTGGTCGCAGTGAGATGTGTTGGAATCCGGTTCCCTGTTGAAGGGACGGATTGGCGGTGGGTGTGAGTGGGTGCACTAGTTCGGAAATGTAGTGTTGCCTGTCAGTTGAGGTGGACGTATCTTCGACCCAAGAGTCCAGGGCCCATCCAGGCTGGCTGGTTTGCTCGGGTCCGCATCTTTTTCTGTTCCGCAGCCGGAATACAATCCTTCATGGACAGGGCAATCGATGCCCGTTGCTCTGGATTACTATGCCAGTGAAGGCTGCGGTGACGGAGGTGTTGCTTGCCCGAATGCTGTGAGAAGCGAGTAGTGGGCAATCAATCTCGCGCCAAGATAGCTTAAGGTCCTTTAGTGGTTTAAAAATGTGTCGGGTTGCTTAGTTAAAAATCATCAACAAGAGTAACAGCAGGGTCGCGAGGAGTGCAAGGAACCGGTTTTGAAACCTAATACGTGGAACTTCGTTGCCATATCAATTCAACAAACAATAATGAACTCAAATTTGACATCGTTATCTCTGGTTGGCCTTGGATCAACAACGACACTCTCCTCACGCTCCGATGGGATCTGATGGTTCAACTTCCTGGAATGCACCACTATCAACATGCTCATCGTCACCACTACCAGAATCACACCTACAGCTTTGATGGCGCCTTTTTCGCATACAAACATTCAGCCAATGCCGGTAATGAAATCGTCGATGTAACTGGTAATTACGAAGATCATCTTGAACATACACGATTCTATCTTGTGTATCCCAACTTGGGTGACGAACTTTTCGTTCACGATCCCGTGGTAGGACTTGATGGATCAGTGGTTCCACCCAACCTTATTCTCCCTATCCTTATTGTCATCGGAGCTGGCGCATTAGCCTGTCTAGTTATCGCGGCTGCCATCTGGACTCAACGGCGCACTTCAACACCAACTCCTCCCAGCTAATTCCCTTTCCTGGGAGGAGGAGTCATCTTTTTTTAAATCCTTCAAATCGAGATCATTTGGATGCCTTCACCAGAAATTGAATGAAAATATTCGTGAAGCGGTGACGGCGCGTCAATTGTTCAAGTTCGTTCACCTGCTCTTTGAGTCGCGCAATGCGTTCGTCCACCCAATGCGACCCTCGGCGGAAGCGCATAGCCTCAACCCGTGGAATTTCTTCTTCATAGGCGGCCGCAAGCCGTTTTTTCGCGAAGGTTACCCATTTGAGATCTTGTTCGGTAAAGATGTGATATCGGGGTTCGAAGGAACTGACTTTGAGCTTGGCTTCATGTAACAGATATCGCAAGTTCCCGCCTGCCAGGCCGGATTCAAAGCCGATTTCACCTTCGCGACGATAGTGGGCATCCAAATGTGGTAATCCATACACGCGACACATCGAATAATCCGGTTCCAACGCGACATATAATCCATCTGATTTGAGGTGCCGGGCTAGCTCACGAATCCCATCTTGCTTTAAGTCTGCTACAACGTGGCGACTGTAGATAAGATCAAATGTTTCATCCTTGGGGATAGTGCCCTTTTCAACGATATCGCCGGCAAAGAAGCGGATGCGACTGCTAAATTCAAACAATTGCGCCAACTGATTGGCACAGGCCGTCAACGCCGGATTGATGTCAATTCCAACCACTTCGCCCTCAGGAACCATACTTGCCAATTCTAAGGTGGTTCGTCCGACACCGCATCCCACATCCAAAATGCGCATATTAGGTTTAATCTCAATTTCCTCAAAGTAGGTCCCATAATAGGGAATACTTTCCCACAAATAATGAGCCAAAGCCCCCCGTGGGTCAAGGATCCGGTGCACGGCATTCCGAATACGTGGTGACTCCAATCCCGACAAGGTCACAATACTTCACCCAACCTATTTCCCGTTAAAAATACCGTTTACACTTAAGATTTCTTCGGCACACCCTAATAAAGCCTCATCTTTCTGTGGCGTAACACTTTTTAATCGCCTTGTGTCGCTTCTGAGACACACAAACATTATTCATGCCGTGGGGTGGTAGATCAGCGGTAGATCGCGGGTCTTGCACACCCGAGGCCCCGGGTTCAAATCCCGGCCACTCCACCACTTTGCCCCTAAAAACTCGTGGAGAACAGTTGCAAAGGTTTTTAACCCACCATCGCCAGCCTCTCCTAACGACACCCGTGCCCTGATAGTGTAGCCAGGTCAATCATCATGGGCTTTCGCCCCGTGGACCCGGGTTCGAATCCCGGTCAGGGCACCACTCCCACCCACAACAACCATTGCGGGAGAAGTCAAGTCTGGTCAATTCAGCAAATTCCATTCTACCAGCCGAATACTTTTATCCCTGAATTCGGACTATCTTTTTACTTCCCAGAATAATGCGGGAGTTATCGAGCCTGGTCAAAGATGCAGGGTTTAGGTCCCTGTCGCGTAGGCGTTCCTGGGTTCAAAAGTCGTTTCAGCATTGTTTGGGATGACGGAAATTCCCAGCTCCCGCACCATTTTTTGGGGTCTGAAACCAGAGCTTTCTTTAAGTAGGATTTTCATTAATGAGGTTTGGTGGTCTGCTGGTGACGGTGAAGCCGATTGGCGACTTGCTCATGGAGATGAAGAAGCGTTATGACAAGGAGAGCCAAGGCTGGCGCGTGTTATCCGGAGCTGCAGACCACGGGTTGTTTGACACTTTTATTTTGCACCGGGATCGGCTGTGGCAGATGAAAACTGAACCGGTTAATCCTTTTGAGGTTATCGGGGTTGGAACGACGCATCGGCGTGTGGATGAGGGGCTCCACAATCGAATCATGCAGGAGGGTAAACCGTTCCTGTTTCAAATCGCTGCCCCTCAACGGAAGGGAGTGGTGTTAGCCCAGGGGATTCAGCGCTATTCGGATGATAGTGCGTCACGGTTACGAACCGTCATGTCGGATCGGCAAGAAGCCTTGGATCGTGAATTAGAATCTTGTGTGCAATCGATGAGTTTGAAAAGATTTCCCGAACGGCATGCAATGTATGGATAATTCGTGACTGGAAAAAGTCGGGGAAGTGGCGCCGAGGAGCGGATTCGAACCGCTGACCTAGAGGTTAACAGCTTCGGACGGTACATCACAGGAAGTGTACAGGCTCCCGCTCTAACCTGGCTGAGCCACCTCGGCATGTGAGTAGCTGTGCAATTTCATTGCTTAATTTTAACTCTTTCCCTGTACTATTGAAGAAATGGTAAGGCTAGAGGTGTTGATTCTAGTTATTCAGTGTCATTGGGTCCCAATGGACGCCATAATTCTAGGGCACGACGTTTTTTCATTTGGCGGCGTTGGGCGTTCAGATAGCGATTAACGGTTGAGTGTTCAGCGCCACGGAGTAACCGGACAATTGCGTTGACGGCTACTTGTTGGGTTTCCACTTCGCCAATAACACTGATTGTGTTGCCCATCACAGCGACGTAGGTGTCAGTGAGTTCTTCGATGTTCCGACGGGTTTTACCCCCTTGGCCAATGACGCGTCCTTTAAGTCTGCGAATTTGGTTAGACGTGTTGCCAAACTCCTCCAGATTGATAATCCGTAAATAGACGTCATCATCTAAGAGGGAAAAGGCATGTTGGGGGCTGAATCCACGGCCAATCGCTTGTACAATGTCTCGGGCTTTCCAGACCGCCAGGGGGTCTTCACAGTCTTCAGTGGATTCTAAGACGACCAGCCCATCTGCACTATCGATGGAAATCATAACGTTTGTGATTTTTTCTAGCTGACGCTTTATGGCTCCATCAGGTCCGATGACTACGGCGATACGTGATTTTGGAATGCGAATACGGGCGTCAGCTTTCATTTGTAGTCACCTTGGCGAATAGCGGTAATGGTTTCAGTTAAATCAAGTTTCGGGATGTCGAAGTTGTCAAAATAGGCAACGATATTGCGGATATCACGTTCAAAAAACATCTCACTGTGAGGGTGATCTAATACAACGGCTTGTGAAATGTCGATGAGTACCGGTTCTTTCCAGAGCATGATGTTATATTCGCTCAAGTCCGCATGGACTAAATTAGCGTCATGGTAGAGCGTTGAAATGGCTTGAAGGATTGTATTGCGTGTTGGTTCAGGTTTTTCGGGTTCCTGTTGGTGCATGGTAGGGGCTGGTAACCCCTCTTCACCAATGAATTCCATGACCAGAATATTGCGTTGGACATGAATTGGGTGAGGAACACGCACTCCAGCCGCTTCTGCCCGTAAGAGATTTTTGAATTCTTTCGAAGCCCAGGCCGTAATGAGCCCACTTCGGGCTCGAGGAATTCGGACAAAGCGTGGATCACCTTCAAGATACATCGTTATACGTTTGAAGTTGAAAGTAGCAATTCGATAGATCTTAATGGCGACATCTGCTCCATCCGGTTGGACTCCCCAATACACATTGGCTTCTTTCCCTGTGGAGATCACACCATTGATTTCTTCTAGAATCCGTTTATTGAACATGTTGTAGAGGGTCAGGAGCGTTCTCGTGTCGAAAACTGATTCGATAACTTGACGGTCTTCAGAGCGCTTGATACGCATACGCGCCTTGTCCAAGCGTTCTTCTAATCGATTTACTTTATCAGACACGATTTTTCACCTCCTGTGTGCAACGGATTCGCTATGAAATTACACAGTTTGCGGATGGTAGCGCCAATTCGCAGTTCATAAAGTTTGTTATCTTTTGTCCAGGCACGCTATTTGGACCTGTGAAACCGGTGGGTGCTCAGATCAAGAACTTGTTCCATGCTATGGATTAACATGCCCACAATGGTTGACGTAGGCAAAGGCTCTGGATCAAAACTAACTTGTCGATCCACCAATTTTGCTAAATTTAATTTCTCTTCACCGTGGGCAAATCCCCCCACAAGGACTAAGGGTTTGGTCTCTTGTGCAAGGGATTTCGCAAGATTGGTTGGTGACATTGGAGTTCCTTTCTCAGAAAGGAGCACAATCTGACTCGGCTTCAATTCTTTAAGAAAGGTTTCCAAATCTCCTGGGATTACTTGGAGTAAGGGTTCTCCCTGTGGTGGTACTCGTTTGTTTAGTAGTAATTGCTCTATGAGTCCTACGAAACGCTGTATCCGACGGGGTAATCGGGTTCCCCGGGTTATCTGGATTATTTCCCCCGAATAGGTTTGAACGAACACCTCAAGTTGGTCTTCTCGGGCTAGAACACTGTCTAATGCCACTAAAAGACTCCGATGGGCAATATCAGGGCGTCCTCGCTTTTCGGCATCTGGAAGTCCTTGAAGCGCCTTTGAATGAAATCTTTCATCAAGTAATATCTGAGTAGGTGGCTTTCCACGCATTTGTGCATTACCCACAACTACGATATTGTTGGCAAGATCTGCGGGCACCAATTCTAAGGCGGTTTCGATGAGCCCAAGAACTAACATAGTGAATATACTTATCACTTGAAGGTAAAAAGCGAATCCACTTTCGCTGGTCTACTCGATTTTTAGATAGCCACGGCGTTCCAGCCATCCGGCCTCGCCTTGGGAGTACCGCCAAATGATATCGCCTCTTTGGTCCGTTTGAAAATCCCAAGGTGCCACAAGAACTACATCTCCTTCACGAATCCAAACGCGTTTCTTTAAGGTTCCACGAATTCGACAGAGCCGCGCTTTCCCATCTGCGCATTTGACGCGAACTCGATCATAGCCCAGTAATTGAACTGCAATACCAAGTACTTCACCCTCCACGGGAATTCGTACACGAACGACTTCACCGTCTTGGCGGGACTGACCCTTAAAGCTCCGTCTTCCTTTACCTTTGCCTTTACGTTTGGGTTTCGACATCATAATGCTCCTAAATTAGATGGGCTACAACAGGATGTCCAGTATATAAAATTGCTCACTTATCGGTGTTTTCGATGCTTGGGGCATCATCTTTTGTTAAAAGAATTAAGTGATTTTTCCACTCAATAGCCGAGACTATTGAACCAATTGGCAATTCCCTTTCAGGGCGTGGGAGATCATACAATGTAAACTCTTCTTGGTCCATTAATTGGACAACATCCTCTTCCACGGAGATAACCTGGAAAGTGTGAACCTCGTCATTTAAAAAGGCGGCATCAAGCTCACTCAGATCCTTTGGGCTTAACGTTTCACGGTGTTGCGATTCGAGGTTTGTAAGAACATACCGACCATTCCGAAGGCTAGTTATCATAAAGGGGGCTTCTTTGTAAATAATCACGTCGCCAACCTGATACAGAGGGAATCGAAGTGAGTAGGTGTCGCGTCGAAGGTTTTTTCCTTCACGGGTTCGTCCGACAATCTTACTAGAGATTTTTTGAGTTAAACCAAACTTTTCAGACAAATCCTTGGCAAGTGTGCGACCAAGGCGCCCGGTCATACATTTAACATCAAATCCGCCACGCGTTTCTGAATATTGCAGTGAGGTTGGAGGCAAATCCGAATCAGTAAGACGTTTACTAAGAAACTCAGCTATCTGATCGGCTTGAGTCTGTGATAATTTTCCTGAAGAGGATCGAATTTGTAAGACGGCTTCGAAATATCCTCCTGCAGATTGCCTGCATTGCGTGCAGAGGGTTGGGGTAATCGGAATAGACACAACTTTTTGCTCTGTATATGCGTGGTCCTTTGCCTGAGCATTAACTTCAATAGGTATTTCTTTGGCTTTAGAGAGCGGACTATCCGGGAGTTCTTGCAGTTGAACCGCAAATCCGGCAGGTTTACTCGGTGAAAATAAGGGGTCGAGGAGGGAACATACCATCTCAAAGAGGTGTGCTTCGTCCGTTTGATCAGTTTGACTAACCCATCGCCCACTGATATAATAGGCTTGGCAACGCGGACAAATTTTAGCTTCAGGTGGCCGGCGAAGTGTAATTAATGGATGCTCATCAAAATAACAAGTAGCGCAAAAGCCTTCGATAAAGGGTTGAGTTTTGGTAGGGGCTTTTCCACATTTAGGACATTGGTATGTCATGGTTCCTCATTTCGTTACTACTACTTGTGCATGGGGAACATTTTGAATGCGAATAATCCCCCGTTCATGGATCAAATGTGCTTTCAACGCTTCGTTGACAATATTTTCGCCAACAATATTCGCTATTGTAGCCTTCCCCATTGCTGCCAATCCCTCTTCAACTGATACAAGTTTTCCTTTGTAGAATCTCTCACTAATGTGGATGCAGCGGTCTCCCTCTTCAAAGGATTCACCCAGAATATTTTGGTCACATATAGCGACAATATGCTCGCCTTCACGGCGCATCTGGTTTAGATAGACTTGCATAGCATTTTCCCCCTTTATCTTTACCCCTTTAATGGTGTTCGTCCTCCACAAGCACTACAAACAAGCATGAGGAGGCGGTCTTCACGTCGCATCTCGGTATCAGGACGCTGACAAATTGGACAGACTACGAACTCTTCGGTATATTTCACCATAAGATCTTCTAGCACACTGGATGTAAATCGACCACTAAAGATGGCTTGTGGTCTTCGGATTTCGGCTGCAGTCGCGAGTTCATGGGCAAGATAGCGGAGAAGGTGCTTCGGATCACGACGCAGTGTATCGGTGAGATCCTTAAAATTCCGAACTACTGTTCGAGACCCTTGAATGAATGAGTCAACGCGGGGAACCTGAAACCGGGGTTGCTCAAAAACTTCTGGAGGAATCTCATCACGAGCACGCTTTAGTAATGATTCGTAATCATCGGTTTTCAAAGTTTGTGATTTCGTGGTTTTTATCTTTGCTTTTACCTTTGTAGTTGGCTTTGCCTTCGGCTTTGCCTTCGGCTTTGCCTTCGGCTTAGCACTGGATTTGGGTTTTCCGGTTTTGGGGGTTTTCTCCGTTGTTTTTGGTGGCACGTAGGTTCGCCTCACAATACACATCCAATTGATGGTTTTGCGGATTGATAAAATCTCTGTTTTACGCAAATGAGTACTTGAGATTTTAAATTCGCTCAGGTTTTGGACGACTAATAGGGTGTCTGGCTGACGTCGATTGTGCTCAAAAGGATTTGGTTTCTTTTAGGATTTTTTATAGCGATGGATTTCAGGTTCATAGACAACGCCTTCACTGAGGAGATCAATGAGTACCTGCTCAACAACCTCTTCAGTCACATCACCGGTTACCTCAAGTATCTGTTCAAAGCGCGCGCCACCATCCGCGTCGTATTTCACAATAGTTTCAAGCACCTTCCGTCGTAGTTCGGGAGTTGGAATTACGGAATCGTCTTCTGTAGGCTGATCTAATGTTGCTGTCGCGCTATGCCATACTCCCGGTTCCAATTCTTTCTGCGTTTCTAGTTCTGGTGGAGCTTCTTCAATCACGGGTACAGGTCTGCTACCGCCAAATCGTGCTTCAAGCCTGTGGGGATCTTCACGGGATAGCTGCAGTTCCATGAGCCGAATAGTTTCCCAATTGGGGTCTTCTAATCGTCGGACGACTTCACCGTTGATGTAGGTTTCGCCTTGAAAACTGCGAACTCGACCGATTACCAATACTAAATTGCCCACTTGAATGTCCGCTAGCTTTGCTGCTAGGTCACCCCACATTTTGGCTCGTATCACGCCAGTGCCATCATCGAGTGTTATGGTAGCAAAACCTCCTCCGTCATCTTCCAGCCGTTCTTGGGTTGCTTGATACCGATCTACAACTGTTGCAATCACATTTACACGGCTTACTTGTCCAAGAAATGTTTCAACGCCCACAACATTCCCTTGGTCATTTGCAATTAAATCTCCTTCTTGAATGTCTTGGATCGCTAATTTTGCGGCGGTGGCACGTTTTGCAAACATTCCTTTTCTAACTCCATTCTTCTACCATCATTATTGCGTGGTATTCAAAAAACTTCTTCACGAGGTATAACTGTCACAATTTATGTCAAGCGGATAGGTGTTTTCTAGAAAAATGAAGACGAGTCGGCTTGGTTATCCGATTGATCTTGTATTATATCCGTATTTGCATTTACGGGAACAAGGCATCCTTGCTCATGAAGTTTTTCGAGGGCGTTGGCTATATCGAATTTTCTTTTGGCTCCATATTTCTCGATGGACGCAACAAAAAGCTGAGGTAAATAAAGGCGCCCTTCTTGATCAGCGAGGTTCAGGGCTAAATCGTATATCTTGCGGGTAAATCCGCGAGAAGGAGCCTTTACACACTCGTATGCAACGAGTAATTCTCCGTGAAAACTTTCCTCAACGATTTCTATTCCCGGATCAAAGACATCAATTCGCCCATCGAAGGTCTGTAGCTCGTTTGTAAACCGTGACTCAAATTCGGTAGTAAACTGGGCCAAGGATTGAGTCAGTACCTCACTGGGCGAAGAATCAAGAATCAAGACGCTCACCACATATTGCCCTTCACGTAAACTGAGATGTAAGTCCTTGTAGTGAATGTCACGGAGCTGGGATTCTCGGTCCAACTCACCGGATAACTCACTGTAAAACGCGTTAACGGCCGAAAGAAAACCAGATAATAAGGTGCTAGGCATCTCCCCCCCTGCGAAATCATAGGTAAAAATGGGTAACCCGGTCTTTGAGTAGGTCACAAAAAGAGCACGCAGATCCATTAATCCCATCATACGTTGAGCCCAGTTGCTCGCGCTCTGCTCAAGTGCTTGTTGTTGTGCGAGTTTTTTCGGTTTAACACGCTTCACATAGTATGCCCAGATAATAATAATCACGATAATGAATAAGACGATAAACGGAAGAAGGAACATCAAAAGTTCGATCCACCATGGAATCGCTGGATTCTGTGAAATCATCTCGGAATTACTTGCCGAATCTGAAGAAATCTCCCGTGTGCCATTATAATCAGCCCTTGCCCCAAGGTAAGGCGCCTCATCTGCATTCGCCCAAAATTCAGGTGAATACAAGGGAAGCTGGACCAGAACTATCCGCGTCCCAAAGACATCAGTTATGATTGTTTGCGAATACAACATCTGCCGTGTCCCATTGGCATAATTAACCTCCACGGTAAGACTAACATTCGCATCAGGTATGGGTGTATTATTTGTGAAGGTTAAAGTAACGATCACAGCAACTTCGTGCCCCTCAACAATATTGATCGGAAGGGGCAAATCGATGACTAGAAGTGAATCATATTTTGCTAATACTTGCAAGTTCAAACTCAGAGTCTGGTTCTCATAATTTGTTCGTTGGGCATATACAACCAATGGATAAGTTGCTGGAGTGACATCTGTAAGATTCAAACTAAATCGGTAAACGCCACTTCCCATCGAAACAAGATTATGTGTAACACTTTGAAAGACTACCCACACCGTTGCACCATCAATACCCAAATTATTACTGTCATCCCAAAAGAGGACATCAAGAATCAGAGTTTCATTTTCGTATTCACTGGGAGAATAATCCCCATCTTGAGGAGTAAGTAATGTTGCCCAAACCAAGTAGAACGTCTCACTGAAGTACTCAATCTCATAATTTTGGGCGCTAATGTTGAAACTAACCGTCCACCATCCTGCACTTGAACCAGTGGTTATACATCTTATCGTGTATGTGCCATCAAAATTATCATTGATGTTCATAATCGACCAGTTGCTTTGAATTACCGCTCCAACTACTCCTTGTGCGGACATATCTTGGTAGGTCACAAGTAGCTGAAATTGTGCATTATACACAACGGGCGAAGGCGAGAGCACTTGAACGAGAATTGTAGTTGGGCGAATCAACACATCAACCAAAGTGTCGTAGGTTGCGTCTTCAAATCCACTAAGAGAAGCAGTAAGTGTTATATTGTAGGCTGCTGGATTGCCACTAACATTGAGCACAAATTGCACATGATATGTACCATTAAGTAAATCAAAGACAGTAAACCCGAAGAACGGTGTATCATTAAGCAAACAGGAAACACTGGCACCTGTGATACCAGTTCCATCTGATTGCTTTCGATAAGTTATAGTGACATTAAAGACTTCACCACCATATACGGTTCCAGGAGCACTTCCTGTGATTGTGGTGGGTTCTCCTTCAACGATTAATGTCACAAGAAGCGAATTTTCTTGGATATACATTCCAGGCTTCGAGGCATTTACCACCAGATTATGTGTGCCTACACCCAGAATCATACCATCTAAAAGAATTGAATAATTCCCGCCTCCTTGTTCAGATGTCCAGTTGAAATATCCGGGTCCTGAAATGTTCACTAATGCCCCAGTGATTCCACCCTCCCCAAGCGGGGTGAAAATCGAATAATTTACCTCTAAAACAACGCTCTCAGTGTAGTTAATCGAAAGAGCTGTCCAGTTCGCAACTAACTGAGTCTTCGACCACAAAGTTAGCGTCACAGACGTTGTGGTTGGAGAATAGCCATCTCTGTCAGCCTTAACCAAACCAGTATGCACGCCACGCCCTAAGCCCATTATCCCCGTATCTAAAGAACTCTCATAATATCCTGCACTCACATCGCTAAGCGAATATGTTGATCCACTGAAGGTCACATTAACCTCTGCGTACGGTACACCTTGGAAGTTTTCTAAATCAAAATAATAAACTCGGATGTTGACACTATCACCAATTAAACTCGTGTATGTATCGGGGTCTCCGGTCAAAGATGTCGGATACACTAAATCAACACTACTCACTCTGACTCCCGCATGAAAACTGTTATTCCATACCACTTCACAGCGCATGGTAACATTGGTTATTGAATAGAAAGATGGGGTGAATGCTGGAAACGTTAGTAATCCACCTCCATCCGGGGTTTGTGACCATTCATTCAATGGACCACCAAGCTCATCGTAAGGTGTAAATCGTCCTTCTCCATCATTGAAGATTGAAAGTTGAGACGAGACAACGAGCAGGTTGGTGATATTGACTTCTTGCCCCGTAACATCAATACCCGCTCGACGGATAATGGGTGTCTGAACATAGTTTAGATCAAAAGAGACAACACGCCACATTGTACCATTTCCCGCACCGCCTGGTTCATCAATAAAAAGCCAACCAGGGAGTCCAGGATTTGTGCTATTGTCTTTGAATCTGGAAAACGGCACAAGATTAGTCCCATTCAAAAGAGCTTGCGCTTTCCAATATGCAGGTAAAGAAAAGTTAATGGTACGACTATTGACATCCGCGTTAATGTTAGGAAAGAGAATTGAGGTTGTAATATTCCAATTTGTTATCAACCATTGATCGCTTGCCCAGAAATCAGTTAAACCACTGAATACTTGTGAAAACTCGCTTTCATAGGTGTAGTCGAATGTAACAGGCCACGTGGTGCTGACATCAAAAAGAACGGTTTTGCTGCTAGGGGTAAATGTGCTGTTCCACCACCCATCATTTGAAACACCGTTTTGGACACTACTAGTGTTAACTTGCATAGTGATTTGGGAAGGTGCCGGAGTTAAAGTCATAGGAATCAAAGACACGTTCAGGAAAAAATCAACCCCCACATGTTCTGTCCATGGAGAACCTCGCCACGCATATCCACCATCACTGGTTTCAGAATCGAGGCGCCATTTCCACTCAGGAAACGCACCTGGCCATTGCGTGGCGACTGCGAAGAAATGGTTATTATATGTCTGAGAAGTGTCAAGAAAAACTCCGCCTCCCCAAGAAACGTTTTGCCAGCCATCAAAAGAAACGAATTGATCACCGAGATCAAGTAGAACGGGCGTTGAGATTGCTGTGGCTTCAGGCTTGGGGCGTCCACCATCGTTGGTTGCATTATAAATTTCAATCACTAAATCAGTGCCATTTCTTAGATTTCCAATGCTAGCATAAAGCTTGACCATTATACTATACAGATAGCTTGAGTTTGTAACTTGGAAATTCATCGCACAGGGCAATTGGTCTCTGGATTCAGTTACACTTTCGTTTGTTTCAATGTCCAGAATCAGACCTCCCGCATTAATGTTCGAAAATGTCACGTTTATGTAAGAAACCCAGTTGGGGGGCATGTCGACGGTGAAGTCGTTTGTGTCATTGGTTGGAGTACTACTGGACAATGTCTTGTTATAATAGGCAATGACGTTTGTTTGGCTCCCCGTACCGATGAAATTTCCAACAGGATTTGCACCATAAGGAGGGGGCGGTGAAGATTCGGCAGTGGGTGCATGTGTAGCTGTAGCGGATGGAGGCTGTTGAGATGGAAATCCGACTAGGATAGGAAGAAGGAGGAGGACGACGATGAGGGCGACTGGTGTCCAAGGACGTCGTGCCACCGCAAGTTCACCAAATAGCGTACTTTCTAACCCGCGTCTTTTATTACGACCGTTGTCGGGGAACTTTTAGTTCTTTCTTTAGAAACTTGCTTTGCTAAAGGGGTCTGCGGTTTTCTCATCTGTCAGAGGGGAATTTAGTCGGTGTTATTGCAGAGGCACAGCTAAATAGTCTTTGAAGAGAAAATGTTGGTGTTCAGAAGGGATATCTAATGATCACTTTTGATGAATTCAAGAAACTCGACTTTCGCGTCGCGACCGTGACGAAATCCGAACAAGTGCCCGGAACCAAGAATTTGCTCAAACTCCAAATAGATCTTGGGGAATTGGGCACCCGTCAAATTGTTACTGGTTTAGCCCAATATTATCCAGCAGAATCGCTGGTTGGCCGGCAACTTATCATATTAGTGAACCTCAAGCCCGCGGTTTTTCGTGGTGAGAGATCTGAAGGAATGCTTTTAGCAGCTGAAGTGGGCAAACAAGAGGACCCTGAATACCAGGTGGTATTAGTCATTCCAGAAAAGGAATTACCGCCAGGAACTCCGGTGCATTAAATCGGTTTAACGATGCTAAACGAACATCCCACCGGCACCCCGATCATTTTCCCGTTCTTGCTGGCGTGCAAGCAGTTGTTTGATTTCTTTCTCAATAGCTTCCGCATCCGCCATGAGCTCTTCCGTGTTTATATCAAGGTCATACAACTCGTTGAATATGTTAATTGCGACGCTAGCGGCCCGAGGATCAGGGCGCCCGCGTTCCGCATACGGCAAAATTGCCACGGCGGGAAACTCACGAATCTCAAAATTAGCTAACAGGAGGGCTAAGGGACCATATATTCCTCGCCCCTCCTCAAGGACTGGTAATTTAAATTTTTGAGCGGTTTCTCGATACGCAGAAGTGAAAGCGCTGCGATAACGGACGTCATCTTCAGCGAATTGCATATCCAACCCTCCAAGCAGTAAGGCCTCTTTAAATTCCATATCAACACACCAATTGGCAACGGTCTCAGTAAAAGGTGCCCATTCTGCGCGGTGGGGCTGGAGTCGAGCGAATAGGAGGATGAAGCGATCGCCGTACTCGTAAATTTCGATGGGCATCAGGAGGCGGTTGCCACCGATGAAAACATGGGGAGGAACCAACGGGCTCATAATACATCCTATTGGTCGTGCAGCTTCTTGACCTGCTAAATGACGTAGCACAATGTATCCAGTTTCACCTAACGCACTATGAAATCCAGTAACCAAAATTTTTCCTTTCATTTTCACATCTGGTTCCTGTAAGATAATTTGAATTTCTTCAGAGTATTCCATTTTCTTCACCACATTTTCATGCTAGCTGTAGCAGAATTTTTGATGGTTTTAAATTTTCTTCCCCGATTAGAGAAAATCCAGTCCTCCAACCTTTGACTACTTACTTCGAAATACATTTATGTGTAGGTTCAAATGCGTGAACATAATCCCGCCAAGACACCTACGTTAAGGCGCAGGGGACTCGTAACAGGTTGACCGAACTCCATTTTCTGGGTGGCTGTAAAACCATAGGTAGTTCTGCCTATCTCGTAAAAGAAAACGATACATCTATTCTATGCGATTTTGGTGTCTCGTTCAACGGAAATCCAAGCTTCCCCCAGCTTAGCCGACCAACTAATCTTTTTGTTGCTCTCAGTCATGCACATTTAGATCACAGCGGTGGACTACCCTTACTTTTTGCCAGTGGATCCGCTCCTGTTTACATGACAGCAATAACGCGAGATTTGATTAAGATACTCCTTAAGGATATGATTCGTTTAAGCACGTATTTCCTTCCTTATGAAAAGGAAGAATTGGATCGGTTAATGCGGCGCATACGAATTGTGAATTACAAAGAGCCGATTGAAGTTAAAAAAGACCTTACTCTCACATTCCATGATGCAGGGCATATTCCAGGCAGTGCTGCAATTCAGGTTCAGACTCCTAATCATGATATCCTATATACGGGGGACATTAACACCATTGATACACAATTGCTCAAAGCTGCACGCATCCCCCAAAAGTCGCCAGATACCCTCCTATTAGAAAGCACCTATGCCCTTACTGCACATGAGGAACGACACACTATCGAAAAAAATTTCATTCACAAAGCTGAGGAAACAATCGAAAATGGAGGAACTGTGCTTGTTCCTGCATTTGCAGTGGCACGAACCCAAGAAATCCTTTGCGTCCTAACCAAACACAAAGCACCCTTTCCCATTTACATGGATGGAATGGCTCGTGATGCCTCACGAATCTTCCTTCGACATCCTAACTTTTTCAGAAATTACAAACTCTTGAAAAGGGCATTAGGAAACACTCAATGGATTCAAAGTCGGAAACAACGCGAAGGACTCACCAAGAACCCTGGATTGATTGTTGCACCAGCAGGCATGCTCAGTGGTGGCACCGCCGCCCAGTATCTAGGTGAAATCATGCATGATCCCAAAAATGCTGTCCTACTTGTAGGATATCAAATTCCAGGAACGCCTGGACGTGACCTGCTTGAAAACGGCTTCTTCGACGACGGCGACGGGTTAAAGCGTGTCAAAGCTAAATTCCAACTTTTTGATTTCTCGTCCCATGCTGGTCAACGCCAGTTATTGGAACTTGGCAACGCGTTTCCCAATCTTGAAAATCTCTTTGCAGTTCATGGAGAAGCTGACGCCGTTGAATATTTAGCGAAGACATTGCACAAATCGAATGGCATAAATGCCCATGTTGCCGAGACTGGGCAACGAATTGAACTTCCTTAGTACATGGTGAAATATATCATGGCTGATGAGCTGCCAGTAATTTCAGGAGATCGCAGCACTATACTTACGAACCTACTCACATCAATGATAGTTGCCGCTTTACTTGGTATAATCGTCTTTCTTTCTGGCTTGCGTCTATATGCCGAACCCATTCCTGAATCAGAATTTGGATTCTTTGCGGCTATTGGCAATGCAATTCTTTTTGTCGTTCTGGCTACCGTTGGTGCAACGCTAGTCGTTTTGCTCTTAAAATATGGGCGCGAAAAATTTCTTCGCTATCTTCTAATTGGTGCTTTTGGATTCATCAGTATTGTAGTGACTCTATATTTTGGATATATGTACGTGATTGTATTCCAATTCATTGACCCCGTTTTAGCCTCTTTGATACTTTTCGCGTTAACAATGACCTTTGGTCTCGCATTCATTACGGTAGGTGCAGATAATCGAATGAAAAATGGGGGGTTACTTATCTTTGGTGCGGCTATCGGAGCATTTCTTGGGGTAGTACTCCCCGTATGGACCAGTGTTCTGCTGCTTATCGGATTAGCTATCTACGATTATATATCCGTGAAGCGTGGGCCCATTCGAAAAATCGTCGAACTAACAGAAGATGATCCTGACAAGCTCGGTGCATTGGCGGTTTCAACGGCAGAATGGGATATTGGTCTGGGCGATGTGGCTTTCTATGGAATGATGACAGTTCTCGCGCTGGTCAATTTTGGCTTCCTTCCTGCTATCCTAGCAGTAATCGGTATCATTGCGGGTTTCCTCATTACACTCAAATTGCTAGAAAAACGAGGAATTATGCCTGGTCTTCCCGCTCCTGTAGCCCTAGGTCTTTTAGGAATGACAATTGGCTTTCTAGTTCGTTGGGTGCTTCCGTTCATTCCCTAAGACAGATAGCACCTAGTAAACCAAAAGGGCTTAGACATCAACAACGGGAAGCTTCATACCCGCTAGTAACCGTTCGGCGGTCCCAGGATCGCACACGTAGGTATAAAGATAACTTGGTGTGCGTAGCTTTAGTTTCACGGAATCTCGAAGCCGTTTTACACGAACTTCACTGGCTCGTTCAACGATTTCGAGGAATTCTTCTTCACTTTGAATTTCACGAGGCATCAGAAATCACCTTTGGGTTTTGGCTACGAGGCAGAATCACAACTTAAAAGCATTGTGATAACCCTGACCATCTGATAGCTTGTCCAATTCACCGCTACAGAGTGGTGGGCCGGGCGTGAATTGAACACGCGACCTCCGCCGTTTCCTCGCATCCAGCCTTTCAAGGCTTAATCCTGTGAGAGCGGCGTCATACCACTAGACTACCGGCCCTACGGGGTGTACGACTACCTTGAGAGCTCACGTCGTTTGGGTCGTAGGTTCTTGCGGCGGCAGCGACGACACTTTGTTGCCTTAAAGGGGTTTTTGGCTCCACAATCACGACAAATGGTGACATAGAGAAGATGGCGTAGTGCAATACGGCGTTTTTCGGGATCAGCGACAGGCATCGTATTCACCTATTGGGGGTGCGGATTCCTTTGGTTCCTTAAAAGGATATCGCGATGATTAGAGGATTTTTTGAAGTGTCTCAACAACGTCAATAGGGCGATCTATGACGGTAACCCCTGCTTTCCGTAAGGCTTTGATTTTTCCATCGGCGGTTCCTGTTTTACCACTAACGATGGCACCTGCATGTCCCATACGTTTTCCTTTGGGGGCAGTTCGACCTGCGATATATGCAACTACTGGTTTTGAGATGTGTTTTTTAATGTATTCTGCAGCTTCCTCTTCCGCACTGCCACCAATTTCTCCGATAAGGACCGTTGCATCAGTACCTTTGTCTTCTTCAAAGAGTTTGAGGGCATCCACAAACGACATACCAACAATTGGATCTCCTCCCAGCCCAATAGCTGTTGATTGACCAATACCAGCCCCTGTAAGGCTTGCAGCAACTTCGTAGGTGAGTGTCCCACTACGAGATATCAGGCCGACTCGCCCCGGTTTAAAGATATGAGCAGGCATAATTCCAAGTTTACATTGACCTGGTGAAATTATCCCAGGAGTATTTGGTCCAATGATATAACTTCCTTGTTGGCGACCAAGTTCAATGAATCGCATCTCATCATGTACAGGAATGTGCTCGGTTATCACAGTGACAATAGCGAGACCCGCATCTAACGCTTCGGAAGCTGCATCTGCTGCAAATCGAGCGGGAACAAAAATAATCGATGCATTGAGCTCGGGGAATCGTTGTTTAGCTTCAACCACACTATCAAAAACTGGAAGTCCTTCGATTTTTTGTCCGCCTTTTCCAGGCGTTGTACCCGCAAGCACAGTTGATCCATATTCAAGCATAGCTTGTGTGTGAAAATGCCCTTCTCGGCCGGTAATTCCTTGGACGAGAATCTTTGTATTCTTGTTAATCAAAATAGTCATAATCAATCTCCTTTCGGTGCCTGTTCAACTACGCGTTTTGCTGCTTCATCCATGGAACCTAAGAATGGCATGTTCGCGGCTTCTAAAATCGCCGCCCCCTCCTTTTCGCGTGTGCCAATCATTCGAATCACAATTGGTATATCCCCGGGAAATTTTTTCTGGGCTTCCACAATGCCACGAGCCATTTCATCACATCGTGTAATCCCTCCCAGAATATTGACGAAAACCGCTTTCACAGCCGGATGCGATAGCACGATGTTCAGAGCCTGCCTCATCCGTTCAGCAGAAGCGCCACCCCCAACATCAAGAAAGTTCGCTGGCTTTCCACCATAATACATGACAGCATCCATTGTGGCCATCACTAAACCGGCGCCGTTACCAATTATCCCAATGTTGCCATCCAATTCCACATAGGTCATACCCTGTTCTTGTGCACGTTGTTCAAGCTCGGTTTGCTCTGAGATTCCTGAACTGACTCTTTCAGCGAGCGATTTATGGCGGTACAAAGAATTATCATCCACATTCAACCGTGCATCGGCTGCAATGTATTCTCCCTCAGTTGTTTTAATGAGTGGATTAATTTCTGTTAGTTCCGCATCACTTCGGATAAACACTTGCCAAAGCTTGAGCAATAGCCCTGCAACCGTCACCATAGCTTTTCCTTCAAACCCCGCGTTCTTGGCAATATTTCGCGCTTCAAAATCACGAAGCCCTAATATTGGATCAACCCAGAATCGAGCGATTTTTTCAGGGTGTTCTTCAGCGACTTGTTCAATATCAACACCACCCATCGAACTGCAAATGGCTACAGGGCGACGTCGGGCCCGATCAATTGTAATGCCCAGATAGATTTCCTGTTGAATATCAAGGCGTTGCTCAACCAATACCCGTTGAACTGGATAATCATGAATTCTTAGTTTTAATAGCTCCGCGGCTATCGCCTTTGCCTCTTGGGCAGTATTTGCAAACTTGATTCCCCCGGCTTTTCCCCGACCTCCCGCTAGAACCTGGGCTTTTATAACAACTGGACCTCCCAGCTGTTTTGTAATTTTGGCGACTTCATCAGCCGTAGTTGCCAGTCCTGAGGGTGGAAGAGGCAAACCTACTTGGCGAAACGCCTCCTTTGCTTCATACTCAAAAAGCCGCATGAAAAATCACCTTTAGCTGCCTTCGGGTGTCCAAGTTGTGAGCACAGTGTGTGTTGAAGTCTCAACCACTCCCTCGATTTCAGCAGCACTCGATAGAAACTCTGCTAACTCTGCTCCCCCGACAGCGACCACGATGTCCACTGATCCAGTAACACGGTGAAGGCGAATCGGGTTCAATTGTTTAATTTCTTCATACACTTCAACACGGGCCCTCGGTTCAACCCTCAAAAAGACAAGTGCTTCATCTGTGGATTTTCCCAATAAACGAAGAGAATCCGGTGATAAATCAATAAATCCGCGACCCGTTCGAATAAGTTTGAGTGCGCGAAGCTTTCGTAAATGGTTACTCAGTGCTTGTCGAGTAATCTTTAGTTCCTTCGCTAATTCCGATTGAGTTCGCGTAACTGTTTGCACCGACATCGGGATGCTAGCCTGATACAGTTTTCGTAGAATCTCAAGCTGTCGTTCTGTCAATCGGACAACTCGGTCAACTAGCTCCAAATTTGTCAACACCTGCTAAAATGGGGTATTTGAGGAGTATGAACATTGCCTTTTCAGCGTTGTTCTTGTGTAAAGTAAATCGCACAAATATGACAAGGGCATCCATCGTCAGTAGGATGGGAACGTTTTTTAACCTTCCAGCATTAGCCCTCTCAATGAATCTCTCCTTTCACCAAATAAAGATTAGAAGTAGAAGGCTTAACTGTGAACTCTCCGCTCTGTGAAATTTGTATGAAAAATTATCCACTCATCTGTGGCAACTGTCAAGAAAAAATCGAAGAAGGAAAAATTACCGAACTCGATGTAAAGGTAGCCCGAGCGCTCGCTAGTTTAGAAGATCTTTTTCCTTCGATTAAAAACGTCACATTCAAACGAGTCTACCCAATTAATGAAGTTCTCATCGTTTTAGTCGGTAAAGGAGATGTACGGAGAATTCTAGGTTCGGGCCGTCGTGTCCTTCGCCAATTGGAAGAAGAACTCAACGCCAAGGTTCGAATTGTCGAAGAAAGTCGCAACCCCCAGGATATTCTGAGGGATCTTATCCGACCTGTTAAAATTCTTGGAGTCAACACCATTTGGCTTCCTGACAACAGTTTCGAACGTATTATCCGCATAAGTGAAAGAGAACGAGAGAATATTCCTCTTTCACTGAAACAGTTAGAAAACGCGATATATGAGATGACCAGCGAACGGATTCGAATCGTATTTGATTAATACTCAACCCTTTTTTATAACTGGGTTGGCATTTCTGGTTTGATAAATTCTCGCAAAATCACTGATGCATAACTTCCTTTGGCTAATTCGAATTGAATCCGAACTGGAGTATCGCCCTTTTCATCAATCACTGCAATTTTGAAGTCTTTAGGAGTCACGAGAAGTGCTCGAAACGTACCCCGGGAACTCAAGGCAGGAAGGTCTTTGAGACGAAAATGCCCAGGATTGATGTTCTCTGAGCTCAGAATAGAACTAAAGATTTCACCCATGACCCCCTCTATTGGAACATGCTCGAAGTCATAGCCAATAATCGGAATGACCAGTTGATGAGTGCCATTTCGTACCTTTTGCTGGGCTTGAACTGTGGAACCCTTTAATACCGGACGTACCGCATGTATCTCGCCAGAACGGGGCATCAGAAAATCACCAAAAGTAGGTTCTTGTAGCGAAATCGCCCGGTTTGCCCTTTCACTAATTGCTCGATTGAATATGTAAGATTGGTATGCATGAACATAGAGTCGGATTAAATCCTTGGGTAATACTTGTAGACTCTCTTTGAATTTGCCTGGGTGCTTGTTTAGGTAGTGGGTAATAGCACGTTCGTAAGTTCCCTGTGGCGATTCAGCAAATAACAATGGGCTCTCTTCATCTCCGTCTGCAAGTTGTTTTTTTTCCAAGAGAACTCGAATCGCTTGCTCATAATTTCCTAGAACAATTTGTTTACCCACAAGATGGGTATTAGGTCGGATAACTCCAAAGCGCTGCGGTCCAAAAAAGTTGAGAACACCTTTAGCTTCGACAATCTCTCGGTGAATTTGCTCTCCTCGGTTCTTAGCCTCTTTGGTTCCAAGTGCAACCTCTCGAACGATTATATCAAACCGATTCCCCATCAAAGCTCCAGGTACAATGGGTTTTGAGACGCGGTGAGGGTGTAAAATCGATAGCTGAGTGCTATCTCGTCCAATTAGGTCGTGAGGTGCTCCACGATAAGATACACGTTGGGAGGTAATTGCACGGCGGTCTTTCATCCCAGCATATGAGAAGCGCTTGTAACTAACGCCCATTGACTTACTTAGTTGGCGTATTGCCTGAATCGAGTCAATATTTTGTTTTACTAGAAAAAACATGGTAAATTTTCCGGGTGTGTCTTCATATTTCTCATCAGAGGCTTCAAGTGGAGCAATTAATCCATCTACCCCAATTTCTTGAACAACAAAATCCTTTGGTGTTTTTCTGAGTCGCCCCCCAATACCCTCAGACTGTGTTGAAAACGCGTTCATTCCAATAAAAGCATCAAATTCTTGGGATTTCACAAAATCCACCATACACTTCAGAGCAATTGTAAATCGCCAGTAATTTTATCAACAGTCTTTGTGGAAGCAGGGCCTATTCCAAGTGATGTAACGGTTCCAGGAGGTAATTCGGTGAGACCCCTGTCCCGAACCAGATATGTTGGGATTCCCGCTTTAACGGATTTTTCACGGAGAGAAATTAAATCGGCTTCAGTGGCTACCTTCACTGCAACTTTCTTTTGGCCCTCCCATAGCCATTTTCGCCAAGACGTTGGAGTATGTTTACGTGCCTCTTCGGCGGAGGAGACCGCGGCATGAGCCATTTGTACAGCAATCTTCCCTCGGCTCATTTTCAAGTCCGTACGAATCACTAGCACCTGTTTATACTCAAATTCATCAGCAGGGTTTTTCACGGTATTCAAATCCTCCATTTCATCGCAAACCTCACGAAAATCCCTTAAGTACTTAGTCATCACCTTATGGCATATCTGCGTTTTTATTTTCTCTAGCTCAGTGAGGAGGTGATAAGGAGATGACAGGAAAAATCACGACGGTGTTTTTCGATTTTGGAGGAACCTTATGCGATTATTATCCCTCTAATGCTGAAATCTGGACGAAAATCGCTAAACGGTTAGGTGTTCACATTTCACCTGATGATCACCGGATTCAACGGGGATTAAGAAAACAGGGTCAAGCATATGAACAGTTAGGCATCCCTTTCTCAGAGCTGTCTAGAGATCAACTACACTATCTCAATTGTCAAGTTCTCACTGCCATGGGAATTGATGGGGACGGGACACAAGAAATTATTGATACGGAATTCCTCGCCCGTCAGCAAGGACAGATGTATACCATGTTTCCCGATGTTCCAGAAACACTTCGGACTATTAAACAAAAAGGGATTAAGATAGGGCTCATCTCGAATATTGACCAGCAAGGCGGACGGAAACTATGCGCCTCAATGAAAGAAAACGGAATTCTACAATATTTTAAGGCCATAATTCTCTCCTTTGAAGTTGGGGTCTGGAAACCCATGAAAGAGATTTTCGACATTGCTCTACGAGAGATTGGAGAAAAAAACCCGGCTACCGCGATGCACGTCGGAGATAGTCCAATTGAAGATTTAAGGGGAGCAAATAACGCAGGGTTAATTCCGGTTTTCATCGATTCGTTAGACATTTTTTCAACTGAAAATATTATAAAAATCAAAACCCTGTCAGATATCCTCCAATACCTGTAATAAGCAAGTGATTGTTGTGGATGCCGATGTTATTGTTATTGGTGCAGGACCTGCTGGCAGCCTAGCGGCTCGGCAACTTGCTCGAAAAGATCTCTCTGTCCTCCTTTGCGAAGAGCATACTGAAGTAGGTCGACCAGTTCACTGTGCGGGGCTTATTGGCATTGAAGGCTTACGCAATAATGGCATTCTTCCCCAGCCAGATGTTGTCCTTCAACGTGTTCGCCGCTCAATTTTCCATTCACCATCAGGAACTCAGTTGGTACTTGCTAAAGATGAACCCCATGCGTTTGTCCTTAATCGGGATCGGTTGGATCAACAAATTGTCCAAGAGGCGGAAGCCGCCGGTGTAAAATTGCTGTTAGGAAGCCGTGTCACTGAAGTTCATCGTGACCAAAACAAAATGCGTGTAAAACTTTCAGAAAAAGGCGGTAAACGTGAACTTCGCAGTCAATTTGTCGTTAACGCTGAAGGGATAAATGCGCAGTTAATGAAACCATTTAGGCTTCCCCGACCGAAAAGGAACTACATGCTTCCCGCTCTCCAATATGAAGTCACTAATATCTCGCTTCCAACGGATACAGTGCATCTTTTTTTTGATACTCAACTTGCAAAAAATTTCTTTGCCTGGGTCATTCCTCTCAGTGCGCATTCGGCAAGGGTTGGACTTGCAACGGCTCACAAACAAGCGCCCAGGGCATTGGATAAATTCATTAAGAAATGTCCTCTCACGAAAGGTGTAAAGATCGAGAAACGCTACGGGGGTATTGTTTATTCAGGGGGACCTGTTGCAAGTACAATTAGCCGCAGATTTGTAAATATCGGAGACGCCGCTGGTCAAACCAAGGCAACTACTGGTGGTGGGGTCGTGGCTGGAGGCGCCTGTGCTATCATGGCTGCTTCAAGCATTTATCGGTCGTTAAAAGATGGTCACTATAATCATACTGAACTCCAACACTATGAGCGGACATGGAAACGAAGTTGGGGGCGCCAACTCCAACTCATGTCACTTCTTCGTCGACTAGTCAATACCCTTGATAACAATGAATTGGATTATCTTTTCACCAGTCTTCAGCATAGCAAAGTTCGACAAATCATTGAACACGAAGGCGATATTGATCGTCAAGGCCGTGTTATCATAGCAGCAGTTAAATCTCCTATACTTTTACGAAGCGTCGTTCGCCTCTTGTTAACAAAAGCACGTTTTCTTCCGCAGTTGCTTTGGAGATAAAGTGTACACATCAGGGCTAGTATTCTCGCCAGGTCTGATTACATGTGGTGCACCGATAAAACGTTGTCATCGCTTCATCTCCTGAACGCGTCTGAACCTGCCAATAATATGCTTCTTTATGTCCACATTTAGGACAAATAGCTCGGACAGTAGGCATAGTCCGTTGTTCAAGCAGTTCTTCATCAATAACCACAACTTCTTCCTTTTCGGGAATGTGATTGATTTTTTCACCATATCGGTACTTTTCTTTGGTTTTTGATGTGAAGCGTTTGGAATATCCACAACTTTGACAGAGCAAGACTTTCTTTTTTCCCTCTTTTTGGGGACTCATGATGCTTGAACATTTCGGGCAAAATTCCATCTAGTTTAATCTCCGGAACATCAGGGATTGGAAAGCATTCGAGAAAATGCATAAGAATGTATTGGCTTTACACAGCATTTAGGGTCTGGTCTTTTTCCCATATCCGCTGTAGTAGAACCGAAAATCCCATGGCAATCGATTCGATTCGTTCCGCTTTCGACTGTTTAGTTCCTACCCCATACTTCAGGAACTGATCCTGTAAGGTCTTCTTGGCCGCATCTGGAATCGTAAAATATCCTCGAAGCCATCCAAAGGCAATCATCGCCTCAACACAATCTCCGAGCCCATGAGCATCAAGACGGGACGGCGCTAGATGACGGAGATCCGCTAATCGAAGCGCTGTAGCAAGAATTTTCCCAGAAACTTTCTCGCCTTCAAATTGCTTGATCTGGATGCTTAGTGCTAGGGAATACAATAAATTCGTGAGTGGGTCGCCTAACTTGGCTAATTCTTTGTGCCGCATAGCCAATTCTAGTGAGTCAATCCCTTTTGCTTCGAGAAGTGCGTGCAGGTCCTCGAATGTAGACACGCCGGTCACGCGGCTTTGAGGGCTCTATTAAACTCCGTGCGCAGTTGCTCGGTTCGGTCTATAAGTTTTTGAGCGGCTTGTTTGAACACGTTGATGGCCTTGACTTTTCCATCGGTTCGAAGGATGAATCTTGCGCTTCGTTCTAATGGGTGGGGGACGGAATATCCTGCAAAGGTAAGATGCTTGTCTTCAAATAGAATTTCACGTAAAGGATTACAAAGGGTGTGTCCTTCTCCTTCTATATCTAACTCCAATTCTTTGGCAGTATTTTTGATAATATTGATGTTCATGGCCATCGAATCCTTATTCAACTTTTTTTGGGGGCAGGCAGACCGTACACAACTTTGCTTATAAAATGTTGCTTACCCTTAATCTGTTATTGGAGTGGAAGTCCCTTAGAATCGCGATATATCGCTTGAGCACGGTTAACCGCTTTTCGTACTTGTGTTGGATCTCCACGCAGGGTCACAATCACGCCTCGTTGGTCGGCTTTGATGTGGAAGTCAAGTTTGAGTTTTCGTTTCAGTTGGTCGATGAAATCGATTTGGGCTTGGGCACCAGTTACAGGAAATGTAAGGCTCTTTTTGGTCCAGCGAGCCACCCTAATATCGACTCCATTAATCCTCTGATTGTGTTATCTCTGTGGGAGGTTCTGAATTGGGGATTTTACCATAGTTTTGTGAAAGCTTTCGCTTTTCGTAATTCCCGCACTCGACACATTCTAATCGACGTCCTTGCAAATGTAGGGGTTCGCCACAACGGCTACAGGATGCTTGAACTACTCCGTATCGTGAACCAACGGTTGACAGGCGGGCTAGACCATCCGCTTGTTGTTGAACTCTAGCTATGATAAGATCACCGGGTACAAAGAGGTCCCGCATTTGATCTATATAGCCTCCAGCCGCATTTTTGATGAACAAGTATCCTGAAAACGTTATTGGGCATTCTTGATCTTCAATTTGAAAGATGTTCACAATTGCTGATTTTTTAGTAACGTGTTGAATGACACCCAACACAACGTCATTTCGTGTTGGGTAGATCGGCTTTCGGGTTGTACCCTTGACACTTATTTTCCGTTCTTTCATATCGATGTGAACTAAGCCAGTAATGGACGCGTAAATGATGTCATCTTCATCTTGAAAGGTTCCTTCACCGGGGAGGAATTCTTCTATCACTCCTAGCCTTTCGCCAGGTAATACTGAATCTCCCTCTTTGATTCGTTGACCAGTCATGTATTTTTCTCCTGTTTTTCAATTCGGTAAAAATCAACCAGTATTGTATGTCGTTTTTTTTCATGAAAGTGCATGGTTGGGGGAAGTGTCATTGACATTTCCTGAACAAACGAGATTCGTCCACCTAAATCCGAGACAAACTGGGTAATGAATCTTCGCCCACCTTCCGACGCTTTGTGTAGCGAATAGGTCACCTTTCCAATTTCTAAGGCTTTTTGGAGAAAGGGTTGATCAGCATGAACACGTTGAACTCCAAACGGGGCATTCATTAACACTGTATCTGCCTGAGCAGTGATGGTCTCAATATCTTGTGCGACGAATTCAATTCGCTCTTGCACACCAACTTGAACAGCATTTTGCTCTGCCACATTTAATACTTTCGAATCAATATCGACACCAACGACTTTCTGTGCCCCAAGGAGGGCTGCCCCTATTGCTAGTCGTCCCGGTCCACAGCCCAAATCATAAACGGACCGATTTTCGATATCACCATAGGTTGCAGCTGTGAACACCAGGGTCGCCGCAACACTATCTGTCACCTCATATTGTTCCTTACTAGGACATGGGTCAGGGAATCCCTTTAGCTGACTTAGCACCATTTCTAATTGTTTCCGGGGCAGTCGTGCCGACATAAAAAATTCTTTCCCTCTAGCTTTTTTATAACAATTGTAGTGATTACACTTAACTGCATTGAGGTTATAACCTCATAGGTCGTTGGAGGCATTCAGATTTATGTCAAACTCTTATGAAATCAAAGAAGTTCGCGCAATGGAGATTTTAGATAGTCGTGGTAACCCAACGGTTCAAGCTGAAATTCTCACCACGAATGCCTATGGGCGTGCAATGGTTCCTTCTGGTGCCTCAAGAGGGAAATTTGAAGCTGTAGAATTACGGGATGATGACCCCAAACGATTTCACGGTCGGGGCGTTAAGCAAGCAGTGAACAACATTCTCACCGTCATTGCACCAGCCATTATTGGAATGGATGCTCGTGAACAACAAGCAGTTGATGCAAAAATGCGTAAATTGGATGGTACTCCAAACAAGGGGCATTTAGGCGCTAATGCGATTTTAGGCGTATCTTTAGCAGTAGCAAAAGCAGCAGCGGACACAGGTATTCAACACCTGTTTGAATACCTAGTTCCTCGTGAAGAGTATGTGTTACCTATTCCATTGATGAATATTATCAATGGCGGAGTGCATGCAGGCAATCAACTCACTATTCAGGAGTTCATGATCATGCCTTTAGGTTTTAGTAACTTTCATCGCGCCTTACGTGCTGGTATCGAGGTTTATCACACACTCGGTAAAGTGTTAAAGGAAAAATATGGTCCTGTTGGTAAGAACCTTGGCGATGAGGGAGGCTACGCTCCTCCAATGCAAGAAACGCGTGACGCACTTAATGCGATTATAGCCGCTATTGAACAAGAGGGTTACAAACCCGGGAAGGAAATCAGTTTAGCAATAGATTCTGCTGCCACTGAATTCCATTCGAAGGGCAAATACACAATAGATAATCAAGTGTTGTCAACTGGAGACCTCCTTGACTTCTATCGTGGGTTGTGTAAGGAATATCCGCTAATCTCAATTGAAGATCCTTTTGAGGAAAATGATTTTGAGAGTTTTTCACAATTAACCCAATCCATTGGTCAATCCGTGCAAATTGTTGGTGACGATCTCTTTGTATCAAATAGTGACCGCCTACAGGAAGGGGTTGATATTGGTGCCGCAAATTCATTATTACTGAAAGTTAATCAAATTGGTACGCTCACCGAAGCCATAGAAGCGGCACAACTCGCAGGATTAAATGGCTACACTGTTGTGGTCAGTCATCGAAGTGGAGAAACTGAAAACACCTTCATTGCCGATTTATCCGTTGCTCTTTCTTGTGGTCAAATAAAAACCGGGGCACCTGCTCGGGGGGAAAGGACTGCAAAATATAACCGTCTCATCAAGATCCACTATGATTTAGAGGAACGTGGTCGATACGCTGGAAGCGAATTTCGGAAGTATAAGGTAACTCAATAAACACTTATGCTAGCGTCTAGTGGCGTTGCATTCTAGTTTTTTCATAAGACGCTGAGTGCTTGTTAAAATCCAATTTTCTTACGAAGCTCGTCTGGTGCTTTGTCAAGATGAAGTGTGCAAGGCGTTGGAAGCTTCATTGAAGCCCTACGTAATGCATCCTTTGCTACTTTCAAATTCTTGAAATCTACTTCTAAAGTTAAGACAGGTTGTCCTGGTCGGACTCGTGCTGCCAAGGCAAAGGGCTTACCGAAAGATCGACGCATTCCTTCTTGGATACGATCAGCTCCTGCAAATGCCATCATCTTCTTTTCTCGAAGAATCTGATGCGGGTAGGTACGAATCCATAGGAAATAGTTCTCAGGTCCTAGGCTTCGTGTGAGATGACGGTTTGCAGCAATGCGCATTGCTTCAAGGGCGCTGTGACGAATTTGAACTGCCTCATCTGCTAGTAGACTTAGTGTTAACTCAAAGTTGCGGTTACGTTTCTTACCCATCCGCCACAGGACTACTTTTTTGCCTGGTATCCGCTTGATATATTCTTTGCGTGTGTACGGTGGGCGATTGATTTGTCGATAGCATTTTCCTGGTCTAGCGGGCATAATAATTCGCCTCAGTCATAGAGGTTGGAAGTATGGCAAATAATGCCGTCTTATTAATCTTACGCGATAACATGCTTCATGGAACCCTATGACGTGAAGATTTGAATGATGTCTTGGTCCTCTAAAATAAAGGTCAATCCGACCTTCTTTCGAATTTGTCCGGTACTCATACGGTAAACGAGTGCATACCGAAAATTCTTATGAAAATCACTGTGCAGGCGTTTGGTAAGATCCTCGACGCTAGAATCAAGAGGTAATATTAGTGGTTTATCTCCAATTTCGCCTGAGCTTTTGCGTGTGAAAATGCGAATAACCCCAAGACCATTAAAAATCCCAAAGGCTGCATTTTTAATACCTACGTCTTTTTCAACAGAAACGGGAAAAATCGGGAAAACGGCTTCAAAGTTTTTCTGTAATTCAGTATAATTTTTCGAACTCGTAGACGAATCTCCTTTGGTTGCAATAATAATCGAAGGAACATAGGTGGTTCGGCTATCAATAACCTCGATTAAATCTTCTAGTGTGGCAGGACCACGAAATTGAAGCGAGAAGTTATGAATACGTCGACGGCGCAAAAGTTGGCGAATAAGCTCTGGATCTCCTTGAAAGTTTGTGATTCCTACTATGTTTGTTCCTCCACTACCCGTTTTGGCGAATCGAATAGGTGGTGGGGGTTTGTTGAGTTTTATACGTGCCTCTTCTAAAATTGATACGAGAAATTCGACTTGAGTCCGTGGGGGTTTGGAAAGATCGATGACTAAGACGATGAGATCGGCATTTCGTATTCCCCCTAAAATTTGTCGACCAACACTACTGTCTACTGCTCCTTCGAATAGCGCAGGCATTTCGATTAACTGGATGTCTGTACCACCGTATTTTAGTACACCCGGTTCAGGGAGTTGGGTGGTAAACTCGTATTCGCCTACTTTTGCCTTGGCTCCTGTTAATCGGTTTAATAGTGCAGTTTTTCCTGAATTTGTCATACCTACCAGAACAACTTGACCTGCACCTTCCTTCGCTAACGAGTAACTTGGTCCACCTGTTGCCATTTTTCGGCGAGCCCGCTTCTCCTCTCGCTCTTGGCGTAATACGGTCAACCGATGCCTGTAATGGGCTACCATCTTTTCAGAAGATTTGTGCTTCGGAATGAGTGAAATGAACTTTTCGAGCTTCTCGATACGCTCATCAAGACCCGATGCCTGTTCGTAAGCAATTTTCGCCGCTTGTGCTTCAGCAGTTAAGTTGACAGGCATGGAACTTTACACAACCCATTCAGCTGAGATTGATTCAAACCATTTGTTAATAATAGTGTCTATCGGGGGGTTTTTGCCTCAAAAAGTAGTAAACGTTCAAAGAAAAATGCCTTCTCGTCCTTTACCTTCACCGAAGTAAAGAGCTGTCCGAGTCGACGTCGTATGTGTTCAGGGTCGGAAAGTGAAGATTGGATTAATAACAATCTACCATCAGCGTGAAGGTACGGTATACACTGTGCCAGGAATTTCTCTGTGAGCTCATATCCTTTGTTTCCTCCTGACCATGCCAGGTCATACGCAGAGTCTTCCTTTGTACTTGGAAGATAGGGTGGATTAAAGGCTAATAAAGAGAATTTCTCATCAGAAAGGATTGGCTCAAAGAGATTTCCTTGACGGATTTCCACAAGAGTTTCACATTTGTGAAGCGCCACATTTTTCTTGGCATTTTGAATTGCGACTTTTGATTGATCAGTAGCGATTACTTGGGCACCCGCCCTTGCAGCCACAATAGCTATGAGTCCACAACCTGTTCCTAGTTCTAACAGGGTATCGCCCGGACCGATATCGAGGTTTGCACAAAGCATGAAGGTATCCTCAGCGGGTTCATAGACGCCGTCGTCCACAACAACCCAAATTTTCTCATAAAATGCGGCTGATGGACTCATAGGCATCGTTCCTCATAGATAATATTTGAAATGTCGGCGATTTGTTCGGGCGATAATTCTTCCACTCGTCGATCTAACCAAGGTATTTTAGCTTGGATTTGCTGGAATTCATCATTACACAAGAAGGCTTTCAAGGGTGTTCGTATTTTTTTTCTTCGTTGATTGAAAAGAACGGTGACAACTTGGGCCAATAGATCAGAGTCTTTCACTTCAAATGGAGGTTGAAATTTGCGGGTAATTCGAACGAGTACTGAAGCTACTGCTGGTGGAGGGTAGAAGGATTCGGTAGCCACAACTTCTAATAATTCAATCTCAGCATAGTAACTTGCCATAACAGTTAATCTTCCATACTGCTTCGATCCTGGTTGGGCCGTAAGACGTTCTCCAAACTCTTTCTGAAGCATTAAAATCGCTGAGGGAATTTTAGACTCAAAAAATTTGAATAAGATAGGAGAGGAAATTGCATAGGGCAGATTCGCAATAAGCTTATCACATGAAGGCCAATCAATTTTCGTAGCGTCACCAAGAATGAACTGAATCTGAGTGTTTGCCATTAGTTCTTCTGAAAGAATTTGATAGAGTCTGGTGTCTTTTTCAATCGTGTAAACCCGTTGAACATGGTCAGCTATTGCTTGTGTCAAAATACCGGTTCCTGTTCCAATTTCAAGAATCTGCTCATCCAAAGAAAGGTTAGAGTGTTCAATTATTCGATTAAGCATCTTTTCGTCAACGAGGAAATGCTGTCCCAATTCTTTAGAAACACGGATATCATGTTTTTTAAGCCAATGTATAGTCCGGGTGAGAAGGGTCCCCGGGGTCATTTTTCGAGCTCCGGTTAATTTAGATCTTAGTCCTTTTCAGCAACGGGCTTGCGGGTGAATAGGTTGTATTTATCTTCTCCACCCAATTCCATGAGAATTCGTTTGATAATTATCTCTTTTGGAGCACGGATTTGTGTTCTTTCAGCAATATCTTGGAAACTGGTGAAAGAGGCTTTTCGTCGTTCTTCAAGGATGTCCCACATTAACTTTTTACCGATTCCTGGAAGTAATTCCAAGCTATGCATCCTAGTTGTAAGTGGTCGGGCGTTGTTGAAAAAATCAACAAAACGGCCCTCCGATTTTTCAACTAGTTTTTCAATTACAAAGGGTAATTCGCTTCGAGCAGTTGCAGTTAACACATCAAAGGTAATCCGTCGCTTAACATGGTCGATTTTATCCCGGCGGTCACGTCCAATGAAAATTGATTCTTGAGGATTAAATCGTGCTCCTTTTCTTGGGACTAATTCTAGGAGGGTAAAGTAGGTGTCACCAACTGCTTGGACAATGGGGTCTTTTTTAAAAATTGGTCTTGTGTCCTCTGGGTAGCCACGTGGCAGGTGATCTAGGACGTAGGCGTATTCTTCAAACTTCTTCGTGGGTGGGCGTGTTGTCATATTTTACCCTCATAAAAGTAGTTTACAGAAGGTGCAGCGGACTTATCTCTTTTCCCGTTTTCTGCACGGCGCTACTTCTTTTTCTTTGCTGCCTCCTTCTTCATCGACGATACAAGAAGCTCCAAAATATCTGACAATTCGTCGGATGTATAAGTGCGAGGGGCTCTGGCGAGAAAAGAAGCAAGTTCCTCGGAAGTTGTGGGTGCGATGTCAACGAGTTGAATTGCCAAGGGTTCTTCCATCTCATATTTCTTCACGAACTTCTTGACCAATGCTTTTGCGGTTCGAGCGGGCAATGAAGAAAACTTCATTGTATGATCTAAGGTTACCCGTTGAATATAACTTAGCTCCGCTTTCTTACCACGTTTTATAAGTGTCATTTTTACTTCTGCGAGCGTAAGTGGTCGTGATTCAACGATTTCTTTTGCCATGCTTGCTCCCTTTCCTGATTATTCCTTATTGTTTTCCACTAGGTCGGAGATGCTCTGGTCGAATTATGAGCAGTTTGGTTTTATTACCTAGTGTGGTTTCTACCTCATAAGCTCGACCACGACGTCCCTGAATGATACCCGCGCGACCATGGTAGCGTTTATGGGGTTGACCACCATGAATTGCAGGATCAATGACAATGTCTACGCGGTCTCCTTCGGAATAAGGGCGCAGGAGTTTGCCTAAACTAGGCATGCCACGTTCGCGGACCTTTTTGGTCATCATTTTCCGGCTACCAACACGGTATCCGTGAGAGCGTTTTACCATGGTAGTTTTTCCTCCACGATTGCTACATCTAGCACATCTAGCTGAGTGCACACAGTAGGCGTGCCCAAGATTTTTGTGATACTTGGCACAGTGCGTCCCTCATCGCCCGATATAAATTCTTTGACATAGAGTCCACCTTGGCAGTGAATGGTCAATTCAAAGGTTTTTGAGTCAATAGGAACGACCTTTAAAGCGTCAACACGCTTTTTCCGTACACGATCTGATCGGCGGTGGCTGACGCGCTGAGGGGTCCGTTGGTTTACGTGTAACGGAAACGGCATCTCCTCCAAGGATTTCAGTGTATCTTGGGGGATGGGTGCCTCAACATGCACAATCGCCTTATAAACCTTTTTGGATGAAGTGGCAGTACTTTTCAACCGTTTCACAACTTCTTTATTGGCAAAACGAAGATGGAACACTTTCACTTTACCCATGGTGGATTTGTTAATCCGCATCTGTGTTTGATCTAATGGAATTGATCGTGTTCGGGGATTGAGTACCTCGATTACAAAGGGTCGACCAGTTCCCAACATTAATGCATCAATATCCTCGCGTCCTGCTCCATGAAACTTGACATCTGTTCCCCCTGTGAAATCGAGAACACTTGGGGCAATGAGCTCTTCGACAGATTCTGCATACATTTTTCCAGTTTGTTTACAACGGGGACAGCCTTTTCCTCGACATTCTCGGCAAGGCCATCGGGTTTGCGGGATACCTCGGACAAGTTTTTGGTAGCGTCCATAGAGAAATAACGAATGAACTTCGAGCTCAACATCAAACTCGGGTATTCGCGTCAGTGCCACAATATCTGGTGAATCAAAATCTACAACTAGATTTAATTTTACTGAGACAAGTTTTCCAATTTCACGGTTGAGTTCAGCCTTGATGGTTTCGCCTGTGTCGATTTGAAATTCACTACGTAGCTGTTCTTCCTTCTCAATAATTGTAGGTTTAACTTTGGTGCCAATGAGAATCGAGGTTGCTTCCCAACCCTTTAGGGCGTGTATCACTGCTTGGGATGCTTCTTGGAGTTGATCCATTACACCTCCGCAAATATCACATTTCTGATATGGTTTGAGGTCTCTTATTCCCTCTTTTTCAAGGAACTCTCTTGCAGGTTGAAATTGCCCATTTTCTGCAAGACGACGAATGAGTGTAATGCCTCGTTTGGGATCACTGTGGTATGTCTCTGTTCCCGCCATTAGCAGTAGGGTTTTCAGAGCGATTCCGCGATCCTTATTGGACAGCCCATACCCACGCATGGCGAATTGTCTACCTAAACACCAGTCATCAATGGTGTATTGACGGAGAATCTTCTGTGCACTTTTAATCATATTTCCCAAGGACATTAAGCCAACGTCAACTGTGCCGCTTTTTCAGTCTTTCTGCATCACTATCTAACAGGTATCCAAAGTATGAATTACTTCCAGAATAGCAACATCACGAGGAATCTGCTTTTGATATTTTGCGATATTTACAGCAATCAGATCATTCTTTTCCCAATCTTCATAAAGCGGGCAATATATGGCTAGCTTTGAGAATTCAAATAACCGCTCTTTCCATGTTGGGATTTTGTTTGGAATTAGAAGTAAAGTATCTTGATTTAGACCATCTGCCAGCCGATCACGAATAGACTCCTCTGAGATAGTCACTCCAAAGGGGATCTTAGTGTTAGTGTGTGCGCGAGCTTCTTGAGACCGTAAAATGATATGTAGAATGGATCGTTCGTCGGTGCCGAGATAGCGGATTGTTGTGGGATTCAGAGTGAGAGTAAATGTATCCGGTTGGTGAAATCCAATGATTATTCGAACCCATTCACGAAGGGCATGGGACACACAAAATCCGGCACGGATACAATGGGCAATATCGACATATGGCTGGGAAATGACCCCGATGTCAAGTTCTGTTTTGGTCAGATTATTGCTAGCAGGTGAGTCAAGAAAAATGTGGAAACGGGGCAACTATCGAGCGCCTCGAGGAAGTTTCTGATCCCTCATCAAACCTTCCATTCCAGGAATACGAAGGCCTCCACGACGTTTGCGAATGGTTTTGATGAACTTTCGTGATTGCTGGTATTGTTTAAGTAACTCTTTTACATCCTTTGGGTGGGTCCCAGACCCCCGGGCGATTCGTGCTGTGCGAGAACTTTTGATAATCTTCGGATTTTCTAATTCTTCTTCAGTCATCGATTTCATGATGACCTTCCACTTCTCCAAGTTTTCTTCGGCTACATCTTTCATCTCATCTGGCACTTTGTAACCTAGCCCGAGCATGCTTAGGATTTTTCCAATGGAACCTACATTACCCATTGCTTCCATTTGATTCATCATATCTTTCAGGGTGAATTTTCCAGATAGGAGTGCCTTGGCTAAATCCTTATCTGGCATCGCCTCAGAGTCTTGCACCTTTTTCAGAAGGGCTTTAAAATCTGCCATACCTAAAAGCTGACCCACAAATTTCGTTGGCTCGAATTTTTCGATATCGTTGACTTTCTCACCCGTTCCGATGTATTTGATGGGTGCTCCAGTTGCTGCAACTGCTGAAAGCGCCCCTCCACCCCGGGCTGATCCATCCAGCTTCGTGACAATTATGGACCCAATTGGTGTCGCAGCGTTGAAGGCTTCAGCTTGTGTTGAGGCTTGTTGACCCAAGGTTCCGTCAACCACGAGAATAATTTCTGTTGGGTTCAAAGCCTTAGCGATTTGTTTCATTTCTTTGATAAGACCTTTCTCCTCTTTATGACGTCCCGCTGTATCAACCAAGATGACCTCTGTCTTTTCTGTTTGGTAATGTTTCACGCCTTTTTTAGCAATTTTTATCGAGTCCTTTTCCTTCGGATCTCCAAAGCAGGGGACATCCGCTTGCTCAGAAAGTTGTTTTAATTGGTCGAAAGCTCCAGGACGAAATGTATCGGCTGCAACTACTCCGACGCTATGTCCCTCTTTTTTGAGCAGTTTCGCTAATTTGACAATATTAGTGGTTTTTCCACTTCCCTGAATGCCTACAACGAGATAGATATTCGTCTGTTTAGGTCGTAGGGTGAGGGGGACCATTTTTTGTCCGAGGATCTCGGTGAGTTCGTCATACACAACTTTAACTATGTATTCTCGACGGGAAATCCCAGGAGCGATTTCATCTTTTAGTGCCCGTTTTTCAATCTTCTTTGTTAAATCCATAACCAGATGGACATTAACATCAGCTTGAAGGAGCGCTCGTTGTAGATCCTTCACTAGCTCTTTCACAGCCTTCTCATCTACAACAGAAGACCGTAGTAACTTCTGAATTGCTTGATGAAGCGATGAACCTAATTTTCCTAGGACCATTGTAATTGCCTACCTACGAATACTGGACGGATAACTCAACACGCTATCTTAATTCTTTCTAATCGGAGTCAACGTCCTCTAATACGGCACCAATGATTAGTGGAAAGAGGGTGGTAGCATCGCCAATGACAGTTTCAAAATTTGCTTCTGCTTTCACCTTCCCCCATGATATTCCCTCTTGAAGTTTGGCCCCACTTAGGCTTCCGTCTTCTTCTCGAGCCATAGTGATTTGAATTGCACTATCTAGTCCGCCCCGTAGGATATTGGCGCCAAGGGTAAAATGTTTGGGCAATCCACCACCTAAAATTATAGCTCCAATTCGTTTTGCATCATGAACATAATTATAAAGAATTTCCATGTCTTTTAGCCCATTGAGCTTCAAAGGATGTAGTTGACCGAATAGGGCAACGTGTAAGCCGAGCATCGAGTCTAAAATGCCTGGACAAAAAATGGGTACTTCTTTTTGAACTGCTTGGTGGATTATGGAGTTCTCATCTCTTACATATTTTCCAATTTTCTTGATGAGCTCTGATGGAGAGAGCCCCTCTGTACGTTCTGCTTCTGAGGTTTTACTCAAAACCGCGCGAATTGTCTCTTCGAATTTCTCAAATCCGGTGGTTTCAACGTAAACGTCACCAGCTCGCCCAAGTTGTTGTTTCGCTAGCTCTCGATCATCTGCGTGCAGAGTTCCTTTTACGTGGTGACCACCTATTGCTTCAAGCACGTCATGAACTACATTTGCTCCACTTGTCACGATCGCATGAATTCGTCTAGTTTTTACTAAGTATGATATAATATTGCGTAAACCGCCTGGAACCATAGGTCCTGCCATGGCTAAGAAGACGAAATAATCAGAGTCTGTGAAGATTTTTTTCACAATCTGTGTTGCTCTAGCGACCCTACCTGCACCCAAAACTCCTGCTCGTTGATACTGTTTCACCAACTCGTTTAGGGACATTCCCTTCGTGAGCTTCATTTGCTTAACATATCGACGAGACATTGTATGAGAACCGAATCCGATTGTTTCACGTAAATGAAGGGCTGTTCATTACCGGCGACGGATGAGCTTTTTTTGACCCATTACAATCCAATATTCTACTTGGATACCCTGTTCGATTTTTCCCTCAAAGTCTTCTTCACTTGGCATGGGCTCTTCGAAGCTCTCATAGCTTTCCATATCCATTAAGCCCAAGACGGGAGGCGTGGCATCAGTAATGTAGTTGACTTGCGCGACCCGTTTATCAATAACGGGTGAGTCAACTTTTGTGTCAGTTGGTAATACTATACTTTTCTTTGAACCATCAAAGACGCCAACGGCTGTTATCCGGGCTTTGGCATGACCGTGCTTACCCGATTTGCTCTTCTCAATACTCACTACTCTGTAAGGCGCCTCCTCAATTATGAGATACCGACCAACTTTCAAGCTTCCAGCTTCGACAACTTTATGCGACAACTTCAGCCACCGTCTCCGATAAAATTCAAGAGCTCACTTAAACCTTTTTACTCATTGGCAAAAGTCCAAATATAATGAAATCTTGACACTTTTCACAGACGCAAAACTAGAAAATCATGGAGACGCTATCAGCCCCTATCAAATAGTACCCTATCACAAGACAAAGGCCAGAGGTGTTTATCATAACAATAGAAAAACCGCTCATCTTTGTTGTCGACACCTCAGCAGTATATCGACAAATCCAATTTACAGTGGAAGATGTTCAACTAGCAACTACGCCGATTATCGAGAAGGAAATGTACCGAAAAGGGATCAAAGAAACAATTGACTTGCTCAAGGCTACAGAAAAACTTCAAATCATCGAACCTACACCCCAATCGCTTGAGAAGGTCAAAACAACGGCTACTCAACTGGGTGATCTCCCCTACCTATCGGAACCAGATCAACAGCTTCTAGCCTTGGCTTTAGATCTTGATTCCCAAAATTTTCATGTGGTTGTATTAACTGATGATTACTCAATACAAAACGTTGCAAAACGCTTATCCTTAGAATTCAAATCTGCATCCACATCAGGTATCCGCGAAATAATCAACTGGGAAACCTATTGTAGTGCCTGTGGTCATAAAGAACCAAAATCCACAAAAGATGACATATGTCCAGTTTGTGGTACAATACTCAAACGGCGCGCGGTTCGCAAGGAGCAAATCTAATCAACATTAGTGTGATAGTCAACAAAATTTAAGAAGCCTATAACCATTCCTCTGAATCACATTCGAAGTAATGAAGGCGAAAATCATGAGTGAAAGCAAATCAACATTCTGCTCATGCTGTGGGGGGCTTGTTACGCCCCGTGAAAACTCAGTCCAATTTACATGTCCCGCATGTGGGAATTATACTATTCGACGATGCCAAAAGTGCCGAGAATTCGCAAATACGTACACATGCCCTGCATGTAATTTCCAAGGTCCATAGAGGGTTTTTTCTTTAATCATTAGGTGAAGGTTATTTGAGATGGGAAAGGTTCTTGCCATTATGAAAATCATGCCCGAAGACGCAAACAAACCTATTGGCGAATTGCGTCAACGAATTGATCAATCCCTCGAAGGGAAAGTGCATGTCGAAGCTTGGGAAGAAATCCCAATTTTTGGTCCACTATATGCTCTTCGCCTTCGGTTCATCGTTGATGATGAAGCAGGCGGCACTTCGTTCGTCGAAGAGCTCATTAAGAAAGTTAATGGCGTTGGCCAAATCGAAATCGAGGCTGTCAGCCTAATTTAAAAAATTTCTTTTAAATCTATGAAAGGGTCCCCGAAGGTGTTCTTAGGGATTGCTCACGGAGCGTTGTTCTCTGGGAAAGTCATTTACGGGGCCATGGCATGCCCATTGGAGGTCTGTGTGTGACATCCAAGAATCTCCCGACTTCAGTCGTGGACTGTGTCAAAGTTTTTTATGTGTTGTTGCAGTTGCATTATATGGAGAATTACAGTGGAAGAAGATCAGCCTCCGAAAGGAAAAGCAATTTCTGTGCGTGTTAAAAAAGCCCATGAGCGTGACGCGGGTCGATTCATTGTCCGCATTGATTCCAAAACAATGGAAAAACTCGGTGTTCAAACTGGGGATATCATTGGAATCAAAGGACGAAAAGAAACTGCTGGTATTGTGTGGCCAGCATATCCACAAGACGAAGGCCAAAACATCATTCGAATGGATGGTCGGATGCGCCGTAATGCCGGAATAAGTTTAGAAGAACCCTTATCGATTTACACAGTTCAAGAACGTCCTGCGTTATCTGTTGTCCTTGCTCCCCTTGAAATGCGATTTCCTGTCAAAGACTTTGATGACTTCGTTAAACAAAAACTTCTCAACTGTCCAGTTGTAAAAGATGACACCGTCCACGTTTCTATTCTTGGACGTCCTGTCCGTTTCATCGTTCGACGCTCTCGACCAACGGGTGTTGTGCTTATCGCTTTGAATTCACAACTTTCAATTCAAAGTGAACCACCAAAAGAACTCGATATTGGTGTTCCGCTTATTACTTATGAGGAAATTGGTGGGCTTGAACATGAAATTCAACGCATCCGAGAAATGGTTGAACTACCATTGAAACATCCCGAACTGTTCGCACGATTAGGAATAACACCACCAAAAGGGGTTCTTCTTTTTGGTCCTCCCGGATGTGGAAAAACGCTCCTTGCACAAGCCGTTGCTAATGAATCAGAAGCCCATTTCATTTCCATCAACGGACCTGAAATCATGAGCAAGTTTTACGGCGAATCGGAAAAGCGCCTTCGCCAACTTTTCGAAGAGGCAGAAAAGAATGCCCCAAGCATTGTATTCATTGACGAATTAGATGCCATAGCACCAAAACGTGAAGAAGTAATCGGCGAAGTTGAACGCCGTGTAGTCGCTCAACTGCTCGCCGTCATGGATGGACTCCAAAAACGAGGAGAAGTTATTGTTATCGGTGCGTCTAATCGCCCCAACGCTATTGACCCCGCACTTCGACGACCTGGTCGATTTGATCGTGAAATTGAGATTCGCGTCCCTGATAAAGAAGGACGACTTGAGATTATGCGCATTCATTCGCGGGGTATGCCACTTGAATCCGTGAAACCTGAAGGTATTGCAGAAATTACACATGGATTCGTGGGAGCGGATTTGGCGGCTCTTTGCCGAGAAGCGGCGATGAATGCCTTACGTCGATATCTTCCTCGTATTAATCTCGAAGAGGAAGAAATTCCCCCCGAAGTACTTGCAGATTTACGAGTAACTAATGACGATTTCATTGAGGCTCTTCGAGAGATTCAACCTACGGCGATGCGTGAGGTTACCATAGAGGTTCCCAATGTTCGTTGGTCTGACATTGGAGGTCTTGAAAAAATTAAACATAAGCTTCAGCAGGCGGTTCAGTGGCCTTTACAACATCCTGATTCCTTTTCACGAATGGGAGTTGAACCCCCTCGAGGAGTCCTACTTTATGGTCCACCTGGTTGTGGTAAAACCATGCTTGCTCGAGCTGTAGCTACTGAAAGCGAGGCTAACTTCATCAGCATTAAAGGCCCTGAGGTACTCAGTAAATGGGTTGGTGAGTCTGAAAAAGCCGTTCGGGAAGTCTTTCGTAGAGCGCGTCATGCGGCTCCTGCGATAATCTTCTTTGACGAAATAGATGCTATTGCACCCGCAAGAGGTACAGGTGCTGGAGATTCGCATGTCACTGAACGTGTTATCAGCCAATTTCTCACTGAAATTGATGGCATTCAATCTCTGAAAGATATTGTGGTTCTGGCTGCAACTAATCGACCTGATCTCTTGGACCCCGCGATGCTCCGTCCTGGGCGATTTGATCGTCACATCCTTGTTCCTGCTCCTGACGAAGGTGCGAGAAAACAAATCTTTGAAATCTATACGAAAGGTATGCCCATCGCGAAGGATGTTAACTTAGACGAGTTAGTGAAGTTAACACGGAATTTTGCAGGAAGTGATATCGCGGCATGTTGTCGTGAAGCGGCTCTTGCTGCCCTTGAAGAGAGCATGAAATCCACGAAAATAACTCGAAAGCACTTCTTAAAAGCGATTGAAGAAGTTAGTCCGACAATTACAGCGGAAATGGAGAAAGCCTATCTCACTTGGGGTAAACGTGCAAAACAAACTCATCCAAGCACGTCACCTTTCACATAAAACTGTTGAGCGACTTCGTAACTGGAATTGCTAGTCTTCAGCAATGGCTAGATATCGACGTTCACCAAGTAATTCGATTTTTCGTTTTGTTTTAGTAATTTGCTGAACATGAATTTTGCCGCTGATTTCTAGCTCCATGAGGGCCCGGTCTAACTCATCTGGTGCGACATTCACGCGGTTAGTTTTGAGCAACCGTGTTAGCTCTTTGTCGATTAGTACGCCTTGGCGTTTTTCTAGAATAGAAAGTATGACATTTCGAAGGGGAATTGTTCTCCACGTCAAAGCATTCAACCTCTTTGTTAGTAACAGAAAATATTCTGATCTCGATAAAGATTAATATCTCGTTGGTGATGTCAGGTCAAGACAGGCATGAGAGCATTTTAAAGTTTCTCCTTACTCGGGAAGGTGAAAAAACAATACAACTTTAAGAAACATATTGTGAAATTCTACGCTAGAGCAAATGGCGGCCCCTTCGATGTCAGCTGATCCTTTTATCAGAACTCCTGCAGTGTATACCGATATCGGTAGAATCTCATCTGAATCTGCAGGTCAACGTGTTCGTGTAATGGGGTTCGTCGTTGATATCCAAGATCAAACAGGGTTCACCCTCAGTGATGATACAGGTCGAATTTCCGTGGTTACCGAACAGCCCCCGAAGCTCCAATCCTTTGTAAGAGCATTTGGCACAATCGCCGTCTCTCAGGAGGGTCAACCTTTGATACGCGCTGAAATAATTCAAGATCTTTCTGCACTTGATAAACAGTTATTTAGGCGTGTATTGAAAATAGTCCAAACCGCTCCCCGCGGGAGGAGTTCCTAGTTGCTTGTAGCTAAATTTGATGATGCAAAAAATTGGCAGGCCCTTATCGGTGCTATTTCAGCTCTTGTTGATGAGGCTAACTTCGAGATTTCACCAAAAGGTATGACTCTCCGGGCTATGGATCCATCCCGGATAGCAATGGTCGACTTCGAGCTCCCGAAAAGCGCATTTAGTTCATATGAATGTGACGAAGAAGGACGCATTGGCATAAATCTTGACGAAATGGATAAAATCGTCAAACGTGCAGGAGCTGGAAATAGCCTTGAACTTGCACTCGACCGTGAGAAGAACCAATTACAGATTACACTCCAAGGTCGCACAAAACGGAGTTTCAAAATTTCACTTATTGACCTTGGGGCTGATCGACCCCCCACTCTAAATGTAGATTTTGATATTAATATCAAAATTACAGCTGATACTCTCAAAGAAATTATCCAAGATGCTAACATAATCGGCGACTTCATCGCCATCGATGCCCAACCAGATAACCTGAAAATTTCTGCTCGCGGAGATACAGGCAACCTGGAGGTGACTATCGGAAAATCTGAGGAGGCTCTTCTTGAGTATACAGTAAAAGAACCTGCCAAATCTCTTTACGCCCTCGAATATCTTAATGATATGATGAAAGCCGTTGCCGCATCTGATACAGTTCAATTAGAATTTGGTAAAGGTACTCCTATCAAATTGGTCTTCGCCGTCAGCAGCGGAGGACACATCACTTACTTCCTAGCTCCTCGAGTCGAAGACGACTTCTAAAAATTTAAACACCACTTTCCGAACACTAGGAAATGAAAATGCAAGAGGATATTTCAATATATGAAGCAGCCAAATACCCTTGGTCAGTGATGGCTCTGTCGCTGCTTAAAGAACTTGATGTCTCGCTTGCCGAAGTCGATAAGAATCCCCGAATTGTTCAACGTGCTCGTCAACGGTTAAAAGATGCCTTTCATGCCAAATCATTACAAAAACGTGGCAACAAAAGTGATGACGCATATATCGAACTTACCAGCTTCTTTGTCGCAAAAGCGTTAGTAGATGCAATTGGTAGCATGTATCTCCGGCGGCGGTGGGCAACAGTTGAAGCAAAATCAGCGGAAGACTTCTTGATTAAAGAATCTGATGTTAAACTTGCGAAGTTAGCAAAACAAGAATTTAACTGGAATGTTGCTTCAAATGGGTCACGTGTAGTAGGACGAACTTTTTCTCACAGTCTCCATTTTACAAATTATCTGTCTGCGGTAGCAGGGTTTCATGAACGCGAGTGGAAACTTGTTAATAAACGGTTAACTGATGGATTTGTTTTGCTCCGAAAATCAGAAACCGTGCGCGTTCTTCGAGCCGCGGTGGAAAAGCTTCTTGTTAGTGATATTAAGAAAGTGCCTGCTGATTTTCCTCCCAATATTCAGTTAGTCTATGAAGAAATGGAATCAGTTGCTCGGAAACGATCTGATCGACTAAGACAAGAAATTGAGGGCGAGATTGTTCCTGAGGCTTTTCCTCCTTGTATGCAAGCGCTCCTTACTGATATGAAGCAGGGAAAACCGCTCTCCCATATCGCTCGGTTTGCTATAACCGCATTTTTACTTAATGTTGGTATGGATGTTGATTCGATAGTTGAACTTTTTATGCAAGCTCCTGATTTTCGAGAAGATTTAGCACGATACCAAATTGAACATATAGCCGGAAAACGTGGAAGCACGGAATATACACCACCTAGCTGTGCTTATATGATATCCGTTCGGCTCTGCGTTGACCCAGATCAAGCCGAAACTCGACGGCACCCTTTGAATTATTACCGCTACAGGAGGCAACGACTATCCAAACCCTAGAGTTTCTCATCAAGCAATTTGCTGAATATTATCGTAACCCTATTACGCCAATCACTCCTCCACGCCAATTTGAAACCCGAGAGTTTGCCTTCTTTTGGTTTGCTCGTGAAGGGGCGCTTCGCCATACCAACTTCTTGAACCCTGAAGAACTGAGTAATTTCATGGGTAAAGAAGGTCCGGCACATGTATTCCACTCTGCTGCTTATTATGAAACCCCCGATGCTCCTCAAATGCCACTGAAAGGATGGCGTGGAGCCGACTTAGTTTTCGATATTGATGCGGATCATTTTGATTTACCCTGTCAGAAACAACACGATTCCTGGTGGTGTTTGGATTGTGCCTACAGGGATCACGGGCATCGACCTGATCAATGTCCCAAGTGTAATAGTACACGAATCAATGCTTTGAAATGGATGTGCGAAGAATGCTTGGGAAAATCCAAAGACGAAGTAATAAAAATCATTGAAAATTTCCTCGTTCCCGATATGGGCATATCAAAAAAAGATATGATAGTTGTTTTCTCTGGGCATCGGGGGTATCACATCCACAGCTTTTCTTCTGAAATACATAATCTCGGATCTCAAGAAAGGCGGGAAATCGTCGATTATATCTCAGGAACTGGTATTGATTTTCGATACCAAGGGTTTGTTGATAATACATATGGTATCCCGAAGGGTCCTGACTCCCGGTTTCCTGGTTGGGAAAGAAAAATTGCCGAAGGTATTCGATACCTATTTCAAAATCCAGAACAGCTCGGCCACATTCCTGGTCTTCGGACAAAACAGAGTCAAATATTACAAAAAGAAGCTGAATCCATTTATTCACAGCTCATTGAAGAACCTGCACGATACACTACGCCCAAAGGCGTCGGCCAAAAGGTTTGGTACATTATTGCCCAATTTGTGGTTGAATCTTCAGCCGCGGTAGTTGATGAACCTGTTACAACCGACATTCATCGGCTCATTCGACTTCCAGGTTCATTACATGGGAAAACCGGGTTCCTTGTTAAACACCTCGATGTATCTTCTCTTGAAGATTTTGATCCATTCACGCAGGCGCAAGTGTTCAAAGGAACAGCTACTGTTCAAATTTCTGATGCTCCTGAATTTTCTTTGAATGGTATCTATTATCCGCCAATGCGCGATATTAAAAAGGAGCTTCCCCTCTCCGCTGCTATGCTACTTCTCTGTAAGGGTGTAGCTGAAATCGTAATCTAAGGGATGGAGCTCTCATTGTATTCAGCTCTTCTTGAACGCTGGCAAGCTGAAAGAGATTCACTGGATCTGCTTCCACTACGGGACTCTTTTCTCCAGAGCATTCGAGATTACATTGAGCAAGTCCTCGCACAGAGCCGAGCCGAAAACACCCCAGATCTTCAACGCCAATTATTTGAAACAGAACTGAGGAATCTCCAATTTATGATGAAAAACCTACTCACGTTGCGCGTGAAAAAAATCCTTGCTAGACTCGTTGAACATGATATTGATTATGATCTTCTAACGCGCAGTGAACGTCGGTTTACGGACCAAATTTCTCGAAATGTTCGTTCGGTTCTTATGCCCGCAGACGATTTATTTGCTCCATTGGAAACTAATGACACCTCACAACTATTACTTATCCGATTTCTTGAAGAACACCCGCAGCTCGTTGGAGTAGATTTAAAAACATACGGACCTTTCAAAGCGGATGACCTGGCGGCGCTTCCTGTTGAAAACGCCCGGATCATAATCAGAAAAAATCAAGCAGAACCTGTCGAACTAGGTGACATTCACCATGAAAGCTCCTAAAACCATGAAAACATATTGTGCACGGTGTAAAAAACACACCGAGCACGCTGTTAGTCTATACAAGAAAGGTCGTGAACGGGTTCTTTCTGCAGGGCGACGCCGGTATGACAGAAAGGAATCAGGTTACGGTTCTCAACCCAAACCCATCCAAAAACGCTTCTCTAAGGTTACTAAGAAACAGTCACTTCGACTAAAATGCAAAGAGTGTGACCATGTATCGGTTCGAAAGGGCATACGCCTGAAAAAATTGGAACTGGTCTAATCATGGAGTGAAAAACAGTGACAAAAAAGAAAAAGGTCATTAATGAACCTCGATCCCGTTTTCTACTAGTCAAATGTAAAGAATGCGACAATGAACAAACGGTCTTTGGAGGGGCAACTCAAAAAGTCGTATGCGATGTTTGCGGTAAACCCCTAACAAAACCTACTGGGGGAAAAGCTCAAATTATCGGTGAAGTTATCCAAGAACTAAGTTAATTCTTACTTCCCCAGGTTCTCAATCATAGGTGGTCCCCATGTCAACAGACGATGTTAAACCTTCACTAGCACGATCTAAACTCCCAGACGTGGGAGAACTTGTTATCGCTACGGTGAGCCGAATTACCTCTCATGGTGCTTATGGGAAAATGGATGAATACAATGAACAGGAATGCTTCATTCACATTTCTGAAATTGCCTCAACATGGGTGCGAAATATCCGAAACTTCGTCCGAGAAAATCAAAAGATAGTCATCAAAGTTCTTCGAGTGGATACGGAACGAAAACAGGTTGATACTTCATTACGCCGCGTCACCAAAGAACAAGGGCGGATGAAGATACAAGAATGGAAACGTGCCCAACGAGGAAATAAATTATTAGCATTGGCCGCTGAACGCATGAAAAAGACACCCGAAGAAGCCTATTCAATTGCTGGAAAACCTATTGAAGCGAACTTCTCCGATATACTCGAAGGCTTGGAAGAAACGAAGGAGAAAGGCCCCAAGGTTCTCATCGATATCGACGTCCCCAAAAAATGGGCTGAGGTATTGTACGAACTTGCCCAAGCACATGTCATTATTCGGGATGTTAGTGTAGAAACAACCCTCGAACTCACCTGTCGGGGACCTGAAGGAGTTGAAGGAATCCGAAGGGCTCTTCTTGCTGCAGAAGAAATTGTTGAACCCTCGGGCGGAATTGTCTTTCTCGAAGGTGCTCCACGATATCGAATTCAAGTAAGTGGTAAAGATTACAAACAAGCTGAACAACTACTGGAAAAAGCTGTTGAAAAAAGTCTTAAAATCATTGAAGAATGCGGTGGCGAAGGGAAAGTAGCCACCCGGTCATGAATTGACAATCAACCTACTATGAGGGAAGCCTAACTGACAAAACTTCTAAAAAAATGTAGCCGGTGTAATACATACACACTCAATGCTACATTATGTCCTTCGTGTGGCGGACCTATAACTAATGCTCACCCAGCACGATTTTCCATCGAAGATCGCTACGGTTCATATCGCCGAAAAATGAAGAAAGAACTACTCTCCACAATTAGCACTGAGAACGAAGCACCAACCAAATAATATAGGCTACTCAAAAGGTTGTCTTTTACTGGTGATGTTTCTAATGCTGGCGAACTTGGTTGCTCTAGTGCAGGTGAACTTGGAGGTGTAGGTGTAGCTTGAATTGTAATAGGAATGGTCAAATTCAATCCATAATAATTTGGAACGGAACTCATATAGCGTAAAAGAACATTGACCTCTTCGCCTGCCACGAGATCAACACCCCAATATGCAGCATCGATGGTTATCCCAAGTACATCCGTAGTATATAGAAGACGGCCTCGAGTGAGTTTGGCGTTTTCGATTGAAAACTCAACATCGTTGAGAAGCCCTTCGTAATCTACTTCGATATAGCCATCTCCGGTATTTTGTAGTTCAACATAGATTGTGTCATTATCGTATGCCCATGAATTGGCTACCAGCCCTGTCAGCTCCCATGCTGGTGCTTTACGAACAGGAATGGTTAGTGACGCATTTAATGTTGGAATAAAACCAGCGGCAAATAAGGTGACGTTAATATCTGTTCCCACGGTGAAATAGGGCGGCGCCCGGATATTTACCATTACAGTTTCACCAGGCTGAATCGTTAGGTTACCCGTATCTGAAGCCATAAACTCACTAAAAACAGTTGTAATCGCGTATACCTCATCGAGGGCATTCCAATAGCCAATTTCAGCCAAATCGATTGTAAATGGGTGGAGTCCTGTGTTTTTTACTCCCACCACAACCTGCGAGAGATCGGCTGATGGGGCATCCTCGTCTCGATTCACTGGAAAGGCACTAGCACCAGTTAATTCCATTTTAGTATCCAAGTAGGTGTAGTTGGCCTTGTAGATTTTCATTAGCTGCAATTCGCTGGTATAGGTGGGAACAAACAGGCTGAAAATTGTACGCCCTGGCTCTGTATCCATACTAGGTTCTGGTCCAGGTTCACCGGTGGAATTGAGGGCTGGGGGATTGACACCTAATATGCTTGCATTGAGCCAGAGGAGATTATAGATTACTGTGTCATAGAACGGTTCAAGGTATCTGCCTGTGTTCGGATCCCAGAAGTGGGTTTCATCTGGGACTTCATCACCGAACACTTCACCAGCAATTCGAATCATCCACTGCCACTTACCTTCATCACCACTAAATCCAGGATTCCCTAACCCAAAATGCACAAACGGGTAATCTACATTAAACCTTCGACAGATTTCGAGGGCTGCTACATAATTGGTTTCCATGAACATCCGGCCAACCCACGCTATCTGGGTTTTATTTATGGTCGCGTTATCTACAACAGTGAACCGGTCGCCGACTTGACGGGTCCAATAGCCATAATCCCACCAGGACATAAAGACCGTACCTGGGGGAGTGTGGTACTGCATCCATGAAAAGGCTTCAAGATAGTCTCGGAAATACTGCACATTGCCTGCAACATCACGTCCTCCTGGTGTTATCTCTGGACCTCCCATTTGATCAATAGCTCCGATAGCAGTAATGGTTGAAGCAAGCAGTAATATAATGAGAAACAAATACGCGACACTCGCAAATCCTCGGCCAACAGGGGGGGTGATGCGGCGGCGCCGTCGGGTAAGAATCGGGCGTTGCCAGAAAATAGGGCGGAATGGGCGAATGGACATTAATAGGCCGTATGCACCAAGGATGGCTGCGGCGGGGGCAAGGATGAGTGATAGCCGAATCATAGATCCGGTAAAATACAAGGCGGTAAGCGCAAAGATAATGAGCAAAATATCAGTTTCGCGTTCACGCTGAAATGCAATATAAAATCCAAATGGTATGAGGAGCACTAGGAAGCTCAGATTATACCAGAATGTAGCCCATGGTGATGGAAGGTGTTCACCCACTGAGGCTAAAAGAAACGCTTCCTGTCGAATTAATGGGTCAATAACAGTGTAAAATTTACCCGCTAGATTTCCAAGAAAACCTTGTCCTTGACCAAAGGATAAAGTGAGGAATAAGCCAGACTGGAAAAGGTAGCCCAATCCAACAACAATTAGCGCGCACATCGTACCAAAAATATAGGCAAAATAGGGTCGAATCCGGGTTGAAAACCCTGTCAAACGACCTGGAATCCCCATCTCAGTTAATTGATAGCTGCGACTTAATTCTATCAGTATGAGGAGGGCCCAAATCGCTAGTGGTATAAGCCCTGTAGTGGAGGTTGCCCAGTCGGGACCTATTCGAGGAACACAAATCGCAAGGAGCATACCACCAATGACGACTCCAGTATAAGTCACTAATAGCCGACGGGAATATCGTCGAAGTAGAACCATGACTAGAGCGAAAATGGCTAGAATCTGGAACATGTAAAGGTAAACGCTCCAACTAGCCGAAAGGTATCCTAATGATAATGCGCCAAGTATAGCCGAAGCGACTGAACCTTTACGTAACGAACGAATGAAGAAGAAAAGTGTTAGAAGGATTGCAAGAATTCCGATGGCTTCGTTGTCAAAGAAGCCTGCAATGGTACGTTGGGTGTAAGCGGGAAGTATAGCCATAAAAAAGGCCGCTAAAAGACCAACTTCCTTTGAGCTCACCTCAACACCTAGGGCATAAATTGCGAGGATACCGAATACACCCATAATGGAAGGGAAAAGAACAACCAGAGTCATTGTGTCTAGGTTGATTCCTACAGCTTTAATCACTAAGAACATAAATGCGGCGGTGAACGGAATTCCAGGGTAGGAAGATTGGGGAATATTTCGGCCAAAGGGTACCCAAGTTGTCCAATCATACCAACCAAACCACGCACCAAACCCATGTTGTAAAATAAATTCGACTTCCCGGAGATTATACCAGGGGTCAAATGCACGCATCAGGACTTCAAAGCCAAGCATGGGGAGAAGCCGGATCATTAATGCAATGATGGAAATGATAATGAGCGCGACGGCTGAGATGACATTTGCCCTGGAAACTTCCATTCTTGGTCCATGTATGTATCGACGAAGGAAAGACCAAGTGGATCGGAGCGCGCCGCGTACTGACATTCAGTCACCAATTGGTGTATGGAGTGGTGCCATCATAACTACGTGTACTTAAAAAATTTCTCTTACCGACCAAACCACCATCTCTGGGTTATTTTGCCAATCCTTCAATGAAGCTCTTATACGCCTCCGCGTTCATGAGATCCTTTATCTCGTCGGGATTTGAGAGTTTGATTACAATCATCCATCCCTCGCCATAGGGATCATTATTCACCAGTTCCGGTGCTTCTTCCAGTTTTTCATTCATTTCAACAACTTCACCAGAAACCGGTGAAAAGAGTTCTGAAGTTGCTTTCACCGAATCAACGGTCCCAAAAACCTCATTGGCTTTTATCGTCGTACCAGCTGAAGACAATTCCACCATGACAATTTCGTGCAGCTCTTCTTGAGCATAATCTGTAATGCCCACACGTACAACTCCATCTTCTTGGCGGACCCATTCATGTTCATTTGTATAAAATAAATCAGCAGGGATTTTGCTCATTTTATCAGAAACTCCAATTAATAGATTGAGTGCGCGTTTAGCCTTCCCGGTATATAGCTCTTATTGATGGTTTTCAGAAACTAGCAAACGTTTAAAATGCTCAGGAGTTAATCTTTGCATCACCCTTATCGCGGGGGACCCTTCCGAAGGGGGTCTTTGCCGCCAAACCGGTGGCGGGGGTATCTACATGTGTAGACCTCACAGCCAAGCCTGGTTAACGGCGCAGGAGTCACCTGGAATGGCAGGTTGACGGCGTTACTCAAGATCTAACCAGGTTCATGAGACATCCTGTCCGGCAGCGGTTCGAGGGTTCGAATGAGTGGTGCGCTGCGAGCTCCGAAATTCCCTCCCCCCGCACCACTGTCCATCGTTACCTTTTTGACTGTAAGTTCCCTAGCTTGTATAACTGATTTCCGTCTCCACGGGGCTAATTCCATGCTACACGTGGTATATCTAATGCACCCAAGCGGGGTCTGTCTTCTAGACCAAAAATTTGGAGAATTAGAACTTGACTCCACGCTAGTTGCTGGCTTCTTTTCTGCAATCCGAGAATTCGCCCGAATGATCTCGAAAGGCAAAGGTGAAGCGCGAATCGTTGAGATGGGCGATTTTTACATTACCTATGCAGCCGGAGATTATATTGTCGTGGCGGCCATCGTTGACAAAGATGACAATCGTCTCCAAGTACTTCAAGCACTTGACAAAGTCATCGAACGATTTTCAAGTATTTATGAAGACATCCTTAAAGCGTGGGATGGAAAACTTGTCTTTTTTTCCTTTACACCAGAGCTTAATCAAATGCTCAACAATGGATTCATTGGGACAAACGATGTACCTGCACCCAAACTCAAACGAGGTCTTCCAAAACTAATGGTTAAACTCGGGCAAATTAGTGAGCACGAATACAACGTTGCTAAGCAATGTGACGGTACAAAAACCCCGAAGGAAATATCTGACACGGTGGGGCTTTCTCAGGATGACGTGGAAGTGCTCTTATATCGACTCAATAAACTCGATCTAATCGAGTAGGATAATGCTTTTTATTTTATTCACTGGCCTCCAGAAGTACTCCCATAGCGATAATCCCAATAGCTATCATTACAATGATGGGTGCAATGAGCACTCCAAGAGCTGGGAGTACTGCTTGAAGAACGCGACCACCGTAGTATATCAAAAATCCTGTACCCAATAGGAAATTACTTGTTCGAAGTTGACCTGTAAGCTGTAGTCCAATGAAAAAGAATAGCGCAGGTAAGACGATTACGTACAACGGAAGAATGGCGTAATTCGAGATGATGTATCCAATGGTCAATATACCCCCTGTTAGTGAGGATGGCCAAAACAACCAAGGTAGAATCAGGATTAGAATTGCGATAATGAGTGGCGGTGAGGAAATAAGGACAATCTGCCACAGCTTTCGTTCAAGAATTTGATATGCTAAAGCAAGAAATACTGTGAAGATCGCTATCCATGAAGTAACGGTTGCTAATCGCCACCAGCTTTCGATATGGATATAGAAGTCCCAGACTAGATAAAAGATTCGACCAATACCAAGTAGGAGGAAGAAGAGGCCGAAGCCTAAGTGGAATGGATTTCGCTTCTCGCGATATCGAAAAGCGAGAAAGTAGATGAACAGGAGAAAGAAGTATCCAACTATAACAAACCATAAACCAATAATCAGTGTGTCAAGCTCAGTAAATTGCATTACGACACCCTCTTTCCGCGTGGAAATGTTACTAGAAAGTCTTCTTTTTTTTCCATATAAGCCTGCTGTTTGCAAATCGGTCCTCAAGGAACGCTGAAGAAGGCAAATGTTTTTACTTTTACAAATGTAAAGCTAGTTCCACACCACCTTGGGGTGACCTTCGTGATCGATCGTCGATTAATTAATGGGTCAAAGATAGGTAGTGAGCTCGCTGAAGACATGACCAAAGCAGGTCTTGATCGTATTCGTTCTTGTATTCAATGTGGAACATGTACCGGTTCCTGTCCTTCAGGTCGTCGCACAGCGTATCGGACTCGGCGGTTAATTCGAAAAGCTCTCCTAGGGTTACGAGAAGAAGTTTTGTCCGATCCGAATTTATGGCTCTGTTCAACGTGTGGCACGTGTACAGAGCGGTGCCCTCGCAAAATCGATGTCACAGAAGCAATTCTCTATCTTCGAAATCTCTCCTGCGAAGCCGGGTATATGCGACCAGAACACAGAGATGTCTCCCACAAACTCATTGAAACAGGACATGCAGTTCCCATTGATGATGAAAAATGGAGTAAAATACGCGAAGAGCTCGGGCTTTCACCCCTTCCTCCCACCGTCCATTCCTATCCCAAGGCCTTGAAGGAAATTCAACACATAATCAAGCAGACCCGTTTTGACAAACTCGTCAACTACAAGGAGAGCAAAAAGGATGGTAAAACATAGATACAGTTTCTTCCTTGGCTGCGTTATTCCAAACCGACTACCCCAAATTGAAGCCGCAACTAGCCTCGTGGTTCCTAAACTTGGAATCGAACTCGTCGATATGAAAGGCGCATCATGTTGCCCTGCGCCTGGTGTAATCAAATCTTTTGATAAAAGCACTTGGCTTTCTATCACTGCACGCAATCTATCACTCGCAGAAGAAAATGGTTTGGACATCCTTGTTCTGTGTAACGGTTGTTATGGAACACTTATCGCTGGTTTAAACGACTTAAAGGATGCTGAGACACGGAAAAAAGTCAATAAAATTCTGAAAGGCACTGGACATCAATACAAGGGCACTATAACAGCCAAACATCTGGTAGAAGTCTTGTACAATGACATAGGCAAGGACGTTATCAAAGAAACCATCGAAAATCCAATCGATGCGCGGTTTGCCATTCAAATTGGATGCCATCTTCTCAAACCCAGTTATATTCGACCCTGGGGGGTAGTTGAGGATTTCACGCTAGTAGATGAACTCGTCGAACTAGTGGGCGGAACACCTGTCGATTACAAACTCAAAGACATGTGTTGTGGAGCAGGTGGTGGATTACGATCCGCTGAACTTGAAGTTTCTTTGGATATGGTTCGGGAAAAACTTGAAGCGATGAAACAAGCCAACGTTGACGCAATAGTCAATGTCTGCAACTTCTGTCACTTACAATTTGATTTAGGACAAATGCAGGTGAACAAACAATTTGGCACAGACTACCAAATCCCGGTCATATATTATACCCAGTTATTAGGGCTAGCCCAAGGCTTTACGCCAAAGCAAATGGGACTGGACAAACACTACATTTCTGTTGCCCCATTCCTTGAAAAAATCGGGATGAGCTTGTGATGTTTATTAGGCAGGAACGACCCCTTGCTAAATCCATCGAAAAAGCTCTCCAAAAAAAGGGCTTTAAATTTATTGAAGTCGTATCACCCTGTCCACGCCTATACGACCGTTATCACCGCCATGGCAGTGGTCTTGAAGTCATGAAGAGATTCCGAAAAATATCTGTGATACGAAACTTCACTGATCCCATGAAAGCAGAAATCAACTATCGTACACGCATCGTTTACGGCGAATTCATTGACATAGAAAAACCGGAGTTCACCGACCTTCTCAACCAACAAGCTAACGAACTTCAAAAGAGGTGACCACGAATCAATGGCGCGAACTGAAATTCGACTCGGTGGTTTGGGCGGTCAAGGCATCATAAAATCAGCGGCCATTATTGACGAGGCTGCCTCCATACACGACAGGAAAAAAGCCGTACAGACAGCTTCCTATGGTCCGGAATCCCGCGGCAGTACCTGCAAAGCCGAGGTTATTATCTCCGAACAACCCATCGATTATCCCCTCGTTTTAACTCCTCATTTATTGGTTGCCCTATCAAATGATGTCTTCCAAAAATACAAAGACGATTTGAACAAAGAAAGTATCGTGATTATTGATTCAGACTTGGTACAA
>JABAOF010011127.1_pt1 | contig 55636 bp, 53 predicted proteins | sample 7062171 | NCBI WGS metagenome assembly JABAOF01 (sample SAMN14538628, study PRJNA623070) | marine sediment metagenome | biome: marine biome [ENVO:00000428]; feature: marine pelagic biome [ENVO:01000023]; material: deep marine sediment [ENVO:00002113] | place: India: Gulf of Khambhat ... | reverse complement strand
TCAGTTCAGTTTCGGTGGTATCCAATTCGCTTAGATTGCGAAGGTTTAAGTTCACGTCTTAAGGCGAGGTTGGTTTCATGCAAGCACAAATCTTGGTTACAGTCCTCGGCGTTTTGCTAATTATCTTGGTCAACTGGTATTTCTTTTTCTCAAAAGGAAAGCCCAGTCGAGCAAGCATGGAGGACAGTGGGATTCAAGAGGTAAAGGTGGTGGTCAAGGGTGGCTATTCTCCCGACGTGATCGTGGTGAAGAGGGGATTGCCGGTAAGAATCAATTTCTATCGTGACGAGACCGCCGAGTGTTCCGACACCATAGTATTCGGCGATTTCAACGTAAGGAGACCGCTTCCCGCCTTCCGCACCACTCCGGTGGAGTTTATCCCTGAGAAGCGGGGCGAATACATCTTCACCTGTGGAATGGGAATGATGAAAGGCAGGCTGATTGTGGAATGATGGTTAGAAGCTGCTTGTGAGTATGATCTTGGAGGAGACAGCAAGAGAACGAACAGCTCGAAAAGATATAACTCTTGTCTGTGGGAGCGAACATGAAAGAGATAAAGGCATACATAAGAACAGACGTCGTGCAAAGAACCATCGCGGCGCTGGAGGAGGCCGGGGCACCCGGAATCACGTAACCAGAGTGCATCCTGTGGGCTACGGCTTTGACCCAATTACTTTGCGGGAACACAGGATATCGCTAAGCTGTACCCGGCCATGGCGAAGGTAGAAGCGGTTTGCGCAAATGAGGACGTGGATCGTCTGGTGGCGGTCATTTCAGAGAAGGCACGCACAGGCTTCAAGGGCCATGGAATGGTCTTTGTGTCCCCGGTGGAGGAGGCGGTGAAGATCCGTACGGGGGAAAAAGGTGAAGTTGGCCTCTAATATTTCTCTGAAAGAGGAGTATCTATATGTAAATACTCTTGGCCTGCAGCGACCGCATCAGCAAGTCGAGAACCAAAGTGATTCCGAAACATAACGGCAGAGACTGATTGAGCTTGTGCGTGTCAAGTGAATTCGACTTAAAGATCCCGCCAGCAATACCCTTGAGAATGCGATAGGAACAGGAAAAAGAAGATGTTCACGAGAAGCGTACCCGATAAGATTCCGAGGAGGTGATCAAAGCCCAGAAACTAACCATTGGGCAACTCATGAATCTGGTGGATCTTGGCAGTATTGGTCCTTTTGGGACCAGAAGAAGGCTCAAGACAGAGGTTTTAATTGAAATAAGGGAGGAATGATGTTCTACACGTTCAAGAAGAGAAATCGGACTGTGATCGTAGGTTTGTTCTGTTTTCTATCTTTCATGTTTTTCGTCAGTGCTCAGGGGGTATTGGCTTGCGGGGGCAGTGGGTGCACCAAAGCCTGCAAGTACAAATCAAGCGGACATACTTGTCCCATGATGAAAGCAGCATCCGAGTCTGGGAAGCAGGAACACAAGTCGGATGCAGGTAAGGTTTTGAGCTTGGAAGCCTTTTCTAAGGTGGAGCAATACACCTGCCCCATGCACCCGGAGGTTAAGGCAGAGAAGTCCGGCAAATGTCCCGATTGCGGCATGAAACTGGTGAAAACAGACCATTATGAAGTCTACGCATGCGCTCACAAGGAATGTCCGAAACCGTGCGTCTTCCCCAAAGCAGGCAAATGCTGCGGCAAGGATCTGGAAAAGCGCGTGATGAGCAAGAATGAATATTACGATTTTGCTCAGCTTCAGGATGAGTACTTCTGCCCCATGCATTCCGAGGTGATATCGGAGCAGGCCGGCAAGTGTCCCAAGTGCGGCATGAAGCTTCAGATGAGGACTGTGGAAAAGCCCGAAAAAGAATCAGCGGAAATGTTGAGCTACGTCTGCCCCATGCATCCGGATAAAGTATCAGGTAAGCCAGGGGATTGCTCCAAATGCGGGATGAAGCTGAAGGAGAAGCCGACTTCTGAGTAGAGAGGATTCGGGTGTAGGCTCAGCAGCTTATCCGCATCGATTGGAACTTAGTAGTCTACTCGGACATAGTTGTAGGCAATCGAAAGCAAAACTTATGTCGGGGCGGGATGGAAGTCCCGCCCCGACTGCTACGTGTACTTCCACTCTTTTACCAGCCAAGTCGTCCCTCGGGGCTAAAGCACGGTTGCGGAGACTCCCGGTCGCGCTTTGACTAGCTCTTTTTGTTTTGCTTTTTGTCTGAAAATTCGTAAACTTAAAGACAAATTTGAAGATGGGAGCTAAGATGAGCCAAACAAGGGAAAAGGAAGAGTTTGCTTTCTGCGAAACGTACCCCAAGCTGGTTGTAATCACAAGGTGGATCATACTGAGCATTGCATTCGGCCTGGGAATCTATATCCTGACCAACATAGAAGAGGCGTTGGGGATAATCTACGTGGTGTACAGTCTAGTTGCTCTCACTTTGATACTGCCATTGTCTCGTTGTGCCCACTGTTACTATCATGGAAGGGTGTGTAATACGGCCTGGGGCAAGGTTGCGGCTTATCTTTTTCCCAAGGGAGATGAATCCAAATTCGTGTACCATTACAACTATGCCATACTTCTGCATCTGCTTTGGCTCATCCCGCTTCTTGCGTCCCTTGTGCAGCTTGTGAGAGAAAGGGAACTTCTGGCTTTGATAGTTTTCGCGTCCTACGTGTTCGTACTACTGATAGACAGGGTTCTCTTGAAGAAATTGGCTTGTGCAAGATGCCACCAACGGGAATTCTGTCCGGCCGTGCCGTTCCGAAAAGTCGAATGAGAATACGCAATTGGTTTACCTGACGTGATCTAAAAGATCCAGATACGCCATGTCCGACGGGATAATCCGCTGTTGAGACTCCTCAAGACTCAGATTTTGCCAAGAATGTACTAGTGAAAAAACCCAAGACTCACAAAAAGACAGCTCTGTCTCGGAAGAAGCATAAAATCTTCTGGCCGCTTCTCATCTTTGCTTTGGCTTTCTTGGTGAGGTTTGCCTACTTAACGCAAATTAAGGTTTCTCTCCCCTCCTTTTACGCGCCCAACATGGACGAGCTTTACCACGACATCCTGGCTCAGAACATCGCTTTCGGCGAAGGCATGGGAAGCGAGCCATTCTTCAAAGGACCCCTGTACGTTTATCTTTTGGCCTACATCTACAAGATATTTGGACACAACTACTATATTCCGCGGTTTCTTCAAATGATAATGGGGTCTCTCAGCTGTCTATTTGTCTTTCTGATCGCCAGGAAGCTTTTTAACCGGACTGTAGGAGTAATCTCCGGGACGATTGCTGCCTTCTACGCCACGCTGATCTTCTACGACGGCGAACTGATGATCGAGAGCCTGGTCATTTTTCTCGACCTGGTCTTAATATATCTGCTGGTTTCCTTATCAGATAAATCCAGTCTTAAAAGGTGGCTCGGCTGTGGGGCGGTTTTAGGATTGTCTGCCATCGCTCGCCCGAACGTATTGATCTTCGCCCCTTTTGTCCTGTTGTGGATGTTTTTGGGCTTCAAAGATAAACTCAAATCCAAAGCCATTCTTTCCCGATGGGCGATTTTCTGTTTGGGGGTCTTGCTCTTGGTGTTCCCGGTGACTCTAAGGAATCTTGTGGTGGGGAAAGATCTCGTCCTGATTGGTTGGCAGGGTGGACATAATTTCTATCTGGGGAACAACCCCGAGGCTTCTGGATGGTCTGTCACCGCAGCCCAGATTGACGTCACCTGGTGGGGAGGATACCACGACGCGATGCGAGTCGCACAACAGGAGACCGGAAGGCAGCTCAAACCTTCCCAGATATCCCGGTTCTGGTATAACAAGGGCCTTGATTTCATCATGACTTCCCCTTTTCGCTGGATTAAACTCATGGTGAACAAGGTGATCTATTTCTGGAAAGGATTCGAGATTCCCAACGACAAGAATTTTTACTTTTACAAGAATTTCTCTTCGCTTTTCAACTTGCTTTTGACAAAATCCCCACTTTATCTGCCCTTTGGCTTGATAGGGCCGCTTTCTATCCTGGGCATGGCGGTTGGTCTGAAAAAATGGAGGAAATACCTACTTCTATACCTTTTCATCCTGTCCTATACAATCTCGGTGGTGATTTTCTTTGTGTGCTCTCGTTTCCGAATGCCAGTGATTCCGTTTCTGATCATCTTCAGTGCGTTTTTCATCTGGTGGCTGGTCGACAGGATAAAGCACAAGAAGCTTTCACCGCTCTTAGTATCTGTCCCAGCTTTATTGGTCCTTGTAGCTTTCTTGAATACGGGAAGGGGTAAGATAATATCCGAAACCGAGCAAAACGCTCAGGACCGGTTTATCCTAGCAACTACATATGAGCGTTTGGGCAAACTGAGGGAGGCAGTGCGGGAGTACCAGACGGCGCTGGAATTCAACCCGGAGTTCGCCAGCGCATATAACAATCTTGGCATAATTTACGGAAAGACGGGAATGCCCCAACTGGCCGTCGAACACTTCCGAAGAGCCATCCGTTTTGATCCCAACTACGCAAAAGCGTATTTCAACCTGGGCGTAATCTATCAGCAGACCGACAGCTTGGATCAGGCTGAGGAGGCTTATCTGAAGGCTCTTCAGATCAGTCCGGAATATGAGGCAGCCCGCCTTAGTCTGGGCAAAGTGTACTTTCGAAAAGGAATGAAAGATAAAGCCAGAGAAGAATGGGAGCGAGTATTACAGCTAAATCCGAACAATGACGAAGCGAAAAGGTGCCTGCAATTGAAATGAGTCAAGAAGGCAGATCGAGATGATTTGATCGCGCAGGCTTTGCAGGTTCGGACATCTGCGCCCGTTCTTTTGAACTTTCCTAACTTCTGGTGAAAAACCGGGTAGTGGTTCCTTTGATTCTCTTGGCTTGCGTACTTACCATACTGGAAAATGGACTCAGCTTGAGGGATTAGCTCAGGACATCTCTGTTCTTGCGCACAACAGAAACCCAGAGCTGTCTTTCTGAGGCAGACAAAAGGAGATCCAAGTGAATGTTCTGTTTTTCTTTTTCCTGGGTATAATCATTTTGGCCTTGGGGGGTCGCTTTTACTCTCGCGTAGTCGCCAGAATCATCGGAGAGAAAAAGGATCGTCCCACCCCGGCCGTGACTGAATACGACGGGAGAGACTATGTTCCAGCCAAGTCTCACGTGCTTTTCGGGCATCACTTTTCCAGCATCTCGGGTGCGGGTCCGATTCTGGGTCCTACGATGGGCATTCTCTATGGTTTCGTACCTGCCTGGCTGTGGATAATTCTCGGAGGGATCCTTATCGGTGCCGTGCATGATTTCACCACCCTTTTTGTCAGCCTGCAGGAGAAGGGCAAATCCATGGCACAGATCGCCCGGCGCACCTTGGGTACTCCTGGATTCACCCTGTTTATCCTTTTCACCATCGTGATGATCGTTTTGGTGACCTCCGCTTTCTTGACCGCCACCGCCACGGCCTTGACCTCCAAATGGCCTATTGACAAGTTGGGACTTTCCCTGGGTCAGACATTGCTGAAGACTGAAACCACAGCTGACGGGCAGACCTTGGGAATAATCGGCGGCATAGCCTCCATGTCGGTCATCATCATCACCTGTCTTTCCCCCGTGTTGGGGTACTTGCTATATGTGAGAAAGATCAGGGTTGGATATGCATATCTTTTTGCGGCTGTGGTATGCGTCTTCTCCGTATTGATGGGAATCCGTTATCCGGTCAGGCTGGATCCCGAGACCTGGATGATAATTCTATCTGTCTACGTTTTGTTCGCCTCCGGTGTGCCGGTATGGGTCATACTTCAGCCCAGGGATTTTATCAACGTGCAGATCATGTATCTGGGAATCGCAGGTCTGGTTCTCGGTCTGCTGGGCGGAGGATTGGGAGGGCTCCAGCTTCATCTGCCCGCCTTCAACTTAGCAGAAGGGATGAAGAACTTAGGTTTGATCTGGCCCATGCTTTTCATCACCATCGCGTGCGGGGCGATCTCTGGATTTCACGCTCTGGTGGCATCCGGCACCTCGTCCAAACAGTTAGACACCGAAAAAAATGCCCGCATCATCGGTTACAACGCCATGCTATTGGAATCGGTTCTGGCGGCGTGTGTTCTTCTGGTAGTGGGAAGTGCGTTCCTCTTCCCCGAGTACAAGAGCTTAGTCTGGCCCGATGTGGGAAGATCTAACCCTATCCTTGCTTTTTCTCTAGGAGTAGGGAAACTCTTAAACCAGGCATTCTCTATCCCCATTGCCCTGGGAAGCGTGTTCGGGATTCTCATGGTGGAGGGATTCGTGGTCACCACGCTGGATACCGCGGTCAGACTAAACCGCTATCTTTTTGAAGAACTCTGGGGTCTGATCTTCAAGAAGGTGCCGGCTCTTCTCAAGAAATTCCTCTTCAATTCTGCGCTGGCTGTGATTCTGATGTGGGTCTTAGCATATTTCAACACGTTTGCTGCCTTGTGGCCCATCTTCGGAACCGCAAATCAGCTCTTGGCGGCGCTGTCTTTGATAGCCGTCTCCACGTGGCTTTATGTGCGGGCAAGGAAGAATCTGATTACCGTGATCCCCGCGGTTTTCATGATCTTGACTACCACCGCCTCTCTTGTTATCTTGCTCTTGACGAAATACATTCCCCAGATGAATGTCACCCTCTTGGTGGCAGACGTTCTGCTTCTCCTTCTCTCCCTGGGCGTTGTCTTTCTCTCCTTGAAGACCATGTTTGCACTCATAAAAGGTAAGAAGCTAAGCGGAGAAGCCGCGCGTTTGGCTCCGACAAGTCCCAAGACCTAGCGTCCGAGCCTGCCTCTGACCAGCAGCGTCGCACACGGAGTTGCGACGCTACACCGCAAGCGGGAGAAGACTGCGACACAGGGTGTAGCGTTCGAGTTCGTCTCGGACGGGACACACGCCGCACACCTTTCCGCTTAGTTCAGGGCAGGCGGAGTTGCGGCGCTACCTTTTCAGCCTCACAGAAGCAGAAAGGGGCGGGATGAATTCCCGCCCCTATGAACTTTTGTTGGCTGGTGGCGGCCACTTTTCCGAGGGTACCGCCTCAGCCTGAAATCGGAGCATTGGCAGCAGAGCAGATGGTCAGGATGACAGAGTATTTTCTGTTATCGGACTTTCGACCAATATTTCACTTGGTCCAATTCGCGACTGAATCTATCTTCGGAGGGCGTTTAAGACCTTTTCGATATCTTCTGGCAGCTTTGAGTCAAACTCTTTGTGTTCTTTTGTCCCGGGATGAACAAACACCAGCCTCTTTGCGTGAAGAGCCTGTCTTTCGATCATCCTCAGAAGCTTCTGGGCAAGAGCACGATCCCTGTCAAACATGCCCTTGATCCACTTCTGCCTGCCGCCATATTCGGGGTCACCCAAGACCGGATGATTCAGATAGGAAAGATGAACCCTGATCTGGTGAGTCCTGCCGGTCTTCAGACGGATGGAAAGAAGATCACAAAGATTAAACCTTTCCAAGACCCGATACTGGGTCAGAGACTCCCGCCCCTTCAACCGCGTGACCGTCATCTTTTTTCGATCTTTTACGGCTCTTCCAATGGGGGCCTCAACCGTTCCTTCCTCCGAAGGCATGTGTCCCCAGATTATGGCGACGTACTCCCGCAGAAGCGTTCGGTTTTTTATCTGCCCGGTCAGACCCAAATGAGCTGCATCATTTTTTGCCACCACCATAAGACCGGAGGTGTTTTTGTCCAGCCGGTGGACAATGCCAGGGCGCAGGACTCCGTTTATTCCTGACAAATCCTTGCAATGAAAGAGAAGGGCGTTCACCAAAGTATGAGAGTAGTTTCCCGCAGCAGGATGTACTACCATCCCAGCTTTCTTGTTCACTACCAGAAGATCGGAGTCCTCATAGACGATGTCTAAAGGAATGTCTTCTGGCTCAAGCGATGGCCTTTCCAGAGGCGGAATTTCGATTTTGATTTCTTCTCCCCCTCTTATCTTGTAGGAAGCTTTCACCGGCTTGCTGTCCACCAGAATATTATGATCAGAGATGAGCTTCTGAATGAAGGCACGTGAGAGGCCAAGATCCTGTTGAGAGAGGAACAGATCTATTCTTTTCCCAGAAGCTTTTTGAGGAGCTGAAATAGTTATCCTTCTTATCGGGCCTTTATCCATTGATTACTCAGATGCATTAGAGCTCTCAGCGGTCTGGTCCACTTTATGAAAAAGGAGACTGATGACCACCAAAACCATCCCGATCAGCACGAAGCTGTCCGCCAAATTGAAGACGGGCCAGCGATCAAGGTAGAAACCGGGGAACTGAAAGAACGCAATCTTTGCGGGAGGAAGAGATATGTTAGGGATGTTGAAGTCCAGGAAGTCGACCACCTCTCCAAATCGGAAACGGTCGATCAGATTGCCCACCGCCCCTCCCAGCACCAGACAAAGCCCCGTACCGAATTTTGTTTCCCTTGTCTTGGCCTTGAAAAAAAACCATAAGGTAATTCCTATGGCTAAAACCGAAACGAAGGTATAGAAGTTTTGACTTCCTAATCTGGTTCCGAAGACGCCGCCAGGATTCAAGACCAGAGTGAGTCTGAAGAAGTTGCCCAGAACGGGAACGGACTGGCCCGTGGGAAGAAGAAGAGTTATCAGAGTTTTGGATAGCTGATCGGTGAGAATTACCAGTACGGCGATGATCAGTAAAGTGCGAGGAAAAGCCTTGTCATGTTCCTTGAGCAAAACGTCTCCTCTGGTATGCACCTCTGGCGCATGCCATTGGAATCTTACCGACGGACGGTTCGGATTCCCCCCTTAAGAAGTCTTCAGCGACTCTGCTGGGCTTTTCTGAGCTCCTCCTTCTCCTTGCACTCGATGCAGAATCGGGCATGGGGCACTGCCTCCAGCCGAGCCATGCTTATATCCCTTCCGCATTCCTGGCATTTTCCGTACGTTCTGTCCTTGATGCGGCGCAGAGCCTCGTCTATGTGGTGAAGAAACCTGCCGCCTTTGGAGGCTAGTTGAAATGCCTTTTCCCTTTCAAAGGAATCTGTGCCCTGATCCGCCATATGGGTAGAGTAAGAGGAAATCTCTCCGCTGGCGTCCTTGACCGTGCTGTTCAGGCCGGATTTTTTCAGAAGACCCAGTTCGTCCAGCAATTCCGCCCGTTTGCCCAGAAGCAGTTTTTCAAACCTCTCCAGATCCTTTTTCTTCATCTTCTTCCTCCACTTTGTGTCAAACCCTTTTTATCGAGATCACCGCCTTCTCTCCATTTATATCCCACTCCTCAACCCGCTCACCTTTATCTTTAGAAAGTGAGAGCTCGAAAGATAATGTTTCTTTCTTAATATAGCCCTCAAAGGCTTCTATAGCCTGGTTGAGCCGGGGAGTGGTTTTTATGTTTGTCTTTATTCTATCCATCACCTCGAAGCCTGCTGCCTTGCGCATGTTTTGAACCTTGTTGACCAGCTCTCGGGCAAAGCCCTCGTCTCTCAGTCCTTCTGTTAGAACCGTGGACAGAGCCACCCGGTAGTCGTTCCCCGACTCGACTACCCACCCTTCTTTTTCTTTCTCCAGAATTTCCATATCTTCCGGTTTCAACTCCAGACTGGTTCCGTCCAATTCTATTTTCAGTTTACCTTCCTCTTTGAACTTGGCCAACTCATCCTGACCCAGCGACTTTATCCTCTCCGCCACCTGGTTAGCCCTTTTTCCCCATTTGGGACCAAGCTGACCGAAGTCCGGCTTGGCGGAGAGTTCAACCAAAGACATATCTGGCTCGAGAAATGAGATCCTCTTCACGTTGAGCTCGTCTGAGGTCAACTCGAACAGAGATTCCAAATCGCCTCTGGATGTTCCCTTGGGTAACGCCACCAGCATCTCCCCCAGCGGCTGTCTTATCTTTATCTGTGCCCTGCTTCGAGCCGCCCTTCCCAGGATCACGATTCTGCGCAGGCTTTCCATCTTTTGCTCCAGTCTCTTGTCCACGTACTCCTCGACAGCCTCAGGGAAATCAGTCAGATGCACGCTTTCTGGAACGTCAGAGTCGATCTTGGGACACAGGTTTCTGTAAAGCTCCTCCGCTATGAACGGCGTATAAGGGGCGACGAGCCCGCACACTGCAACCAGGCATTCCCACAGGGTCAGATAGGCGGAGATCTTATCTTCAGTCTCTTCGGCCTGCCAGAACCTTCTCCGGCTTCTTCGCACGTACCAGTTACTCAAATCCTCTATCACGAATTCCTGGATCTGGCGGGCTGTTCTGGTAAGATCGTAATGATCCAGAGCACGGGTGACCTCGCTCATCAAGGAATTCAGCCTGGATATGATCCACCTGTCCAGCTCCGTCCTTTGCCCAACGCCGATTTTGTGCTGGGAGGGATTGAATTTGTCGATGTTGGCATAGAGCGCGAAAAAGGAATAAGTGTTTCTCAGGGTGCTTAAAAACTTCCTTTCCACCTCGGTAATTGCCTTTTTGTCGATTCTGGTGGGAAGCCAGGGCTGGCTCCCCCAGAGCATATACCATCTAAGCGCATCCGCTCCCTGAACGTCCAGAACCTCCCAGGGATCTATGACATTTCCCTTGGACTTATGCATTTTCATGCCGTGCTCGTCTTGGATCAGCTCGATCACGATCACGTTCTTGAAGGCGGACTGACCAGAAAGGAACGTGGAAATGGCGAGAAGGCTGTAGAACCATCCTCTGGTCTGATCCACCCCCTCGGAGATGAACTCGCAAGGGAACTTGTCCTTGAAATCATCCTCGTGCTCAAAGGGATAATGCCATTGGGCATAAGGCATGGATCCGGTATCAAACCAACAGTCGATCACCTCCGGGGTGCGATGCATCAAGCCCTCGCACTTAGGGCACTTCAGCGTGATCTGATCGATCACGGGCTTATGCAGGTTTATATGCTTTTGGAACGATTGAAGGAACTGGTCCTTGACAGCGGAATCCAAAAGCTCCTTGATGCTCGGCACGCATTTCTTCTCACCACAGCCGTCACAGATCCAGATGTTCAGTGGAGTCCCCCAGAACCTCTCCCGGGAGAGTGCCCAGTCCACGTTGTTCTCTAGCCACTCTCCAAACCGGCCGCGACCCATCTCAGGCGGATACCAGTTTATCTTTCTGTTGTTCTCCAACAGCTTATCCTTGTAGCCCGTGGTGCGGATGTACCAGGATTTCCGGGCATAGTAGATCAGCGGAGAGTGGCATCTCCAGCAAAAGGGATAAGTATGAGTATAGTCTCCTCTCCGGTAGAGGATATTTCGTTCTTTCAGATCCCGCATGATGCTTTCGTCCGCATCCTTTACAAACATGCCTTTCCAGGGCGTAACCTCGGAGGTGAATTCCCCTTTCACATCAACTGGCTGAACTACCGGGAGGTCGTGTTTTAGTCCTACCTCATAGTCATCTGCGCCGAATGCCGGTGCAATATGGACAATGCCAGTTCCCTCCTCCACGCTCACAAAATCTCCCAGGATGACATAAAACGCCTTCGATCTGTTAGTTTTCACGAAAGTGTACAGGGGTTCATATCTGAGCTTCTCCAGATCCCTTCCCTTGAGCTCCTCTTGGATCTCGTATTCGCCATCCAGAGCCTGGTCCAAAAGCGCTCTGGCTAAGATCAGTTCCTCACCCTGGTGCTCCACCTTGACGTAATCGATTCCTGCACCCACAGCTAAAGCCACGTTGGAGATTAAAGTCCAGGGGGTGGTGGTCCACACCAGAAAGTAGGTGTTGGGCTTGCCCTCCAGCTTCATCTTGACGTAGACCGAAGGATCGGAGACCTCCTCATACCCTTGAGCTACCTCATGGCTGGACAGAGGCGTGCCGCATCTGGGGCAATAGGGAACAATCTTGTGTCCCTGATAGATGAAGCCCTTCTCCCAGAACTGGGACAGAATCCACCAGACCGACTCGATGTAGTCGTTGGAGCAGGTGATGTAAGCCTGATCCAGATCCAGCCAGTACCCAATCCTGCGGGTCAGTTCGTCCCATTCCTTTTTGTACCTGAAAACGCTTTCGTAGCACTTGGCATTAAACCTGTCAATGCCGTATTCCTCTACTTTTGCCTTGCTGTCCAAGCCTAACTCCTTCTCCACCTCTATCTCCACCGGAAGCCCATGCGTATCCCAGCCCGCCTTTCGTTCCACCTTAAATCCCCGCATGGTCTTGTACCGACAGACAAGGTCTTTTATGGTGCGCGAGATCACGTGATGAATACCCGGCTTGCCGTTGGCGGTTGGAGGTCCCTCGTAGAACACAAAGTCCGGGGCGTCCTTCCGGATCCGGATGCTCTTATGGAAGACCTCCTGCTGCTCCCAGAACTGTAGAATCCGTTTTTCCATCTCCGGGTAGTTGAAGTCTTCTTTGATCTGTCTAAACATCAGCAGATTTTCACCTTTCCTGTCACAATGGCCAGCAACTCACCGGGTTTTCTCGCGTGGGCAAGCCTTTTGACGGCCTGGTGGCCAGAACATGCAGTCTTGGATGAGTTTCTTTAGACCTTCATCTCCTTAATCACCCGGAGCATGATGTCCTTCAAAAGCGGCTCCGACTTGGCGGCTGTGGCCAGAATCTCCGCCAGATTCACGGGTTTCATGGCGTCCGGCAAGCCCATATCCGTAATCAGAGAAAAGCCTAACACCCTCATGCTCTGATGTCTTGCCACGATTACCTCCGGCACGGTGGACATGCCCACCACGTCTGCCTCAATCAGTCGGAGGAATCTGTATTCTGCTGCGGTTTCCAGATTGGGGCCGGGAACGGCCACATATATGCCCTTCTGCAACTTGATACCCAGATTCACGGCGGCATTCTCAGCCAGGGCAATCAGCCCGGGATCATAGCAGCAGCACATATCGGGGAATCGGGGACCTAAACTCTCGTCGTTAGGACCGAACAGGGGGTTTGAGCCCAAGAGGTTGATATGATCGGTGATGACCATTATGTCCCCGGCTTTGAATGAGGGGTTCAGCCCTCCACAGGCATTTGAGACCACCAGGGTATTTGCTCCCAGAGCTTTCATCACCCTAACCGGGAAGGTCACCTGCTTCAGGTCGTAGCCCTCGTAGTAATGAAATCTTCCCTGCATGGCTACTACTTTCTTTCCGGAAAGCTCACCCAGGATCAGCCGCCCGGCGTGGCTTTCCACAGTGGAGAGGGGAAAGTGAGGAATATCCTTATACGAGATTTCCCTATCCACCTTGATCCCGTCAGCCAGAGAGCCCAATCCCGTGCCCAGAATGATGCCTATCTGTGGCACGAACTCCGTCTTCTCCCTGATAAACTCGGCAGCCTGGCCAATGGTTTGTCTAAGACTTTTTGTGCCCTTTTCTCCCATTTCAACATCCCCTTAAAGCTTTTATGGGTTTTCTAAATCTCGGTCTCCTTATCTGAACCCGGTTCAGATTGATCTTGGGCGCCAGCCCACTGAAGCTCTTCTTTATACGATTCATCCTCCTTGTCCATTGATTCCAAAATCTCCAGATTGGTTTCGGCCAGAGACCTTAGCCGGGCCGTATATTGTCTCTTGAGATTCTCTAGATCGGTTATTTGCTTTTTCAGTCCGCTGAGAGCCTCATGAGCCTCTCGCTCATCTTTTTCGGCCTTCATCTGGGTCTCTTTCATCAGAAGCTGAGCCTCTTTGTACGCGTTCTCCCTGATCTCGTCCGCCGATTTTTGAGCGGTTACCAGCGCGCGTTTGAGGTTCCCTTCAAGATCTCTGTACCCTGCCAGTGTTGATTCCGCCGAAGAAAGCCTTTTTTTCAGCGCTGCGTTCTCGGTTATTAGTTCCTCCAGTGATGAGGACACTACCTCCAGAAAAGCATCCACTTCGCCTTGGTCATAACCCCTTAGGGCTTTACCGAACTTCTGATTTCTGATATCTATCGGTGTGACTTTCAATTTTTTCCTCCGCGTTTAGGTTCTATTTTTTGACTTTATTATCGGCACCGATCTTGAAAGATTACGCATATCTTTCAATTATTTCAAAGCTGTGCTGATATCATACAAACCTGCCACCAGAAAATATTTGATGAATAGAAGTCCAAAGATGGCGATTATGGGCGAGAGGTCCAGCCCCACTCCGCCCCCTAAGGGAAGAACTCGTCTGATGCGCTCAAGAACCGGATCTGTGATCCTGGTCAAAAACATCATTCCCTGACCATAAGGGCTCGGGTTGAACCAGGACAGAATTGCCCGAACGATAATGACGATCACATAGAGGCTAATGGCTAGATCCAAAAGCCTGGCAANNAATGGCTAGATCCGAAAGCCTGGCAATGGCAAAGACGAAATTGCCTAACACAGAATCATCTCCTGTCTTCTAATGAGCCCTGGGTCCAAATATCCCGGTCCCCACGCGGACCATGTTGGAGCCTTCCTCAATGGCGACCTCGAAGTCGCTGGTCATTCCCATGGAAAGGTAGCGCATCTCGACGTTAGGTATGTTGGCTGACTTTATATTGTCAAAAAGAGTCTTCAATTTCTTGAAACAAGGTCTGGTATCCTCTGCATTATCCGAGAATAACCCTATGGTCATCAAGCCCTTGATCTTAATACCTTCCAATTTCGAGATAGTTTCAATCAACGCAAGAGCATGATCAGGTTCTATGCCAAACTTGGTCTCTTCTGCGGACGTGTTGACCTCCACCAGCACGTCCATAAGCTTGCCCTTTTCCAAAGCCCTTCTGGAGATTTCTTCAGCAATGCGAACGCTGTCCACCGATTGGATAAAATCAAAGAGTCCCACCGCTTTTTTAGCTTTGTTGCTTTGAAGATGTCCCACCAGGTGTTTTTGCACCTTTTCGGTAATCTGCTTGAACTTTGTTTCCGCCTCCTGCACCCGATTCTCGCCGATTATGTCTATTCCGCGCCGGATGGCCTGGTTTATCCTCTCCGGCTCAACGGTCTTGCTTACCGCCACCAGTTTGATCTCCCGGGCACTCCTGCCGCTTTTTTCCGCAGCCATCTTTATCCGAGACCAGATGTCTTTGATGTTTTGGTCGATCCGCAACATTTTTCAAACCTATATAATACCAACATCCCCACAAAAAGCAACAACTTTCTCCCTTCGTCTCCTCGAAACGACACCCACACCCCTCAGGCTACCATAAATAATCTTCCGCCAAAAGCGGGCCGGCTACCGAAAATAATCCCGCCGGGGCTGGGAACCCCGCCTACGACCCGTATAATTACCTCTGCCCCTTCGTTCCCCCTTTCCACATAGTGGAGAGGCGGATAAAGGGTTAGGTCGGTTTCGGCCCCGTTGCTCGCTGATGCCTCACCGGTCCGGGATTCGGACAACGAGGCGGCGTCCGTTGCCACCGGCAAGCTGAGACAGTATGAATTCCCAACAGCATGGACACAGATCGCAGCCCGCCCGCGCCTAGGCGGGATTCATGAATCGCCCCTGCCACTGGCTATCGCCTCTCCCAGCAGCTTGTTCTCGTGCCTATCGATTATGTGCACCGAGACTATCCTGTTTCTCAGGGAATCGTCTCCATCCAGAAGCACGCGAATGTAGTTGTCCGATAACCCGATGAGGTTGCCTGTTTTCCTGTCTCTCCTGTTCTCGACCAAAACGTTTAGCTCTTTTCCGAGGAAGCGATTAATATAGCTTCTCCATTTTACTTTTCCCAGATCGTGCAGAATCTCGCTCCTTTTGTGAATGACTTGAGGATCAATCTTGTCCGGCATAGATGAGGCTATAGTTCCCTTTCTGTCGGAATAGCTGAAGACGTGAAGATAATTTATGGGGGACGATTTGACGAGTTTGCAGGTATTTTCAAACTGCTCGTCGGTCTCGCCCGGAAAGCCCACGATAACGTCCGCGCCGATCATCACGTCGGGGATGCTGTCGTCTATCTTGTTTGCAAGCTCACGATATTCTTCTGGGGTATAATCTCTTTTCATTCTCGAAAGGATAACATCATCGCCGCTTTGGAGGGGGATATGTAAATGCCTGCAGATTCGGTCTGATTTTGATATCAGGTCTACCAGATCGTCGGAGAATTCTTTGGGATCGATGGAGCTGTATCTGATCCTTTCAATTTTCGTTTGCTCCAAGATCTGGCGGGAAAGTTCGACCAAGCCCAGGCCGTCCCGCTTGTATCTTCCAACGTGCACTCCGGTTAAGACGACCTCCTTGTATCCATTTTCCACCATATCGTTGATTTCGGAGATGATCTGGCTGGCTTCTCTGCTTCTTTCTCTGCCGCGGGCGAGCGGAACAACGCAGTAAGCACAGTTTTTCTCGCACCCGTCCTGGATTTTCACCAAGGCGCGGGTATGCTTTGCCAGACCCTTGACGCTGAAGCCAAAGAATGGATCGTCAGTTTCCGTGACCTTTGCCTCCTGAGCCATCATCTCAGCGATGAGGCGAGGCAACTTTCCTTTATCCTCTTGCTTGACCACCAGGGACACACCTGGCAAGCTTTCGAGAAACTCCTTGTCCAGTTGGGCATAGCAGCCGGTGACGACGATTCTGGCATCCGGCGATCTTCTTCTTGCCCGGTAGATGGCCTGCCTTGAGCTGCGGTCGCTCTCTCCGGTCACGGTGCAGGTATTGATAACGTAAATGTCCGCCTTCTCCCCGAAATCCACCCGCTGGAAGCCCAAAACCTCCAGCTTTTCGGCGATGGCTTCGGTCTCGTATTGGTTGACTTTACAGCCTATGGTGAATAATGCGGCCTTCATGTCACTACGTTCCCGCCGGGTGGTACAGGCATACAATACTTGTACGAAGAAGCTGCCGGGAAGAGCGAGCCGCAAACAAGCCGCGCCGGGCTATCGCGATTCGTGTGCTTGCCAAGTCCCCTGACCTGGCGGAAAACATTCGCGACTCTTCTCGTCGCGTTGGGGGAACGGGCGAGCACAGAACATCTTGGCCGCGTCACCACGCCCTTAACCGCTCCCCATCGAAGGATAGGGAATCCATCACTGCATTGCGGGTCGGATGAATCCGACCCCTACAGGCCTCTTTCGTGTCATTGCGAGGAGCCCCCGCCTCTGGCGGGGACGACGAAGTAATCTCCAGTTCACTCGTGGTCATACAAAGGGGATTGCGTCGCTTCGCTCGCAATGAGGAGCGTTTGTGTCCCCTCCAGGTCCCCTGACCTGGCGGAGAATATGGGTTTGAATCGCGACCCTTCTCGTCGGGTGGGGGGACCCGGCGAGCACAAAACATCTTTGCCGCGTCACCATGCCCTTAACCGCTCCGCATCGAAGGATAAAGAATCCATCACTGCATTTCGGGTCGGATGAATCCGACCCCTACAGGCCCCTTTCGTGTCATTGCGAGGAGTTCCTCCTTTGGCGGGACGACGAAGTAATCTCCAGTTCACTCGTGGTCATACAAAGGGGATTGCGTCGCTTCGCTCGCAATGACGAGCGTTTGTGTCCCCTCCAGGTCCGCTGACCTGGCGGAAAATATGGGTTTTAACGGTGACTCATCTCGTCGGCTCGGGGGAACCGGCGAGCACTGAAGTATGGATATTTGCCCCACCCCTCCCGAGGTCAACCTGAAGATTGACACTCCAATGTAAGAGCAAGCCCACTTTTTTATTCTTTCGAGATAGAATCAGCCTCTATGCCCTTCAGAGAGAGGTGTTCTCTCTTAAGGTAATACAGGCCGAGCAAAGTCACCGGGAAATACTGGCTGGCGTGAAGAACTATGGAAAAAGGCAGGGCGACATTTTTGTCATAGCCAAATGTGGCCAAAGATACCACGCAGAAGAATTGAAATGTTCCCACAAATCCGGGAGAGGAAGGTAGCATCACACCCAGAGAGACTATCACCAGCAGGATGAAAGAAGCCTGGATGGGGGGCTGGAGACCAAAGGCTAAGAATATGAAATAGTTGCTGATACCGACTATGATCCAGATGAAGATGGACCAGGCCAAAATCCAGATCAAACTTGGTACGTCCCTGAACACCTTGAGGCCGCCGATGAACTTCTCCAGTATCTCTCCTGCCCTGGATGAGAGACTTGCCGGAAGAATGCGGAAAATGAAGTTGAAGAATTTCAGGGTCAGATCCCTCTTGACCTCGATAAGCACCAAAAAAGCTAAGGTGGCAATATTCATCAACAAAAACAGATTGCTGGCCTTCTTTACCCAATCCGGGAAGGGGGACAGCAGCAGCGACAGCCAGAGAATGAACAGCAGCGAGAAGCCGTCGAAGATACGCTCGATAACGATAGTGGCAAAAGTGGCGCTGCGCGAGATGTTCTCCTTGGTTCCCAGAGAGTAGGCTCTGACGAATTCTCCCAATCTTGCAGGCAATACGTTATTAGCCATAAAGCCTATCATGACCGAGGAGAAAAGCGGCGCTAGGCCCAGTTTCTTGATGGGGTCGACCATAAACTTCCATCGATATGCCCGCATCCACATGCTGAGGATGACTAAAGCCACATTTGGCAAGATATACCAGTAACTGGCTCCCTTCAAGGCACTCCACAGCTCGTAATAGTCCACCTTGCGAAAAGCCAGATACAAAAATACCAGGCTGATTAACCCACCTATGATGAATTTCTTCTTCATGTCTGGCAATCAAGCGGCAGCGACCTCGTCCGCCGCAGGCACACGGCGTTCATGCCCGTGCCGTTCTTGGTTATATTTTATCTTCTGTAATCTGCCAGGATCTGTTCCATCAACTCGAAAGTTCTGTCAGCCGCTTCATCCCAGCTGAATTTTCCAGCCCAGGTTAGCCCTCCCTGTGTCAGCTTCTCCCTGTACTGTGGATCTGAGAGAACTCTTACCAACTGGCGTGAAAGTTGCTGGAAGTCTCCGTATTCGTATAAAACCCCGGTCTCCCCGTGCATAACGGAATCCTTCAAACCGGGTACGTTGCTGGCTATAACCGGGGTGCCACAGGCATTTGCCTCGATGTTGGTCAAGCCCCAGCCCTCCTTCAGGGAGGGACAGACCGCCACCCAGGCTTGTCGTAACCTTCTTACCTTCTCCTGTTGTTCGACAAAGCCGGTGAATTCCACCTTATCTTTTATGTCGAGCTCGTTGGCCAGATTCATAAGATTATCCTTGAAGTCGCCTTCTCCCACCAGCACTAACTTAGCCTCGGGTATCTGCTTCAGGGTAAGACAAAAAGCTCTCAAAAGGTGATCGATGCTTTTGTATTTTTTCAACCTTCCGAGGTATATCACTGTGGGGACTTCGTCTTTCTGCAGAGACGGATCAGGATGATAGAGGGTATGATCGATTCCGCAATGAATCACGTGGATGTGGTCGGCAGGCAGACCTCTTCTGACCAGATCCTGTTTGGTGCTGTCTGAGATCACCATGAATTTGAAACCCCTGTAAAGCTTGGTTATGGGCTTCTCAGAAAGATAAATGTACGTTCCCAAAACGAAGTTTATTTCCTTGAAGACCGAATCTGAGAAAAGATGGGGGATTACTACCAGAAGGGGAAGGCGGTGGAAAAGGGGAGAGTAGAAGGGGATCTTATTTATGTCCTCTATCATTATGTCCCATCTCTCCTCCCGGAGAAGCGCCCTGAGAGCAAACGGAGCCACGAAATTGAAATTGAAGCGGGAACCCTTTCTTACGATCCTTATCCCATCGATCTCTTCGACCGGCTTGCATTCGTGCCAACCGCTGCACAAAAGCGTGATTTTGTGCCCTTTTTTAGCGATTCTTTTAAGTATCTCCTGGAGATGAACTTCCGCCCCCCCGGCTTGCGGATTGGAGAGATCTTCCCAGTTTAGCGCCAGTATATTCAATCTTGTCTTTGACCGCCGTTGGCGGACGGGCTTTTAGGGTTCTTGAGGTCTGTCCATAAACTGAAAGTCGGGTGATTTGAGCTGATTGAGCATGCTCAGGGTCTGAGCGTCATCTGGATTGTTCTGTACCCAGGTCTCCAGAAGCCTGGTTAGGTCCTCCTTGTTCTTTTCGGCATAGTAAATGCTGACTAAAGCCTCCAGTGCCGGCCGGAAGGTTTTGTTAATGGTAAGAATCTTGTTCATGGAGTCTATCGCCCTTCGAGTCTCCCCGCGCTGCTTGTAGGTATAACCCAGGTTGAAATAAAGCCTCTCGATAAAGTCCTCTTCGGCCAAGGCCTCCGATTCCTGAACAATCTCCTCGGCTCGCCCTATCACCCTCCGAACCGAGTCCTCCGGCTGTCTGGATTCAGCGAAGAGCTGGAGGAGATAAGCATATGGACGCCAGTCATAAGGGAGAAGCTCGGAGACCTTGTTTGCCACGTGGATGGCGTCCTCGTATTGCTTGCCCCTTCTTAATGTATCGGCCAGTCCCAGGAAACATGAGGTGTAGTTGGCTAAGAGCCGGTAGTCATTCTCGTCTTTATGCACGGACGGATCACCTACGCCTCTGAACTTAAACACATTGAAGAGCTTGTCTCGCATGATATCAGGCTCCACCAGCAGCCTTCCTTGCTCCCGAACTACCCGGTAGGCCATCCCTTCCATCCTTAGATGATCGTCGACAGGCTTTCCCCTGTACAATCTGTTTTCGCCGGCCACCGTCACCGCGAAGTAGACGGGATATTTCCACTTGTTGGTCTCCAGTATGTTATCGATCATCTGATCCTGGATTCTTAAAACCTTGCCGTCCTCGGTGCGGACCAATCCCATTCGATCAATCTCCTTATCGGTGAAGCTGATGGGCACCCCCCACTCGTGCTTCATTTGCTTTATGTACCAATTGGTGTTGATCAAGCTGAGGTTAACCACCCGCACATCCTGCCTGATCTTCTCCACGTTCTGCAGAAACCACAAGGGGAAGGTATCGTTATCCCCGTTGGTGAACAGGACTGCATCCTTGTCGCAGGAATTGAGCAGATTATAGGCGTAGTCGTACGGCAGGTAATTGTTGCTCCGGTTGTTGTGGGAGGTGAAACCTCGTTGCAAGGGCATTATGGTAAGAGCCAGGATAATGAGGGATAGTAACCACACCGAAGGTTTGGCCAGTTGGGGCCTCACTTTCTCAAGCCAGTTGCCCAGACTTGCCAGGAGAGCGGTCACGCCCAGACCCATGAGCAGAGCGAAGAACATAAAACCGGGAAGAAAGAAATAATCCCTGTCTCTTACCTCAATGTGGATGATCTCACCGGTGAATTTATCCGGCTTGGTTCCGTCGGCAAAATTCATATACAAAACCAAACCCACGGTGCAGGCCAACAGAAGAAAGAGGAGAACCACCCCCTCCCTTTTCCTTCTCCTGATCTGCTCCCAGATGCCGAAGATTCCCAAAAACACGGGGATGAACCAGAGGCTTTTGTACATGTACTGCTCCCGGAAGAATCCCCAGAAGCCCATCCTCTCCTTGGCGCCAAATTGACTTGCCCAGGTGCCCCTGCGATAGAACATCCGGCTTATCATGCTCTCCGTCCCGTATTGTTTGCGTTCCAGGAATGCCTTGAAGGCGGGCCAGTCGTCCGGGTCGTTCTCGTCGATGGCCGGGTCCAGGGATGACCGGATGGGAATGAAAAGCTGGACAGAATAGGCAATCACCGCCACAAAGATTATTGAAAAGGCAAGCGCCCACGCCTTCTTCTGGGTCGTGGAAACGCTGGTCATCAGAAGCGAGAGGGCAAACCAAATGCCCATGGCCAACAGAAACGGATTCACGCTGTGCATGACCAGGGCCAGAACCATGCCGGTTATCCAGAAACGCCAGTCCAGAAGCCTTTCCCTGTCTACCAGGATGACCAGGAGAAAGACGGCAGGCATGATGAGGAATATGGTCATGTGTATTCCCAGAGCCAAAAACCCCAGATAGGAGATAAGAATCAGAAGTTTGGTCCCCTTGGGTGTCTTCCTGTTGTCCATCCACAGCAGGCCAAGGTACAGGATAAGAAGCATCAAAAACATGGAGACTCCGTAAACCTCCGCCTCCACCGCATTGGCCCAGAAGGTGTTAGAAAAAGCCAGGAAGAGACTGCCTGCCACCGCTCCCACGTACTTGCCTATCTTCATCCAGGGAGTGGGCTCGGCTTTCTGCCAGTAGCTCGACAGTTTAACCAGAAGCAGAAAAGCAAGCCACACTGTGAATGCGGAGCTGAGCACCGAGATGAAGTTGATTCTGGCGGCTATCTCATCGAACAAGGGTATGATGGAGAATATCCGTCCGATCAATACGAAAAGCGGCGTGCCCGGAGGATGGGGGACTCCAAGTATATAAGAGCAGGCAATAAACTCCCCGCAGTCCCAGAAGGAGGCAGTAGGAGCCATGGTCTTTAAGTAGACCAAGAAGCTGAACAGGAAAACGAAAACGGAGAGATATATAGAAAGCTTATCCTGCCGGTCAAACCAGCTTTTCAATCTGTCGCTCACCTTTTTCCTCCTTGACACATACGAACTTTCGGAGACTCTCCGTTGGATGTTTGCGCCTGACGAAGGCTCACTAAACGTGTGAAATATAGACTATTATACGGGATTGTCAATACAGATATTGTCGGAATCTATAACCCAGCAAGACGACTGGACATGTGCAGAAACAAAGACATTTACTGTTTCAATTGTTAGTTCGGGTTTCCTTCTCTGGCGCCCGATCACCCTACAGACCAGCAGGGGGGGCATCTGGGGGTCTCCGTCACCCCGAACCTGATTGCTGCGAGGTAAGGGCACGCCCGCTTCACGGAATAGGGTCTAACCTCATCCCGTCAATTCCCGCATCCCCCGGCTGTGGAGGGGATTTTCAACGCACTGTAGAGAGGGGGAAATGGGGCCGGCTGGCCTGGCCGAGTTTATCTAATGGGCCATTGTTGCTGTCAGGTCACACCCGCCGTTGGCGGGGAAGACCTGACAGAACCGAAACACACAGTGGACAGGGGGAAACAGGGGGGGTCGGTTGTACCAGGAAAGGGAATTCTGCGATAACAGTCAAACCCGCAGATGCTAGCTCATTCCCGCTCTGGTTGTCCTTGTTCTAATTCTTTGAGCACCGAATCCAGCACGGCGTTGACGAAGCTGTGGGAGTCCTTCTCTGCATATTTCTTTGCCAGCTCGATGGCCTCGTCGATGCTTATGGTGGAAGGAATGTCGTCAAAGTACAAAAACTCACAAATCCCGATGCGAAGGATGTTTTTCTCAATTGTGCCGATTCTAGAGAAATCCCAGGTTTTGGTGTTGCCCCGTATGTGGTTGTCTATCTGCTTAACATTCTCAATGACCTGGAGAAAAAGCTTGTGGGAGAACTCCTTGGCCTCCGATTTTATCAGACTGGGGACTATGATGTCGCTTACGATCCGCTCTGGATCGGTTCCCGCTATATCATAGGCGTAAAGAGCCTTCAAAGTCAGTTCGCGAGCTTTTCTTCTGGCGGACACGATGAAAATTCAAAGTTTAAAATTAAAAAAGCAAAATGAAGTTCTCTTGTCTGAGATCCTGGCGGTGGCGGTTTGACCTCCGGCCTTATCAGTAGTCATTGCGAGCGAAGCGAAGTCCCGCATTTTGCGGGATTTCGTCGCCCCCGCCTTCGACGGGGGCTCCTCGCAATGACTCAAACAAAGGTCAAAGAAGGACAAATCTATATCTGTTCAAACAACCTCACCATTTCGATGGCAGACAGCGCTGCATCCCAGCCCTTGTTGCCGGCCTTGGTTCCGGCGCGCTCTATGGCCTGCTCCAGGGTATCGGCGGTGATCACCCCGAAAATAGTAGGCACGCCGGTCTCCAGCGATATTCTGGCGATGCCCTTGGCCACCTCGTTGGCGATGTAGTCAAAGTGAGGGGTTTCACCCCTTATCACCGTTCCCAGGCAGATGACCGCATCGAACTTCTTGCTTTTTGCCATCCTTGAAGCTGCATACGGAATCTCAAATGAGCCCGGCACCCAGACTATGGTAATCTTATCGTCTTCCGCACCATGCCGCCTGAGACAATCCAAAGCTCCATCCAAGAGTTTATTGGTGATGAATTCATTAAAACGACTCACCACTATGGCAAAACTCTTAGCCTTGGCATCCAGAATGGCTTTTATGCTCTTAGGCACAGTTCCTCCTTAAGTCAAGAATTCTATTATTCCTGATTAAGTTCAAGTATTAACGCCTTAATCTTCTCAACCTCTTCCTCGTCGGTCGCATATTCTAAATAGATTCTATACTGCTGCAGCGCTTTGTCTTTGATTCCCTTTTTATAATAAGCGTGCCCCAGATAAAGGTGAGGTTCTATAAAATTGGGATTTGACCTAAGCGCCTCTTGGTATGCAAGAATAGCTTGGTTTGGCTCATTCTTGAGTAGATAACAGTGTCCTAAGTTTTGATAGACAATATCCTTGTTTTCTATTTCTCCTTGGACCGCTGTCTTATACATCTCTATTGCCTTCTCTAACTCCCTTTTTCGAAAATAAATATATCCCAACTCAACATAAGACTTAAAAGCACGGGTGTCTTCGGGATCTGCCTGAATTGCTTTCTCGAATTCTGAAATAGCCTGGTCAAGCCTACCCCTTCCCAGATGAAAGGCTCCTAAGTCAAAATGAGTTGAGATCCTCCAAGGAGCGATTCGAACAGCCTCTTCATATATAGCTTCTGCACTGTCAAGGTCGCCCGCTTCCACTTGTTCCCGGGCTCTCCTATGAAGCCAAGTCAAAAGATAATGCTCCCTAAATAGTTTATCCATCCTCTTGTTCTCTTGTGCACCTGAACTTCCCATTTTCTTAAGATAGTCTTCTACATAAATGTAGAAACTCAGGTTTCCCTTGTGCAATTCCAAGGCATCAACGATTCTCTCAAGGGATTTTTTGATGCTAGCGTTAAGCATAACCCAAGGCAAGGTTGATAAAACTGAAGTGAAAACCAAGACTGTTCCGATATATCTCATTCGTTGCTGATCTTGAACCAATTTCAAAAACAAATAAATCCCTAGCAAAGAGTATCCTAATGCGGTAAAGCAAAACAGGTCCCAATCTCTTACCGAGCCTAAGTCAGGATAAATAAAAAAATGAAAAGCCAGTTGAAATAACAGAACCAGTACCAGAAACTGAAAGATTCTGTCGCGAAGTACTATGTTTTTCAAACCAAACGTTGCTACGACAGTCAATAACAAGATCGAGCCTACAGGGGAGACTAAGAGATGTTCATTAAGCATATCCAGTAGGTGAGCAGATGAAAAGAGAGTATAATGGTACGCCATACCAAGCGGTGGTTGGGGAAGGGTAATGGTAAAGGGAACGGTAATTGCTCCCAAAGAGCTATGCTTAATATATTCCATCATATACACACCCATTCCAATGATTATGGGAATGCAAAGCAGAGAAAGAAGAAATATCCTCTTTTTAGAAACATGTAGTTCTCCTGTCCCAACATCCGATTTTAATAAGTACAAAAAAACGAGAGAAGGGAAAAGATAAAACGTTTGCAAGTGTAGCGAACAGCTTATAATAAATGTCAAGGTTGCTGGTAATATGTTGCTTTCCTTCTTCAAATATCTTAACGAAAAATAAAGATAAGCCAAAATGCTCGCGTAAGTCAGAGAATAATGCTCTGCGTAGCCGAAGAATAACAGAATACTCCCCATGCTAACCAGAATGGAGAATACGAACACCTTTTCGAATTTGTTCTTTCCTAACAAATCCGCAGTCAAGATGGCAAAGAAGATGAAGATCGCTCCAGCCAAGTAGCTTACTAAAGCGTAAATAGTCATTGCATCCACTGCTATGAATTGTCCTAAAAATTTATATAGATAAAGATGTACTGCTATTTCCAACGGTGCCCCAGTTGGTATTACCTTGGCAGTTGAAAGAAGAGTAATCAGATAATACCCATCCCCTAAAAGAGGGATTTTGACTTTTAAAAGCCAAAACACAACTATGGACAAAAAACTAAAGACAATAAAATATAGATATTTGTGCCTTTTTACGGTGAATTCATAGATAACACTCAGCACTTTTTTTAAGCTATTCTGGAGCCAATGATTTATTTTTGGAACCAAAACCAAAAGTCCCAAGATGGTAATAGCGACGGCGAAATAGGGGGAAAAGTAAGCCAAATGGTTTATTCCCCACAACCTTTGCTTTGGGAAATTAGAACTGACCAAACGTAACAACAAGACAGCACCACATAAGAAAACCATGATTCTGCCAAGCCACACCAAATTCTTCTCAGCAGCAATCCCCAAGTTCTTTGTTTTCTTTGTCTCCATGAAATGAACTCAATCCTTCATATTCAGAAAATGCCCTAACTTATCTCTTTTCGTTTCCAGGTATTTGATATTCTTAGGGGTTGGGGCAACCTCAGTTGGAATTCTCTCTTTAACCTTCAAGCCATATCCCTCAATCCCTATGATCTTTTTGGGATTGTTGGTTATGAGCCTGACGGTTGACAGGCCCAAATCCACAAGAATCTGGGCACCGATGCCATAGTCACGCAGATCTGGTTCAAATCCCAGTTCAAGGTTTGCCTGCACCGTGTCCAGCCCGCAGTCCTGTAACTGATAAGCCCGTATCTTGTTGGATAGCCCGATCCCCCTACCTTCTTGTCGCATGTAAAGGAAGACTCCCAGGTTCTCTCTTTCAATCATACCCAGAGCATGGGAAAGCTGATCGCCGCAATCGCATCGGGCCGAACCGAAAACATCTCCGGTCAAACACTGCGAATGAACCCTGACCAGCACGTTTTCCTTTCCCTTTACCTCTCCCTTTTCCAGAGCTAGGTGGTGATGTTCGTCTATTACGCTCTTGTAAAGGTGAAGTTTGAAGTGACCGAATTTGGTAGGGAAGTCAACGCTCACGATTCTTCTCACCAGTTTCTCTTTTCTTCTTCGATACTCGATCAGGTCCTTTACGGTAGTGATCTTAAGACCATATCTCTTGGCCATCTCCAGTAGTCTGGGAAGACGAGCCATATGTCCATCGTCATCCATAACCTCACATAGAACCCCTGCCGGATAAAGTCCGGCCAGGCTGGCCAGATCAACTGTGGCCTCGGTGTGTCCGGCTCGACTCAATACCCCACCGTCCTGAGCCTGTATAGGAAAGATGTGACCCGGTCGGGCCAGATCTTCGGGCTTGGTGTTCGGATTTATTAGCGTCTTAATCGTCTGGGCTCTATCGTGAGCTGAGATTCCGGTGGTGGTGTCGTGCGCCGCGTCCACCGAAATGGTAAAACGAGTGCCCATCTTGGCGGTGTTGACCTTAACCATGGGAGTAAGATCCAGCTCCTCAATTCGCCTTCTGGGAAGAGGAACGCAGACCAGTCCTCTTGCGTATTTGCAGATGAAATTGATCGAGTCAGGAGTCACCTTCTCCGCTGCTAAAATCATATCCCCCTCATTCTCCCTATCTTCATCATCCACCACTATGACGATCCTACCCTGTTTCACATCTTCAATCGTTTCTTCTATGGTGTTCAATTCCCGCATAACCGATTCACCTCTTTTCTCTGCCCAACCAGGGGGCATGGCGTAGTGACAGAGCTTGTCCCTGTCCGAGCCACAAAGCCGGACAGCCGTAAAGGCTGTCCCTACACCTATCCTAATATGTGTATTACCATCCTTTTTCTTTTAGCCACTTTTCTGTGATTTCAAATTTGTCCTTTTTGATGGCCAGAATCCTCTCTACATACTTGCCTATTAAGTCGGTTTCGATGTTAACGCTATCGCCTGTCTTTTTCGTTCCCAGAGTCGTCGCTCCCATGGTGTAGGGAATGACCGATACGGCGAAGGATTTTTCTTGAACATCGACCACGGTCAGGCTAATTCCGTCAACTGCTACCGAGCCCTTTTCTACGAAGTGACTTTTGTATTTCCCGGGGAACTCAAACTCATATGTGCGGCTTTGATCTCTATGGACTATGGACTTTATCCTTCCCACGAAGTCGACGTGACCGGAAACCAGATGACCCCCCAAACGGTCGGAAGCCTGCAAAGCCCTTTCCAGATTCACCCGATCCCCGGACTTGAGCTTACCCAGAGTGGTTCGCTTCAGAGTCTCCTCTACGGCTTCAACGCTAAAGAACTCGTCCTTTACCTGTGTCACTGTCTGACACGCCCCATCTATGTTTATGCTGTCCCCCACGCTCACGTCAGTGGCGACCCTGGGAGCCTTTATCCTCAATCGCAGGCTCCCGCCGCTCCGAGAGGCTTGACCCACCGTGCCTATCTCTTCTATAATGCCTGTGAACATGTCACCGTATCGATTTGAAATCAGTTTGCGCTTTCCGGCCTACGCTGTTTGGCTTACACTCAACTGTGGACTTAGGCCGGGTACCCGATCACCAAAAGACCGTCTTTCAATTGTTTGAATTCACAGTTTTTCAGGTCTATGGCGTCACGTATTCTTCTTATCCTCAGATCAGTGAGGGATTCTTCGCCCTTGCCTTGTATCTCCGGAGAAATGAAATACCAGATTTTGTCCACAAGTCTTTGCCTAAGAAACCAGGTCGCCATCCTGTTCCCGCCTTCCACCAGAAGACTGGTGATACCCTTCTCTCGAGCTTTTTTCAGCAGCGAAAGGAGATTGATTTGCCCCATTTTCTTTTCTTTGATTTCCCAGGTTTCGGCATTTGTGCTCGAACTCATCTGGTCCGTAGGAACGCAGATTACGCCTTCGCGTGATCGTCCTTTCAGCTTTTCTACTGTATCCGATATCTCACGCCAACTGCCCAGGAAAATTAGTCTCGGTCTGGCTGAGTTGGACGATGCAAACAATGTCCTAACGAACCCGCGTTGGGCCGAATGGGCTTGGCACAGAATGGCATCTATCCGTGGCTTCTCGGATTGAATGAGCTCTGGAAAGACTTTTCTTCGCATGGTACCAGTCAATCTGGCTGGCGGTAGAATTCTACCATCAAGGGTTTGAACCAGCACCAGCGTCACAAAAGGAAGCCCGGTGGCCATGTACTTGAAGTGAACCTCGTTTAATCTCTTTGTCTCTTTTTCCAAAACTCCCAGACTCACTCTTATGCCTTGTTTTCTCAGTTTGCGTATGCCTTTTCTATTTACCTTAGGATTGGGATCAATGGCGGCGCACACGACTTTTTCTATTCCGCTCTGCACGATCAGATCGGTGCAGGGCGGGGTCTTTCCAAAGTGACAGCAAGGTTCAAGAGTGGTGTAGAGCGTGGCGCCTCTCGCTTCTTTTCCACAGGCCTTGATCGCGACTGCCTCGGCGTGAGGTCCGCCGAACTTCTTGTGATAACCTCCGGCGAGAATCTTGCCTTTCTTCACCATCACCGCGCCCACCATCGGGTTGGGAGATGTTTTGCCTCTGCCTTTTTCAGCCAGCTTCAAGGCTAGGCGCATGAATTCTTCGTCTTTCTTGGTGTAATTAGCGCGCCGAAGCGTCATAACAAAAATCCCCGGCCTTTTGCCTCCGGGGTAAGGTACAGCTTCACAGGATCAAGTAGAGAAAACTTAATCTGCGATCTTTCTGCCTTCTTTCATCCGGACTGTCACCGTCGGCACTGGAATCTCACCAGTTCGGCCCCGCCGTTGGCGGGGCGCGTGGGCTGTTACCACCGATCGAGGAATTTCACCTCACCCCGAAGGCGTCAATAATATACGAGGCTACTCGCAGAAAGCAACAAAAAAAATCACTGCGCTGGAAGGTGTCATTGCGAGGAGTGCCGCCTGTGGCGGGACGACGAAGCAATCTCTGAGTGCTTGGTTTCCAGAGGGCGAGATTGCTTTGCTTACCGGACGGGGGCGCCTGCCCACTCGCAGTGAGCGGTGCTTCGACTGCAACGCACTGTAGTTGTAGGGGCTGGATTCATCCAGCCCACGGGTAGGCAGCGTGCCGCCGGAGGCGGAGCTGCGTAAATGCGATCCCCGGGGAGACCCCTCATCCAAATGAGACCTTGCCGAGCGGGAACGCAGTTCAGAAAGTGGTTGACAAGGTTGCACAAATGTTTATAATGCGCAACAGCAGGAGAATGGATTTCCCCTGGTTTTGGTGGCCGTTCAGACAGGCGCGCGACTTGTCTGGAAACCAGATAGTCAGTAGTGAGATAGAAAAGCTAACAGACAGAAAGGAGGTATGAAGTGAAAAAGGTAGCCCTCGCAGTTTTAGCTGGAATTCTCGCTTTGCCATTCACAGCCCGAGCAGCCGAGCAGGGATATGTCATTGTTGGAGCTGGGGTCGATTTTCCAGGGGAAGAGGTTGATGCGCCAGTATATTTCAGCGGCTTTGGAATTCGGACAGATACCAAAGCTGGTTTTTTGGTGAATTGTGGCGGTGGATACCGGATATTGGAAAACCCGAGGCTGGAAGGACAAGTTGGGTATCGATCAAGCAGTATAGATGATGTCAAAGTGACATACATGGACGTAGTCGGTGTTGGAGTCGATGGAGGAAGCGGAGATATTACCAGTTTATCATTTATGGCTAACGTGTGGTACGACTTTTACCTTGGAGAACGATGGTCACCGCATTTTGGATGGGGTATCGGCGTTGCATAGGTTTCGTTGAAAGACTTTTCCATACGGACCTATCCAATCGTGCCAAATCCTCCACTGACCCAAACGCTCCTGGTAGATGACGAAGACTGGCAATTTGCCTATCAGGTTGGTGTGGGCGTGGGGTACGAATTGAACAAAAGTTTCACCATCAATCTAGGGTATCGATATTTTGCGACCTTGAAGCCGAAGTTTGCAGATGCCGGAGGCAATGAACTGGAGGCAGATTATTCGCACCACAGCGTTCAGTTGGAACTAACGTACAACTTCTACATCCACTAAGACCGAAAGAATGGCATCTACCAATTCGGTGTAGAAGTAGTGGGGCGGTAGGCCCGTACTCCTGACGCTATTCATTTGTCAAATGCTCGGACGAGCCCCGGACGGCGGCACCTGGGCGGAAAGCACCTGAGCGAGAGGGCATTACCCCATCAAGAAAAGGACTGGCGAAGTCCCCTCTGGATTGGAGACGGTCAAGTAGGAGATTTAATAAAACGACATAAGCCGATCCGATGGAAGTAAACAGGGCCGGATAATGGTACTTGCATAGCTCTTTCTTGTATGATAGACCCGGCCTGGCGAGCAGGCCGGGCCACGCGTCCGTTTGTCAGGTGTACGGACGAGCCCCAGCCGGGCCCGACCGGGCGTCCGGGCACAGAGCTTCCAACCTACGAGGCTGGTCTCTTATGCCGCAGGAAAGCAACCTACAGGCGGTGCCAAGAAACCAGATAATCAATGGTGAAGAGGCTCGCTGCTGTTGTTCGTGATACTACTCTCAGATGGTAAGGAAGAGAATAATGACCAAGAAAAAGGTAAGCGATTTGATGGGGGTGAAGAACTTACTTTTCCCATACCTGCCAGTACTAGTTGGCGCAAATGTAGATGGCAAGCCCAACTACATAACCATCGGCCTGGTGGGGTGGCTGTGCTACGATGCGGTATCAGTTTCCGTGGGACACAAGCAATATTCTAATGCAGGTATCAGGGAAAACCGTACCTTCAGCATCAATCAGCCAACGGCTGGCATGGTCAAAGAGCTCGATTACTGCGGTTTATATAGTGGTAGGAGAGTTGATAAATCAATCCTCTTCGAGAACTTCTACGGCGAGTTGCAGACTGCGCCGATGATCCATGAATGTCCTGTCAATTTGGAGTGCCGAGTGATTCAGGTCATGGAGCGCTCCATCCATACCGTCTTCATTGGCGAGATTGCTTCGATATACTTACATGAAGCGTATCTGACCGAGGGTATACTGGATGTGTCCAAAGTGGACCCAGTCTTCTTTGCTCCGGATAAGAAGCAAGGCAAGTACTCCGGCAGCTATTGGAGGTTGGGGGAATACCTGGCCCGGGCCTGGGAAGTGGGCAAGGATTTCAGGAGCGACAAGAAAGACGAAGCCAGGTCTTGAAGTTGAATGCAATGGACCCCTCGGTTCACCAAGCTGCAGCCGGGGCGCCGCGTTACCCGCGCTTTGCATAGGGATTGGGTGAGGGGGGCGGCTGGGCGCATCCAACCCACAGATGATGCGCAACCCGTAATACGCCAAACACGTAACATACCAAGGATGCGCGAGGGATGGGTTTAGGTCATTGGCGACAATGAACCTCAGAACCGGCGCATACTCGTGTCTTATGCTGAAGTAAAGCGGCATAAAGGCGATGGAGAGACCACATAATCAATATTCAGACAGACTGGGAATAGGATATTCAATACCTCGATGCTGATTACCGTGGCGGCCGGAGTACTGTCTGGAGGAAAGTACCTTTTACCAATTCACGTCGCAAGGGCAACAATGATGTCTGCCGAGCCAGCGCGGAAAACTTTAAAGCGCTGAAAGGAGGAGTTTTGAAATGATGCGATACATAAAACTGGTGTTCATCACGATGGCGCTGCCGTTTTTGACCGGGGGGCGTGGCTCCGCTTCCGGGACAACAGATACCGCGGCAGAAAAAGCCAAAATCGCACAGGTAATTCACGACAGCATAGAGTGGCCTTACCCGGAGAAGAACCGAGAGCGGCTGTACGCAACAATAGCCAAGGACCCCTCGTTTTTCATCTTTCATCCGGATTCAAAATCCACCATCGTCGGTTTCGATGCCTTCCGGAATCTGGTCGAGAAGGTGTTCATGAACCCGGCTTTTGAGGCCAAAGGAAGCGACATAAGAGACCTGAGGGTAAATCTGTCGCGCTCAGGCGATGTGGCCTGGTTTTCAGCCATTCTGGATGACTTCGGCGAATCCAACGGCAAACCTTACGCATGGTTGAACACCCGATGGACGGGCGTACTGGAGAAGCGTGAAGGAAAATGGCTGATTGTCCAGATGCACTTCTCATTTGCCTCCGATGCGAATGACAGCGAAAGCACGAAATCGCAGGAATGAACCAAAACAGTTCAAACGTTCGACCGCGAAGGTGAGGTAACAAACGAATGTTCCTGAGATTATTCATTTGTCAGGTGCTCGGACGAGCCCCCAGGCCGGAGCGTCTGCTTGTCTGGACGTAGACCAGTTGGCCGACGAGGCCGGTTGTACAACTGAATGAGAGAGGGGAACGCATTGTGACTACGGTATGGCTAAGATGTCTTCTGCTTTCGATCCTTATCCAGGTGATCTATGCAGGAACCGGGTGGACGCAGGAGACGAAAACGCTCACATCTGGCGTCAATGTGGAATCGGACCGTGTCCTCAGCAGTGAACAGGTCGCTGAGCTGCTGATCAGGCCCGAGTGCTTCGGTTCTCCCGGCGATACTTCCCGGCCATACATCATCAAGGATTATATGATCCCATCCAACGGGATCTCTCTGTCGGCGCAGCTCTATTTGCCCTCAGAAACCGGCAAGTGGCCGCTGGTGATCTTAGTCCCCGGCGGGTTCAACGAGACCGAGTTGATCATGGAGTCTCCCCGATACTATGCGCCCAGACTGGCCCGTTGCGGTATTGCTGCCCTGGTCTGCTACAAGCGGGGCACAGGTCCCTCCGGTGGAGTGTACGCCGAGGCGACAGAGGATGATTTCATCGACGACGTGGTAAATGTTGCCAAGAAGCTTGCCCGAGACCCGCATATCGACTCGACCAAGATAGGTGCCATGGGCGGCAGCGGCGGAGGACTGGTCGCTCCGCTGGCCGCGGCTCGGTATCCAAAGATCTCCTTCGTGGTAAGCAGTTCCGCCCCCATCATGTCGGGGGAGGAACACGGAAATTACAACATAGAGTACGCCCTGAGATACCGGGGCTACGCCGATTCCCTGGTACAGATGGTGATGCCGCTGTGGCGAAGGCACCATGCCGCCTGGGCCAAAAGCGATACGGCCGAGCTTAAAGCAGTAGCAGCCCAGATCACCGAGATGCGCAAGCACATCGATCCGCTCGCCCTGCCTACCCCGTATCAGGAGGTCTTCGCCGACAGCAACCTGATCTTTCTCTGGCCCAGGTTCCGGTCGGCATCGCGCGACTACATGTCGGAGTTGAAGCATATGCGCGCCAAATGGCTGTGCATCTACGGAGAGAAAGACATGGTGGTGTCGGTCCAGTCAAGTATAAGCAACATCCCATGGCTGATGAAAGAAAGCGGGAACGATAATTACAGCATCGTCGTACTACCAGGGGTGGATCATTCTTTCTTCAATCCTGAGACCAGGGAGCAGGTTCCGGTGATCAGGATCATCGTCAATTGGCTTACCGGCTCCGTACTCAGGCGATGATCGCGTGTCAACCCGCGAGATTCTTAAAGAACCCATATCTTGCCTCACTCATTCTTTGAAGAGGCCATTCGGAAATAATGAGGTAATTATGGAATTCGACAATGTATATGAAGATGCTCAGCGTGCAGAAGCCTATGCGAAATTGGAGTTCCCCGGCACGTACTATCTGGCGTATCGAGATCTACCTGAAATCATCTTTAAACACGTCAAAGGAAGAAAAGCAATCGATTTTGGTTGCGGTACGGGACGTTCCACAAGATTTCTGCAGAAACTGGGATTTGATGCCATCGGAGTCGATATCGCAGAGGACATGATTAAGAAAGCAAGACAAATCGACCCGGAGGGGGACTATCGTCTTATCGAGGACGGTGACTTCAGTGGATTTGAAAAGGGTTCCTACGATCTAATACTATCCGCATTCACTTTTGACAATATACCTACAGAAAAGAAGAAGGTTGAGCTGCTGGCGAAGCTCGGGGGGTTACTAAAGAGTGAGGGGAAGATCGTGAATCTCGTTTCGTCCCCGGAAATATACGTGAATGAATGGGCGTCGTTTTCCACCAAAGACTTTCCGGAAAACAGACAGGCAAAATGCGGGGACAAAGTACAGATAATCGTAACGGCGATAGATGACAAAAGGCCGGTGGAAGATATTATCTGGCCTGATAAAGATTATCGGGAAACTTATAAGAAGGCGGGTCTAAAGTTAATTCAAACTCACAAGCCATTGGCAAGAGAGGATGAACCATTCGAGTGGGTCAACGAAACAAGGATTGCACCCTGGGTTATTTACGTGTTGAGGAAGTCGTAGGTCAAGAGTCCCGTGCTCTTGGCACTATTAGTCTGTCAGGTGCGTATGATGATAAACCCGGCCAAGCGGGCAGGCCCGCCTCAGGCGGGCAAGCCCGGCCGCCCGTCGAAGTTATTTGAAACATAGCCAGGCGTTTACACGTTTTTTGTACTGTGGAGTAGGTCAGGGTCCCTGCGATCCTGAGCGTCCTAGATTGTTAACGTGGCTTTAAATTTCCGGAGGTTAGAATAAAAATTGCGAATTCTTTGCTTCTTGTCCTGATCCTTTGTTCAGCCTATACCTATGCTGATGAGACCGACTCTTCAACCTCGAATAATACTAGTGAATCTGGTTTCTCTCCCCGAACCTACCTGACCTTGGCATTTGATCCCGGATTGACCATGAGAAGCGGCGCTGAAGATATTATCACTATTCACAATGGAATAGTTCAGGTGGAAGATAGATTTATAGGCACGCGCTGGTTTTCTGAAAAGAGGTTCTTGGGTAAAACCGGAGGAATCGTGTGTCGCGCCGTAAAACATGCCTTTGTTGATTTACCTGTAGATTTTTACTCGGTTGTTTTTGCTCATGAGTATCTGGGGCATGGGGCACGCTATCGTGAACTGGGCATTGACAAAGTACATTATGCCTTCGACCTCCCGCCGCCTTATGGTGAAGGTGGTGGTGAGGCCTCCGCCAGCGTCGGCCCGGGCGTGATTAATGATCATGAAATACTCGCTATATGGATAGGCGGGGTCGAAGTTCACTCAATACTGAACAAAAGACTGAGTCTACGATGGATGGCAAAGAGAGAGATTCAATATCGGGAAGCGTCTGTCTACTTCCGGTCTTGGCAAATAATGTTTGACTATATTCAGGGGACCACCGAGGATCTGGCAAAAAACGAACCTGATAACGACCCAAGAGCTTATGTCAGAATAATTAACCGTCACCAAGGTTATACAGATCTTGATAATTTAGCGATGGATGTAAAAGATCTGAAGTCTTCCACAATGATCAATCTTGCCAATCCATTTCTTTTTTACAGTCTGTTTACAATAGTGAAAACCTATCTATGGGATGGTCGCAATTCTAATGAATTCCCGACGCTGAATATCAAGGGTGTCGGATATTTACCCAGCCTGCGTACGGGACTGACACCCTTTGGGGTGGAGTACCATTTAGAAAATTATTTGCGTTTTCAAAACAAGGTGATGCTGCTTGATTTGAGGATTGGAGATCAGGCTTTTCACAAATCCTGGGGCGGTGTCGGTGTCCTTATTCAGAATGTTTATGGGAACGAACGATTTTCGTTAGATATGAACCTCGGGGTATGGAGCCAACCCGAAATCGAGATTGGGGCAGATCCTATCGATTCAAAAGGCGGTGGATTGGGTGGTGCCTTCTCACTTAGGGGTTATTACGACTTCACAGATTCACCATACCCAATTTCGGCTGCGGTCGAATTAGGGTATAAATCCCCTGGTTTTCTTGAGGGTTATGTGTTAGATGCTTCTCCAATGATTATGGTCGGTGTAGGGGTTGGAAATTGATTTTTTTCCGGGTTCTGTCAGGTTTTGACCTGCGGGTGTGACCTGACAGTCTGGATATCAGGAGTAGGACATCAGCCCGCGCTGCTGACACCGTTGATTTGCCACGAGAGCAGGACGCCTAACCTAGGAGCCTATCCGATCCTCATAACTTTGAGGAGGACTGTCATGAAACGCATGCTTACCCTATTGGCTATCTCCCTGGTGTCTTTTGGAGCGCCGAATACTCTGGCACGGGAAGAAAGGACCATCCAGGTTACACAGCTTACCGACAATCTATACCGGCTGACGGCCACCTATCCTTTTGAGACGAATATGGTGGTCTCATCGGGCGAGGACGGCCTGCTGCTGGTTGACTCCGGATCGAGGTACACCATGGGGGAGTTGAAGAAGGTTCTATCAACCATCGGAAACGGCCAGGTGAGAATGATAATAAGCACCCATGCTCATTCCGAGCATACCGCCGGCAACAAAGCTTTTGGCAAGGAAGTCGTCAAGATCGGGCACGAGCGAGTGAGAGCAAGATTGAAGGGAGGTTTGTACGTGCTGGAAGAATATCCCGAGAGCGCACTACCCAATATCACAGTTGTGGACTCGCTGTCACTATACTTCAACGGGGAGAAGATCCGGCTCATAGCTCTCCCCGGAGCCCATGATGATAATGACATAATCGTGCATTTCACCGAATCTAAAGTCGTTTGCACGGGTGCCCTGTCTGCCGGGATGCATTTCCCGTCTGTGGATGGAGTCGGGGGCAATGCCCTCAGGTACGCCACCACCGTTCAGAAGCTGATCGATCTGGTCCCCGATGACGTCGTCTTGGTTCCCGGCCACGGAAGGAATAGCACCATGACGGAGCAAAGGGAATTTCAAAACATGCTGACCAAGACGACCGAAATCGTCAAAAATGGGCTGGCCAGCGGAAAGGACGTAGCTGCCCTGCAGGAAGAAGAAGTGCTGAAAGGCTGGGCCGCTTTTGAAGGCGGAACGACAACGTCTGACCAGTGGATTCGATACATCGCCAACGCGGTACAGAATAAGAAACCAAAGAATTCTGCTGCGGTGGAACTCTATTACACCTTTAAGGAAGGGGGTGCCGAGTCCGCGGTCTCAGCATGGCACCAGCTCAAGAAAAACAGGCCTGACCAGTACTCTTTTTCCGAGGCGCAACTGGTGATTTTTGGCTACTATCTACTGGAAAAGGACAAAATACAAGATGCCATCAAGATCTTCCAACTGTACATCAATGAATTTCCTGAATCCTGGAATGCTTATGATTCCATGGGCGAAGCACATATGATGAATAACGACAAGGAACAGGCCAGGAAGTACTACAGAAAATCGCTGGAGCTGAATCCAGACAATACTAATGCCGAGGAGATGTTGAGAAAACTCGACAATTCACAATAGCAGTTGAACTATTCAAAGCGGGTCGCGTGCATGGTAAGTGCCTGTGGTTCTGAGGTGACATCCGGCTGCCCGGCCGAGTGGCTGAACACGACTCAACAGCTGCTTGCTTCCGTCACCGTATCTGTAAGAAAGGGAGAAAGCGATGAGCGATTTTTTCTTTGCAGTAGCGATTCTAGGTGTTTTTTGGGGGATTGTGTCCTCAATTGTTATCTCCTCGTTCTTATCAAAGCGTGGTGTTAAGATCAATCTACTGTTCTTCAGGATTCTGGTGCTGAAGTACATACACCAGTACCACAGCATTACCACGCAGGAGAACGGAAAGCCGGGGCCCTGGTTTTATTCTTACATAATATCAATGAATCTGGCCTTGCTTTTTGCCATCCTTGGGATGGTGTTCAACTGAATCTCGGTTCTAGGCAATTGCGACTATCGCTGGTAGGTCCGAAGTCCCGTGTTCCTGACAATATTCCAGCCCGTAGTTAGAAAACGCATGAGTCATTGGAAGTGCCAGTTTTTTGATTTCTTGTGGAGAGTTTAGTGCAAAGGAGTCACTACAAAGTTTTCTCTGAAGGAAAGATCGGCTCTCTGACGCTGCCAAATCGTTTGGTTCGGTCTGCAACCTGGGATCCATCCATTCTATACCAGCGGAAAATGAATGAGCAGGTGGAAAGCCTTTATGGAGAAGTTGCAGCAGGTGGCGTGGGTTTGATCATAACCGGGGATTTCTCCGTGGTGCCAGAAGGAATGCTTGACCCGCTGAAATCTGGTCACCGGAAAATGTCTCACGCAGATGTGAGGATAGAGGGATTCGGTAGGTTGGCGGAGAAGGTCCACACATCTGCCCCCCGTTGCAAGATTGTGGCGCAGATCAGCGGGGAATACCCCGGGGTAGGTCCCTCTGACATTCCTTCACCTTTTCGGAGCACCGGGCTCAAGCCGCTTTCCGCAGAACAGATTCACGTGATTGTTGATTGTTTCATCCAGGCGATAGCAGGGGTAAAAGATGACGGATTTGACGGAGTACAGCTTCATGCAGCACATGGAGGACTGTTGAGTAGGTTCCTGTCTCCATACACGAATCGCCGCGAAGATGAGTATGGAGGCTCTGTAGAGAACAGGGCAAGAATCATAAGAGAGATCGTCGCCGGTGCAAGAAGGATCGTGGGAGATTTTCCCATCCTTATCAAGATGAACTGCACGGATTATGTGGAGGGAGGTACCGATATCGATACTTTTCCCGCGTTGGCCCAGGCGGTAGAGAACTCCGGAGTCGATGCAATCGAGATCAGCGGTGGAATGTGGGATTGCCTGATCAGACCCGAGGAAGAGCTTGGGTTTCGTGCTGTACCTGCTCCAGAATCACATACCCGCATCGAGAATCCAGAAAAGCAGAGTTATTTCCTGCCTTATGCTGAGAAGACGAAGCTAGATATTCCGCTAATCCTCGTGGGTGGCAACAGAGATGTTGAGAGTCTGGAGGAGATAATACGACAGGGAAAGGTGGACTTCTTTGCTCTGTGTCGACCGCTAATCAGCGAACCGGATTTGCCGAAGCGCTGGCTGGAAGGTCGTGGAAGCAGTGGCACGGATTGCATCTCGTGCAACGCCTGTATCTATAACATGTGGACTCACTTTCAGGAGCGCAGACCTTGGGTTGCCACCTGCTTAGTTAAGCATGATAAGAAGAGGCTAAAAGCCGCCCAAAAGTGGCTTTCGTCGTGGGTGAAGAAGAATGTTGCCAGTTGAAATGGAAAGTCAGGGGCCCCGTGCCGCTGATACTGCTCCTGACCAACAAGGTTTATGACAGACAAGGAGGGTAACCTGATGCAGAAAGAAGAAGCTAAAGGAGAAGGGCTGGCACTGGTCAATAGTGCCAAGATCGCCATGCTGGGGACAAACGGAGATGATGGGCATCCCAATATCAAAGCCATGATCAAAGTGGAGAACGAGGGTCTGAAAAGGATCTGGTTCAGCACCAATACTTCATCGAAAAGAGTTGCCCAACTTCTCCGCGACCCCAAGGCGTGTGTTTACTTCGTGGATTTCGACCAATGGAAGGGGTTAATGCTGGTTGGAACCGTGGAGGTGCTCCAGGACGAAGAATCCAGACAACGCTTGTGGACAGAGGGGGATGAGAAGTATTATCCTTTAGGCGTCACCGACCCCGATTACTCGGTCCTCCGCTTCACGGCAGAGTGGGGGAACTATTATCATGCGCTATCCAATGTGACTTTTCAAGTGTAGGTCTGGAGAGCGGTAGGTCGGGAGCCCCGTGCCGCTTACACTGTTCATTCGACAGGTGCTCAGGCGAGCCCGTCTGGGCGCAGGGCACTTAGCCTACGAGGCTGGGTTGTCCAGGAAAACAGGATTGAGGACATCCACCATGAATCTTCTTTTTGTGCACGGAATGCCTGGAGTGGGGAAGCTCACCGTCGCCCGCAAGCTGTCTGACCTCACGGGGCACAAACTGTTTCACAACCACCTGACGGTGGACCTTGTGGAATCAGTATTCGAATTCGGAACTGAGCCCTTCGTGGAACTCAGGGAGTGGATTTGGCTCTCCGTCTTCGAAAAAGCGATGGGTTCCGGTTTGCCCGGTCTCATATTCACCTTTGCCTTCGAACCCACCGTTACCAGCTGCTTTGTTCCGGCGACCGTGGAGATGATCGAGAGTGGTGGCGGAAACGTCTTTTTTGTTGAGCTCAGGTGCGATCCAGATATTTTGGAAAAACGTTTGACCAATCCCTCTCGCGCAGCCTATCGTAAACTCACATCAGTGGCAAAGCTCAGAGAGCTTGAAGCTCAAGGTGCTCTTGAGACGCCACCATTGCCAAGGCGCAATCTTGTGGTCGATATAACTGAACTCAGCCCTGAAAAGGCAGCGCGACGGATCTGCGCGAGGTTGGGGATCAAGATGAAAGAGGCTACTCAGCAAGCCGACTCGGAACGTGCGGACTGAGCAGAGCCGGGGCACTCATGAAAAACTTGAGAGCATACGGAAAGGCACCCTTCCATGTAGCCGTCATTCACGGTGGGCCAGGTGCGGCAGGAGAGATGGCTCCGGTCGCGCGTGAGCTTGCATCCGGCTGGGGTGTATTGGAGCCACTTCAAACTGCGACATCGGTTGAAGGACAAATCGAGGAGCTCAAGACTGCTTTGGAAGAGAATAGGGACCTCCCCGTCTTCCTGATTGGATTCTCCTGGGGAGCTTGGCTCAGCTACTTGGTTGCCGCTCGTTATCCGTCACTGGTCAAGAAGCTGATACTTGTCGCAAGTGGCCCTTTTGAAGAGAAATATGCTGAGGTAATTGAGGAGACCAGGTTGAGCCGTCTCAGTGAGGAGGAGAGAGCAGAGGTTGAGTCTCTCTATGAGATTATGGATGATCCCGCGGCAAAAAACAGAAGCCAAGCTTTTGCGCGATTCGGAGCATTGTTCTCAAAAGCTGATGCGTATGACCCGATAAAGCACGAATCGGAAGCAATTGACTTTGACCCTGATATCTTTCAGAGCGTGTGGGAGGAGGCCGCCCAGTTGAGAAGAAGCGGGGAACTTCTGGAACTGGGAAAACGTATCAAATGCTCGGTGACTGCAATCCATGGCGACTACGATCCTCATCCGGCTGGAGGGGTAAAGAAACCCGTGTCTGCCATCGTCAAGAACTTCAGGTTCATCCTGCTTGCGAACTGCGGACATAAGCCCTGGATCGAACGACAAGCGAGAGACAAATTCTACGCGATCCTCAAACAAGAATTGCGCTACCCGAGATAGCAGCCAACGTAGCAAAATGGGTTGTGGGGGCTCGAGTCACGGTTCGACGGGCTCACCGTCCTGTCTTCGACCCTGAGGCTCAGACCGAACGGAGCGAAGCCGAAGGACCGAGCCCGCGGGCGGAACATCCCACCGCAGACAGGGTCGCATGAATGCGACCCCTACAGTCGCCCCAGTCACAAGCCCCGGATCGAACGGCAAGCGAGAGACAAGTTTTACGAAACCCTTAGACAAGAATTGCGTTAAGGGAAGTAGCTGATAGAACCGGAAGTGTTGTCTCCTGCTAGACGGAACCATCACCCAACATGCCTGCCAGGACGCCGGTCTAACGCCAGCTACTGACCCAGATGGTTAGCTGAACGAGTCTTGCAACCTACGCACAAAGATGAAATCTTATCAAATGGAGGATAAAGATGCAGTTCATTGTTATAGCTTACGACGGCACCGATCAGGGAGCTCTGGAAAGAAGGTTGGCCGCACGGGACGCTCATCTGAAATCAGCCAAGGAGATGTTTGACGGTGGCAAATGGTTATATGCGGCCGGTATTTTGAGTGATGATGGAAAGATGATTGGCTCAATGATAGTCTGTGATTTTGCCTCTCGGGACGAGCTCGAAGAATGGTTAAAAGCGGAGCCTTACGTCGTCGGGGATGTGTGGAAAAAGATTGATGTGAACCGTGCACAAGTGGCACCTTTCTGTGTGAATGAATAGAAGATGACTGGAAGCCTGACAAAGCCAAGCACACTTTATGGTGAAAGAGGCGGAATATGCGGGAATTAATAGACAGTCTGAAAACAAGGAATATTAACGGCTACTTCGTTTCAAAGACAGATGAAGCGCTAAATAAAGCGATGGAGCTGATTCCTGAAAACTCGTCGGTGGGTTTCGGAGGTAGTGTTACTTTAGAGCAGATAGGCATTCTGGATGTCTTGAGGAAAAGAAAAGACATTGAGCTTCTGGATAGAACGAAATCGAAATCCTCAGAGGAACTTCATGAATTGTATGTTAAGATGTTCTCTTGCGACGTCTTTTTATCAAGCTCTAATGCTATTACTCAAAAAGGGCAGATAGTAAATGTGGATGGCAGAGGAAATAGAGTGGCCATGATAACATTCGGCCCTAAGAAGGTAATTATCGTTGTTGGAAAGAATAAGATTACCGGCGATTTGGATGCAGCGCTTGATAGAATAAAGAAGGTCGCATGCCCACTGAATGTCAAGAGACTGAAAGAATTGGGCAGGTCTTCGCCTGTTGCTTCAACAATTGAAATAACGGAAGAAAAGATTTGGGGTCAAGTATCAATCATTGAGAGACAATTGAAGGATGATAGGATTCATGTAATAATCGTGAATGAAAACTTGGGATATTGATTTTGTTTTTCTTTGTCTCCGGTTCTGTCAAGTCTTGCCCACCATCGGCTGGTGTAACCTGACGGTTTGACGATCAGCAGCTGGCCTGGACGATTATGCGATTACAAGCTCTGGATCGAATCACAGGATAAGCGGCAAATCTTACGAAACACTCGAGGAAGAATCGCGTTAGTGCAAAAGCGGGGGAGAGTGAGAAAGCTTGACCGTTGCATGAGCGCGGTCCCGCCTGAACCGAGTCGGCGATGCATCACGTGAACGGGGACGGGCAGAGCTAAGGTAAACAGAAGCTGTTCAAGTTATCAATTACCGAAGACTCTAATTAGTTTAGCGATGCCGAACCAGAATAACATATAATTCCAAGAGGCACCAGTGATGGACAAAGGTCTTAGGTCAGTTCTCGCCTGGTCGATTCTTATGACTCTTCCGATGTTTCCTCTAGCATCCGAATCTGATTCCCAGGACAAAGAAGTCAAATCGCTAGAGGCAACCGTGTGGTATCTCGGCCATTGCGGGTACGCAGTGAAGACTGAAAATCACTTGCTGATTTTCGACTATATTGAACTGGAGGAGGAACCTGGTGAAAGAGCCTTGGCGAAAGGTTTTGTGAACCCTGAAGAGATCCGGGATCTTAATGTAAACGTTTTCGTGACCCACAGCCACGTGGATCATTACGACCAAGCAATCTTCAGCTGGGAGAAGGAGATTAAGGACATCAGGTATTTCTTCGGGTGGAAAGCCAATGATAACCCGAAATACCATTATCTGGAAGGGCCGAGAGCGGAAATCAAACTTGATGATATGGAGATCTATACCGTGAATTCTCATCACTCTTCTGTGCCGGAGGTGGCCTACCTGGTCAAAGTCGATGGGCTTACAATATACCACGGTGGTGATTACCAGGGGAGAATGGGCAGGAGCGCTTCCTCCAATGTCAAGGATGATATGGAGTACCTTAAAGCAAAGGCAGATGCCCCTGATTTGATGTTCATCGGTGCATGGACCGGTGACCCCTATGTGCAGACAATCAAGAGCCTGAAGCCAAAAGTCATATTCCCAATGCATGACCGGAAAAGGGAAGAAAAGTACAAGCAGTTTGCGTCGGATATCGAAAAACTGGGAATTGCCTGCCCGGTAGTCTGTCCGGAGAAGAGGGGAGATCGATTCGTTTTCAGGGATGGAAAGATTCAGTAGATGCTGAAGCAATTCAAATGTCTCGACAACAGGAATCGACGAAACTGACTCGCACCCTGAATCGATAACCTGTGAGGCAATGAAGTGGGAACTGTCACGACCTAAGAAGGGAGCAACAATGAAGGTGAGACACCGGAAATACGAACCAGAGCAGGACTTCACCAGAATCCGTGACTTTCTAGTTGACACCTGCCGGCTCTTTGATAAGCCGCTCAACTGGAGAATTGAGCGGTGGAACTATGCCAGATACTTTACTGCGCCTTTCCTGGGTACCTACGGGCAGAAAGAGCCTAATCCACAGGACGGCCTGATGGCTATCCGGTTCTGGGAAGATACTATCGGTATCTGGGAAAATGATGAAAATGAAATTGTAGGTGTGGTGAACATGGAACACCCTGTTGCTTGGCACCCGGGATTTGGGGAAGCCTTCTTGCAGCGCCATCCGCAATATGCATTTCTACTTGATGAGATGCTCGATTATGCGGAAGCAAAGTTGATCAACAGGAAAACGAACACGCTTTTCACTTACATCTACGATTATGATGATCAACTCCAGACTTTGGCCCGACAGCGCAACTATGAGAAAGACGAAGAACGCGTAAGGTGGGATTCTGAGTTCGTCATCAGGGACCTGCCGGAACAGAGACTCCCGGAAGGCTATGTGATGCAATCCATGGCCCAGGAGAATAACATCGAGTTGAAGAGGGAGATCTTAGGGCGAGCGTTCAACCACACCGATCCAGCAGAGTGGCCCAGCGCTTTCTCTTATGAGGAACTGCAGAAAGCGCCCGACTACCGCAAGGATCTGGATCTCTATATCGTAGGCCCTGACGGTAAGTATGTCGCTTGTTGCATTGTCTGGTACGATAGCCACAATTGGATGGGTATCTTTGAGCCTGTAGGCACACATCCCAATTCTAGGGGACTGGGATTGGGTAAGGCGGTGGTCTTAGAAGGCATCCGGCGTCTGGCCAAACTTGGTGCGGAGAAAGTCTGGGTCGGTTCAGGCCGGCGGTTCTATGAGGCCATCGGATTCGAGAAGACTTGCGTCAGCTATCGCTGGACGAAAAAGTTCTAGCTGCCGATTGAAAGAGCCTATTTTTGGTGGGTCCGCCGGGCCTAAGTGCCGGGTGCAGCCGAAAAAGTCGAGAGGTTGTACGGAAATCGTATGATGAATGGTTGGGCGGCGAATGAAACGACTTATCCGGCGCGTTCAGGCGCTCTCACTCTAACGAACAGTTGAAGCAAAGGAGGATTTCAATGAAGGGAAACCTTGAGAAAGAAGCCATCAAGCAGGTGATTGAGAAAGCCTATATTCAGGGAATCCACGGTAATCAGGACGAAGAAACAGTGAAGAGTGGCTTCCATCGCGATTTCGCCATGTTGGTTATGCAAGACAACGCACTTAGAAGAGTGATGGTTGATGAATGGTTGGCGAGAGTCGGGGTGATGAAAGCGGAGAACCCCGACTTGTGGGAGGCAGAAACGCGACACACTTTTGAATTGGTAGATGTTGCCGGATACGCGGCCGTCGCGAAACTTGAAGTGTACAAAGGGAGCACGCATTTTTCTACGGATTACATGTTGCTGTATAGATTCGAACAGGGATGGAGGATAGTCTCGAAGATATTTGCGATACCGAGCTGAGTGGGTACGGCGGAGTCGTCCAGCCACAAGCTTGCCAGCAGGACGGTGGGTGGCCCATGGCCGCCCAGCCTATCGAGGCACAGAGCGAAGGCTGCGCGGTTATGCGAAGTGCCTTCTAGCTAAGGCCCTGCGGCAAACCTGGCTGGCGGCTCAACCCGGTTGCGTTAGTACTCAAGAGGTAAGATATGACCATCAGCTCAGTCGAGATTTTGGAGGTTACAGATGGACTTTGGGATTGCTGGAAAGACAGCACTTTTAACGTCTAGTACACGCGGACTCGGATTCGGATGTGCCTCAGCGTTATTTGCTGAAGGAGTGCGTGTCATCATAAACGGTCGCAACACGAAACGAGGGATGGAGGCGGTATCTAGACTGGCTGGAAAAGTACATTTCGTGCAGGCTGACGTAAGCCAGCCCGAAGAGAGAGAGCGTCTTTTTAAGGAAGCGCGAGCTCACCTCGGGACAATATCGATACTGGTAACAAACGTCGATGGCCCACCTCCAGGGACATTCATGAGCAAGAGTAACAAAGATTGGCAAGCGGCCTTCGAGCTGATTATGCTCTCCGCGTTGGACATGATCCAACGTTGTCTCCCTGAGATGATTGAGCAGGGATATGGCCGCATTGTCAACATTAGCTCAACTTCTGCGAAAGAAATCATCCCCGGCACTCCACTAACGAATGGCATAAAGCCTGGTCTGTTGGGTGCACTTGGAACACTCGCGCGTGAGGTTGGTGCGACGGGGGTTACCGTTAACAGCATCTTGCCAGGGCCGTTCGATACTGACCTGTTGCGGCGATTCGCAGCGCATGCTGTGGGGCGAGCAGATCTCTCGCCGGAGGAAGCAGTGCAGCTTTATGCCGAGAGAGGCCCAATGAAACGACTGGGTACCATCGAGGAGTTCGGTGCCTTGCGTGCCTTCTTATGTTCACGCCAAGCTGGCTACATCACTGGCCAAAGCATTGTTATTGATGGCGGCCATGTGCCGGCGTTGCTGTGATACATCATAGGAGTTCTTACAAACCCTTTTGAGTTATCTGGTCGCGGTCAACGAAACTGGAATATCAGGTATGGAAAAATTAATAAGGTGTCACGGTGGAAAGTGCAATCTTGTAACTGTAGAACACCAACAAAGTTTTGTAGTGGACGCAACGGCAGTGTTTTTAATTAGTTACTTCCTGTGCTCCTTTTGAAGTTGCGTTTGATCTTTAAGTTTCTGAGCACTAAGCCCTTGCGCCCCTAAAAACAGTCGTTAGCCGCCTTTATCGTCCTGTTTAGTTGGAGAGCTGCACTATGACATTACCTATTGTCACTGAACGCCTTGTCCTACGAAGGTACACGCACGATGACATACGAGATGTACTTAGATTGGCCATCCAACCCTCGGTGGCAAGGGTAACCTCTAAAAGAATAAAAGCCACCAGAGGGGGAGTTAGGAAATACATCGATTTGCAGAACTCCTATCAGCCCTTTGAAAAGGATAAGGTTTTTGAGCTTGCCATAGAACGCAAAGAGGATGGCAAGGTGATAGGGTTATTGGGGGTGATATGTCAAGACCAGGGGCAGGGAGAGATGGGGTGGGCACTCGGCGTTGAATATCGAGGTCAAGGGTATGCCACAGAAGCTATCAGAGCCTTGATGGATTATGGGTTTAGTTCGCTGGGTCTGCATCGCATCCACGCGGATACGAGTACTGACAATCTTGCCTCCTGCAGGATAATGGAACGCCTCGGGATGAGACGAGAGGGTCTGCTAAGAGGTGCAGTCTATGAGGGAGGGAAATGGGTAGATAGGTATGTCTATGCAATGCTTGCTGATGAGTGGCGTGATACTGGAGCATCAGGATGATTGGATGCAAGTTTCGATAATCCGGCTCCAATCGGCGGCTAACAATGTGTGGAGCCGACCGCGTCTATCGGTGCTCGTTGTATCGCGGGTTTTTCGCTTTGATGGTAGACTTGTTCACAACAGTGGCTTTGTACACCCGGCGCGGCGGCTCACGCCCATCGTTGGGTGGTCCATTGGTCACGTCCACGAGTAAATGTAGGTGAAATCTTCTACGTACTATGAGAGGTGAGCGATATGAGCTTTCAATTCAAGGTAATTGCTTTCATAGTTGTGTCCTCAGGGCTCACTTGGGTGTCGTGGCCCTCGCTGCGCGATTTCCGCTCCCACGGCTTTTACCGCTTCTTCGCTTTTGAATCAATTCTGGCTTTAGTCCTGCTAAACCTCGATTATTGGTTTTACGAACCTTTCAGTCCTCATCAGATCATCTCTTGGCTCCTGCTAATGGTCTCGTTATTTTTGGTGATTCACGGTGTTCAACTGTTGCGTATGGTGGGGAAACCGGACAGCGAGCGTAATGATCCGTCGTTGAGAGGCATTGAAAAAACAACCGAGTTGGTGACAGTGGGGGCTTATCGCTACATTCGGCATCCCCTCTATAGTTCAGGACTATACGGGGCCTGGGGAGTGTTTTTCAAGCACCCTTCCTGGGTAGCCGTTTCTTTGGCTGTGATTACGACTTTCTTTTGGACAATGACTGCTAAGATAGAAGAAGCCGAGAATATACGCTTCTTCGGTGCTGCATATCAAAGCTACATGAAGCAGACCAAGAGGTTTGTCCCTTTCTTATTCTGAAGAGCAGATGATGAGCCCCGCGCTTTTGACACTACTCCGCGAGGCTATGTGGTGGACGCGGTCTGGCCAGCAGGCCGGGCAACCCGTCCTGGATCCAACGACAGGGGAGGGACAAGTTTCACGAAACACTCAAAGAAGAGTTGCGTTAATCAAGACGGGGGCACAGTGCGAGAGCCTAACCCCGGCTGGCAGCCGAAGACGGCTCGGCTGCGCTCCGCGCTCGACTGAAGCCGGCCGGTAAACACGCCACGGGTGCGAGATTGGGGATTCTGGAGGACCAATGAACGTTTTAGGTATTTCAGGTAGTCCACGAGTCAATGGCAATACGGCTTTTGCGATTCGATATGCTCTGGAGATAATCGAGAAGGAAGGGCTGGAAACGAAGTACGTCACACTGTCTCATAAAGACATCAAACCGTGTACTGGTTGCTGGAAATGCGAAGAGACATATTCTTGTTGGCAAGACGACGATATGCAAGAGATTCTGGATGCTATGATGTGGTGCCACGGCCTGATAATAGGGTCTCCGGTATATTTTGGAATGATTACTGGACAACTGAAGACGATGATGGACAGAACCATAGTGATGAGACCCAATTATGGCGATGAATTACCTATGTCAGGAAAGGTGGGAGCGGCCATTGCCTGCGGAGCATCAAGGAATGGGGGACAGGAATTGACCCTTCAGAATATTCATACATATCTCTTACAGATGAATATGCTAACTATAAGTGATGGACCGGACTATTCGCATTCTGGGGCGACACTCATGGGAGAGGCAGAAAAAGACACATGGGGACTTGAGACCGTTAAGAACTTAGCATTTAACGTAGTTCGAATGCTGGATGCGAGGGTGAAATAAAACAGCAGGGAGAATATCTCGTTATTTGGAAGTGCGCTGTCTAACAGACGCATGCAGCCGACGGTTGGGACTGTTGCGCTGGCTGCGGGGCCGCCGGCAGGCAGACCTTGCCGGAGTTGATGCGCATTGGGTCGGCCTCGCGAAAGGAGACAGATGGCAAGACATATTGGAATCGTGGCTTGCAGTGCAGAGGGCGCCGCCCTCTGCTACCGAACGCTTTGCTCTGAGGCTCCGGCGCTCATGGGAGAACACATGCATCCCGAGGTCTCTATGCACAGTCACCCGCTGGGGGAGTACATGCTACACCTTCGATCAGGGAATTGGCCCCAAGTCGCGAAACTCATGCTGTCTTCCGCCCTGAAACTGACCAGCATTGGGGCCGAATTCGCCATCTGTCCGGACAATACCCTGCATCAGGCCTTTGATCTTGTTGCGGCGGACTCCCCGATTCCGTGGCTTCACATCGCCGAAGTCGTGGGACAGCAGGCTCTGTCGCAGGGTCATAAGTGTCTGGGTATCATAGGGACGAAGTACTTGATGACCGGCCCCGTGTACCCTCGCGCCCTCGGGAAACTAAGTATTGACTGTCGAATTCCCGATGAGCGTGAGCTTGAGAAAATCGACACAATCATTTTCAAAGAACTGGTGAACGGTGTGTTCAGGGAGGAATCCAGGCTCTATTTCAACTCGGTCATCCAGAGATTCAAGGAGCGTCGTTGCGATGCCGTGGTGCTCGGCTGCACAGAGATCCCCCTTATCGTTGACCCGAGTGACTGCCCCCTGCCGACGCTCGATTCAACCCGTCTGTTGGCAAGGGCCGCGTTGAAGGAATCCCTGAAGCACGACCATCAGGCGGATGCAGGCGACGATTGACAACGCACCTCATCCGAGGCGTCATACCCCGAGATGTCTGCGGGATGCGGCCCACGATCAAAGGTAGGTCGCCTGACCAGTGGGATTTTTCAAGACTCATTCTTGCGAATAGGGTTCATGCCAAAGATCACGATAGACCGAAATTCCTGCACGCAGTGTGGGGCATGTTCGGACGTCTGCTACTCGCGAGATGTCTTTGAGATGAAGGAAAACGGACCGGTCGTGGTTCGACCCGAAACATGCCGCCTTTGTGGGCATTGTATAGCTGTCTGCCCCACCGATTCCATTAATCACGAAAAAATCCCGGTCCGGGATTGTCCGCTGATCGACCCGCGACAGCTTCCTTCTATTGATGTTATGTTGACCGCGCTGCGAGCTCGTCGTTCATATCGCAGGTATCAAGATCCTCCCGTGCCGCGCGAAACCATCCGTGATATGATCTCTCACTCCAGGTGGATTCCCACTGGCTACAACCGCCAGTTCCTTGATTGGATAGTGTTGGATGATGAGCACAGCATAACGAAGTTGCTCCAAAGTGTGCTTAGAGAAGTCAGACGTAGCACCGAACGTGGGCGGGACGGCTCGAAATTCTTGGGCGGACTCTCTGTAGAAGATACCGATCGTCTCATTGAACTAGCAGTGCACGAGAAAAAACGGTTCTTCTTCAATGCCCCCGTGGTCCTTGCAGGATACTGTCAGAAAAACTCCGTGTGCGCGCGAGAAGAAGCAACCTACGCCGCATACAACATCACATTAGCGGCGGAGCGGATGGGGCTGGGAACCTGTCACATTGGAAGCATTCAGTTGCTGCTGGAAGAGTTCTCCCATTTACAGCACGACGTACTTGGAATCCCAGAGGACAAAGAGCTACAGGTTCTCCTTACTTTGGGATATCCGGCTTGGCACTTCCGCCGAATGGTGCCGCGGCGTATGCCTGGCATTACGTGGAATCCGTGACGGATGCCCCTTTTTACCAACGGATATGAAGTACAGCTTTAGATATCAGAATGAAGGCAGTGGTAGACCAGGAGCCCAGTCCTGCTGACACGACTCTGCGGGCACAAGCCCTGGATCGAACATCAGGCGAGGGGCATGTTTTGCGAAACCCTGAGGGAAGAATTGCGTTAATACGGGTGCGAGGGGCATGTAAGAAAGCCGGACTGCTGCTTGCACGCGAGTCCATCCAAGACGAGAGGCAGACGCATCACCCTGCGCCCGATGGTGAGCGCTGAAGTTCAACTATCGCCCTAAAAAGGCTCTCCAGGTGCAGAAAAGTGCAATCAACAAGCTAGCGGTATGGGCCGCGGTCGCATTTTGCACTGCCATCGTTCTTCTGATATTTGTGTATCGGCCATGGGCGATAAATTGGGGTGCAACAGATGATGAGATAAACCGCGGCATGCCTGGTGATGAGATAGTGCAGAATCCCACATTCAACGCCACACGTGCCGTCACCATCAAAGCGCGACCAGAGGAGATCTGGCCTTGGATAGTTCAGTATGGATACAAGAGAGCCGGGATGTACTGCTATGACTGGTTCGACAACGATGGGATTCCAAGTGCAGAGAGTATCATCCCGGAGTATCAGAACTTGAAGGTCGGCGATCTGGTACCATTAAGCGCGGTTCTGTACGTCAAAGTCACCAAATTGAACCTAAACCAGTCGATGTTATGGGTATTTCCAGAAGGAAGCGGGCCGTGGACGAATAGCACTTGGGCGTGGGAACTACACCCAAAGGACGTACAGCATACACGCTTGGTAACCCGTTTACGTGTACACTCTGATCACGTTAGTGCCAGAATCATGCTGGATTTCTTCGAAATCGTCATGATGCGAAAGAGTATGCTCGGTATTAAACAGCGTGCGGAACGCATGCATGGGTCCTCTGAGCCTGCGGTATCTGACAGCAGTCATGATTCCTGAGCATAACCAGTCGTCCTATCCCGGACGATTTTCGGAGGAACATATGAAGTATTCGGCGATCAACTTGAAAGAGAAACTGACTAGGTTCTCGGAACATTGGTGTCCGAAGATCATTGCCCAGATGAACGATTACCACTTCAAACTGGTTAAGTTCCAAGGCGATTTTGTCTGGCACAGCCACGACGATACGGACGAGACTTTCATCGTTCTTGACGGAGAGATGAGCATCGATTTCCGTGACGGCAAAGTCGATCTGAAGGCGGGGGAAATGTTTGTCGTTCCTAAGGGAGTTGAGCACAAACCATTCGCTGAAAAGGAATGCAAGGTAATGCTCGTCGAACCTGCCGGGACGATCAACACCGGTAATGCCGACGGAGGAGATCTGACGGCGGAAGATAACGTTTGGATCTAAAAGAAGCGTAAGGCTTCATGGAGAACTAGAATATGGCAACCAGCAAATCGGCTGTAATGCGTGTTTTCTGCATCGGCCGGAATTATGTCGAACACGTTCGTGAGCTATCAAGCGCTATGCCTGCGAAACCGGTCGTTTTCATCAAACCAGCGTCGTGTCTGGTCGGACCAGGGGAGGACATTCATTTTCCCAAGCATGGAAGCGAGCTTCACCACGAGGTTGAGATAGTGGTGAAAGTCGGCCGGCAGGGGAGGGCCGGCACCGAAGAAGAGGCGCTTTCCTTCATCGACGCTGTCACCGTAGGTCTGGATTTGACCCTGCGGGACGTGCAAGGGGAATTGAAGCAAAAGGGGCTGCCCTGGGAGGCTGCCAAGGCCTTTGAACAAAGCGCTCCAATAGGTGATTTCATCCCATATGATGGCTCGCTTGAGCTGAATAACATTCCGTTCGGATGCAAGGTCAACGGAATCGAAAGACAGAGAGGAAACACCGGTGACATGATCTTCCCCGTCGGAAAGCTGCTCGTGGAACTGAGCAAGATATGGGTGCTCCGCCCTGGGGATCTGGTATACACCGGCACACCGTTAGGAGTTGGTCCCCTCAAGATCGGTGATCGCATTGAAGCTGGAAGCGATCTGATTGGATCATTCTCGTGGCGAATCGTTGAGTGAGATACACTGTCGATGAGCCATGGGGATGGTTGACCTGCAAAATGAGCTTGATAGTCCGGCGTGAATAACTGATCATCAAGTCCCAGGAGGTTGTTGATGAACGCGAAAGTCTTTTGGATTTTTGGAATACTTCAGATCTGTCATTGGGAATTATAATATTCCTCGTTTTTCGGTCGTTGAATCTGATCAGAGGCGAAAGCGTCATTGGTTTGGATACTCAAATCCTGCTGAGTATTGCTTTCCCGTTGTTCCTCTTGATCGTTGAGTACGTTATGTTCTCAAAAGACTGACAATGCAGGGTATAATCTTCTTGTCCCCGTCAGGTTCCTGATCTGGCAGAAAGTTCAGGGTTCCCTGTGTGGTCTGGGGACTCGAGAGGCACAGAAGGGACCACTGCCTGTCATTGCGAGGAGCCCCCATGGGCGACGAAGCAATCTTTGACTCTCTCGCTGCCCAACAGAAGAGACTGCTTCGCTTCGCTCGCAATGACCGGTGCTTGAGGTTCTTGTGCCCGACAGTGGTAAGTCAGGAGCCCCGCGCTCCTGACACTATCCCGGAAACCTTATGAACAGAGGTCAGGCGTTTTGAAAAGGATTGTGGTTTGTGCTCATCATTGTTATGCCAAGGAGAGAAGAATATGTATTACATTCTGTTCTACAAGACAGTCGACAACTACGTGGAGAAGCGTAAGCCTTACCGACAGGAGCACCTGGTATACGCAAACGCAGCCCACCAACGGGGTGATCTGGTAATGGCCGGAGCCCTCGCCGAGCCGGCGGACAAGGCGGTGCTGGTGTTCAAGGGAGAAGAAGCATCCGTCGCCGAGGAATTCGCCCAGAATGATCCGTATGTGAAAAACGGACTAATCACCGAATGGGAAGTGCGTCCCTGGACTGTGGTCATTGGCGGCTAGGAAGCATGCTCCCGATACTCCTTATCCCAGAAAACACAATGCTTGTGTGCCCGCCAGCCCCCTGACCTCGCGGTACGCTGAAGGATTCCCTACCGGGCGTCGGAACACGCCAAGCGCAGAAGCGAGTTTGTAGGGGCGCGATTCATCGCGCCCGAGGGTCGGATAAGTCCGACCCCTACCAAGACCACTGCTTGAGTCAGACATTTACCGTCGGAAAAGTGATTTAGAACGAGGTTGACAAGTTTGCACAGATGACTATAATATTTATTGACTAACTGGCAACACGCAGCTTACGGGCATAACAGAACGGTATCTTTGTCTGGCAACAAGGCCGCGCCCATTGGGTTGGCAAGGCCCGACAAGATAATAGAGTATTCATTGTTGAGTTGTACAAGATGACTGAGGAATCTGAGGAGTTTGAGAAGAAACAGTCCGGGGAGCCCAAGGAGAAAAACGGTACGCATTTACTGGCATTGGCGTACCTTAATGACCGTATCGGACGCCCGCGACGCGCGCTCGAATACGCCAGGAGGGCACTCACAGTTGTAGAGGACTCTCAGGAGTTGATCAGGTGTTATCTGATGCTGGGGTTGATTGAAGAGCGGCTGGGTGATTACTACTCCGCTATCGCTTACTACTCGCTCGGACTCTCGCATAGGCCTTCAGACAAAGGTTTGAGTTATTTCTTCAATAATAATCTCGCCTACTGCCTGAATGTACTTGGGAAATACGAAGAGTCCGAACCATACTGCCGGAAGGCGATTCATATAGATGTCCGGCGACATAACGCACACAAGAACTTGGGGGTATGCTTGCAAGGTCTGGGGCAGTACGTGGAGGCAGCCAAATGCTACCTGAGGGCGATACGTCTGGAGCCGAGAGATCCCCGAGCACTGAAACACCTGGAGGATTTGGTAAGAGACCGCCGGGAAGTATGGGCTGAAATACGCGACATTGACGTACAGATAAGCCATTGCCGGGAAACAGTCCGCAAAGCCACCAGGATCGAGCACGGACTGCCCGAAGAAGAGGAGTGAGCAACGACACGCGTGTGGGAAGAAGGATGAGCAGCGGGTCCGAGTTCAGTGAATCTGGCACAGGAAGTCGCCAGGGCATATCCGCCACAAGGCGGCAAGGCTTGATAGAACAAACGAACCCTCTATTGTCCCCCTTAAAACAGGGGGACAAGATGAATTTGTCCCCCTGACAAGGGGGAGACAGGGGGTTGGGATGATGGTAAACCCGGCCTGATGAACAGGCCGGGCCACCCGCCCGCATGCCCGCCAGAGGAGCGATCGCATGCCCGCCGTAGGCGGGTCCGCCTTTGGCGGAAATGCGACCCCTACAAACACCCCTTATCTTCTTGTGGTCGCCGACTCCCTTGACCTGGCGAAAGACTCAGGGTTTCCTGCTGGCTTTAGGGGGGACTCGACAGGTACAGAAAGGATCTCTGCCTGTCATTGCGAGGAGTCCCGCGCCAGAGGCGGGGCCGACGAAGCAATCTCCTAGCATGGCTGTGCCCGAACCAGGAGATTGCTTCGCTCACGCTCGCAATGACGTTAGAGTCTTCCGATGCTTTGGGAATAGGAATTCCCGAAGCTTTGCATCGGCATTTCCTAATGCCGATGCATCA
>JABAOF010002300.1_pt1 | contig 55883 bp, 50 predicted proteins | sample 7062171 | NCBI WGS metagenome assembly JABAOF01 (sample SAMN14538628, study PRJNA623070) | marine sediment metagenome | biome: marine biome [ENVO:00000428]; feature: marine pelagic biome [ENVO:01000023]; material: deep marine sediment [ENVO:00002113] | place: India: Gulf of Khambhat ... | reverse complement strand
TCTCTGCAACCTGCAGCTGCCTTGTTTCGTACTCCAATCTGGTCACAGCGCGAAAAGTGAGTGTTCCACGATCATCCTCCACCACTCTTTCGAAGACAGGCTCTCTTTTCTTTCGCAGTGCAGAGTTAGCCCATTCTCTGACATCCAAAATCAGAACCCGTTCTTTGCGCAGTGCACGAGCAAAAGAAGAGAACACCTTTTGACGACTTGGAGCATCAATGATATCGTTGAGGACACCACGACACAGTATACCATCGTAACTCGGTCGGGCTGGGAGTTCCAGGATGTCGCCCTTGTGAAAGGTCACCGGCACCACAGCTTGTTCCGCCTTCGCCCTTGCCAAAGAAGCAAGCTCTGTTGAAGAATCGAGGCCAGTAACAGCATATCCTCTCTTGGCCAGCTCGACAGAATAGCTGCCTGTCCCACACCCAGCGTCCAGGATTCTGGAGCCAGGCAAGACTCCTCGTTGGGCTGCCATACTCTCCACAAAATCGCATCGGCTTGAAACAGGCGCTGCAATAATGAGGTCATAAGCCCATGCAAACCCGCTGTATAATGGTCTGCTTGAGATTGTGTTCACTGAACCCATCTATTGGCATGAACCCGCCGCAGGCGGTGGGCACGCGCACCCAGGAACTGCTTAACCCAAGGACTGTCAGGTCACACCCGCCAGAGGGGATATGCCCGGTCTGGCAAGCAGACCGGGCCACCCGGCCATGCCTATTCCGATGAGCAGGACCCCTTACGAGTCCTTCTGATGGCATCTGCCTTTCCGCCCGATGAATCGGGCAACTACATTCCCCTCACTCAGGCCTTTCTCGACGGTTGACACCTGGGGCAGAAGTAGCTTGATCTCTGGCTTATCCTTATCCTTTTGATCTTTGCGCCGCATCTTTTGCAGGCTTCCCCTTCCCTCCCGTAGACCTTATGGTGGAATTGAAAAGACCCAAGCTGTCCGTTGACATTCAAGTAGTTGTCTACGGACGACCCGCCTGCTTTAATCGCTTTGCTCAAGACGTTTCTGATGGCTTTGTGAAGGTTCTTCAGTTTGCGCTCGCTCAAAAGATCCAGTCTTTGGCTGGGATTTATCCTGGCCTCGAACAAAGACTCGTCTGCGTAGATATTGCCCAAACCGGCTATGATCTGCTGATTCAGGAGTGCGGACTTGATTCTGCCTCTCCTTCCTCTAAAGATTTGAACGAATTCACAATCTGTCAGGCCAAGGGATTCCGGGCCCAGTTTGCTCAACTCGGCGATATGCTCCGCGCTGCACGTATCGCACACTTTCCACTTGCCGAATTTCCTCTGATCGTTATAGCGTAGCTCAAGATCGCTCCCGCAGAATCTGAAGGCAAGATGATCGTGCTTGTTGGTGGGTTTTGGTTTGGACGGTCGCCTGTTTAACCGCTCGCCTGAGCGGTCCCCAGATTTAAGACAGAGTAGAGTGCCTGTCATCCCCAGATGAACCAGGATGGTTTTGCCCCCGGATAAATCCAAAAGGAGATATTTACCCCTTCGTCTCACCTCCTGTATCTTTTTCTGCGCAACTGCTTTTTTGAAGAGGTCTAAATCCTGCCTGATTATGCCTGGAAAGATGGCCTCGACCTCTTTTATCCTCTTTCCAACAATAACTTTTTGTAAGCCCCGGGCGATGGTCTCAACCTCTGGTAATTCAGGCATGTTTCTTCTTCAAAAAGAAGCTCGTTTTTCGGTAGCGATGCTCGTATCGAGGTTCGAAGTTCGAGCATCGAGCTTCGATACCAGCTTCGCCATCGACAACCGAAAATCGAGCTTTGAATCCCCAGATGACGATGGAGCGGAATACGGCTGTAATCGACTCAGACTATCTCCAGCATCCTGTCGATAGATCGTTTTGCGCGGCGAGCAATGTCCGGAGGGACTTCGACCGGATACATCATGTCTTCCAAAGACCACAATATCTTTTCCAGATTATTCAACTTCATGTTGGGACAGTCTGCCAGGTCGCTGGCGGGATAGAACTTCTTGCCGGGATTCTCTTTTTTCAATCGCTGCAATATGCCGATTTCGGTTCCAATGATGAACTCCTCCGAATTTGACTCTTTGGCATATCTGCAGATGCCGGAGGTGGAGAGAACCTTGTTCGCCATGGCGATCACGTCCGGAGTACATTCAGGATGCACCAATACTTCAGCTTTGGGATATTGAGCCTTCTTCTTCAGGATGTCCTCGGCCAAGATGCGTCGATGAGTGGGACAGTAGCCTTCCCATAGAATCAGCAGGCGATTGGCCTGTTTCGCAGTGTAATCACCAAGATATTTATCCGGGATGAAAAGAATCTCCTTATCCGGCGGGATAGATTGAACCACCGTCACCGCATTTGCTGAAGTGCAGCAGTAATCAGACTCTGCCTTGATCTCTGCGGTGCAGTTGACGTAGCATACCACCGCTGCACCCGCGTATCTCTTTTTCATCTCCATCAGCTGTCGGGTGGTGATCATGTTGGCCATGGCACAGCCGGCATTCAGGTCGGGCATCAGCACTGTTTTGTTTGGGGATAGAATCTTGGCAGTCTCGGCCATGAAATGCACCCCGCAGAAGACTATCACCTCGGCATCGGTTTTCGCAGCCTGCTGACTCAGACCCAATGAGTCGCCTACGAAGTCGGCAATGTCTTGCACCTCCCCAATCTGGTAGTTATGCGCCAAGACGATAGCATTGCGGTCTTGTTTGAGCTTCAGAATATCTTCAATCAGCTTTTCGTCTTTTACTCCGGTGACGCTCATAAGCTTATCCAAAAAACTGAGAGAGACTACGCGTCTGTCTTCTGCTCGTCCGATGAGGTGCCTTCGGCCTTCTCGGCAGTCGACGCTACAGTCTTGTTGAGATCATCAATCAACTGATCAACCGCTACCCCGTGCGCCAGCGCCCCCTGCTCAATGGTTTCATCGACCGCGAGATGACAGCCGAAGCAGTGCATTCCGTACTCGAAGAAAGTCTTCACCGTTTCCGGATGCTTCTTCAAAACCTCCCCAAAGGTCATATCCTTGGTAATCTTGGCTTCCTGTACCATGGGTTTACCTCCCTTGTTCGTGCCAACGCTCCGTGGCGAAGCAACTTGCTCTCCACCTGCCGGAGAAGCTCGATTATGAATGTCCTTTTTACAGGTGATTTCAGCTTCTTTTAGCTACTCTATGGAATACCAACCTCCTGCCGGAAATATTGGAGTTTTTGAGTCTTGTTTACTTGAATTAGAATCCTCTTTCCCCCTTTATGTTTTGACAACAAGATAGCCAGACCGGAAGAAAAGTCAAGAAGATTGAGGATCAGCTTGAATGATAAACAAAGGCCTTAAGTTGATGACCTTGTTTGGGTCGGTATTGATTGAATATAGCGGGAGGTTCGAGCTGACATCACAAAGCTTTTTCCAGAAGCTGTGCCAGATCCAGGACTTTGAACTTGCTTTCCAGTCCTTTCTCTTTGACCCCGTCCTCCAGCATGGTCAGGCAATATGGGCAAGCCGTCGCCACGACTGACGCATCGGTAGAAGCAATCTGATCGACCCGCATGTGGTTTATCCTGGTGCCGATGGTCTCCTCCATCCACATTCTCCCCCCTCCGGCACCGCAACAGAAGCTCTTTTGCCTGTTTAGCTCCATCTCCACGGGCTTTGCATTCTTGATTGAACCAAGAAGCTTCCTGGGGACATCATAGAGGTTGTTGTGACGACCCAGGTAACAGGAATCGTGGTATGCCACGACCGTCTCCATGCCGGTGTTTGTTTTTAGCTTCCCCTCGGTGATCAGATTCCAGAGAAACTCGGTATGATGGAACACCTGATAGTTTCCATGGAACTGATGATACTCATTTTTGAAGGTGTTGAAGCAGTGCGGACAGATGGTGATAATTCTTTCCACCCCGTATTTGCCGAAAAGCTCGACGTTCTGCTGCATGAGGATCTGAGCGAGATATTCATTTCCCATGCGGCGAGCGGTCTCTCCGCAGCACATCTCCTCTACGCCCAGTATGCCGAAGTTCACGTTCGCCTTCTGCAGAAGCGTCACCAAGCTCCGGGTGACCTTTCTGTTGCGTTCATCGAAAGAGCCGGCACAGCCCGCAAAGAGAAGATATTCGATGTCGCTCTTGTCAGATAGGGTCTTGAGACTCAGGTCTTTTGCCCAATCCCCGCGGGTGGAAAAGCCAATCGTCCAGGGATTGTAATTGGTCTCCATGTTTTTGAAGAAGAGCTTTACCTCTGGCGAGAACTTGCTTTCCATCAACACCAGGTAGCGGCGCAAATCCACTGCCTTGTCGATGACCTCTATCAAAACCGGGCACGCTTGGTGACAGGCCCCGCACGTGGTACATGCCCAGAGTTCGTCTTCGGAAATCACCTTGCCCGCAATGGGCGCTACCCCCTCTTCTTTCCCTTCTCCCCTGTTCAGGGTCTTGGCCTGAGCTGAGAGATGATTCTTCAAGTCCTGAATCAGCTTCTTAGGAGAAAGAGGTTTTCCCGAAAGGTAGGCCGGACAATTATCCTGACATCTGCCGCAGCGGGTACAGGCATCCGCATCGAGCAGTTGTTTCCAGGTGAACTCCTCCAGCTTCGCTACCCCAAAGCTCTCCTGGTTTTCGATGTCCAAGATAGGCTTGACTTCTCCCGCGGGGGCAAAGGATTTAAAGAATTGGTTGAGCGGAGAAGTAATCAGATGGAGCAGTCTGGAATAGGCAACGTATCCGATGAAGCCGAAAGCTAACAGTAGGTGTATCCACCAGAACACCCCGTGAAGCGGTCTCATGTCGGCTGCACCTGCTTCGGACGGTCCGAATAGCTTGCTTATCTCCCATCCAACGAACGAATATCTCTCAAAATCCGGTCGGGTGACGGCGATACGGATTCCCTCGCTGAAGAAACCGGTGAGCAGAACAAGGAAAACCAAAATCAGGGTGATGAGGTCTTCCGGCTTGTTGTCCAGCCGATCCGGCCTGAGGGCATAGCGACGGAATGCCAGCAGTATTACTCCGATTATGGCGAGCAGCCCGAATAGATCCAATAAGAAGGAAAAAACCAAATAGAAGCTCCCCTGGATGAAGGTGGTGTTGAAAAGAAGTGCCGTAATATCTTCCTGGATGAAGATGAGAATAGTGCCCAGAAGCAGAATCAGAAAGCCCCAGAACAAGAACAGGTGAGTAATTCCAGGATATGCTTCTTTGAGGATTCGTCTGTGAAGAAGTCCGGACGAGACGAAAGACCAGATTCTTTTGCCGATCCGGTCATAGCGATTCTCCGGCTTTCCTATGCGCCAGAGCCGAATGCGCTTAGCCAAGCCTAAAACGAAAATTACGACGACGATCAATCCCAGTCCGTAAACCGGCCAACGTGCCCACGTTCCTACGTTCCAGAAAATCTCCCTCGTGATTTCCATGTTTTAGCCTTAGGACCTTGGAATCTGAGCGCTTTTTCTATCCCTCCGCTTTCAGCTTCTTGACTTCCTGGGTCAGCAAAGGAAGGATTTTGAAAAGGTCGTCGACGATTCCGTAGTCTGCCACCTGGAATATGGGAGCTTCGGGGTCTTTGTTAATGGCCACGATATACTTTGAGGTCCGCATTCCTGCCAGATGCTGAATAGATCCGGATATTCCGCAGGCGATGTAAAGATTTGGATTAACCACTTTACCTGTCTGGCCAACCTGCGCGTCGTGAGGCGCGAAGTCTGAGTCAACTGCGGATCTGGAGGCCCCGACGGTGGCTCCCTCGCCGAAGGCGGCGGCCAACTCCTCCAGAATCTCAAAATTCTCTTTGCTGGCCATACCCCTTCCTCCGGAGACGATAACTGACGCTTCGGTCAGGTCAATTTTTTCTCCCGCCGTCTTGACCATTTCTTTCAACTTGGCCCTTATATCCTGCGGCCTAATCTCCACAGTTACCTTCTCGATTTCAGCTATATCCGATGCTTTCTCTGCCGCTGGTAGAACATTCGGCCTTAAACAGGCCATCTGTGGACGGGCTTCCAGAGTGACAGTATCAATTAGAACTTTACCGGCAAAGATAGGCCGCTCGCTCACAAGCAGTCCTTCTTCGTTTGTGTCCAGTCCCACACAGTCGGAAGCAAGTCCCGTTTGAAGACGAGCGGCTACGCGCGGATAAAGATCCTTGCCTGAAGCCGTAGCTCCGCCGAGAAGAATTGCCGGATTATGGGCCTTGACCAGATCCACGATTGCCTTGGTATAGCCTTCATTAGAATAGTCTTTCAAGGCTTCGGAATCGCAGACGAATATCTTGCTGGCACCAAAACCGTCAAGCTCTTTTGCAAGGGCTTCTACGCCGTGTCCCAAGAGTACAGCGGACAATGATCCGCCCGTTTTTTGTGCCAGCTTCTTTCCAACTCCCAGAAGCTCGAAGGATACTTTTTTTAGTTTCCCTTCCTTTTGCTCAGCAATTATCCACACAGCATTTGACATTTTCTATCCTTTCACCATCGTGGACGCAATCTATGTCCTCACAGCGTCATTGCGAGGATTCACGCCTTTGGCCGGACGACGAAGTAGTCTCCCTTTTGGGATTGCTTCGGCTTCGCCTCGCAATGACTTTCCGATTATCGGGTTTGCTTTGGCATCCTATGGATTTTGAAATTAGATCAGCTTGGCTTCCTCGCGCAGCAGCTTTGCCAGCTGGGCAGCTGTCTCGGCGGGCTCTCCCTCGATCCTCTTCCCTGCTTGTCTTTCCGGTGGAAGCCTGAAATTCTTCGTCTTCAACTTGGAACTCTTTTCTCCAACCTCGTCGGCGGTCAATCCGAGGGCTGCCAGGTCAAGCTTTTTGATCTCCTTCCTTTTTGCTTTCATGATGTTGGGTAAGGATGCGTATCTGGGTTCGTTCAACCCCTTCTGAGCTGCTATGACCGCAGGCAGGGGAGTCTCGATGACCTCCTCTACTCCACCTTCGGTTTCCCTTTTAGCAGTTGCGGTTTTTCCGTCCGAGGATATCTCCAGTCCCACAACCACAGAAACATAAGGAAGACCGAGAAGTTCAGCCAGAGAGCCAAACACCTGGGAGGCATCCATGTCCACCGCCTGCTTGCCGGCCAAGATCAAATCATATTTCATCTGCTTGATGGCGTGCGCCAGAATCTTGGCTGTGGTGAAGCTATCGGAGCCTTCGAAAGCGGGATCATTCAGATGCACGGCTTCGTCAGCGCCCATAGCCAATGCAGTCCTTATGGCTTCGGTCGCCCGATCGGGACCCAAACAGAGTATGGTGACTGTCCCTCCAAGTTTCTCTTTGATCTTCAGGGCCTCCTCCACTGCATACTCATCGTAAGGATTCATGACCCATTTTAGCCCCTCGGTCACGATTCCCGTCCCTTCAGAATTAACCTTGATTTTGGATTCAGTGTCCGGCACCTGCTTCATGCAAACGATTATGTCCATAGTCAACCTCCGAAAGTTTGAGAAACTTTTCACAAAGATAAAAGGTCAACCCGCCCTTGTCAAATGAAAAACCGTGGGACCGATGTCTGAAAGAAAAATCGCCGCACGCAAGGTGCGACGCTACGATCTCGACCTGTTGGATCGGGGCACCTCTACCCCGATCCCAGCCGTGTTAGTCAAGGGTGAGGGCACCCTTAACTGACAAATTATGTCAGAAATCCCTTTTCCTTCATCCACTCATCATTGTATATCTTGCTCAGGTAGCGTGATCCAGAATCGGGCAGTATTACTACCACGATTTTGTGTTGATCCAAATCCTTTGCCACTTTCAGAGCGGCCCAAACGGCTCCTCCGCTTGAACCTCCGCCGAAGATGCCCTCTTCCCTTGCAAGCCTTCTTGCCATCAGGAAGCAGTCTTTGTCGGTTACCTGAATTACGTCATCCATCACATCAAAATGCATGGTTGGGCAGAGCATATCCTCTCCTATTCCCTCCACCAGGTAGGTATGAGGCTCGATCAACTTTTTTGTCTTGAAGTAATCGTGAAACACCGAGCCTACCGGATCAACTCCGATTGCCTTGATCTTCGGATTCTTTTCTTTGAGATACTTTGCCGCGCCGGACATGGTTCCGCCAGTGCCAATACCGATCACCACGTAATCCAGCTTACCTTCTGTTTGCTGCCAGATTTCGGGTCCGGTGGTTTTGTAATGCGCCTCCGGATTCTTCTGATTGAAATACTGCTCCAGAATGATGCTGTTGGGCGTCTGGGCGTGTATTCTCCGGGCAGTCTCATAATAGCTTTCGGGAGAGTCCGGAGGAACGTCGGTGGCGGTAACGACTACCTCAGCACCGAATGCTTTGAGCAGGTCTATTTTCTCCTGGCTCATCTTATCGGGAATAGTAAAGATGGCTTTGTATCCTTTGGATGCCGCGTATATGGCGAGTCCTACCCCGGTGTTTCCGGACGTAGCTTCCACAATGGTGCCTCCTGGCTTTAGTTTTCCTTCCCGTTCAGCTTCCTTTACCATGTAGAACGCCATGCGATCCTTGACACTGCCGCCAGGATTCATGAACTCCAGCTTAGCAAGAATCTTTGCTTTTATTCCCCCTGTCAGCCGCTGTAATCTCACCAGTGGGGTGTTACCTACCAGATCCGTGATGTTGTCGTAATAGTCCATCTTACCTCCTGCCGTAATTCACAATTTCGCTGTGGGTCCAGGTCGCTTTGAACTTGCCTGTTTGAATATAAAACGAACCCAGGCCCGGTCAAGGCATTTCTCTACATCGCTGGCAGAGATTAATCGGCAAGCAGCTTGAGCGCCCGATGAATGCCCCGGGTGTAATCCCCCGATGATGTGAGGAGTTGAAAACCGATTTTAGATCGACCAGGCGAAAAGCTCTATTTCTCCGAGAGTTTTTTCTCCAGCTTCTCGACTATCTTGGTCAGGTCATCGATTTTCTTGTGAAGCTTGCCTAATTCCTCCTTTTCCTTTCCCCTTACCTTGGCAGTCACTTTTTCCACGCTATCGTCGATCTTTTTCTTCAGCTTCTCCATGCGTTCATCGTGGCCTTTCAACATCTCCTTGACCGCCTTGGCTCTGTCAGACTGAGACATCTCTCCCCTTTTGATCATGTCGTCCACGATCTTCTCCGCCTTCTCTCTGGTCAGATCAAAGACTCCCAGTCCGAACAGGACCGATTTTTTGAAGATATCCATCGTAATACCTCCTCCCTTGGAAATGAGTAAACGGATCAGTTTACTGGTTTGCTTAAGATTCTTCTTATCTTCCGACCAAGCATCTGCCAGAATTCTGGACAGAACGGATATAGTCACGTCCTTTCCCGTTGCATTGTCGACGACCTTAAAGCCGATATCTTTCTTCACCAGCTGTGCCAAGTCTTCAAGCTTGACTGTCCTTTTCTCAAGAGTGTCGTACAACCTCCTGTTTTTGTATCTCTTTATGACCCGAGTTTTCATTGAATGTAAGAGTCTGTCTACTGTCCACTGTCTACCGTCCACGGTCCACTGCCTTTAATGTAGTGCGGTGCACAATGAAAGTCAAGAGAAAAAATCTCGCTCATATCCAGCCGAAAATTCACGGCACAACGTCAAAAAAGGCTACCGCAAGAATCTGCGAATGAGCTAAGAAGGTGGACAATAATAAAATAGCTTGAGCACCCATCACAGGTGGCTCTTTTGGCTCGCAGTTCTCTGCGTTGAAGCCAGTAACAGATAGAATGGGCCTGGCCACGGGGTCTGCATCGTGTGAAATAAGTTTCTATCCTACAAGAGATTAGCGCCACGCTCTTATCCGCTATTTTCCTGTTTGAAGTTGGCACGTTTTTTTCTTATTATTTCTATCGAGTTTCCTCCTTCTTCAAGTTTTACACATAGATTGCTCAGGCCTGCGAAGAGAAGAGCGCAGGCTTGAGCTTTTTCTATTCCCTTCTTATGGAAAGTGACTGATGTGTGGTCAGCCGTGGACAGAAAAGCTTGTTACTCAACCGCCCTAGAATCCGAGAATCTCCAGGTCGGCGTACTTCGCCAAGAGCTTCTTCTTGGTGCCGCCGCGGAAGACAACGATCAGCGTAAGGTTGTCTCCCGACCCCTCCCGGTGAACTATCTTCCCTTCGCCCCAATGGGAGTGAATCACCCGGGTTCCTACTTGAAGCATGGAATCATAGACCGTGGTTGACTCGGGAGAAAAGGACTGTATGCGGGCCAAGTCTATTTCACCGAGCGGTTCCGCCCTATAGGAGGAGTAGTCCTGCGCTTCAACCAGCTCTTCAGGTATCTCATCTAAGAATCTGGATCTGAGGTTCATCATGTCGGCAAATCGACGACGATGGTGGGCATACGACAACCAGAGCCGCTCTTTTGCGCGGGTCATCCCGACGTAAAATAGTCTCCTTTCTTCCTCCAGATCAGCGGGATTTTCGAGCGAGCGAGAAAGGGGGAAAAGACCTTCCTCCAGTCCGGCGATGAACACTACCCGAAACTCCAATCCTTTGGCTGCGTGCAAAGTCATAAGAGTGACAGCATCTTTGGTTTTGTCCCACATGTCAACATCCGTGATCAATGATACCTCCTCCAGGAATCCCTCCAGTGTGGGAGATTCCGATCTCTCCTTAAACTCGGATATGGCGTTGATCAACTCTTTTATGTTTTCTATTCTGTTCTCCGCCTCTACTGTCCTTTCTTTTCTGAGTTCATCTAAGTAACCGGTTCGCTCGGAAATCTGCTGGGCAAGTTCATCTGTGGGCAGCTTCTCCTTTAAGGCAGCGAATTCATCCAGCAGCCTGGTGAAATCCTGTATGGCATTCTTGAATCTGGAGGAGATACCCTCGATCTGCTCTGCCTGTCTTATGCCTTCACGCAGACTAAAGTTCCTTCTAAGACGGAAACTCTCTATCTTCGCCATGGTTTGAGCTCCTATGCCTCTGCTGGGCACATTTATGATTCTTCTCAGGCTTAAATCGTCCCGGGGATTTGCCAGCACCTTCAGATAAGCCAGGATGTCCTTCACTTCTTTGCGCTCGTAGAATCTCAATCCGCCGACAATTACATAAGGTATGCCGTTGTCCCTGAGTTTCTGCTCCAGAACGCGGGACTGGGCATTGGTGCGGTAGAGAATCACAAAATCGGACAATGAATAATCACCCGGTTGAGTCAGAGACTGAATCTGCTTGACCAAGGCTTCCGCCTCGTGATGTTCATTCTCCAGGATCAGAAGATGCACTTTCTCTCCACCTTCGGTCTGGGTATATAGGGTTTTGCCTTTCCGATTCCTGTTATTCTTAACCACCGCGCCTGCCGCATCCAGAATGACCTGGGTAGAGCGATAGTTCTGCTCCAGCTTTATCACCTTGGCATCCGGATAATCTTTCTCAAAATCCAGGATGTTATTGATATCCGCTCCTCGCCAGCCATAGATGGATTGATCCTCATCCCCGACCACACACAGATTTCGATTCTTTGACGCCAGAAGATTTACCAGCACATACTGGGCATGATTGGTATCCTGATATTCATCGATCAGTATATAATGAAATCTGTCCTGATATCTCTTCAACACTTGAGTTTGATCCTTGAAAAGCTCAACCGTCTTCATTATCAGATCGTCAAAATCGAAGGCGTTGGCTTCTTCCAGCTTCTTCTGGTAGAGCTTGTAAACCCTGGCGGCATTTTCCTCGAAAAAATCCCTGGCTTGAGAAGATAGTTCTTGCCAGGTAAGCAGCTTGTCCTTGGCCGAAGAGATACGACTTCCGATGGCATCTGGGGACAATTTCTTGGGGGAAATATCAAGCTCCTCCATGCACTTCTTTATCACCGATCTTTGATCGTCCTCATCGTAGATGCTGAAATTTCTGGTGTAACCCAATAGGTGTGCTTCCCTCCTCAAAGTCTGCGCACACCAGGAATGAAACGTGCTGACCCAAACGCCCAAACCGCTTTTGCCCAGAAGCTTCTGTACTCTTTCTTTCATCTCTCCTGCGGCCTTGTTGGTAAACGTTACGGCCAGGATCTTCCAGGGGCTGATTCTCTTCACTCCGATCAAATATGCTATGCGGTAGGTCAGCACCCTGGTCTTACCGCTCCCTGCTCCAGCTAAAACCAGGAGCGGACTGGAGCAGTAGGCCACAGCATCCCTCTGGGCAGGATTCAAATCTTTCAAAAAATCGATTTGCATCTCTTCTTCCGAGGCAAGTTGATTTCTGGGTCAGACCATCTCCGCTACCGGGGCATCTTTGGTCACTTTTCCCCTTTTATAATAACAAAAAGCGCAAGCCTTTCAAAGGGCTTTTGACCAGCATTTATACGGGCACACCTGCAGATACCCGTCAATCCGGAAGGTCAAGCTTTAGCCGGATCAAAAAGACGCTGGAAGTTTTTGCGATTCTCATAGTCATGGAGAGTTTATCCGGCAAATTCTTCTGCACAGCCTCCTGATCTCCCCTTGCAAAAATGATTTTTCTCAAGATCTGAACAAAAAGACTTGACAAAAATGTGTGACCTGGTTTAAATTCGACGAGGCCTTTAGTTCAGTTGTAACTGTAAACGGAAACGAAGGAAAAAATGAAGATCGCAAAAATCGTGGGAATAGAACCAGCGCCTCCAGGTTTCCACGTGTTCAGCGCGTTCAAGCTCCCCCGGTTGGGTTTGCCCATTATCGGCACGGTTCTCAGAGACAAGGGATACCGGGTCAAGCTGTTCTGCCAGGATATAGCCCCCATAGATTGGGCAGAGGTGTTGTCCGCAGATATGGTGATGATCTCTACTATCACCAGCACCACTCCTGCGGCTTATCAGATCGCCCGAAAGATCAAAGAGAAAGCCCGGGTATTGGGAAAGAACATTACTATCGTGATGGGAGGCGCTCACGTGAGCTTCATGGCAGAGGAGGCATTGGACAGTTACGCCGACTTTGTCGTCAGAGGTGAAGGTGAGGAGACTATTCTCGACCTTTTGTCCTGGATGGAAAACGGAAACGATGCTTCATCTATCTCCCGGATTCCCGGGTTGTCTTACAAGATAGGGACCCGAGTGTATCATAATGAAAAAAGGCCACATTTGAAGGACCAGGATAGCCTTCCCACTCCGGACCTCTCCCTGATAGAAGGTTGGAAAGACGCGGTGATATTTCCGGTTCTGACCTCCCGAGGATGCCCTTTCGATTGTACCTTCTGCTCGGTCACCAAGATGTTCGGGCACAGGTACCGCACTCGCAGCCCTGAGAGAGTGCTGGAAGACATAAAACATTACCGGAGGAGATATCCCAGGGCATCGATGTTCTTCTACGATGACAATTTCGCTGCTGACAAGAGAAGGACCAAACGCCTTTTGGAGTTGATGCTGAAGAACAACATACGGTTGCCCTGGACTGCCCAGAGCCGCCTGGATGTGGTAAGGGATAGAGAGCTTTTGGAGCTGATGCGCAGATCCGGATGCAGGGTTCTTTACATCGGCTTAGAATCGGTGAATCCTAAGACTCTGCTGGAATACAAGAAACGTCAGACGGTGGAAGAGATGGAAGAGGCTATCAGGATTTTGCACCAGCACAAGATCAAAATACACGGGATGTTTGTTTTGGGCGGGGAGCAGGACGACGGGGACACAGTGATGCAGACCGTAAAATCTGCGATCAGGTGGAAGATCGACACGGTGCAGATGGTTATCTTGACCCCTCTTCCCGGTACACCTCTGTATGATAACTTAGTCTCGGAGAATCGGGTTACCTCATTCGATTGGAGCCTCTACGACGGGCATCACGTCGTGTACAAACCCAACAAGATGTCCGTATGGGAGCTGGAATTCGGAGTGATGCTGGAGGCCATGCCCAAGTTCTACTCACTGTGGCAGGCGCTTGAAGCTGCGGTCAAGTTCAAATTCAAGAACTTTCAATACAGGCTTTATGGCCACTGGATGCTCATCAAATGGAAGGTTCATAACAGCCGTTATCTGGAGGAGTTGAAGGCTTTTTCCTCCAAGTTGATAAGTAAAGACAAGAGTCAACAGATAGCTGAAGGATAGTCCCCTTTCAAGAGAGTGCCCCCTACGCTTAGCTCGTTAAAGTCACGACGACCAGCCGAAACTTATCTAAGCTACCGTAAAAGTCCAGAATATCCGTGTCCATAAGGTGAAAAAGCGGGGGCGTCATAAGGACAAAAATATTCGTGGCCTCACGCTAATACCATTCTTGAGATCCCTCCTGCTAGTCCCCGGAGAGTGGAAGGCACAGAAATAGGGGGTGCGATCAAGGCTAGCTGGGAAAAGCAAATTCTTCCTGAAACCGGACACTCTTCAGACCCTTTCGAAAGGATCAAAGAGTTTCTTGTATTCCTGAAGGGCAAATCTATCTGTCATTCCGGCGATATAATCGCAAATCAATTGCATCTGGTTTTCGTCTTTGAGTCGCTGCCGAAACGATGGAGGCAGTTGATTGGAGTCCTCCAAGTACGCCTCAAAGAGCTGATTTATGATTCTTCTGGCCTTGTCCGCCATTCGGATCATGCGGTAATGTCGATACATCTTTTCAAACAGGAATTCCTTCAGCTCACGGTTAAGCTTCTCGGTGCTCTCTGAGAATCTTACGATATTCTCTCCGGCATTTCTCACGTCTTGGAGCGTCCTTATCTGATATTTTGCGACTCTTGTCTTGGTCTCCTTAATGAGGTCTGAAACCTCGAAGTTGATCAACATTCTTACCAGCTGATGCCTTCTTTGATCGAAAGACAGGTTGGGATAGCGTTCTCTCAGCTCCGTATCCAGATTCCTCCAGAGAGCGATCTGGTTCAACTCCTCCTCCTTAAGGATATCCGACGCTAAACCATCGTCTATATCGTGGCAGTGATACGCAATCTCGTCTGCCAAATTCACCAGTTGGCATTCCGGAGTGGCTTTTTCTCCGGGATTGAATTCCTCGGGAATGGGGTGATCGTAGACGGTCTCATGTTTCATTATCCCCTCCCTCACTTCGTAGGTCAAGTTCAATCCGGGGAAGTCGGGGTACTTTTCCTCCAGCAGATCCACCACTCTCAGGGTTTGCCGGTTGTGTTCAAATCCTCCATGATCTTTCATTATCTGCTCTAAGGTCTCCTCCCCGGCGTGCCCGAAGGGAGTATGCCCCAGATCGTGGACCAGCGCGATGGCTTCGGCCAAATCTTCGTTCACCCTCAGCGCTCTGGCGATGGAACGGGAGATCTGAGCCACCTCTATGGTGTGGGTCAAGCGAGTGCGGTAGTGATCTCCCTCGTGGTTGACGAAGACTTGAGTCTTGTATTCCAATCTGCGGAAGGCAGTGGAGTGGATTATCCTATCTCTGTCCCTTTGGAAATCGCTGCGGTAAGGGTGAGCTCTCTCTGAATGTCTCCTTCCCCTGCTATCCCCGCTTCTCACGGCATAGGGAGCTAAAACCATTTCCTCTTGCTTTTCTAGATCTTTCATAAAGCGACTGATATAAACGCTCAGCTTTGGCCGACACCCGCGGCGGGCATTTTACATTTCACTCTATTTGTTTTGTCCCCAATTCGTCGCCAGAGCGGTTTTCATCATTATTGTGAAAGGGTGGGGGAACACCTTCCCATCTGGACTACTCAATTAACTCATCCAACCCACACAAACTCGCGTGTATGCTGCAACGGCGAAACCGAGAGAATTCGGCTCACTACTCATCCGGCTCCCGATAACCGCGCACTCGAATCTGATTGATCTCAGATCTTATAGCCTCAGCTTCCCTCTCATTTGCGGCTAAGTCCAACGCTTTCTTGAAGTACTTCATGGCTTGCTGGAAATTCTCCAGGTCCGCGTACACCACGGCCAAATTCTTGGAGGCTACGAAGTGCGTAGAATCCAATTCAAGCGCTCGTTGGAATGCAACTACCGACGAGTCTAGTTCCTCCATCTTCCCGTAGACTATGCCCAGATTATTGTAAGCATCTGCATATTCAGGATCGAGCCTGACCGCTTCCTTTATTTGGACCAAAGCCGAATCATCCTGGCCTGACATCTCCAGCATGGTACCGAAGTTATTTCGTGCCTCCGCAAAATTGGTATCTGCCTGAACCGCCTTTTGGAATGCCATCTTGGCCCACCGGGCCGCACCCTTCCTTTTGATGATCAGACCTATGGCATTGTGCGCTATGGCATCCCACGGCGCTATCTTGGAGGTATTGGTCCAGAGATGATAATCCTTTCCGAAAATGAAGGCTCTGGCTTGGATCTTGAATGCATAGAATATCAGAAGCAGAGCAAAGAATAAACAGAACACGTGACCCGCCCTCAACAGTATCCTTTCCGGGAACTTGAGACGTTTCGGCTCAGAAATCTCTTCCTGCAAAGGAATCTCACCACCTAAGGGCGCCCCTGCTTCGGCTATCCCTTCGTCTCCGGGCTTTGGCTTAGGCAGCTTAATCTCCACCAGCTTTCGCTCCCAGCTAACTCCCATCTCAGCCAATCTTCCCAATATCAAACAGAATCCGAGGGAAGGAATATAAGCCCACCATTCCTTGACTGAGGCATACAAGGGAACCAGATTTAAAACCGGCACCAAAGTTACCAGAATCCAGAATATTCCGAAGGAGACCTCCCTTGCGCTTTTCCGCAGGGAAAGTCCCAGTGCCAGCACCACGGCAAAAAAAACCAGTGCGCCCCAGAATTTCAGGCTGAATAAGGACGTGATGGTCAAAACCCGCGGTGAGAAATTCAGAAAAACTGGAAAGATGAACATTTTGAAGTAATAAAAATATATGGCAAAGACGGTGAGAAATCTCTGGAACAGGCTGGCAGACGTTTGCGGTCCGCCGGCGCCCAGATTACCGATGACCGCGATTCTTAAAATGAGATATGCTATGGTAACAACCCCAAAGGGTATGTAAGGAATTATCTTCTTCTTCACAGAATCTCTCTCCGACACGTAATCCCAGACAAACAAAAACAGAGGTAAAGCTAAAACGATCTCCTTGGAGAATAGCCCGAGAAGGTACGTAATAATGGCACCCGCAGAAAAGAGGAATCGCGAAGTGCCGGCCTGATCCCTTCGTTTAATGAAAAGGATAACTGTCAAAAGCACAAACAGGCACGCTACCAAGTCTGTTCGCCCGGAAATCCAGACAACAGAGTTGGTATGGATAGGGTGAGCCGTGAAAAAAAGCGCCGTCAAAAGCGACAACAGCTCCCTGTTAAAAAGGAGAAGAACTAGAAGATATAAAAGCAAGGCATTCAAAGTATGGAAGCTAAGGTTGATCAAGTGATACCCAAAGGTGGTCTTTCCCAGCAGGTGAAAATTAACGAAATTAACAAAGGTTATTACCGGTCGGTAAAAAGGAATGGGCTCGTAGGTCTCTGCAGGGAAGGGACTGGTAAAAACAGTCTTCAGATTGCTCCAATCTTTGATGAACTGCCTTTTCTCATAAATGAGTCGTCGGTCGTCAGCCACGAAGTCGAAGCTCAACGTTTTGTAAAAGATGGCCATGGAAACCGCTACTATCAGGAGCAAAAACACGACGTGAGTCCACTTGCTGTTCATCTACACGCTCCTCCTCTTAATACATCGGTGAGCCGGTCGAACTGCACTCCGGTTGCCTCGCATAATATGCCAAATAGATGATATTGTCAACATATTAGTCGGATTCAACAAAGAGGGTCTCGGGCCTTCCTTCTCTGAAGTGAAGCCTTGTTATTCTTCGCCGGACTCGAATACAACTCGCCTGGCATGGGGCGGAATTCGAAGCTCAAATTTCTTTGGCGAAAGCGATAAATTGAATTTTCGCTCCAGAAACTTGATCCGCGCGAAACCCTTGGTTTGGGACTTGATGTTTACGATTTTTGAAAACTCCGCGTGGTCTTGCGTTACGAAATTCTCATATTCTATTTGGTAGACCTCCCCATCTGGCTTGTGTTTCCACTGGCTTCGTACTAACCTGCAACTCTGCGCATCTACCCAATACTCCTTAGCCCAGGTCTCGTCTTCAAGGCCGTATACAAATCGGCCTTTTTCCTTTCCCAAATGTCTTGCAGCTTCATCTACCGGTCCTTCCTCTGGTACTACCATCTCCAGAAGCAGATTTAGGGGGATTTTGCAGTTCCATAACCCGGTTCTCTCGAAATCTGCGAAGCTGCCCGAGTAGAACTCATTCTGTTTGGGAAAATAGATGGTCAAGCTGTCCCCTGTTCCGCCTGCTTTGAACGTGCCCATTCCAAAAAGCGTCCTTGGATGGAAGGAAAAAGTATCCGGGCGTTTATAAAAGAATTCGATTGTTCCCGAGAACTTCGCATCCGCTCCCTTGAGCTTCAGATTCATCAGACAGGCAAAGGTGTCGAATTCAAGCTGATTTTCAAGTGCACACCTTAAGACCTTTTGGGGGGTTCTGTCCTCTGGAGGAAGCTTCGGCTTAGGAGCACAGCCCATCACTAAGAATCCGGCCAAACCAAAAACCACCAATATGGACCGCAGGCCAAGGTTATTAATTCGAAGGAGATTCAAGTATCATCCCACCCCACGACTAATCCGTTTTATCCGCTTAATCCTTTGACCGTTCTCTCACTTTAGAAAAAGCCAGACAAATCCGCTCCGGCAAAGACAAATGAAAAGAAACTGACAAACGGGCCAATAATTCCCCACAGAATGGGCACGCCCGCGAGGTTGCCCATCACGATGATTCCGATCAGCAGGAAGGGACCTATCCTTTCCAACTGGATCATCTGGTATTCATATCCGGCCGGCAGAAGCCCCATCAGAATCTTGGAGCCATCCAGAGGAGGTAAGGGAATGAGATTGAAAAAAGCCAAAACCAGGTTTATCATCATGCCGTACACTATCATCATTACCAGAATGCCCAGAACCGACGACCCCATCTGAAAGCTTCCGGAAAAAGGATTTATGATCCGAAGGACAAGGCCGCAAGCAAATGCAGTCAACAAGTTTGCCCCCGGACCGGCCAAAGAGACCCACATCATGTCGCTTTTGGGATTGCGAAAATAGTAGGGATTGACCGGCACCGGCTTTGCCCAGCCCAGGTGAACGATAAAAAGCATTATAGTACCGATGGGGTCAAGGTGCGACAGTGGGTTTAAGGTCAGTCTTCCGGCGTCCTTGGCGGTAGGGTCACCGAACCTTAAGGCCATCCACCCGTGGGCATACTCGTGTACGGTCAAGGCGAAAAGAATCGGTGGCGCAATCAGCAAAAGTCCAATTATCCTGTCCAAAGCAAAAGTCCTTGTTTGTTTGACGTATTGCCGCTTCAGATCCGAACTTCATCTCTTACTTGGAAGTATACGTTGGTCTGAGGCGGTAGTTGAACAATCCCGGGACGTGGCTGCTTCCGGATCGGTCATGGTTTATCTTGAGACAAATTCACTGCCTTTTATATAGAATCTCCATTTTTTCTCTTTTCCTTCATTTATCCCGACCCGCGAAGAACTAGCGATTGTCTTCACCGGTTCTCCCCGCTCCTCCACATAAATGAGATCGGAACACAGATCCGCACCGTTCAATCGCCTGTCGATGTCCAGAGCTTGACAGAGTTTTGCCGGACCGGTGGTAAGGTCCCTTAACTTCCGGCGTCCTCTCCTTTTCTTCATCAATTCCAAGCCCTCTGCTGGTTCCAGCGCCCTGATCAGTACTGCCGCGGGATAACCCTCTTTGGCTGTAACCAGGTTCAAACAATGATGCATTCCATAGGTTATATACACATATGCGCGCCCTGGCTCGCCGAACATCGCCTGATTTCGGGAAGTCATGCCCCCATAGGCGTGGCTGGCAGGATCCTTAAAACCGATATAGGCCTCTGTCTCCACGATCTTCCCGGAGAGGAGGCGACCATCCTTCTGCACCACCAGATGTTTTCCTAAAAGCTCCTTGGCCACTCGCAACGTGGGACGATCATAGAACTTTCGGTTGAGCTTTTTGGCCACGGATTTGCCCTTGTCCAAGAGTACTTTATTAGGATTTAGGATCTTCCTAAAAATCATGTCACGTTCGGGAACTGAGTCCTCCGACAATCAATGNNATTCGGGAACTGAGTCCTCCGAGAACCAATGGGAGGAGAGAATATGGAGTGTTCACCTTCAGGTGAACCATGTCAAAGCTTTCTTCTGGCCAGACGCTTTAAGTCAAGCTAAAGCTTGACACTCCAGCCAAACTCTTTTCCTCCTGAACATCTGATTGATGTAGGACTACCAGCTTAAAGCAACCTGGGGGAGGTTTCTCAATTGCTCTTTTGCAAGGATTGAGCGATTTTACTCAAGACAAACGGATGCGTCTCCTCCTCTTTCATCTTCCTAATAGCCTGGACTCCTCTCTGGTCTCCCATATTACCTAAAGCCTCGACCGCAAAAGCCCTGGTAGCCCAGTTTTGGTCTTTCAGCTTTTCCAAAAGATACGGCACTGCCCTTTTATCCTTCAACTCTCCCAAAGACTCAATGGCCAAATCTAAAGCCGGTCCAACTGAATGATCCAAGAGGGAAATCAGAGGCTTGACCGCGGGCTCGCCCATTTGAACCAGGGAATGAGCCGAACTCATGCGAACGCTGAAATGCGGATCGGATAAGCCCCGAATCAGATGGGGAATCGCGCGGATGTCCTTTATCTTTCCCAGGGCCACTGCTGCGCTTTTTCTGACCACCTCCACAGAGTCCTTCATGCGGACGCTGACGTCATTAAACCCGGTTGTGTCAGCGATCTTCCCCAGTGATTCGCAAACATGGCTTCGGATGTTGTAGTCCTGGTTGCTTATCAGCCCAAGCAAAGGTTCCACCGCCTGATTGTCTTTTATTTCACCCAAAACTCGAATGGCCAGTTTTGTCTCTTCCTTATCGTCGCTCTCCAATCGACCTATCACGGGAAGGACGGCCGGCTCCCCGATCTTTCCAAAGATGCGGATCAAGGTCCATTTCTCTCTGGCACTCTGAGTGGTCAGTTTCTCCACCAGATACGGGACGGCTTGCTTTCCCATCTCCACTAAGGTGCTCTCTGCTGGCTGGGCTTGATCTCTGTACCTCTCCAATCCACCGCATGCCAGTATGAAAAGGCTATCTACCCTTTGCTTAATCTCGTCTCCCGCGTCCGGGATTTGACAAAACCCGCTTTTCGCCAGGAGAATGACAAGTGAGCAGATGGCTAATGATTTAAGTCTATTCATGGTTTGGAGCCTTTCTCTTAACCATCCCAGTAAGGGGTGAGTCTACCAATCCACCCCCACCCCCCATTTTGACGGAGTGGTCCACCAGGTGCTGTCTTTTCCGTTTCCGTTGTAGCCATCCTTGCCTGAGAAATCCAGGAGCATTCCCACAGAGCCGTAATCTCTTCTGGGATTGCCGTAACCCTGCGTGTTGTCCTTTATACTCACGTAGTACCCGTCGTCCCCGCCTTCGTCGGCCAGAATTCCAAATCCATTGGCACTCCCTGCCCCCTGGGAGAGGCTTTCAGCGAGGTAGTTATCGTTGCCGGATTTGTCCCACAAAAATCCCAATGCCAGGTCGTGGCCGCAGCCTTGCGAGACACCATGGGAAATGTACACATCGTCCCCGGTTTCATCCTCCAAGATTGCCAGGCAAAGATGAGTTCCTGCTCCCTGCGCGTACTGAAATGAGACGTATTTGTCGTTCCCTTCCTTGTCCAACAAGGTTCCCAGGCTGAACCAGTAACTGGATCCCTGGCCAAATATGTCCGAGGCGTACACGTCGTTGCCAGCCAGGTCAAACAGCATCCCGATTCCGCCCGACATCATCGGTCTTAAGCCGTAACCGAACCCTTGCGACAGGCTGATATAGTGATCTTCGTAACGCAAGATGTCTTTGTATCTGCCACCAGCGAGGTAGTTGTCATTCCCCGACGAGTCGATCAATGCTCCCAGCCCAGAAACGAATCCAAATCCCTGGGCAAAGAGCGCTCCGGAATATTGATCGCTGCCACCCATATCTATAAGGAAACCCATCCCAAAGCTCCCTGCGCCCATGGTGAAAGTGTCACCGAAGTATTTGTCATCTCCTTCTTCATCCACCAGCACGCCCACGCCGAAAAGACCGGAGCCCAAGGAAAAGTTCTTGGTCAGGTACGCGTCGTCTCCTGACAGATCCACGAGTATGCCCGCACCCCAACAGCCGGAACCGTAGACGAAATCGTCGTCGGTCCGGTATACATCATTTCCGCCCAAATCAAGGATGACCGAAGAAACGTTACCCCCGTCCTGGCTGCGAGCTATTTCGTAATCATCATCTCCGCCCAAGTCGATGATAACCGCTGGGGTGCCCGTGTACCTGGACGAGCCAAGTCCTCCAATGATTATCTCTCCGGAAGATGTCTTAAGTCTGAAAATCAGATTGTTCTCTCTGTCTTCATCGCTTTTGACCAACAGCTTCGGTTCAGGCGCGCTTTGTAAATATTCCGTCAGAATAGGAAGGCAAATTTGAGCGGCAAATGCCAGCTCCTCCCCTGCTTGAATTACTTTCTCCAGGTCGATTTTGGCAAGACAAGGAATCATGTCCTTGGCCAACTGTTCCTCATAATCCCCTTCCTTGTCCAACTGTTCAGGGGTTTTAAACTCGTCGCTTACGTCCTCCTCCAGGATCAGGGGGAGGTTGCGCTTGATGAAAGCTTTCTCGTCGTCAGTCAAATTCGCAAATGCCTCCCCGGTTCTCGAGTTGGCTGCCTCCATTGCCACGAACAGATAGGTTATCGAATTTTTCAGCGGTGGGGCAAGGTTCTTTAGCACTTTCTTATGTTCTCGCACAAAATGGTTATCGTCCAGGTCCAAATCCCGCACGGCGACCTCATCCCCCAAGGATGATACCGGCTTTTCTCTCATGGAAAGATATTCACACAGGTTAGAAGGCAGCGAAAGCCTTCTTTCCTCCGGCTCGGCATTCATCCATCCCGAGAGCATCTGGGAGTTGAAGGAAGCCGTTTCCATGGGCTTGCGCATCAATCCGTCAATCAACTCCAACCTGAACGAGTCTACATCCACGTAATCGTCTCTGAATACCAGATCCTCCGGGGTCATCTTGATACATTTGAGGGCATCGGCGAAGACTTCATCAAAACCCGGTTTTGCTGCGGAAAGGGAGTCCGGTTTCTCTTCTGGCTGCGTCGGGGAAACAAAGACAAACAAAAAGGGAATAGCTAAAATCGCCAGACAGATTTTTTTCATTTCTCCACCTCAACGCTTGCCACAGGAATAGGCTTCTTTCTTTGGATGACCTTCACCACAATAATGCTAACTTCATACAGAAAATACAAAGGACCCGCCAACATGAATTGAGAAAACACATCTGGAGGGGTGATGACTGCGGCCAGGACCAAGATGCCCGTGATAGCATATCTCCGTCCCTTTGCCAGGGTCCGCGGCGTTATGACTCCAATCTTTCCCAGGAAGTAAGATATAACCGGGAGCTGGAAGACCGCACCGAAGGCCAGGATCATGTAAGTGACAAAGCTCACGTAGTCTTTGATTTTGATCATGGGTTTCAGCTTCTCCGTGCCGAACCCCAAGAGGAATTTTATGCTTAAGGGCAGCACAAAAACGAAGGCAAACGAGGCCCCAATCAGAAAGAAGACCGTGGATGTCAACACGGCCGGGATTATCATTTTTATCTCTTTTTCGAAGAGTCCCGGAGCTATGAACCTCCAGGCGTGGTAGAAAATGACCGGCACGCTGACGATTATGCCGGCGATAAGAGATATCTTTATGCGGGTTGAAAAAGCCTCCGTAGGCGCCATGAAGTAAACTTCGGGGATGGGACCGGTGACAAAGTCTATCAGTTTTTCGGAGAAAAAATAAGCTAGAATGGAGAAAAGGATAATCGAGATGATGGACTTGATGATTCTTCCTCGCAGTTCCTCCAGATGATCCAGAAAACCCATCTCCTTTTCTTCTTCGGCCATTTTCTCTCCATAGTCCTTTCTGACTTACTTGCGCTCTTCCCCCTTTTTTCTTCACGGCAAGGGTGAATCTATCAAACTTACTTCAAAAGACCTTTCAACTCATCCATAAATTCGTTGATGTCTTTGAACTTGTGATATACCGAGGCGAATCTAACGTAAGCCACCTCATCCAGTTTTTTCAGTCTCTTCATAACCTCCTTACCCACCTCTTTGCTGGTTATCTCCGGCCTGGAGAGATTTTGCAGGGCTTCCTCTATCTCATCCGCCACGGAGGCAATTTTCTTTGAGCTGATGGGGCGCTTATTGCAGGCCAGCTCGATTCCCCTCTGAAGTTTCTGCCGGTCGAAGGGCTCCCTTCTGCCGTCGTTTTTAATGACGGTCAGTGATACATCCTCCACGTACTCGTAGGTGGTGAAACGCTTCTTGCAGGCTTCGCATTCCCTTCTTCTTCTCACCGCCCTTCCTTCACGCGAGGTGCGTGAGTCCACCACTCTATCCTTATCGTTTCCGCAAAAAGGGCATCTCATGGTTTCTTGCCAGCCTTCTTGACCACTGCTTTTTTGTGTTCTTTGAATATTTGCGTCTTGACTTTAGCTTCTTTCAGCATGTGTCTTGACATTTTGTCCGGGTAGCTATTCTTGATCACCATTCTCTTTATTCCGGCGTTGATTATCAGTTTAGTACACAGGATGCACGGGTGAGTGGTGGAATACATGGTGCTGTCCCTAATGCTTACCCCAAACAGAGCCGCCTGTACGATGGCGTTTTGCTCTGCGTGGGTAGCTCGGCACAGCTCGTGTCTTTCCCCGGACGGAATCTTCAGCTCTTCCCTCAAACATCCTATATCCAGACAATGTTTGAGTCCCGAGGGAGCACCATTGTATCCGGTCGCCAGAATCTTTTTGTCCTTGACGATCACTGCCCCCACCTGTCTTCTCAGGCAGGTGCAGCGGGTTGCGGCCAGTTCCGCAATATTGATGAAGTATTCATCCCAGGAGGGACGAGTTCTTCTCTTAATTGTCTTTTTTTCCTTCTTGGAAGTCACATCGCTGGATCTCATGCAAAAGTAATCCTCAGCGCAGTTCCAACCTTTGATTTCAAAATCTTAGCAGCGCTTTCTTGATTTGCGGCAATCTCCAAATATCCCGAGCTGCCCACCAAAGCACCAATTCCCTTCCTGGGAATGTCATAGTATGACCGAGCAATTTGTTTTATCTCTCTTTTACTTACAACGATCTTAGCGACGGTTTTCTTCAGAAGATGTGATCTAATATTGGTGATCATGTTCCCAAAACTGTCGATATGTATGATCTCGCCCCAAAGAACGTTCTCGGAAGCTTGGGGTTCCGGAACGATCAACTTGTGGCACTCCTTTGCCGTTTCGCCGAAATCCTTTGGATCCACTCCCAGAGAGACGTAGGCTGCCACGGGAGCAAAGATGTCTCTGGCGTGAAAGGTGTGAGACAGTTGCGATAGAAAGTACCTCTTGTTGGAAAGAAGGATTATGTCCTTAATTCTTTCATTCTCATAAATGAAGGTGAAGACTCCGTTATCCGGACCGACAAAGAAGAACTCCTCCGATTGAATCAAGAGTGGCTGGCGTCGGCTTCCCACGCACGGATCCACCACCACCATATGAATGCTACCCGACGGAAAGTACCTGCAGAAGTTGTTCAGCGCAAAGGCTCCAGCCAGAACGTCAAACGGCTCGATTCGATGCGTGATATCCACCACACATGCGTCAGGATTTATCCTCTTTATCACCCCTTTGACCGCTCCGATGTATCCATCTTTGGTGCCGAAGTCCGTGGTGAGTGTTATTATCGACTTTCCCATTTCCAGAAGTGTCAAACCAAACAAACATAAAACCTTGGCTCTGACCTTCGACTGGCAATGTTCGTCCTCGGCGCCCAGCCAGAGCACACGCAATATTAATCGCTGGTGAAGATATGGCAAGGACTTTCTTACGACAGGTCCAACAAATTCAAACCGACGTCCGGGTCAGCTTTCCTTTCGATCTTGACCTCGGAGGGTATGATGAAGAATTCTCCTGTGACGGAGATGGTGGCAGAGAAAAGATGACCGAAGCAAGCCTTGGCATCCGCTCCTGCAGCGACCACGTGAGCGTGAATGAATGGCTTTCCTTCCACGTAGGATATCGAACCGGTGAGGCTCCCAAACTCCATGTCTTCTTCGAAAGAATTCTTGACGTATTCTTTTTTTGCAGAGTCGAAATAGCCCAGAGTCGCATCCTCGAAAGCTCCCAATCCAAAGACAAAACCGCCCAAAATGTTCTGCTTCCGCACAAAGCCAGACAAGGAGCTTATGATCTCCTCACCCTTTATCAATCTAATGATAAATCCGTTCTTAGTTTTTCTAAATTGCATCTTTTATCTCCCTTTGAAAACAAATTGTGCCCAAGAAGAATCTCTTTGGAGGTCTGCTCTGTTGAAAAGATCATGCAGAATGTCTTGACACAATCGAGTGTGCCAACCGTCCCTCGCATTTATCTAAAAGGGTCTGAGCGCCTGCTCGGGATTAGTCTGCCTGAAGGCAGACACTCCAGAGCGGCCGATTGTGGAGTGTCAAGCCCTGCCGAGGCGGGATCTGCGACTTCAGGTTGACCTGAGAGTCGCTAAAGGAAAGCCGCTCTCGGGACGGTTCACCTAAAGGTGAACACTCCGGATCACAACCTTCAAAGACCCTTTTAGAAGTCTCACAAGGTTTCTCCTTCTATCCAACTCAGATATTTCTCAAATCCTGCTAAAATGGGCAAAGCCAGGATTTCAGGCACCTCGTAGCCGTGCAGCTCCTGGACTCTTTTTTTCAGTTTGTGGAAAAGCCTGTCTTTGGTCTTGACTATGAGGAGAACTTCCTGTTCCGAGGAGATCTTACCTTTCCACCTGAAGGTTGACTTTACTCCCGCAATCAGGTTAACGCAGGCAGCCAGCCTTTCTTTGACCAGAGCACTGCCTATCTTTTCCCCCTCCTTTTCGGATGAGGAGGTAATGAAGACGAGGATATAATCGGTCATCGGTTGATCTTCCTCTTCAGAAGCTTCTCAACCTTGTCTACCTTGCCGGTCAGTCGGTTTTTGGCTTTCCTACGGTCGTCGATGGTAATCACCATGTACACGCGGTTACACTCTTTTGCCATGGCATGGTGACATTTCTTGATGACTTTAAATACCTGATCCCAGTTTCCTTCTATCACCGTGCTCATGGCCGAGGTGCGATAGGGCAGGCCGCTTCTGTCCACAATGTCAATGGTCTTGGCTACATACTTGCTTACTGACTCCCCCTTGTCCGTAGGAAAGAGGGCAAAGGACACTAACATGATATCCTCCTTTCGCTAAACAAAGCAGAGTTTTTACTGGCGAAGCGAAGAAGTCGGGTCGTTCCCCTGAGCTTCACTCGATTCCGAGCTCCTCTTTCACCTCTCTTACCGCTTCCACCATAACTCTCAGTTTGGCTTCCGCCTCCTTTTGTGTTCTGGTCTTGAGACCACAATCCGGGTCGATGTAAACCTTCTCTTCAGGGAAGACCTCCAAGGCTTTCCTGATGTTCTCTTTTATCTGGTCCTTTTTTTCGACGATGTGGGTATGCACGTCCAGTACCCCCACCGCCATCTCCTTGGAGAATTGGAGATGTTTGAATGCTTCCAGATTGGAGAAATCGCGGTTGGCAAATTCCAAGTCCAGTTGATCTACCGGCAGATCCAGAATCGCGGGATACATAAGCGTGAAATCCCCGTAGCAGATGTGACATATCGTTTTCGCTTCAATTGCTTGAGTCGCAACGTGCATGGCCTCGATTGCCAGCTCGATTTCGTCCGGGCGCGTGGAGATGGCGGGTTCGTCAATCTGGATGTATCTGGCACCGGCTTTTTCCAAATCTACCGCTTCGGCGTGTATCTCTTCGGCTAAAGCTAATATCAATGATCTCCGGTCAGGATAGTATTCGTTGAACGACCAATCGCACATGGTGTAAGGTCCGGTCAGGATCCCTTTGATCGGCTTTTGGGTCAGGCTCTGGGCGTATCTGAACATGTCCACAGTTATGGGGTTTTTCCTCTTCACTTCTCCCCGGATCACCGGCTTGCGATAGAACCTGTTTCCGTAGGAACGCACCAGTCCGCCGGTTTCAAAACCCTCCATTCTCTCCGCGAAGTAGGTGACCATGTCTTCGCGTTCCATCTCCCCATCAACCAGGACATCGAGTCCGATTCTCTCCTGAAGGCGAATACATTCCTCAGTAGCCCGTTTCTCCAATCGTGCTAATTCTTCTTCCGAGAGCCTGCCGGAAGAGAACCCATTCCTGGCTCGAGCCAAATAACCCGGTTTGGGAAAACTTCCTACCGTGGTGGTTGGCAACATCTCTTGAACTCGGAGCACCGCAGGTCTGATTTGTGGATCCGAAAGGTAACACTCAATCGCCGTTATACCGTATATATGATGAAAGTTGCGGGATGAGGTTACCCCGCAACGAGGCTAACTTGTTTCTTGCTTGTTCGGCGGTACCTCCCGAACGTCCCTATCTTTTCCATCTAACGTTTAGCTCTCTCGCGGCCTTACCCTCATCCAGACGGGCAACCGGGGTATTCTGCGGAGCAGATTTCACAATCTCCGGATTCTCGTCCACCTCTTTTGCTATTTTAATCATAGCCTTTACGAATTCATCCAGGCTTTCCTTGCTTTCCGTCTCGGTCGGCTCGATCATCAAAGCCTCGGAAACGATTAGGGGGAAATACACTGTGGGAGCATGCACCCCGTAATCTAAAAGCCTCTTGGCGATATCCAGAGTCTTGACTCCCTTTTCTTTGAATTGCCTGATACCGGAGAGAACGAACTCGTGCTGGCAGATCTCATCGTACGGGAGAAGATAATACCGCTTCAAGCTTTCCTTTAGATAATTTGCATTAATTATAGCATTTTCGCTAACTTCCTTCAATCCGCTTGCGCCATTTTGACGGATGTAGACGTACGCTTTGACCATCACTCCGAAGTTACCGTAGAAACCGTGTATTCTCCCAATGGATGAGGGACGATCATAATCCAGATAATACTCTTCATGTCCCGTCTTACCGGACCTTTTCTCTACCACAGGAAAGGGCAGAAATGGTGCCAAGCTTGCCTTCACCCCCAGTGGACCTGACCCCGGGCCTCCTCCTCCGTGCGGCGTGGAGAAAGTCTTATGCAAATTGAAGTGGACAATATCAAATCCCATATCCCCTGGCTTTGCTATTCCCATCATAGCGTTGAGGTTAGCACCGTCCATATAAAGTAATGCTCCAGAATCGTGAACAACCTTGGAGATTTCGAGTATCTGAGCTTCAAACAATCCCAAGGTATTGGGATTGGTGAGCATCAAGGCCGCAACGTCGTCATTCATCACTTTTTTCAGCTCCTCCAGGTCAACCAGCCCCTTTTCATTCGACTTGACCTGAACGGTGGAGAAACCGGCAGTCACAACCGAAGCGGGGTTGGTGCCGTGAGCGGAGTCCGGTATTATTACCTTGGTTCTGGGATCTCTGTTATGCTGATGATAAGCGTTGATCATCAGAAGCCCGGTCAACTCGCCGTGTGCTCCTGCGGCTGGCTGCAAAGTAATGTCATCCATGCCTGCGATTTCCTTCAAATACTCACCCAGTTCGTACATTAACTTGAGTGCCCCCTGAAAGGTATCCTCTGGTTGGAGAGGGTGCAGATTAGCAAATCCAGGGAGACGAGCCAAGGTCTCATTTATCTTTGGATTATATTTCATGGTGCACGAACCCAAAGGATAGAATCCCTTGTCCACGTGGTGATTCATTATCGAAAGTCGAATGAAGTGCCGGGCCACGTCCACCTCGCTGACCTCGGGAAGTGCGGCTGGACTTTCTCTTAGAAGATCTTGCGGTATCAGTTCTTCGGTCTTCTTTTGCAAAACATCCACGTCTGGAAGAGAAAAAGCTTCCCTTCCCGTCGAGGAGAGTTCAAATATGGATTTCTCGCTCATCTATCCAAACTCCTAAGTCGTGAGCGTACTGATCCAGCTTGAAGAATCAAGCTGCCGCAAGTATCCAATCGAATCCGTTTGCCTCCCTAAGTCTGTTGACCGCTTAGTCCGTTTCTCCCTTAAGCTCTTTTATTTTGTCTCTTACCCAGCCGGTATCCGGCGAATCCGGATACTTCACCAGAAACTCCGCGTAGAGCTCCAGCGCTTTGGTGGTATCTCCGGCTTTGGCATGGCAGTAAGGAATGTACGCCTCAGCATCGGTCGCCATCTCGCTGGTCGGAAATTTCTGCAGGAAGTACTTGAACGCTTCAACTGCTTCCGCGTACTCTGTTTCTCGCACCTTCAGCCAGGCCAGGCCGAAAAGCGCATCGTCGGAATTGCCTTTCTCGTCTTCCGGGTCCAGATCTATGACTTTATTGTAATGTTTAGCGGCCTCGTCGTACATCCGCCGACCCTCGTACTTCTCCGCCAGGCGGAAAGCCAACTCAGCTTCTGGCTCAGCCTCGAATCTCTTCGCCAAGTCGTCCAAAGTGTTTTTGCCCTGCAAGTAGTCCCTGATGGTGGAGACAAATTCATCTGGCGGTGCATACCCGTATATACGGTCGATTTCTGTCCCGGCACTGTTCATCAGAATCACCGTCGGATATCCGGCGATCTGGTAGCGTTCTTTGACTACTGTATCCTTCTTTGCTTCTGCTTTGACGAAGACCATATTCCTGGCCAGCTCAATGACGCTCGGATGAGTCAAGGTTGAATCCTCCAACCTCTTACACCACTTTCACCCATCCGACCACAACTCGGCAACTATGGGTTGGTTCCTCTCTGCAGCCAACCCGAAAGCATCGTCAAGCGAAGAAGCCCACTCGATCTCCTGCGGAGTCTCCTTGGCACAGGAGCTCAATAATACCAGCCCCAAAAGCAAAACCATCCCTCTCAGAACGGCCTGTCTCATGTCTCCCTCCGTTTTTGGTTTTTCACCTACCGATCGAGGATTCAAAGATCTCTGACAGTTTGTTCCTTTATAGCCAAAGCCTCTTCGTACTTGTCCTCCGGAACATAAATTCTGTAGCCTCCTTTTCCCTTGGTGACGTATCCCAATCCCTCTTCGAAGAAACTTCCGGACGACCTTAGGTAACAGTGTATATTGCTGTTCTCCAAGGTCTCCTTGAGAAATTCGGCGTAGACTTTGTTTCTGGTCCTGTAGAGAAGGACCATGTCTTCCGGCAGCTCCTCCTCTCCGTCCAACCTCTCTAAGTCTGCCTCCTCAGGAAGTTCTTCCACCAGATCGCATTCGCAATCCGGGCATCTCTTTGTGCCCGGGCTATATTCAGCTTTGCACAAAGGGCAGAAAGGCATACGCCTCCCCCGAATCTACTTTCGAGCCCAATCTGTGGCCTTCACGATTCATCATAAAAAACTTAGCGCTTGTTCCGGATCCGCTTGTCTCGTCAACATGCTTCATACCACAGTAAGTGAGTCAGAAACTTTTATCAAGACAGTTTCTTCAGCTCTTCCACCAAAAGATCAATCTCTTCTTTGGTCCTCTTTTCAGTTACGCACACCAGAAGCTGGTTTCGCCAGTTCTGGTCGAAACGACCCAAATCTACCCCGGCGAGAATATTTCTTTTTAGAAGTGCTCCCACGATCTTCGCGGCCGGGATGGGGGTCTCGACCGCAAATTCCTTGAAAAAAGGCGCTTCGTAGGCTTTCTTGAATCCATCGATCCCAGCAATCTGGTCTGCTGCATAATGGCTCTTCTGCAGGCACAGCTCGGCCACCTTCCGTATTCCGGATTTTCCCATGACAGAAAGATAAACGCATGCAGAAAGGGCGCATAGCGCCTCATTGGTGCAGATGTTAGAGGTAGCCCTTTCCCTTCTTATATGCTGTTCCCTGGTCTGGAGGGTCATAACGTAACCTACTCTACCCTTGGCATCCGTGGTAGCCGCCACTATCCGGCCGGGCATTCTTCGGATCAGAGCTTGCTTACAGGCGAAGTACCCTAAATACGGTCCCCCGAGATACAGACTGTTTCCCAGGGCCTGCCCTTCACCTACGGCGATATCCGCATTATACTCTCCCGGCGCCTTCAAAATCCCCAGAGAGACCGGGTCGCAAGCCAAAACCAGCAGGGCGTCTACCGAGTGGACCAAAGGCTCTATGTCCTTGATATTCTCCAACAGGCCCAAGAAGTTGGGGGTCTGGATTATCACGCAAGCAACCTTGTCCGTTATCTTCTTCCTTGCCTGGTGCAGGTCCACCAAACCCTGCCCTTCCACCAACGGCAGCGTATCCACCTTAAGCTTAATCGAGCCACAGTATGTGTCGATGACCTTCCTGTAATTGGGATTCAGTGATCCCGCCACCAAGATCTCGTCTCTTCTGGCGTGAGTGTGAGCCAAAAGAGCCGCCTCCGCCACAGCAGTAGCACCATCGTACATGGAGGCATTTGCCACCTCCATGCCAGTCAGCTGACATATAAGAGATTGAAACTCGTAAATGCTCTGAAGCGTTCCCTGGCTTACCTCAGCTTGGTAAGGGGTGTAGGCGGTATAGTATTCAGAACGCGAGGTAATGTGGCCCACTATAGCCGGAATGAAGTGATCGTATGCTCCACCTCCTAAAAAGCAGATGGTCTGACTGGCGTCCCTGTTCCGGCTTGCCAACTCGTCCAACAGCCCGGTCAGCTCCAACTCGGACAAAGGTGAGGGAAGTTTCAGCTCATCCTTGAGGCGAATTGAGTCGGGGATCGCCTGAATTAGCTGGGAGAAATCCTTGACCCCGATTTTCTCCAGCATTTCCTTTCGGTTCTGGTCGGTGTTAGGTACATAGCTCATGTGGTTAACCGCTTCGAATTTCTCTTAGATGCTTCAGGAACGCGCCTAAAACCGCGCGCTGCCGAGGCTTCAGACGTGGATCCTGTCCGCTTTTTTCAAACTGCCACCAGTTTCCTGTAATCCGCCGATGACAGAAGAGCATCCAGCTGGCCGGGGTTCTTGACCTTGACCTTGATGATCCAGCCCTCTCCGTAGGGATCGGAATTAATGAGATTCGACTGCGACTCGAGCTTGGAGTTTACCTCGGACACCTCGCCGGTCACCGGAGAGAAAAGGTCCGATACCGCCTTGACCGCCTCGATCACCCCGAACGCCTTCATGTGTTCCACCTGGGTCCCCACCCCTGGCAGCTCCACAAACACGACATCCCCCAGCTGCCTCTGAGCATAATCCGTGATCCCCACGGTGGCTATCTCACCTTCCAGCTTTACCCACTCGTGTTCTTTGGTATATTTCAGGCCATCTCTGATCTCTATACTTGCCTCCACAAGTCCTCCTTTCCTCCTTTACAGGCAGTGAATCGGATGGTTAGGTCTGGTTATGTGGGCTTAGGTTTTCCCAACCTCCTGCAACTGCTCTTTGAGTATCTCGTCGATCAAGGATGTGCCGAACTGACCGCCTATGAATCTTTTATCCCTTAGCATATGCTTGTGAAATTCGATGGTGGTCGGGATGCCTTCGATGATGAACTCCTCCAAAGCCCTTCTGGCTTTCAAAATTGCCTCCTCCCTGCTTTTTCCATGTGCTATCAATTTGGCGATCATGGAGTCGTAGTGAGGGGGGATGCTGTACTTGGCATAGGCATGGGTATCTACCCTTATTCCGTGACCGCCGGGAACGTGAAAGCTGGTGATGGTTCCCGGAGAAGGCAGAAAGCCCTTCTGCGGATCCTCAGCATTGATTCTGCATTCAATAGCGTGTCCTTTCAGCTGGATGTCCTGCTGAGACAACCTGAGCTTTTCGCCGCAGGCGACCCGGATCTGTTCCTTGATCAAGTCCACGTCGGTCACCTCCTCGGTTACCGGGTGTTCCACCTGTATCCGGGTATTCATCTCCATGAAGTAGAAGTTCTTATCGCTGTCCAGCAGAAATTCCACGGTGCCTGCGCTTTCATAGTTCACGCTCTTGGCACCTCTAACCGCCGCCTCTCCCATCCTCTGCCTCCACTTCTCATCGACCACCGGAGACGGACATTCCTCCAAGAGTTTCTGATGCCGCCGCTGCAACGAACAGTCTCTTTCTCCGAGGTGAATCACGTTGCCGGATCCGTCCCCCAACACCTGGATTTCGACGTGCCGGGGGTTGGCGATGTATTTTTCAATGTAGACTTCCGGGTTTCCGAAGGCGGCTTCCGCCTCCATTCTGGCCGTCTGGAATCCTCTTTTCAGCTCCCCGTCATCTGAAGCTATCCTCATGCCCTTGCCTCCGCCTCCGAACGAGGCCTTTATTATCACAGGAAATCCGATCTGGTGAGCCAAGCTCAGGGCTTTTTCTTCCGAGTCCACGACTCCGTCGCTTCCCGGTATCACCGGCACACCCGCCTTGCTCATGGTCTCCTTGGCCAAGGCTTTGTCGCCCATAAGACGGATGGTCTCGGAGGGAGGACCGATGAATTTGATATCACAGGATTCGCATATCTCGGCGAAATCCGGATTTTCGGCTAAGAATCCGTACCCGGGATGGATGGCGTCGGCGTTGGTAACTTCGGCCGCGCTGATTATCCTTTTGGGGTCTAGGTAGCTATCCTGAGATTTGGCAGGACCTATACAGACATCCTCGTCTGCAAAGCGGACGTGTAGGGATTGGGTATCTGCCTCCGAGAAGACCGCCACTGTAGCTATTCCCAGCTCTTTGCAGGCCCGGATGATGCGTAGGGCAATCTCCCCCCTGTTGGCAACCAGAATTTTCTCAAACAAGAGATCTCCCCACTAATTCTTTTCAGTTACGTCTCTAACCAGAAATCTCAAATCAGTGCAATCGCAAAGCAAACCTCTTACCGGTCATCTCCTTGCGTAGTTCTTTCGAATTCGTGCCATCCTCTGTCTGCGGCACCGACAATCCCCTTGACCCTCAGCTCGAAATCGTCCGGGTTGCTGCTTTGTACCAGAGCCTCTTCATATGAGATCATGCCTCGCTTGTAAAGATCCATAATCGACTGGTCAAAGGACTGCATGCCGTACTGGACGGAACCGCTCTCTATCAGCTCGATGATCAAGGGAGTTTTCAAAGGATCGATAAGGTATTCTCTGACTGCACCCGTATTTATGAGAACCTCCACTGCGGGTACCCGCCCCGGGCCGTCGCATCGGGGCAGAAGCCTCTGACAGACTATCCCCCTCAAAGTGGCGGACAAAAGAAGCCTGATCTGCTGATGCTGATGGGGAGGGAAGAAGGTAATGATGCGGTTCACCGTCTCCACCGCGTTCAAGGTATGCAGCGTGCTCAAAACCAGATGTCCAGTGTCGGCAGCAGTGAGGGCTATGGACATGGTTTCCAGGTCTCGTATCTCTCCGACCAAGACCACGTCAGGATCCTGACGCAAAGCGTGGCGTAAGGCGGTGACAAAGGACTCGGTATCTCCCCCCAATTCTCGCTGGGCGATAATGCTCTTCTTGTTGCGATGGATATACTCGATGGGATCCTCTACGGTCAAGATGTTTTCCGAGCGTGTGGAATTGATGTGGTCTATCATGGCGGCCAGAGTGGTGGACTTACCGCTTCCCGTGGTACCGGTCAGGATGACCAGCCCGCGCCGATTGTCTGCCAGCTTCTTCAATATCGGGGGAAGATTCAGTTCTTCGAACGACGGTATGGCGGTATTCACTGTTCTGAGGGCAATTCCAACCGTGCCCCTCTGCTTGTAGAAGTTAATTCTAAACCGTCCCATCTTGGAAACGCTCAGGGCTAGGTCTAATTCGTTTCTTTGGAAGAACCTTTTTCTTTGTTCCTCGGTTAGAATCTGATTCATTATTTCTTCCATATTCTGGCGTGTCACAAGCTCATCGGCGATGGGACGAAGAGCACCGTCAACCCGGATAGTGGGTCTGACCCCGACTCTAAGATGCAAGTCCGAAGCCTTGTTGGAAAGTACCTCCTCCAGCATCTGCTTAAGCGTCATGGTTACCCTCCTTTTCCTCAGACCGATTTGGCCGACCATCCTGCGCGGAGAAAACGGACCAAACATTCAATCAGCTTCGTCAGCAGAGGCCTTTCTACCAATAACTTCGGCTAAGATTCGACCTTTATTAACTGCCGTGACTGAATTATATCACCTCTCTATTCTAAGTTGCGGCAAGGGCCTTAGGTTCCGGCCAGGGCTTAAAGATCCTCTACTGATTTCGGGAGAGATGCTCCTTTTTTTGGCACTTAAGCCGGCTCGATCAAAAACAGAGTCTGTCCGAATTCGACTGGCTTGGCATTCTCCACCAGAATCTTTGCCACCCGTCCCGCCACCTCCGACTCTATCTCGTTCATCAATTTCATGGCCTCGATGATACAGACCACCTGCCCCACCGCTATCTGCTGATTCAACTCCACGTATGGCTTGGAGTCCGGAGCTGGAGCCCTGTAGAAAGTTCCTACCATAGGAGATCTTATGGGAACCAAATGATCGGTATCTGCTATCACCGCTTTTGGAATCTCTTGAGTGGACGTACCAGTGGCCGGAGGGATAGCAGGCGCCGACCCAGGCTTTGGCTCCACGGTTATACTGGTGGTGGGGTTTTCCGAGGTGGAAACCTGAGATTCTCTTGGCCTCTTGGATATTCTTACCCTCTGTCCCCAACCCGACACTTCCAGCTCACCGATATTGGATTCCTCTACCAGCTTTATCAATTTTCTGATCTTCGATACCCACATGACCGTCCCCTCCTTCTTGAGGGTTTAAGCATGGGATACAAACTCCGGCTTGAAAGCTCTGGTGAGACCACCAATAATTACGGAAACCAGATGCGCAGTACCCCGGGGAAACGACTCTGTCAAGTTTCGGCTATACCTCAATTAGGTTTCTATCCGATTCGGTTAAAACCCTGCATCCCCTCGAAGTAATCAACACATCGTCTTCTATTCTTACGCCGCCCCAGTTGGGAATATATATGCCAGGTTCAACGGTGATCACCATGCCTGACTCCAAGGGTTGCTGATTGGTCGGATTGACCGCCGGATTATCGTGCACCAGCAGCCCGATCCCGTGTCCCAGCCCGTGACCAAAATATTTCCCGAACCCGGCTTTCTTGATCACGTTTCGGGCTGTTCTGTCTAGGTCGCATGCCTTGATTCCGGACCTGGTCTTCCTGATGGCAACTCCTTGTGCCCTAAGAACAGTATTATACACCTCTTTTTGCTTTCTGTTTGCTTTTCCCACCACTACGGTTCTGGTCAAGTCCGCAGTGTACCCATCGAATACGGCGCCAAAGTCAAAGGTTACAAACTCGTTTCCATTAATCTTCTTCCTGGAAGCTACTCCATGCGGCATGGCAGATCTGGGGCCTGACGCCACGATGGTCTCATAACGCGGTGCCGTGGAGCCGTATCTTTTCATTCGGTATTCCAGCTCTGCGGAAAGGTCCAGTTCTGTTACCCCTGGCTTGACATAGTCAAGAATCTCAGCAAACACCCGGTCCGTTATCTTTGCCGCTTGCTTTATCTTCTCAATCTCTCCTTTGTCTTTCTTAACTGTCAGAGATTCAATCAGTTTTTCGGTGGCCACCAAAAGACAGTCAGGCAGAAGTGATTTCAATCTGCGATACGCCGTGCAGCTTAGGTGGTCACCCTCAAAGCCCAACTTGATTCTTCTGCCTTTGAGTTGAGCAAGTCTGGAAAGGGAAGAGAAAAGATCCCTTTCAGCCATCACAGCCTTCATGTTCTTGACTTGCTGCTTGGCCTGTTCCTTGTAACGAAAGTCGGTAAAGAAACTCAAGCCTTTAGGGGAAGCCAAAATGATCCCGTTGGTGCCGCTGTATCCGGAAAGATAACGAACGTGGGGCAAGAAAGTGACCAATAAAAAGTCAAGATTCTCGCCTGCCAAAATTCTCTGTAACCTCTTGACTCGATTCTTCACAGGGTAAGCTTCCTTGTGTATTATTCTTCTTCTTTAGCTTTGCCAGCCCTTTTTGGGAAACGGCGAGCCTCTAACTCGGAGATTCTTTGGTTTATTTCCAGATGGGACGGATTCTTCTTCAGAATTCTCCTGTAAATCTCAAGAGCCGTCGAGATGTGTCCCTGTTTTGCGTAAACCTCTGCCAGGCTTTTAGTCTCAAAAAAAATCCTCCTTTTGTTATCAGGTTCGTTTGAAGAAGAAGCTCCTTTTTCGTTTTCCCCAGGGGAGTTGAGGCTTTCGCTCATTTCGGACGGCGTTAATTCCAAGGACTTCCTCCCTCCAAACGCCCCCAGCCGTTCTTAATCCGAAAAACAATAATATCTCAGACCTATCGTGTCAAGGGAAAATTTCCCTGAGGACGCAATCACATAGCTGGCTACGACGGAGAAAACAGAATTAGTAACAGCGCAAAAGGCCAGCGCGCCGCCGCATCTGCCTCACTGAAGGTGGCGAACAGATCTCAACACAGATGTCGACCATGCTTTCCTGTTGACACACAAAGGAGCCAACGATTTTCAGAACATATGACCATGAGCCGAGGCGGGTGGGGATAGATTCTTGTGGATTGATTTTGAGGAGTCACGACTTAGCATACCGGCCAATTATCTTTCTGATTAGGTTTTTGGTGGACTTCCCCGGTATTTGCCTGACTCGGACGACTCGACCGCCACTGGATTCCACGATGCCTCTTCCCACAATTTCATTCTTTCTATAGTCCGCCCCTTTGACCAAGACATCAGGAACCAGAGCGGCAATGACTTTTTGAGGCGTTTCCTCATTGAAGATCACGACATAATCGACTATCTCCAGGGAAGCCAAAATCTCCGCCCGATCGTCTTGCGGAAAGATGGGCCTGCCTTGTCCCTTGATCTTCCGCACGGAAGAATCACTATTCAGTCCCACGAACAACATGTCACCATATGATTTGGCTTTTCTAAGACACTCGATGTGGCCTCGATGAAGAACATCAAAGCACCCGTTCGTGAAGACCACCGTTTTGGCTTGTCTTTTCAGCTTCTCTCTTATTTCGACTAATTCTTTCAAGCCTTTGATCTTCTTATGGCTCATGCTCGACCGGAAACAGATTAAGCTTCTTTTTGCCCCTGATTATTCGAATTAATGAACTCCTCGAGATCTGCCATCAGTTCCTCTCGGGTCACCTGAGCGGTTCCGACTTCACCCACCACCAGCCCGGCGGCATGGTTACAGATCAGTGTCGCCTCTCTGTAATTCGCTGTGGCGGCGACGGCGCAGGTAAAGGCGGATATCACGGTGTCGCCCGCCCCGGTCACGTCATAAACCTTTTTGGCTCTGGTGGGGAAATGGGTGAGAGTTCCGTCCGCTTCAAAAAGAGACATCCCTTTCTCTCCCCGGGTTATCAGCAGAGCATGCACGTTTAGTCTTTGCAGAAGTCCCCACCCCACTTCCTGCAGGGTGTCTTCGTTTCTGATCCTTTTGCCGTAGACGAAGCCAGCCTCATGATGATTGGGAGTGATCAGTGAGACACGTTTATAATTCATAAAGTGCGTATCTTTGGGATCCACAGCGACAAATACCTCGTTCTCCCTGCACAGCTCTATCAGCTCGGATAGAAGCCTGGAGGTGATCACCCCTTTTCCGTAGTCGGAGATGATTATGCCCTCGATCTCCCTTATCTTGTCTGCGACGAAGGTCATGATTTTCCCGGTTAATTCTTCTGAAATCTCTTCGGTATTTTCTCTGTCCGCCCGCACCACCTGTTGATTGTGGGCTATTATTCTGGTCTTGATGGTGGTGGTCCGGGGGTTGTCCCTGAAGATTCCAACGCTTTCTATTCCTGCCTGGCTGAGAGCAGAAATCATTTTATGCCCATTTCCGTCCTCCCCGACGACCCCCACCAAGATTGGCTCGTCCCCCAAAGCTTTGATGTTCAGAGCTACATTGGCCCCGCCGCCCAATTTGATCGAGTCTTTCACTATCTCTACCACCGGCACGGGGGCTTCCGGGGAAATGCGCGAGACGTTTCCCCAGAGATATTCGTCCAGCATCACATCTCCCAGGACCAGGATACGATGTCCACCCCAGCCGGAAAATATCTGATCGAATCGCTCTTTTGATATTTTCTCCAACTTGCCTCCAACAGAACTTACGGTTCCAGAAACTCTATCTCAGCCAGATTGAAATTCCAAACCCTGTGTCGTCCGGCTCTCTCCTGAAGCCAAGTTCAAAATCCGGCGTGTTATCCCTTTCGTGAAACCTGACCAAACATCTCCCCACGGAGATTCCGACAAGACCACCCCAGAAAACATCCGATGGAAAGTGGACATTGTTATTCAGCCTGGAAACGGAGACCGCCGTGGCGAAACCGTACGAGATCAACCTGACCCACCAACTTCGGTATCGCTCCGCTATAACCGAGCTCAAAGCAAACGCAGCAGTGGCGTGTCCGGACGGAAACGATAGCGAGTACGAGGACGGGGGAAACTCCAGCGGATCGAAGCTAAAGGCACCTCTGTTCGCATAAGGCCTGGCCCTGCCCGTGACATATTTCAAAGCTTTGGTAACCGCCTGTGCCAGAAGCACTGATTCCAGACACAAAAGAGCAGTCTCTTTAGATTTGTGATCGTGCAAGACAAGACCGGATAGGTACAATCCCCCGATAGTTAGATTGACAATCCGCTGGGTGTATCTTCCAGTCCATCGAGAGATCCGATCGCTGGTGCAGGTTCGGTTATCCTGAACAGAGTTTTGAAAATCTCTGTCGACCAGCATCACAGCGAAGGTAGCTGTTGACAGAGTCGCCAGCAGGGCGATATCATTCTGCCTCCAACGCAGAGGTGAAGTAAGAACATGCTTGGTATCTCGACACAAATGCTTCACCATGCCGGGCAGAGACTCAAAATCAGCAGGATCTCCTTCGGCCCGGCCCGTCAGGGGCAGGCACACCGTGCTGGTACAGATCATCAGAATCATCATGAGAATCTGCGTTGCCCGGCGATCAAAAACCAAGTTCATGCCGGAGTGCTTGGTCCTTTTGACGACAAAGTTTTCGCTTGACATCGGGGGTTAATATATTAAAATGTTGTGAAAACGCAAGTGCAATGAAAGTTTGGAGGAAGAAATCATGGAGGCCAAGCCGCGTAAGCTGAACGTCGAGCTCGGAGAGAAAGAATCAGAGGGGATTTACTCTAATTTGGCCTTAATCTCCCACTCCCCTTCGGAATTTATCATAGATTTCGCCCGGGTCATGCCGGGAGTGCAAAAGACCAAAGTCTATGCTCGTATCGTAATGACCCCGGCACACGCCAGGATGCTTTACGATGCCCTTGGAGCGAATATCAAGAAGTTCGAAGGTCAGTTTGGAGCCATCAAGATCTTCGGCAAAGAAGAACGGGAGAAAGGGATCGGCTTTCAGGCTCAAAAGGAAGATTAACCGTTCAGACGACCTGCAAAACCGGCGACAGGCACAAGATCGAGTTTTCCCTCCGGCAAACCAGGTCTCTTTTAACTCTCCGCCTTCAGTCCCTCTCACCTTGAAATTCGGAGGAATGCTAGGTGAATAAGAACTCCATTGGCAGCTTTACCTTTGTGTTACACTCTCACCTTCCCTACGTCATAGCGCACGGAAAATGGCCCCACGGAATGGACTGGCTGAATGAAGCTTCAGCCGAAACATACATTCCCTTGCTCAACGTCCTGAATGAACTGGTAGACGAGGGGTACTCACCCAAACTGACCATAGGGATTTCGCCCGTGCTCTGTGAGCAACTATCAGACGAATCCTTTAAAGGGGAATTCTCATCCTATCTGGAGAACAAGATTGCTGCCGCGGCAAACGACATTGAAGAATTCAGCAAACATCGAAGGGAACTTCTGCTCCGTCTGGCCAACATGTGGAAGGACTCCTACACCAAGATCAAATCGGACTTTGAAGGCCGATACGGTCGGGACATCGTATTGCAGCTGAGGAAGTTGCAGGAGGGCGGTCACATCGAGGTCATGACCTGCGCTGCCACCCATGGCTACCTTCCTCTTCTATCACAAGACACTTCGGTGCAGGCGCAGATAAAACAGGCAGTACAAAACTACTTTCAATTCTTCGGAAAAGCTCCTCGCGGAATCTGGCTTCCCGAATGTGCCTACCGACCCAGATATAAATGGAGTCCTCCCCTTCAGACCAGCGTGGGAAAGAAAAGCTATCTGAGAAAAGGGGTGGAAGAGTTTCTCAGTGAAAACGGAATAGATTACTTCATCATTGATAGCGCTTTGCTTAAGGGAGGTAAGGCCATCGGAGTCTACATAGACAGATTCGATGCTCTAAGGACCTTGTGGGGGCAATTCGAGAAGGAGTACGCTCCCCGAGAAGAAGAGATTGACAAGACCCCCAGGGAGGTCTATCTGGTGGGCACTGAGGGAAAAAAGCCAGTGGCGGTCCTCACCCGCGATCCAGATACCGGGTTACAGGTCTGGAGCGGAGAGTGGGGCTATCCTGGAGATGGCAACTATCTGGACTTCCACAAGAAGCATTTTCCCGGAGGGCATCGCTACTGGAAAGTCACTTCTGCTAAAAGTGACCTGGGGGATAAATGGGAATACTTTCCTGAAGACGCTCAGAAGAGAATACCGGAGAACGCTTCGCATTTCAAGGGACTGATAAAGAGCCTGCTGACCGGCTATCACAAAGAAACCGATAAAAAGGGCATCGTTTGCGCCCCTTATGATGCTGAGCTTTTCGGACACTGGTGGTTTGAGGGTATGGAGTTCCTGAAACTGGTCTTGAAGTATGTGGCAGACGACCCGGAGATCGAGCTTACCACCTGCAGTAGTTTTCTGGATGAGGTCAAGCCCAGCCAGGTTATTTCGATTCCGGAGGGGTCGTGGGGCGAAGGGGGATATCACTACATCTGGCTCAACGAATGGACTCAATGGACCTGGAAGCACATCTATGAGGACGAAATAAGGATGCAGAAATTGGTGCAGGAACTGGGAGACACCAGCGATGAAAAGCTCATCAATATTCTAAGGCAACTTGCCCGCGAGCTTTTCCTGCTTCAGGCATCAGACTGGCAGTTCTTGATCTCCACCTGGAGCGCCAGGGATTACGCGGAGCTCCGTCTGTCGGAGCATCATCAGAACTTCGTCAGACTGGCTGAGATGGCAGAGAAATATGGGCGCCGAGAATGGGTAGATGAGGGAGAGTGGACATTCCTGGGTGACCTTGAGGCCAGAGACAGCCTATTTAAAGATGTGAATTATAAGTGGTTCGGGAAGCTGGAATTTCCGCCCAGATAAGTTAGGCACTCCGAGCCCGCTTTTCCTCTGGAAAAGTGGTCCGGGCGAGATCCAAACTCTGCCCGGTTTTAAAACTCTATTGACCAGGGCAGGTAACTTCCACGGAAAAAACTTCTGGACTGTCAAAGTTGACTGCAGCACTCTGAGAATTCTCAACTTTTCTCCAGTCTCTCCTTGTACAGCGGGAATCTCCGGCACAGCTCCAAAACCTCGGCCTTGACCTGGGGGTAAACTTGCTCGTCTCCCAGATTGGAGATGACTTTGTCGATTAGGGTAGCGATTCGCTCCATTTCTTGTTCTTTCATTCCCCTTGTCGTCAACGCCGGTGTTCCCATACGGATGCCCGAGGTGATAAACGGCTTCTGCGGGTCGAACGGCACGGTATTCTTGTTGACGGTAATGCCCGCCTTTTCCAACGCCTCCTCCACTACCTTTCCAGTAAGGTTTCTTTCGATGAAGCTAATTAACATTAAGTGAGTGTCGGTTCCGCCGGAGACCACGTGGTAACCCCGGTTTGCCATTTCTGCTGCCAGCGCCCTGGCGTTCTTTACGATTTGATATTGATACTCCTTAAACGAGGGCTTCAGAGCTTCCTTGAATGCCACTGCTTTGGCCGCTATAACGTGCATCAAGGGCCCGCCCTGAATGCCCGGCATCACCTCTCTGTCCAGCTCCTTGGCATATTTCTTCTTGCACATGATCATCCCGCCGCGAGGACCTCTTAAGGTTTTGTGTGTGGTGGTGGTCACGAAATCAGCGTACGGGACCGGGGACTGATGTATTCCCGCCACGATCAGGCCAGCAATGTGGGCAATATCCACCATCAGGTATGCTCCCACCTGGTCTGCCACCTCTCTGAACTTCTTGAAATCCAGCCCGCGCGGATATGCTGATGCGCCGGCAATGATCATCTTGGGCTCAGCTTTCAGAGCGGTCTCTCTTAGCTCGTCATAATCGATGACTTCAGTCTTTTTATTCACACCATATGCCACCACGTTGAAGAATTTCCCGGAGAAATTCACCGGGTGCCCGTGGGTAAGATGTCCGCCATGAGAGAGATTCATTCCCAGAATCATGTCTCCCGGCTTGAGGACCGAAAAGTAAACCGCCATATTGGCCTGCGAACCGGAGTGCGGCTGAACATTGACGTGGTGACAGCCAAAAAGCTGTTTGGCTCTATCTCTGGCTAGATTCTCGGCCATATCCATGAATTCACAGCCGCCGTAATATCTTTTGCCCGGGTAGCCCTCGGAGTATTTATTGGTCATAACCGATCCCGCGGCTTCCATCACCGCCTCCGAAACGAAGTTCTCAGAGGCGATGAGCTCCAGGCCGTTAGCCTGCCTCTCCGTTTCGTTATGGATGGTTTCATATATCTCCGGGTCAATTTCTTTGAGCTTGCTCATCTCCTGCTCCTTCCGTTTCTTTATTTTCTACTAAAAGACGATTGGCTTGAAGATCTCAACCGGACCAGGGTCAGGCTCCGCTCTCTGCACTCAGGGTTCTTACCCTCCTGATGTTGTCCCCGACCAGCTTCGCCTTTTTCCCATCATTCAACCTCTCAAATATCTGAAGTGAGGCAGTATAGTGGGTCAGGGCTTTCTCGAAATCTCCTTTGTTTTCGTACAACAGGGCCAGGGTGTTAAGATCAATCGCCTCGCCGGCAGTGTAGCCCAACTTCTTGTCGAGATCAATTGCTTCATCGTAATTCCTTATGGCATCATCCCAGTTGTGATCGGCGGCGCAAGCCAAACCCAAATTAACAAGACAAGAAAGTCTGCCGGTGCTGTTATCCGATTCTCTGGAGAAACCATCTGCCATCTCATAGTATGACTTTGCCAGATCCAACTTGTCCAAAGAAAAATAGCAATTTCCTGTGGTTATCATGATCCCCGATTTCTGATCCGGGGTCAGGGTAGCTTCCAGACATCTTTCAAATATTCCGATCGCCTCTGGAAACTTCCTCTTTCGTTTGAAAGACAGTCCCTTCTCAAATAGCCTTCTTAATTCCTCATTGGATGACTTTTTCAAGCCGCCGTGATATTCGGCAAGCGTGTTGAAGGGAATAACTGTTCCGGTACCACCCTTGCTGATCCCGGATGCGTTTCTCCGGCCCGACTTTGCTTTTCGCACCTTGCTAACTACAGCCGATACCAGGAGCAGAAGCGCGCCCAAGCTCAAAAGGATCAACAGAGCAAAAAGTGTCAGAGCAAGAATCTTCATAATATTACAGTGTCCTTGGATTCTTTTGCATTACAGAAACCCTCGGCATGGTGCGCTCTTAGCCGTACGGGTTGACTCTCCTGCGGCACCAATTCGAGAAGCCCAAACTCTATGATTGCTGCTCGTGGCTTTTGATCTTTTCCAGTCTCCGGGCGTGCCTTCCTCCTTCGAATTCGGTGGAGAGCCATACATCCAGAATCCTTTTTGCCAGTGCTTCGGAGACCAATTTGGAGGCCAAAGCAAGCACGTTAGCGTTGTTATGAGCTCTTGCCAACATGGCCATCTCGTCATCCAAACATAATGCTGACCTTACTCCTTTGACCTTGTTGGCAACCATATTCATCCCGTTGCCAGTCCAGCAGACGGTGACTCCAAAATCCGCCTCGCCCTCGGCAACCGACTGCGCCACCTTAAAGGCAAAATCGGGATAGTCCACAGATTCAGGGGAATCGGTGCCGAAGTCGATGACGTCATGCCCCAGTTGGGTTAAGTACTCTTTCACCTTTTCCTTAAGTTCAAAACCTCGATGGTCAGCACCAAGAGATACGTTCATACTGCTTCTCCTGCCTTTTATACATTTTAACATTGATTTTCTGACTCGTAGCCAATCTCCGCGGTAAGGGTTCGAAAACAAGAGAGTCCTGAACCATCGCTGACAGGGAAAAGGTGCAGGGCGGCACTCTAACTGATGATAGCTCCCAAAGCCATGGAGTAAAGCTTGGTTTGAGCGGAATCTGACCGGGAGAGAAGAACGATGGGCGCGCCGGCTCCCGCTATCACTCCACCCACTTTTGCGTTGGCCAGGTATATCAGCGACTTGACAAAGATATTCCCGGAAGCGATATCCGGCACCAGGAAGATATCAGGATCTCCAGCAACCGGCGAGACTATTCCCTTGGTTCGAGCAGCCTCAAGGCTAATGGCTGCATCGAATGCAATCGGCCCATCGATTATTACGTCTTCGATATCACCTCTTTCTGCCATCTTAACCAAGGCGGCTGCGTCCACGGTCTCTTGCATATCTGGATTCACCAGCTCAACAGCCGCAAGACATGCCACCTTGGGCTTTTTTACTCCGAGCTTCTTTCCCACCTGCACCGCATTCTTGAGTATGTCTACTTTCTGCTGGATGTCAGGCTTTATATTCATTCCTCCATCGCTGACCAGCATTAGCTTCGGATATGACTCCACCTCCATTACGGCCACGTGACTCAGGAAGGCATCCGTGCAAAGCCCGTTTTCCTTATCCAGGACTGCCTTGAGCAGGGTGGAAGTATCCACTTTACCCTTCATCAGCATATCTGCATTTCCCCGCTTGACGGTCTGCACTGCCACCGTAGCGGCAAGTCTGGAATCTGGCGCATTGATGATCTGTACCTCGCTCAGATCAAGGCTTTTCTTCTTGCATAGGCTCTCAATCTTAGACTGATCACCGATCAGCACGCCGGATATGATATTTTGGTCTCTCGCCTGCTTTACCGCTTCGATTACCTCCCCTCCCTCTGCCGAAGCTATGGCTAACCTTTTGGTTTCTTTGTTCTTGACCGCTGAAATCAACTGGTCAAAAGTGGTGATCTGTTCCTCGGACACTTTACCCTCTGAACTAAAGCAGTTAGTTACTTAGGATTTTGATTGTGATCGTACTTGATTCATTTTTGTAATTCGTACAATCAGTTTTCATTTCTGAATTCTGAGCCCTTACGCATTCCTCCACTTTCTCCGTAGACCGGGATATGCGGTGGACAAGTGTTTGCCCAACGCAAAAAGGACCTCCCAAATCCTTTCTTCTTTTAGACCTGGCACCATCTATGTGACGTAGGTCAACCAATTATATTTATCCTCGGCTTCGCCGTGGACGATAGCGAAGAGTCTTTCTTGTAGTTTCTTGGTGATAGGGCCACGCTTCCCGTCCCCGACTTTTACCTTATCTATGGAGTTGATCGGGCTTATCTCCGCCGCACTTCCGGTGAAGAAGACCTCATCTGCGATATATAAAGCCTCCCGCGGGATCGACTCCTCAATCACCTTGATTCCCATCTCGTGCGCCAAAGTGATCACAGTATTCCTGAGGATTCCCGGCAAAATGGACGAGCTGAAAGGCGGGGTGATCAGGGCACCATCCCTGACGATGAATACGTTCTCACCGCTTCCTTCACTCACAAATCCAAACACGTCCAGGGCGATTCCTTCAACGTAGCCGTGTTCCTTTGCCTCGAGCTTTATCAACTGTCCGCTCATGTAATTGGCCCCGCTTTTGGCCATGGCGGGCATCGTGTTCGGAGCCATCCGATTCCAGGAAGATACACAGACCGGCACTCCTCTTTCCAAAGCTTCGGGACCTAAATATGCGCCCCATCTCCAAACCGCTATAGATACCTCGACCGGACAGCCAGTAGGATCCACCCCAAGTTGCTCGTATCCCCGGTAGACCACTGGCCTGATGTAACACTGGTCCAGCCCGTTTATCTTAATTAGGTCGATGATGGCCTGATTAATCTCATCCTTGGTGTATGGGATCTCCATACGGTAGATTTTGCACGAATTGAAAAGTCTGTCCGTATGCGTCTTTAGTCTGAAAATGGCAGGACCCTTTTTCGTCTTGTAACAGCGCTCCCCTTCAAAAAGGCTTGAACCGTAATGAACCACGTGGGAAAGCACATGGATTTTGGCATCATCCCAGTTTACCAACTTTCCGTTCATCCATATCTTTTCGACCTTCTCAAAAGGCATCCTTCCTCCTCGCTTTTATGTCAGTTGATCTCAGTTAACTTGATTCCTGAAAACACACCCAAGAGTTCAAGAACCCGTCGGTATTAAAACCAACACAAGTTAGTTTCTGCTCATCTCCTATTTGTGACAGCTTGCCACGCCCAGAGCTAGGGAGGTGAACTTGGTCTCGTGTGAATCGGCCCGGGATGTTAAGACCACTGGGACCCTACTCCCCACCACGACGGCAGCACACTTTGCCTGGGCGAACTCGACTAACGTCTTATAGACCATGTTTCCAGCTTCAATGTCAGGACACAAGATTATGTCAGTGTCTCCACACATTTGGCTTTCCATCCCCTTTATCCTGGCCGATTCTCTGGACACGGCGTTGTCCAAGCCAAACGGGCCGTCCACCATTGCCCCTTTGATCTGGCCCCGCTTTGCCATCATGGAAAGGCAGGCGCAGTCTAAAGTAGCAGGCATCTTATCCGGGTAGACCTTTTCCACCGCCGCGACGCAGGCCACGTTCGGCAGCTCAATTCCCAACGAGTGGGCAACATCAACAGCATTCTGAACCAGTTGAGCCTTTTGGCTCAATGTGGGTGCGATATTTATGGCGGCATCGGTGATCATCAGAAGTTTGGAGTATGTAGGAAGTTCGAAGACCGCCACGTGACTGAGAAGCCTGCCCGTACCCAAGCCTTTTTCCTTGTCCAAGATTGCCTTCATGAAATGGGCGGTTCCCACCGATCCCTTCATCACCAGATCTGCCTCTCCCGCGTTCACAAGCTCACAACACTTCAAGGTGGCAGAAAATCCGTCATCCTCGTGGTTAATTTGGAACTCTCCAATGTTAACTTCGCTGTTCTGGGCAAGTCTGTGTATCTTCTCCTGTCTGCCCACCAGAATCCCATCCACTATCTTCTCTTTCCGGGCCTGCTCCAAAGCAAGAAGCACCCCCTCGTCCTCCGCCTGAGCTACGGCCACTCTTTTGGGACCGTTCCTTTTGGCAAGTGTCACGACGTCGTCTAACGTCTTCATAACCCTGGAGAATTCATGCTGCATAAGACTCGACTCGAAAAGAGCAATTGACAAACGCACTCGGATTGCCTAATATAACATCCGCCAGGTACTAAGACAAGCAAATTACGTGAAAGCACGCACATCGTCTATATACGACACCCAAAGCGACACAGTCTGGAGATTTCCGTGCGGATATGCCCTTTTTGCCAGACGTATTTGACTAATTCGGTAACTTTCTGCAAAACCTGTGGATACTCGCTCGTCCTGGCTCTCCCCCGTCCTGGGCTTACCCGGGGAAAGCTCTATTTGGTACTTTCCATCTTGAGCGTCTTTTGGGGAATCGTATCTTGCGGTTTCACGCTTGTTCCTTCCCTGCACATAGTAAGTCTACCTCTTGTAATTGGAGCAATAGGAGCAGGCGGTGTAAGCCTGGAGAGGGCCCGGGGAAAATGCGGCACTCTCCTAATTAGGCTGCTGGCTGTACTTGGACTGTTTCTCGGCGTTTTGGGGTACGTATCCTTCATGTTTATGCGCTCGAACGTTCCGGGTAGCGGCTACTCTATGTGAAGCACAATCAAAGCTTATCCCTTCGCTCTGGAACAGATTAGGACTGGCCACGGCGAAGAAAAGCCGGCCGGGCTGATACCCGGCGCCACGATAACAATTCCTAAGTCATGAAGGCTAAGAAAAGACACCCGGATACCAAAAAGAGAGTCAGACTTAAGGCAAAATCAAGGCCGTGGTCAAGTGCAACCATTGGATTTGTCTTGCTCCTGCTGTTTCTTTTATGGATTAGTTCCTTCTTCCCCGAACAGAGACTGTGGGGTATTAATCACTGGGCATACTTCCCCCTCTGGCTCAGAACCGCGGTGATTGCTACCGCGTTGGGACTCTTCATTCCTGAAGTAAATCTAAGGGTTCGGAACTTCCTCACACTCACGGTTGTGGAAGCCTTCAGCTCTCTGATGGAGAGACGAAAATATCTTGGATATGCGCTTACCGCGGTGACTTCCGTTACAGCTTTCCATCTTCTTAGGACTAAAGTTCACCTACTCGGTGATGGTTTCCAGATTCTGGAAAACATCAATGCTGGCCTTCTTTTGGCAAATTGGAGTCAACCTCTGGCCATCTGGATTTATCTATCTTCGTATAAGTTTCTCCATCCACTCCTTGATCTAGACGGAGCAGCAGTCTATGCTCTGGTCAGCTACATAAGCGGCGTAACTTATGTCATTTTCGCCCTCAAGACGGCCTTTCTTTTGACAAAGAAGCCATCCACGCAACTGTTCGTGTTTCTCAGTTTGATATTCATGGGAGGCGCGCAACTTTTTTTTGGTTACGCTGAGCACTATCCTCCGCTCTTCTGCGGCGTACTGATCTATCTGTTCTATTCTCTGAAGTTCCTGCGCGGAGAAGGAAAGATTCTGACTCCGGTGATAATCTTCCTTTTGCTTTTACCGCTGCACTTGTCCTCTTTATATCTGTTCCCCTCCGTGCTATTCCTGTTCTGGTTCGGTGAAGGAGGCAAAAGCCTAGGTCAGTCGCTGAAGAGCACAAAAGCGGTGCTTGCACTTTTCTTTCTGTTACTGCTACTTGGGGTTTTGTTCTTATATGTCCGCCAGTACAGGTGGTTTGCTCTCAGCTACTTTGTTCCGCTTCTGCACGGGGGTTACACCGGGCCGGATTATACCTTATTTTCCCTTTCGCATGTTCTGGATTTCATAAATCAGCAACTTCTCATCTCACCGGTGGGTTTGGCTTTGTTTCTGACTTTTGTGATCCTAAAACCAAAACCCTTAAGGTCAGAAGACCGCATATTCCAATTCCTGCTGATCGTATCTTTGGCACAACTTCTTTTCAATTTCCTCATCAATCCCGGGCTGGGAGCATCAAGAGATTGGGATCTTTTTGCCAGTGCGGGGCTGGGATATGTAACCTTGGCTTTATATGTTTTCAGCCGGGTCCCGCCCGAGCCAAACATTAGCTATCTAAAGCTCAACTTGATTGTGGTTGCTTTCCTTTTTGCTCTACCCTGGGTACTCATAAACGCCGAACCTGACAGGTCTGTAGCTCGATTCAGAAACCTTCTAGATCTTGACCTCAGGAAAAGCCGCAACGGGCATTTCATTCTGGCCGCTTACTTCGACAGAATGGGCAAGCGAGAAGAGGTGGATCGAGAGAATGGAATGATAAAAGAGAAATTTCCTGAGGTCGAACTGGCCAACCAGGGATTGGAACTTCTGCAAGCGGGTGATCTTGAACGAGCTTATCGGCAATTGACACAATCCGTGCAGATCTCGCCGAATTTTGCTGAAGCGCACTACGGTTTAGCCCACTATTACATTAAAAAAGGAGATCTCCAAAGAGCTGAGACGGAATTGAAGAGAGCCATAGAGTTGAAACCAGACTACGGAAAAGCTTACGCATACTTAGGCGACATGTACATGCAAAAACAAGAGTTCAAAACAGCAAAGGAGTTCTATGAAAGGTCTGTGAAACTGGGAATGGACAGCCCGAAGGTGTTTACCAGTCTGGGAATCTTGCATGCCCAGTTTGGGGATGCCGATGAAGCTGTCTCGTTTTACAACAGGGCCATTTCCACAGATAAGGATTTCGTCGAACCACGTTATGGATTGGCACATATCTATTATCAGCAGGGAAAACTGAGAGAATCATTAAAGCAAATCAACCTGCTCTTGCGGATAGACCCTGGTTTCGCCCTGGGATATTATCAGCTCGGACTGACCTACGAAGGTCTGGGCAGAAAAAAGGAGGCGGCTTCTGCCTACCAAAGATACGTCCAGATGCAACCCAACGACCCAAGAGCTGACTACATCAAACAACTAATTGAAAGATTAAAGACGGAATAAATCTGCGTCTATACCGCTCTTTTTGTCTCCTCTCGCCATTAAAGTCCAACCAGAAACCGCACTGGCAAACGTCAGCCTCCGGCGGAAGATCTTGCGGCGGACTTTGCTCTCTCCACATCGGTGGAAAGTGGATTCGCTGAACTCACCGTTTTCACTTGACCGAAGGAGGCTCCAGGCGTATTTTCGGCCTGATTGTAAAGGAGGAGCCGTGAAGATAAGTTTTTTGGGTGCAGTAAAGTCAGTCACCGGGTCGGCCCACATAATCGAGTCAAACGGAAAGAGAGTACTTTTAGATTGCGGGCTTTTTCAGGGAAGAAGAGAAGAATCCAATCGCCGGAATCGCAATCTTCCTTTCGATGCCAAAAGCATAGAGAGGGTGGTGCTTTCGCATGCTCATATTGATCATTCCGGTAATCTGCCCGGCTTGGTGAAACAGGGATACAGAAATAGTATCTACTCCACCTTCGCCACCCGGGATCTCTGTGTGGCCATGCTCAAGGACAGTGCCTACATCCAGGAGAAAGACGCCGAATATCTGAATAAGAAAAAAGATAGAAAAGGGGAACCTCTCATTGAACCGCTGTACGGCATTGACGACGTGGAGAAAGCGCTTTCGCTGTTCCGGGGAATCGGTTACGAGAAGGGATTCTATGTCTCCGCGGACATCAAGCTCACGTTTTATGATGCCGGACATATTCTTGGTTCCGCGCTTTCGATTTTCGACGTAAAGGAAAACGGAAGAAACATGAGAGTGGCTTACGTTGTCGATCTGGGAAGGAAGAACCTGCCGATACTGAGAGATCCAGGCATGGTCAAGGATGTTCAATTCATGATCATAGAAAGCACCTACGGCAACCGTCTGCATGAGGACATCACAGGAACTGAAACAAAACTGGCCGGAGTAGTAAATGAGACTGTTCAAAGCGGAGGCAAAATTATCATTCCGGCCTTCTCTCTGGGACGTACCCAGGAGGTAGTCTATTGTCTTCACAGACTGCAGAACAAAAAAAGAATCCCCGGAATCAAGATCTTCGTGGACAGCCCTCTGGCGGTGGATGTGACCGAGATATTCAGATTGCATCCAGAATGCTTTGACAGGGAAACGAATCAGATGATAGCTCTCCATCAGAATCCGTTCGGCTGGAGAAACGTTAACTACGTCAGGGACGTGGAAGAGTCAAAGAAACTGAATAAGCTCGACGAGCCGTGTGTCATAATCTCTGCCTCGGGCATGTGCGAAGCGGGCAGAATTCTCCATCACCTCAAAAACAACATCGAGGACTCAAAGAATGCCATTCTGGTGGTGGGGTTCATGGCAGAAGATACCTTGGGTCGGAGAATCGTCCAAAGACAGGAGAAGGTGAGAATCTTCGGAGATCTATACGAGCTGAAGGCAAGAGTCGAAGTGTTTGACCAATTCTCAGCTCATGCGGACAAAAGTGAGCTGTTGGAATATGTTAAGAATACCAAGGACTCGTTGGAGGCTGTTTTTGTGGTGCACGGAGAGGAGGAACAATCCAAAGCTTTGGCCGAAAGCATCAAAGCCTTGGGGATTCAAGACGTGCTGGTTCCCGATCTGGGGGAGCAGGTGACCCTTTGACGACCTTGCCATCTAGTCGAGCACCACGAAGGCAAAGGTATCCCCAGGCTTCGTCTTAGTCGATTCTACGGCAATGGTTAATGAAATTGCATTCAAATGGATTACTGGTCAGGATCGTCATAATACCCGTGAACCTCAGCCAATTTTCTTGAGAAGACGTGTTCCGGATCTGCCGATGTTTATCTTGACAAAGACATTCGTTTTGATTATAGATAAACAGGATAATGGCGGCGTAGCTCAGTCGGTTAGAGCAGAGGAATCATAATCCTCGTGTCCGGGGTTCGAGTCCCTGCGCCGCTATGCTTTACTTGCCAGGTAGTGCTGACATAAAGGTGTTGACAGGCGTCGGAGCTGACATATATTACTCCAGAGTAGATCAAGCGGGAATAGCTCAGTTGGTAGAGCGTCACCTTGCCAAGGTGAATGTCGCGGGTTCGAGCCCCGTTTCCCGCTTTTTTAATTTGGTGGCTGCCAGCGTCTTACCTGCCGATCTCGCCAATTCGCTTCAATTCCGTTTCAAGTCTACTGGCACGTTCTCGGGTCTTCATAGGTTACGAGTTAGCTGGCAACCCTTTGCTGCTCTTAGTCGTAGCCCATGGGGAGCGGTCTATTTCGCGCCGCTCAAAGCTCCAACCGTTTCCTGCATTCCGCTTCCAAACTGCCTAAGGTGCCGCACCGAGGTTTAAGGTCTTCTTTACTCCAATAAACGGTTCTTGAGTGAGCTGGCGGCCTGAAAAGCATCTTTTGGGATGCTGCGCGCTTTCTCTTAGCCCTCCGTAGCCGCGCACGCATTGGCTGCTTGCTACCTTCTTAAAAGTGGGCGAAAAAACTGTTGGAAACCGGGGTTCGTCTGGCCGGACGCATTGGTGCGGGTTCACGGATGTGGCTTGTACCATTTGACTTTACCAGCCGGGTCAGCATGGCCGGCTGAAGTTTGGCGGCGGATGTGGGAAAAATGCTTGACAAAAGGGGCGGGGGAGGTTAAATTAGTTAAAGACGGTGCTTGTTTTTTTGAGGGTTGAGGTCTGTTGGCGAGAGGGAAAAAGCACCCCGCCATAGCAGGAAGGAAGGAAAGGCCGTACTGTAAGAGTCCAGGCATTATTGACCACGAAAGGGGAAGGGCGGGGATTCCTCTGCAGGATAGGCCAAAGGGAGAAAAAGCGCCCACGGAGAGGAAAGCGACTGCATTCTGTTGGCTGGGGTCACTTGACTTTGAGTGAACGGGCAGGTGTGGGGGTGACCGGATGACTCGTGTCGGTCTCTGGAATTCAGGGGGCCGGGATTGGTTAACACGGACACGAGGCAGGGGATATCCGAGTTGGGGAAAGATAAGCTTGCTCTGGAGAAGTATCTTTTCGCCAATGCTGTCCCCGTGCGGAGATGGGTGCCGTTTTCGGCAAGAGTAGCGACGTCAATTGAGGAAATTATGACAGATACGGGCTGAGTGATTGGGACTTCCGTCGATTGGCTCTTGAAAGCTGGTGTGTTTACGGGTAGGTGACATGAGAAACAGAAACGCGAAGACAGGAGCAGCACGAAGAGACAATATTTAAACAATAGGCTGAGGTGACCTTATCATTGTCAAGAGGAGGTGAATTATGTGACTGAAAGTGCAACCCCCTTTTCAGATTTGGATCGTAAAACCTATCCAAAGAAAGGAGTAAGGAAATGAAACGTGTTTTTGCCTCAGGAGCTGTAATACTGCTCCTGCTGATGGTGCCGCTTGGTTTTTCTTGGGCCCAGTGTCCCGAGGATACCAGCGACCACGGAGAATGTGATACCCTGAACCTCACCTGCTACGACTGTGAGGTGGATGTGGGCGCAGGACCCTATACCGTCCAGTTCCCCCTACTGGTTACCAACGACATCGTCACCCACGAGACTGATTCCATTGCCTCATTCGTCGTTCCGCTAGCCTGGACCCGCACCAATCCTTCTGCGTACTGCAGCGTGAGCTCGTTCTGGAATAACACCTACCTCCACCCTTTTCCCGATATTTATACCAGGCACAGCGTCTTCCATCATATTACCGACCCGGTGACCGGAGATACTCTGGTTCGTAACCGGATGATGACCATGTCCGAGGCCCTTCCCGGCATAGAGTGGGATACCAGAATTCTGGATCTGGATGATACTTCCCATTTCTGGCTTTCCATGTTCCCTACCGGGAGTCAGGATCAAAGATGGTGGGAAGCTGACAGAGCTTTGCTGGCCACCATGACCTTCAGGGTAGAGGACACCATGCAGGTTTGCATCGACAGCACCTTCTGGCCTCCCGCCTCCCGCCTTCAGTTTATCCGAACCGATGGGGGCGGGTATACTCCCAGACATAACATGCCCCGGTGTTTCTTAATCGGTCCGGCACAGCCACCACTCTGCCTGGTTGATCCCACCAGTTTGGACTTTGGCACGGTTACGGTGGGAGATTCTCTGGATCTGACCTTCAGCATCTCCAACACCGGTGGCG